>ULKH01002305.1_pt1 | contig 24830 bp, 21 predicted proteins | sample 1951111 | NCBI WGS metagenome assembly ULKH01 (sample SAMEA4835496, study PRJEB28245) | human gut metagenome | biome: gut microbiome; material: fecal sample | place: Denmark | collected 2008
GCGCGCGGCCGGGCGCGCGGCGGGAGCCGGGGCAGGCGTTTTTTCTTCCTGCGCGGCCGCCAGCTTAAATTTAATGACGCGGCCGCAGATTTTTTTGGCGGCTTCTTCCAGCTCGCCCAATTTGTTCTGCGCCGGAATCTGGTAAAACTCTTTGCCGGGCGGGAAGCACAGCGTCCATTCGCTTTCGCCAAACGTAACGGAGCAGTTCGTCATCACGTCGTAGACAAACGGGCTTTTTTCAAACTGCTTGAGCATTTTGTCCCAAATCTGGCGGTTGGTTACGGCGGCGCTGACGGCGGGCATAACCGCTTCGTCCAGCGCGTCTTCCTCTTCGGATACAATCTCTGCGGGCGCGCTCACCGCGGGCGCGGGTTTAGCCGCAAAAGCGGGTTTTTGAACGGCGGGCTGCGGCGCGGCATAAGCCGTTTTGGCGGGCGTTGCGCGCGGCGCGGGTTTTTCCGCCGCCGGGCGGACGGGCGACACGGACGGACCGGAAGAAGACGCGGGAATACCGCGCTCCAGCGCTTCCAGACGGCGGATAAACGCGTCAATATCCAAACAGCTGTCCATCACCGTAAACATACCCACTTCCGCGCTGACGAGCGCATTGTCGGAAAATTTTACTTCTTCAATAATCTTGTTGATTTTGCGCGACACCTGCGCCAAAAACCCCGGCGAAACGCCCTGGGTAATCTGCTTGGCGCCTTCAAACGGCTCCGCGCCCTGGCCGAGCGAAAAATAGAACAAATCGCCCAGCGCGTTTTTTAAATCTTTTAAAAACGAGTTCGCGTCAAACCCTTCGGCTTTTAACGTATCAAACACCTGGTGCAGGGCGGCGCTGTCTTTGTTCACCAGGGCTTCTGCGGCCTGTTTAATCAGTTCGTCCGGCGTAAGGCCCAGCATTTCGCCTACGAGTTTTTCGTCAATGCGTTCGCCGGAAAAAGCGATGGCGCGGTCCAGCAGCGTCAGCGCGTCGCGCAAGGCGCCCCCGGCGTTTTTGGCGATAATTTTCGCCGCGCCGGGCGTTAAATCTATATTTTCAGCGCCGGCCAAATCCAGCAGATGCGCGCTGATTTCATCCACCGTAATCGGGCGGAAGCGGAATGTTTGGCAGCGGCTGACGATGGTGGCGGGCACTTTGTGTTTTTCGGTCGTGGCCAGGATAAACACCACGTGGGCCGGCGGCTCTTCAATGGTTTTTAACAGCGCGTTAAAAGAGCTGGCGGAAAGCATATGCACTTCGTCCAGGATAAACACTTTAAAACGGTCGCGCGAGGCCGCGAGGGCCACCGTGTCAATAATGGCTTCGCGCACTTTTTCCACCTGCGTGTTGCTGGCCGCGTCCAGCTCCAGCACGTCCATATCCGCGCTTTGCGCAATTTCCAGACACTGCGGGCATTTGCCGCAGGGCTCCGGGGTGGGCTTGTCGCCGCTGCCGGTGCAGTTTAACGCTTTGGCCAAAATGCGCGCCGTGGTGGTTTTGCCGCAGCCGCGCGGGCCGTAAAATAAATAGGCGTGCGCAATGCGGCCGAGTTTTAACGCGTTCTGGAGAGTTTTGGAAATACTTTCCTGCCCCACCATATCTTCAAACTTTTGGGGACGGTACTTGTTGGCAAGGCTTACGTATTTGTTGTTTTCGTCAAATATTTCCATAACTTAACCTCTGAACGTTTTTTTGGCGCGGCGCACCGCGTGTTTATAATCCAGGCTGATTTTTCCGGGGCCCAGCATCACAACGGGCAAAAGAGCCGTAATGAGCAGCACCAGAAGCGCCACATAAAGTTTATTAAAATCCGCGGCGAAAAACACCACCGCCAGCGCCGCCGTGCACAGCACCGAAAGCAGCGCCGCCGGGCGCGTAAACCACCCGAGCATTAAAAAAAGCGCCAGGAACAATTCCCCCACCGCCAGGCTCAGCCCGGCGGGCACCGGAAGCGGCAGGCCGATGGCCGTGGCGTTATACAAAAATTCGCGGTAAAAAAGCAGGCACCCCAGCGTTACGTACAACAGCACCAGCCCCGTTAAAAGGCGGGTTAAAAAAAGCGCGAGCGAGAAAATATCCTCGTCTATATTACAATGCAAATCCAGTTTGGACACGGCACCCTCCGGTTAGAATTCCACTTCGGCGGACATGGAAAAATACGTCCTGCGGTTTGATTCGCGGCGTGGCTCAAACACTTCCACGCCGCCTGAGAGAGACATTTCCCACAAACGCACATGCAGCCCCGCGCTGACGGCGGCGGCCGTGTCGCTTAGCTCCGCATAACGGTAACGCGCCAGCGACGCGTACGGCGTGATAAAATCGGTCCGGTAGCTTACGCGCACCGCGGCGGCTTCTTTTACAAACCCCTGCACAACCGCCGTCATAAACGGAATGTCCGCCCAGCTGAAAGTTACGTCCTGCGGCACGCGGCTACTATATTTTATCACTTTATGCCACGCCGCTTTCAAGTTCCACGCGCCCGCGTCGGCCGACACCTGCGCGCTGGCGCCCGTTTCAATCTGCCCGAACGAACCCCCGGTCAAATCGTTGCCCATTTTATCCACGTAGGTGCGGTAGCGCGTCTGCTCCGCTTTTACGGTAAGGAGCGGGTTTTTAAGCATTCCCCAGCGGTAAAACGGTTTCCAGCGAAGCCCCGCGCCGTACCCCACCGCCTGGTAGCCCACGGCCTGCGGCTGCCAGAAACCTTCGGCAAATACGGTCCAGTCGTCGTTTAATTCATACGCGCCTTCCAGCCCGTAGCGCGAGGTGGAGCCCGCCTCGTCAATTTCCTTGTCGGACATACGGTAATACCCGTACCGCGGGGTAAAGATAAAGCCGTTGTCCAAATCCAGCTTAAATATACCGCGCATGGCGGCGTACCCGCGTTCCCCGTTTACCCCCGAAAAACTGAGCTGCCCGTAGCATAACGCACACGGGCAGATCAGAAGGACTAAACTGATAAACGCGGTTTTGAGTCGCATTACAATTTATTTTTTGGCTTTTTTCGCCTTTAACGCGGCCACTTTGGCGTCCTCGTCCTGCAGGAATTTAACGTAGTTGGACGCTTTGCGTTTTTTCCACGCGCCTTTGTGGTAGCCGTAACCGATGATGAGCGGAATGAGGGTCGTGCATTCGCCGTAGACCATCTGCTCAAGCGCGGTGGAAACCTTACCCCAGGAAGAAGCTTCCTTTAAGGTAGAGCCGGAGAGCGCGCCGTCGCGCACGTCCGCCACGGTGATTTGCACGGCGTATTTGTGCATCGGGGCGTCGGCGCCTAAAATTTCGGCGGCCACCACGGTGTCCTGCGCAAAGTTTTTCGGCACGCCGCCGGACCACATCATAAGACCGGTTTCTTTGGCTTTAATTTTGATTTTGGTCAGTTCCAAAAAGTCTTTGGCGCTGTCAATAGACACGTGGGCCTCGGGGTGTTCGGTCTGGTGCGCCACAAAGCCGAAGCCGGCGGAGCAGTCCGAAAACGCGGGCACGAACACGGGCACGCCGTATTTATACGCGTTGTAGACGATGGAATCTTTGCCTTTGCCTTTCTTTTCCAGCCATTTGCCCATTTCCCAGATAAATTCGCGGGAAGAGTAGGGGCGGGGCTCCAAGGTGTTGCAGATTTTATAGATGGTTTCGTCGCATTCTTTCAGCTGGTCTTCGTCAATATAGGTGTCGTAGATGCGGTCAATGTGCAGGTCGCGCAGCAAGTTGTCGTCGGCGTTATACGGAGTGCCGATATAGTGCTTGTAACCCAGGGCTTCAAAGAAATCCTGGTCTACGATGTTGGCGCCGTTGGAAACGATAGCGTCAACCATATTGTTTTGAATCATATCCACGACTACTTTCTTCATACCGGCGGACACAAGCGAACCCGCGATGCACAAAATGACGGAGCATTTCTTATCGGAAAGCATCATATTATAGATTTTGCTCGCTCTGGCCACTTCGCGGGACGCATAGGCCATGCTCCCAAAGGCTTCCACCATGGGGACCACATTGTATTTTTTCAAATCAATGTGTTTGACGGTGTCTTTGAGAAAGTCTTTTTTGGTAAGTTTTGCCATTTCTTTACACCTCTGCTGGATTTATTTACTTCTATTTAGTAAATTATATTAAATAACGCAGTATTTTCATAGGAAAATATGCAAAAAAAGCGCGGCGCGCAAAAGCCTTAAAAATATGTCGTCCGGCACGCCGCCCAAGGAGCGTAAAAAATGTATCCCGATCTGCAAAAAACCGATCCCGAAGTATTCGCCTCCGTGGCCCACGAACTGGCCCGCCAGCGCGAAAAGCTGGAACTCATCGCTTCCGAAAATTTTACTTCCCCGGCCGTTATGCAGGCGCAGGGCTCCGTGCTTACCAACAAATACGCCGAAGGTTATCCCGGCAAACGCTACTACGGCGGCTGCGAATTTGTGGACCGGGTGGAACAGCTGGCGATTGACCGCGCCAAACAGCTCTTCGGCGCCGAACACGCCAACGTACAGCCCCATTCCGGCGCGCAGGCCAACATGGCCGTTTACTTTGCCCTGTTACAGCCCGGAGACACGGTGCTGGGCCTGAACCTTTCGCACGGCGGGCACCTGACGCACGGGCATCCGCTGAACTTTTCGGGCAAACTTTACCATATCGTAGCCATGAACGTGCGCCCCGACACCGAGGAAATTGATTACGAAGAAGCCGTCAGGCTGGCGCTTACCCACAAGCCCAAGCTCATTATGGCGGGGGCTTCCAACTACTCGCGCATTTTTGACTGGAAACGCCTGCGCGAAATCGCCGATTCCTGCGGCGCCTACCTCGCGTGCGACGTGGCGCACTATGCGGGCCTGATTGCGGCGGGCGAATACCCCAATCCCGTCCCGTATGCGGACGTTGTCACCACCACCACGCACAAAACGCTGCGCGGTCCGCGCGGGGGCCTGATTTTATGCAAAGAATCCCTGGCCAAAGCCATTAATTCCGCCGTATTCCCCGGCGTACAGGGCGGGCCGCTGATGCACGTCATCGCGGGCAAAGCCGTCTGCTTCGGGGAAGCGTTACAGCCTGCGTTTAAAACCTATCAGCACCAGGTGAAAGTAAACGCCGCGGAGCTGGCCAAACAGCTCCAGGCGCGCGGCTACCGGCTGGTGGCGGGCGGAACGGACAGCCACGTGATGTGCATTGACCTGCGCTCCAAAGGCCTCACCGGCAAAGCCGCCGAAGCGGCGCTGGACAAAGCCGGCATCACCGCCAACAAAAACACCATTCCGTTTGACCCGGAAAAACCGTTTGTCACCAGCGGCCTGCGCCTGGGCACCCCCGCCGTCACCACGCGCGGGATGAAAGAAGCGGATATGGCGCAGGTGGCCGCGTTTATTGACGAAGCGATTTCCCACCACGCCGACGACGCGTACCTGTCTTCCGTCGCTGGCCGGGTAAAGAAGTTTTTGGAGGGCTTTCCGCTCTATCCGGCGCTGCAGTAAAAGACGTTTTGACTGACCCGCCCCCGGAGCGCGACAGCAAAAAGCCTCCGGGGTTTTTGTATAGGGAAACAGACCTATTTTTACCTGGGTCCACAATACCCGCGTTTTTGGGCCAAAAGACCCTGGTTTCCGCCCCGCTAAAAGGGTAGAGTAGTAATATGCCCGGGTTTCGTTGCAGATATTCAGGCTTTGATTAAGCGGCGGCGCGCCGGCACAAAATGCGCGCGGACGGCATCAGACGGAAAACCGTCCGCACCGGGCCGCAGCGCCGGATTTGTTCAACAGCGTTTTTTGCCGGAGAACCGCCCGCGCGAATCCGCCGGATTTGATATACACAGCCATTTCCGTCATTTAATTTACGATAAGGAGTAAACGCCGTTCGTTTAGAATCGGTTATTTGTAAACCCTATGCTTATAAATACGCGTTCCTGCCTGCTGGCCCTTTTATTAAGCTGTTCCCTTTCCGCCGCTTTTGCCCAAAAAAATTTAATTAAAGCGGGCGAAAAACTCCGGCCCGCCGGTATGCAAAAAATGATAACGGAACTGACGGTCCCCGCCGCAGCCAAAACGTCCGCGGTGCAGCTTTCGGCGGCGCGCGCGGTGCAGTTTTCCCAACGCCTCGTAGGCGGCATACGTATGGAAAAACCGCTGTTCCGCTCTCCGGTGTTACAGCCGTTTGAACAGCATATGCGCCAGTTTGTTTTTACCGTTTCGGCGCGCGGCGAACAGCATCCGTTTAAAGGAAGCGGCTTCGTTTTTGCCGAAAAATACCAAGGCAAAACGATTTTATGGGGCGCCACGGCGGCGCACATTGCGCGCGCGGTCGGCAGAGAAGTAACCGTCACTTTTCATCTGCACGGGCGGGACGTGTCTTTCCCGGCGGAAATTGTGCTGACGGGGCGCAAATACGGTTTAAACGCCGCGCTGATTAAACTGCCGCCCGAAGCGGTTGAAACGGCCCGGCCCGTCGTACAAGCCGAAACGGCGCCCATAAAAGGAGACCTTTTGTTTACATACGGCTTCAGCGCCGGGCAGTACAAAAAAACGCTGCGCCGCACTATTGCGTCCAACGCCGAACGCGTCGTGGCAGACTTTCCGCGCTTAAATACGCCCAAACCCGGTTTTTGCGGAAGCCTGGTCGTTAATGACCAAGGCAAAGCCGTAGGGATTGAAGTGGGCGGCTACTCCCCCGAACAAGAACACTTGCAATGGTACCATAACCGCGAGGCATCCTGGCTGTTAAAGAAAGAGAATTTATCGCGCATCAGCGAAGTGGTGCCGTTTACACGCCTGTATGATTTGCTGAAGGAATACCGCCAGCCCGGTTCTGCCGCACGGATTATGCTGTTTGAGGGTATTCGGGTGGGCAAACTGCGCCCGGATGAATTTATTGAAAGCATCACGGTCCGCTACGCCGACGGTTCCCACCGAATGCTGATGCGCAATCCGTTTTTTGATTTGTCGTACTTGAGCGCATTATTTAACTTAAACGGCGCGCGTCAGGCGCAAATTATCATCAACAAAGGCCGCACGCACACATACGGCTACCTCGTGGACTTGGAAAAACGTACAGCGGAAGAGATAGGAGAATTATGATATGAAAGCAGTAAAAGTTTGTTTATTAACGGCGCTGTTGTGCGGCGGACTCTTGTCCCCCGCCGCGCACGCGCAGAAAAATTTACAGCAGCTGTTAAAAAAGCTGCTGCCCGCCAAGGGGGCCCAGCAGAGCGTGGAGAAAAAGCTCCTCTACCCAAACCGCACATCACTTGAAGCCGTCGCTTTCTCCAAAACTTCCAACTACCATGGTTTTCTGACCGCCGCGCCGCTGTTCGCACCGAATTTTGCGCTGAGCACCCTGCGCCCCTTAAAACCCGCTCCGGTTCAGGTGCGCCGCGCGGTTTTTACCCTGCAGTACAGCCCCGACTCGTACGGCAAAGGCTCCGCTTTTGCGGTAGAAATAGACGGAGAAGCCTGGGGCGTTACGGCCCGCCACGTACTGGACGATATCGGCCGCTCGCCTTATATTTCCATCAACAACAAGCGCGGCAAACCGATATTTGTACCCGTCTCCTCGGTGCGAGAAGGCAATGTGCACGGGGCGGACATCGCCATTTTCCGTATTCCGTCCAAATTATTGCTCTACATTACCCCGCTCCAGCCGGATTATGATTTGCCCCCGGCCAATACGGTCGCCCAGTCGGGCGGATTTTCACACGGCATTTTCGGCTGGTTTAACCACGTAGAAGTGCTGTTCTCCAGCGCGCACCGCATCCTGGCCCGGTATCAGGATTTCCCCGTGCGCAGCGGTTATTGCGGCTCGCCTTTTCTGGTGGACGGCAAAGTGGTGGGGGTATTTGCGGGCATTACGCCCCGCAGCGCCGCTAAAACAGCCAGCTGGAACAATTTGTTTAACGGCGTATTTGACACGCCCATCAACGACTTCAGCCAAATCGTCCCCATCGCCTGGGTACGCAGCCTGGTAAAAGAGGCCCGGCACGAAAACGGGCCCGCCGGCACGCCTTTAAAATTACTCGGCAATACGCTCGGGATTTTACATGCGGACGAATACGTCCAGTCCATCCAGCAGCTGCGCGGCGGCCGCCTGCTTAAAACGCTGGACGCTTACCCTTTTATGGATTACAATCATTTGGAGCGGTTTTTAGACGTCGGGCCGGAAGATGTCATCCGCGTGGTGGTCCAGCAGGGGGACCGTTCGTCCTCCAAACGCCGCACCTTCTGGTATGAATGGGACGTGGCTTCCGGCACGCTGGTCCGCACGGAGAGAAAATAAATATGCATGCCAAGCTGTTTTATATATTATTGGCCGCATTCGTAGCCTGTACGCCGCGCGCCTACGCGCAGAAACAGTTAAAACACCTGGCCAAAGGGCTTGAAAAAACCGCCGTGCAAAAAGCCCTGCCGGAGTTTTCCGTTTCTTTAAACAAGTTAACCGTCGGGGAGGTTTCCGCCGCTTCGCAAACGGGCCGCAAGCCCGGCCCGGAACTTCTCCGCCGGCGGCAGGCGCAGCTGGAACAGGCCAAAGCCGCCGCCCGCGCGCGTATCGCCGAAAAAGTACGCGTCACCGCGCCGTCCGGCTACCTCTCCCGCGCGGCCAAAGCAAATTTAAAAATGCAAAAAATGGCGGCTTTTGACGCACGCGCGCTGGAAACAACCGTTCTGCTCCAGGACCCGACGATGAAAAGTTACGCGCCTTTTTCGGCTTCGGCCTTTTTTATTGAAGAAACGTTCGGCGGCAAGAAGCACCTTTGGGGCGTAACCGCCGCGCACGTGGCCGATATTATGGGGCCGCAGGCTTGCGTCTACCTGACGCTGCCGGAAGGCATCACCCTGGAGTATCCCGTTAAATTTACCGTAAAAGGCAACGCGGGGATGGCGGATATCGCTTTATTCCCGGTGGAAGGCGAGCTGGCCGGGCTGGTGCGCCCCATCCCGCTGGCCCAAACGACTCCCGGCCCGCAGGAAAAACTGCGCTCTTACGGGTATTTTGACGACGCGTTCCACATCGTACGCAACCGCGCCGTACTGGCCAACACGCCGGGGCGGCTGGTTACGTCTTTTGAATTTGGCGCGGCGGACCGCGCCGGCGCCTGCGGCGGCCCCGTCTTGAACGAAAGCAACGAGCTGGTAGGCGTACACTGCGGCAGTTCCGAAAGCAAAAGCCAAAGTTATGCCGTACCGGCGGCGCACGTAAAAGACCTGCTGTACGCCGCACGCCACGGAGGCTACCGCCTGCGCCCGCTGGTGCTTAACGGACAGACCGTGGGCCAGATTAACGTGGACGAATACATCCAGTCGTTCAACGTCAAAAAGAACGGCGCTTCCCTGCGCCAGCTTCAGCCGTGGCACCAGGAAGCCCGCGTGGATTACGAGCATCTGGAAACACTGCTTCCGCTTAAAGGAGCCGATGAGGTGGAAATTCTGCTGGTAAAAGGCGGCACCGTGGAAACGGGCGCGGACTCGCACGCCGTTAAAACGCTGATCAGCATTGATTTAAACACCGGCGAAGTAACGCGCGCCGGACTGTAACATACCCCTATACGGAAAACCCCCGGGCAATTTTCCCGGGGGTTTTATATATACAGCCAAATTTTATTTTTCGGCCAATAACGCCTTGGCGGATTCATTGCCGTTGTCCGCCGCGCGTTGCAGCCATTCTTCGCCAGCTTTTTTGTCGGCGGGCACGCCGAGGCCTTTCCAGTAAATCTGCCCCAGCACATATTGCGCGGCCACATAATTTTGTTCCGCCGCGTCGCGAAAGAATTTAACCGCCAGCGGCACGGAAAGATTCGTCCCCTGCCCCTGCATCAGCATAAAGCCCGTCATATACTGCGCCTGTGCGCTGCCGCCCGCCGCGGCGTTGGAAAACCACGCAAAAGCGTCTTCGTACTTAGGCGGATTGGCCCCGTACGCAAATGTGCCCAGCGTATACTGCGCATCCGGGTTCTTGGCCTGTGCGGCCGCGCCAAAAAGTTCCATCGCCCTGGCTTCGTTTTTTTCCACGCCTTCACCTTTCTGGTACATCTGCGCGAGCTCATACGCGGCCTGCGGGAGCTTCTCCCCTTCTTCCCAGGCCAGCGTAAACCAGCGCAGGGCTTCTTCGTCATTACGCGCGACCGGGTAGCCCAGGCGGAACCCCTGCCCCGCTTCCAGCCGGGCGGAAGCATCCCCCTCCTGTGCGCGCTTAACCACGCTTAAAAACCGTTTGACTTCTTCGTACAATTCGGGCTCTTCCAGTCGGGCGTCCTGCTCGGCCGTCTGCGCGCTTTCATCCCCCGCCTCGGCGGCCTGAAGCCACCAATATAACGCTTCGCCCCTATTTACGGGCAGATTGGCCAGCCCCTCCGCATAAAAACGGCCCAGCTCGCTTTGCGCGCGGGCGCTGCCCTGGCGGGCCGCCAGCTGGATATACGCCAGCGCTTCTTCCAAATCCTGCGGCACCAGCGTGCCCTGGATATACAAATCCGCCAGCTTCCACGCCGCTTCCGCACTGCCGTCTGCGGCGGATTTGCGGTACCATTCGGCGGCCTGCGCGCCGTTTGGCTTAACACCCGTACCATGAGCGTACAAACCGGCCACGGCCAGCGCGGCCTCGGCATTGCCGGCCTGCGCCGCGGCCAGTGTTTTTTCAAAAGCGCGCTGTTCGGGCGTTTTATAAAAAACAAACAAATAGACGCCGCACGCCACAAGCAGCAGTAAAATGATTTTGAGTGTATTCTTCATACTTTTCCCCCGTAAAACGCATAAAAGGGAGACTTTAAAAGTCTCCCTTTCATTATACCTTTACGAACTTTATTTGAAAACCGTTTATTTCACCATCACAAACGGCATCTGGCCGCCGGCCATATAGGTGGGCATGCGGCCGTCCCATTTTTCAATGGCTTTTAATTGGGCTTCCACCTGGCGCAGTTTAATCAGGTTGTCGGACACCACTTCGCGCTGCAGCCGCAGGGATTTGGCTTCGGCTTCCGCCTGCAAAATTTTCTGCTCGGCTTCTTTTTTCACCTTTTCCACCAGGTTGGTGGCGCGTTTGGCTTCCTGCTCGGCGATTTGTTTTTCTTCCACCGCTTTTAAAAACTGCGGAGAAAATTCAAAATTCGTAATCGCAATGTCGGACACGATTACCTGCTTCTCCGCCATTTTGTCTTTTAAAATTTTGTCCAGCTCGCGCGCCACTTCCACCCGGTTGGAAATCAGGCTGTCCGCCGAGTATTTGGCGATGACGGCCTTGGTCCACTCTTCCACCATCGGCTTTAAAATAGTGGTGGTGTATTCCGGCCCCAGGTTGCGGTAGATGGCTTCAATGGTATCGGGCAGGATGCGGTGGTTGATGGCCAGCGTCAAGCCGACGGTCTGCAAGTCTTTGGAAAAAGCCTCGGTGGTAAACGAGTCTTTTTTAATGCGCACGGAGAATTTTTCAATCGTGTCCACCAGCGGCAGTTTAAAATGCAGTCCTTCGCCGTAAGCGCCCACGATTTTGCCAAAGCGCAGTTTAACGGCCACATTGCCCGCGGATACCGTAAAATACGAACCCAGCGCGCATAACACAGCCGCCGCCAGCACAACGGGCACCGCCAGCCGTTTCCAATCAACGGTTCCGGGTGTGATATTTCTCATAGAAACTCCTTAGTATTTAGATAATCCGTCCGCACAAAGCGGGCGGTATAACACTCGCGCCGTCTGCAAACGGCGTTTATAAAAAGGGCCTCCAAGAGAAGAGGCCCTTGTCTTGCCGGAAAACTTACATATGTCTTTTTTTAACTTTCATACGGGCGATTGCCTGCTTGATTTCCAACTCGGCCAGTTCAAAATCAATGTCGGCGTCTTTGCTGGAGAGGGACTCTTTGGCCGCCTTAATTTTCTGCTTTTCGGCCTCTTCGTCAATTTCCTCCGCCAGGTCCGCCCCTTCGGCAAACACGTTTACCACGTCGTTTAGGACTTCCACAAAGCCCCCCAGCGCGGCAAACTCTTCTTCTTTCCCGTCCTTTTTGTAACGCAGGGAACCCATCCCCAGCTGCACGATGGTTTTTACGTGCCCGGGCAGAATGCCCATCTCGCCCAGCAAAGCGGGCAGGATGACCATGTCCACCTCCAGGTTGGAGAGAAGCTGTCTTTCCGGCGTAATCAGGTTTAGGGTCAGTTTTTTGGCCATAGATTACTCTTTGTCTTTGACTTTTTCGTAGTTGGCCAGCACGTCTTCAATGCCGCCGCACATATAGAAGCAGGATTCCGGGATATGGTCGTACTCGCCGGCCACAATGCCTTTAAAGGCTTTGATGGTGTCGGCCAGTTTGACGTATTTGCCCGGGTGCCCGGTGAACTGTTCGGCCACCGAGAACGGCTGCGACAGGAACTTCTGGATTCTTCTGGCGCGGGCCACGGTTTTCTTGTCTTCGTCCGAAAGTTCGTCCATACCCAGAATGGCAATGATATCCTGCAAATCTTTGTATTTCTGCAAGACTTTGCGCACGCTCTGGGACACGTTGTAGTGTTCGTCGCCGATGATGCGCGGGTCCAAAATGCGGGAAGTGGAATCCAGCGGATCCACGGCCGGGTAAATACCCAAGCTGGCGATTTGGCGCGAAAGCACGGAAGTGGAGTCCAGGTGCGTAAACGTGGCGGCCACGCCGGGGTCGGTCAAGTCGTCGGCGGGCACGTATACGGCCTGAATGGACGTAATGGCGCCCTTTTTCGTAGACGTAATACGTTCCTGCAGGTTGCCGATTTCGGTGTTTAAGGTCGGCTGGTAACCCACGGCGGACGGCATACGGCCCAACAAGGCGGACACTTCGGAGTTGGCAAGCACGAAGCGGAAAATGTTGTCTAGGAACAACAATACGTCCTGGCCTTTTACGTCGCGGAAGTATTCGGCCTGCGTAAGAGCGGTAAGAGCCACTTTGGCGCGCGCGCCCGGCGGCTCGTTCATCTGGCCGTAAACGAGCACGGTTTTATCCAGCACGGTGCTCCCGTCGGACAGTTTAGACTCGCTCATTTCCAGCATCAAATCGTTGCCTTCGCGGCTTCTTTCCCCCACGCCGCCGAAGACGGAGCTGCCATGGTGCTCGCGCGCCACGTTATTGATAAGCTCCATAATAAGCACGGTTTTGCCTACGCCCGCGCCGCCGAACAGACCCACTTTTCCGCCTTTCATATACGGGGCGATGAGGTCAATTACTTTAATACCGGTTTCAAAAATTTCCGGGGTCGGGTTTTGGTCTTCCAGAGAGGGCGGATCGCGGTGGATGGGCATATCCATATCGGCTTTGATATCGCCTTTGTGGTCCTGCGGTTTGCCCAGCACGTTCATCAGGCGGCCCAGGCACGCTTCGCCCACTGGCACGGAAAGGGGGCCCTCGGTGTCTACGGCTTTGGCGCCGCGCTGCAGGCCGTCGGTGCTTTCCAGCGAAACGCAGCGGACGATGCCGTCGCCCATTTGCTGGGCCACTTCGGCCACGATTTTTTTGCCGCCTTCCATATCAATTTCAATGGCGTTTTCAATGGCGGGGAGGTGGTCTTGTTCAAATTGAACGTCCACCGCCGCACCGATGATCTGAATTACTTTTCCAGTCTTCATATGGTTTCCTGTATCCTAAGAATTAGCTGTTTAGGGCTTCGGCCCCGTTCACAATATCCAAAATTTCGTTGGTAATGCTGGCCTGGCGCACTTTGTTGAGCTTTACGCCCAGCGCGGTAACCAGTTCCCCCGCGTTTTTGCTGGCGGCGTCCATCGCGTTCATAGTGGCGGCCAGGTTGGCGGCCTGCGATTCCAGCAAAAAGCGGTACATATTGGCTTTTACCAGGCGCGGCACCAGGAACTTGAAAATTTCCAGCATGCCGGGCTCAAACAGAAAATCGCTTTCGTCTTTGTCGTTGTGATGTTGTTCAAAATCAAACGGCAGCATTCTCTGTTCCACCAGGTTCTGGCTGGCGAGGGACTTGAAGTCGTTGTAAATCAGCACCACTTCGCCCAGTTTCTGCTCAAAATACGTTTTCAGCACCGCTTCGCCCAGCAGTTCCGCGTGCGCGTAGGAAACTTTCGGGAAAATCCCCACGCTTTCGTACGCAATATGCAAATTCGGCATTTTTAAACGCATCAGAAAATCGCGCCCTTTTTTGCCCACCGCAAAGACGAAAATTTCTTTGTCTTTGTGTTCTTTCAGAAATTGCAGCACGCTGCGCAAAATGACCGCGTTGAACGAACCCGCCAGGCCTTTGTCGCCCGTAATAACCAGGAGGCCGATTTTGCCGGCGTCCCCGGTTTTGTTGACGAAAAAGCGTCCGGCCCAGCTTTCGCCGTCTTCCGGTTCCGGCATAGCCAGAATATCCTGCTTTAAATCGTCCACCATTTGCAGCATTTTTTTGGCGAACGGGCGGGCGGCGTCCATCGCGTCCTGCGCTTTGCGGATGCGGGCGCTGGAGATCATCTTCATCGTCTGCATAATCTGCTGCGTGGATTTGATGGCTTTGATGTTTTGCCGTATGTCCCTGAGTGATTCCATGCCGTTACCTATTTATTCCGGCCTTCCAGAATGGACACGTAGTCCGCAATGCCCGCTTCCAGCGAGTAATCCGGCTCGTAACCGAGTTTTTCTTTGGCCAGCGTCATATCCGCCTGCGTTTTAAGCTGGAAGAACGGATACGGATTATCAATGTATTCGGGTTCCAGGTTGGTGCCGAGCTCTTTATTTAAGCACGCGATGATGGCGTTGTAGTCGCGCGGGATACCGGTGGCAGCGTTGTATACGCCGGTTTCTTTGCCGTTATTCAGCGCGCAGAGATTGATTTTGACAATGTCTTTTACATATACGAAATCGCGCTGCTGTTCGCCGTATTTGAATACGCGCGGGCGTTTGCCGGCTTTCATCTGGTTGTACAGCTGGTACACCATGCTGGCCATTTTGCCCTTGTAGTATTCGCCGGGGCCGTACACGTTGAAATAGCGCAGGCCGATGATGGCCATATCGTTATTGTCGGCCGAGAACTGGCGGGCGACATTGTCCATAATCACCTTGGAAAAACCGTAGACGTTTTCCGGGTGGGTGGGCTGCGTTTCCACATTGGGGACGGGCCCGTTGCCGTAAGTGGCGGCGGAAGAAGCGTAAATGACTTTTTTAATTTCGTTTTCCGCGGCGAAGCTCAGCAGGTTTTTGAACGCTTCCACGTTCTGTTCCATCATGGCTTTTTGGTCCATTACCGTGGTGTCGGTGATGGCGGCTTCGTGGAAGATGGCGTCAAAATACATATCCGTCGGCATATAGTTGAACAAATCCGCGGTAATCACGTCGCCTTTAAAACCGATCAGGTTTTTAAAATTGCCGTTTTTGGAAAAATCGTCCATCACGGTTACTTCGTGGCCCTGGGCTTCCAGGGTTTTGGCGATATTGCTGCCGATAAATCCGGCGCCGCCGGTAACCAGGTATTTTTTCTTGGTTTTAGCGTCCATTTATTTCTCCTGTTTCGCGGGTTTGAAAACCGATTTAAAAGCGTCCAGCGCGCTGACGACTTTTTCTTCCACTTCTTTCGTCAGTTCGTTAACGGTGTTGAGCGTTTCCAGCACGTCCGGGCGTTCGGCGCGGGCGTAGGCGAGCAGCTGTTTTTCATATTCCAGCACGTCGCTGACTTCCACGCCGTCCAAATATCCGTGCACGCCGGCGTACAGCACCAGCACTTCTTCGCCCACTTTCATAGGCGCGTATTGGTTCTGCTTTAACAGTTCCGTCATGCGTTTGCCGCGCGCGATTTGGCGCTGGGATTCTTTATCCAGTTCCGAACCGAACTGCGCGAAGCCTTCCAGCTCCTGATACTGGGACAGGTCAATACGCAGCGTACCGGCCACTTTGCGCATGGTTTTGCGCTGGGCCGAGCCGCCTACGCGCGACACGGACAAACCGACGTTAATGGCCGGCTTGATGCCGCTCAAGAACAAGCTGCTTTCCAGGTAAATCTGTCCGTCCGTAATGGAAATGACGTTGGTCGGAATATACGCGGACACGTCGTTGGCCTGCGTTTCAATGATGGGAAGCGCGGTCAGCGAACCGCCGCCGTTTTCTTTGGAAAGTTTGCAGGCGCGTTCCAGCAGTCTGGAGTGCAAATAGAATACGTCGCCGGGGAACGCTTCGCGGCCCGGGGGGCGGCGCAGCAGCAAGGACATCTGGCGGTACGCCTGGGCGTGTTTGGACAAATCGTCATACACAATCAGCACGTCTTTGCCCTGCCACATAAAGTATTCGCCGATGGCGCAGCCCGCGTACGGGGCGATGTACAAAAGGGAAGCCGGGTCCGACGCGGTGGCCGACACGACCACGGTGTAATCCATGGCGCCGAAGTCCGTCAGCGTTTTGACGACCTGCGCCACGGTGCTCTGCTTCTGGCCGACGGCCACGTAAATGCAGATGCAGCGTTCAGACTGCGGAATATTCTTCTGGTTGATGATGGCATCCACCGCGATGGCGGTTTTACCCGTCTGGCGGTCGCCGATAATCAGCTCGCGCTGGCCTTTGCCGATCGGCACCATGGCGTCAATCGCTTTGATACCGGTTTGCAGCGGCTGTTTAACGGGCTGGCGGTCAATAATGCCGGGGGCAACGATGTCCAAGGGCATCGTTTTATCGGCCTTGATGGCGCCTTTGCCGTCCAGCGCGTTGCCCAGCGGGTCCACCACGCGGCCAATCATATCCGCGCTGACGGGAATGCTGATTACTTCGCCGGTGCGCTTGACGGTGCCGCCTTCGCGGACCAAATGGTCCGGGCCCATCAGCACGCAGCCTACGTTGTCGTATTCCAGGTTCAGCGCCATACCTTTGACGCCGTTGCCGAAATCAACCAGTTCCGAGGCTTTTACGTTATTCAAACCGTGCACGCGGGCAATGCCGTCGCCCACCTGGATGACGGTGCCCACTTCGCTGACGTCGGCGGAAGTGTCAAAATGTTCTATTTTTTCTTTAATGATATTGGTTATTTCTTCTGGTCTGATTGCCATATAATTACCGTATTAATGTGTCAGTTCTTCCTGCAGTTTGGCCAAACGCCCCTGCAGGCTGCCGTCTATCAGTTCTCCCCGGCACCGGATTTTGAGTCCACCCAAAAGGGCCGGGTCGGTTATAAAAGAGGCTTCCACCCGTCCGCCGTAACGTGCGGACAAGGCTTCCTCGGCGGCTTTCTTTTGCGCGGGGCTTAATTCCCGCGCCGACGCCACTTCCGCGCGCATAATACCCAGCCGCTCGTCCAACAGTTCCCCCACGCGGCGGGTAACGGCTTCCAAAAGTCCGTAGCGTTTGGCGTCAATCAACAGTTCCACGAACGACGCCGTTTCCGGCGCGCCTTGCAGCGCGTCTTTGACGGTTTGTTTTTTTTGTTCCGAGGAGACGCGCGGGCTGGTCATATATTCCCGCACGGCGGACAAAGCTTCCTGCGCGGCGCGCAAGTCGGCCGCCCGGCGGGCGGCTTCTTCGTTGGACGCGCTCAGGCCGTTGTAAGCGGCGGCGTAACGCTGCACGGCGATTCTGTCTGAACTGTTCATAACCTTATTTTGCCTTTACTTCCTCAAGCACCCGGTCCACCACGCTTTGGGCGGATTCTTCGCTCATTTGCTGCTGCACCACTTTGGAGGCGGCCAGCACGGCGGTGCGGGCGATTTCGCCGCGCACGTCGGACAATGCTTTGTTCTTTTCCGCTTCAATTTGCGCTTTGGCCTGTTCAATCAGCCGCTCGGACTGTTCCTTGGCGGCCGCCAGGATTTGCTCCTTCTGCGTTTCGCCCATTTTCACGGCTTCGGCCATTTTTTTGGCGGCTTCGTCGGAAATTTGGGCGAGCTTTTCGTCCAGGTCGCGTTTAATATTTTCCGCGGCGGCGCGGGCTTCCTGCGCTTCCTGCTTGTCATTCGCCACCTGCTGTTCGCGTTTTTCCAGCATACCGATGATGCCGTTCCACGCAAATTTTTTCAGCAAATACACGAGTAACAGGAAGTTGCAGACCGTCAGCACCATTACGCCGTAGTCGGGCTTCAATAAATCTTCCATAAATTACGCTTCCAAACGGCTTATTTCATTACCATCGTGAGCAGGCAGATCACCAAGCCCAGCATAGCGGCGCCTTCCAACAGCGCGGCGATGATGATCATCGTGGTGCGCAGGTCGGAACCGGCTTCGGGCTGGCGGGCGGTGCCTTCCAACGCGGCGGTGCCGATTTTACCCAAACCAAGGCCCGCGCCAATGACGGTGAGTCCCGCGCCGATACCGGCGGCGATGTATTTAAGTGCTACGAGTTCCATATGTTATTCTCCTTTTCGGGCCGAAGCCCTCTTGCTAGATTTTTAAATTAATGCGTATGAATGACGGACCCGGCGAAAATGGCCGTTAACAGCGTAAACACATACGCCTGCAAAAACGCCACCAACAGTTCCAGACACGTCATAAAAATTTCAAGCCCCATGGCCGGAATCAAAGCCCCCGCGCCCGCGGCAACGTGCATCTGTCCGACGATAAAAATAATCAACAGCAAACAAATCAGCACCATATGCCCCGAAAGCATATTGGCAAACAAACGGATAGCCAGCACGCATACTTTGATAATCAAGCTGACTACTTCCAGCGGGAAAATCAGCGGCACCAGCCAGCCCGGCGTGCCAGACGGAACAAAGCCTTTTAAAAAGCCGATGACGCCGTGGAATTTAAGCCCGCTGTACAGAATCAGGCCGCCCGAGCATAAAGCCAGCGCGGCGGTAACCGAAATGTTGGCGGTAGCGGTCCGCATGCCGGGCACCAGCCCCGCCAGCGCCGCGAACAGCACAAATAAAAACAGCGTGCAGAAATACGGCAGGAAACCGCGGCCTTCCCGGCCCATATTGGGCAGAACCATACTGTCGCGGATAAAGGAAACATACTCTTCCGCCAGCGTAGTCAGCAAGCGCCCCGTGCGGCTTTGGCGGCCCAGCGAAATCCAGTGCAGGCCGAGCAGTAATACAACGCTTATCCCCAACAGCGTAACGGTGTGGGTAGTGACCGGGAGACGAAAACCCGCCAGGGTTACCCCCCAGTCGTGGTCTAAAATGTGGTGAGAAATAATTTCAGCTACGTCCATCTTTTTTATCTGCCTTTTTTAAATTTGCGGCGTCTTTTTCCATTTGGCTGGCCGAACGTATGATTTGGTAAAACCCCAGCATAAACCCCAATACGGCCCCCGCGATTAAAAACCACGGGCTGCAATCCAGCCGTTTATCCAGCCAATACCCGGCGTAAGCGCCCAGCATTTCCGACGCGGCAAACTCCAGCCCCAACGTCGTAATCTGCAGATGATCCTGCTTGGTGAACGGTCCCAGCGCCATACGTCGCCCCCGGTTTTATTTACCGAGCGGTAAGTATACTTATATTATAAGAAACTTTCGCCAAAAAAGCTATTCTTTTTGCACGAATAAAACCGCTCTCTCTTATTGTATTAAATTTCGGCCGCCCGGGCTTTTTCGCCGGAGCGTTTGCAAGGTATCCATAAAAAACCCCGCCGGCTCGGCGGGGTTTGTAAACACGCAAAAGCTATCAGACGGCGTAAGTAAATATCTTGCTTTCATACGGTTTTAAGTTGAGCTCGTAACCTTGGGACAGCATTTCCGGCGTAACAGTTATTTTCTGGCCGGTCAGTTCCTCTACAATCCCGTTGCCGGAGCCGTACACCCCTTTCATGGACAAACGCCCTTTGGCCGGTGCGCCGCTGTAGTTAATCACAATCAGCTTGCCCGTATTCATTTGTTTCCACTGCCAGGCCAGGATATTGCGGTTGGTGTCGTTGCCCATTTCGGCCGGGGCCACGTCGCGCAAAGACCACTGCCCGCCGTGGAAAGCCGGGTCCGACGCAATACGCAGGAGGTTGGTGTAATACTCCAGCACCTCTTTGTTTTCCTGGAAATCGTCGTTGATGTACTGAATCGGCATACGCGCCGGGCGCCCAAGCAGCTGGAACAGGTGGAACATACGCGCGCCGGGCAGGGTGGCGATGATGGTGCTGGCCGCCAGCGATTTTTCTTTTCCGAACGCTTTTAAACTTTCTTCCTCGTCGTGATTGGCCGTAAAGCGGATGGAACGCATCTGGAACAGGTGTTCCGCGCCCAGGTGGCCTTTGATGTTTTCCGGATTGGAAAAGCGCAGCCGGTCGTAGAGCACTTTATCGTACGTGTAATCAAACCCCAGTTCCTGAATATCCCATTCCAGGCCCCAATACACTTCGGCAATAAAAATAAATTCGGGGTGTTTTTCATGCACGGCCGTCAGGGCTTCGCGCCAAAATTCTTCTTTGGGCAGCGTACCGCCGATAAATTCCCACCACGTGTCGCGGTGGACTTTGCTCAGCATCAGCATCGCCATATCGCAGCGCACGCCGTCGCACAAATTGGCGACGCGTTCCAGATTGGCCAGCATAAATTCGCGCGTTTTGGGATTAAAATAATTCAGCTGGGCGGTATCCGTCCACGGCGCAAAATACGGGTCGCGTCCGTGCGCGATATACACGCCGTTCGCGTTTTTAAAAAACCAGTCTTTGTGCGCGTGCGGCTCCTGCGTGCCGGTGTTGATGTATAAATCGGGATCGGAAGTGACGGTCGGGCTGTCAATGGCCGTATGGTTGCCCACAAAGTCCAACAGCAGACTGATTCCTAACCCGTTGAGCTGGGCGCGCAGCGCGGCCAGCGCGGCGTTGCCGCCAAACACATCATCCACTTCGTATTCGTACACGGCGTACGGCGAGGCGGTGATGTCTTCCGGTTTGAAATCGGGTTTAATGGCGCGGATTTGGTCCTGTATTTCTTTGTTTTCCCGCGCGATTTTCTGCGCGGACGGACTCAGTTTCCATACCCCCATAAACCAAATGGCGTCAAACCCTGCTTCTTTGACCTGATTCCACTGTTCCTGCGGAATGTCGGCCAACGTGAAGCGACGCCCATACTGCGTTTCCAGGCGTTTGAGCCAGGAACGCGTATTGATTTCTAAAATATGCGGATTTGTCCTCATAACGTATTTCCCCTATTATTTGTATAGCACTTTACGGGACGGTTGTAAACCTTTTTTTACTGCGCGGTACCCAACTGGGGTTTACACGGGTTTATCCCCCTTTTTCGGCCGGACACAAACACACGGGCGGGTACAAAAAACTTCCGCCCCCAAACCGGGAGGCGGAAGTAAATTTCAGGACGGAAGAAAAACTTTATTTGGCTTCTTCTTCCACCTCGCACGCCTCTTCCTCTTTAACGACCGGAGCGATGCGGGCGATTTTGTCCCCTTCTTCCAGCTTCGCCAGCGTAACCCCCTGGGCGTTGCGGCTGACGGAGCGGATGTCGGCGCAGCGGACGCGGATGGTCATCCCTTTTTCGGTAACGATCATCAGGTCTTTGCTTTCGTCCACCAGCTTAATGCCGACGACGGAACCGTTCCGGGCGCTCGTTTTAATGGTGATGACGCCCATCCCGCCGCGGTTCTGGCGTTTGTATTCGCTGAACTCGGTGCGTTTGCCGAAGCCGTTTTCGCAGACGGACAGCACGTCCGGCTGGGGCTGGTCCGACGGCGCATGTTCCATACCCACCACTACGTCGCCCTGGGCCAGGTTGATGGCGCGCACGCCTTTGGCCGGGCGGCCCATGCAGCGCACCTGGTTTTCGTCAAACCGGATGGATTTGCCGTTTTTCGTGGCTACGATAATGTCGGACTTGCCGTAGGTGGTTTGTACGCCCACCAGCACGTCGCCTTCTTCCAGGCCGATGGCGATAATGCCCGAGCGGCGGATGTTGGCAAACTCGCAGAGTTCCACGCGTTTGATGCTGCCGAAGCGGGTGCACATCGTGAGATACGTGTTATCACAGTGTTTGGGGTCAAAGTCTTCTATCGCCACGGCGGAGGTTACTTTTTCTTCGCCGGTCAGCTGCAGAAGGTTTACAATCGCTTTGCCCTTGGACATGCGGTTTCCTTCCGGAATTTCAAACGCCCGCAGGGCGAACACGCGGCCGCGGTTGGTGAACATCAAAATCGTAGCGTGCGACGAAGTGATGAAGAGGTGTTCCATAAAGTCTTCTTCCTTCGTTTTGCTGCCGATGATGCCTTTGCCGCCGCGGTTCTGGCTCTTGTAGGTGGAAAGCGGAATGCGTTTGGCGTAACCGTCGTTGGAAATGGTGATGACGACGTCCTCTTTCTCAATCAAATCTTCCATAGAGAAGTCCGTCATATCGGCGCCGATTTCGGTGCGGCGGGGATCGCCGTAGTCTTTTTTCAGTTCCTGGAGCTCTTCCACAATAATGTCCAAAATGCGCTGGGGGTTGCCCAGAATAGACTGGAGCTCTTCAATCAGTTTCAACAGGTCTTTGCGCTCGTTTTCAATTGCGAGGGCGGACAGCTGCGTCAGCTGGTGCAGGCGCATATCCAGAATGGCCTGGGCCTGTACCTCGGACAGCGAAAAACGCGTCATCAACGTAAATTTGGCTTCGGTCGGGTCTTTGGCTTTGCGGATGATGGCAACCACTTCGTCCATATTCGCAATCGCGATCAATAAGCCGTTTAAGATGTGTTCGCGTTTCTGCGCTTTGTTTAAATCAAATTTCGTGCGGTTGGTAACAATTTCGCGGCGGTGCTTTACATAGGCTTTCATCACTTCTTTCAGCGAAAGCACGCGCGGGCGGCCGTCCACAATCGCCAGCATATTGACGGGGAAAGACGTCTGCAGCTGGGTGTGTTTATATAAATGGTTCAGCACCACCTGGGCGTTGCCGTCGCGTTTTACTTCAATTACCAAGCGCATGCCGCGTCTGTCCGACTCGTCGCGGATGTCGGAAATATCGGTGACTTTTTTATCGCGCACCAGCGCCACGATGCTTTCAATCAGCGACGTTTTGTTCACCTGGTACGGAATGGCGGTAACGATAATGGCTTCGCGGCCGTTTTTGCGTTCTTCAATTTCCGTGGTGGCCTGCACCTTTACGCTTCCGTGGCCGGTTTCAAAGTATTCGTAAATGCCTTTGGTGCCGCGGATGATGGCGCCGGTCGGAAAGTCGGGCCCCTTGATGATTTTCATCATATCCTTGGTGGAAATATCGGGGTTTTGGATGTAGGCGATGATGCCGTCGCACACTTCGCCCAGGTTATGGGTCGGAATATTGGTGGCCATACCTACCGCGATACCGGACGAACCGTTAACGAGCAGCGCGGGCAGTTTGGCCGGCAGCACGGAGGGTTCGGTTAAGGAGCCGTCGTAGTTGGGAATCATTTTGACGGTGTCTTTGTCCAAATCGCCCAGCATTTCTTCGGAAATGCGCTGCAGGCGGCACTCGGTGTAACGCATGGCGGCGGCGGAGTCTCCGTCAATGGAACCGAAGTTGCCCTGGCCGTCAATTAACGGTTTTCTAAGGGAAAAATCCTGCACCATACGCACGAGCGTATCGTATACGGCGGTGTCGCCGTGCGGATGGTATTTACCCAGCACGTCGCCCACCACACGGGCGGATTTTTTGTAGGCTTTGTTATATTTCAAGCCCATTTCGTTCATGGAATACAACACGCGGCGGTGTACGGGTTTTAAGCCGTCGCGCACGTCGGGCAGGGCGCGCCCGACGATAACGCTCATCGCGTAGTCAATGTAATACGAACGCATTTCTCCCGCGATGTCGCGCTGTTGGATATTGCCGAACAAGTCCACGTTGGCGTTTTGGGCTTGGGGCTGGTTGTTCATTTCTTCGCTCATTAAAAATATCTCCTGATACGGATAAATCGTTTCCGCGCCGGGGTTGGTTAAACGCCCCGGGCGCGGTGGGTTAAATGTCCAAGTTCTTTACTTCCAGGGCGTGGGACTGGATAAAGTCGCGGCGCGGTTCCACGCGGTCGCCCATCAGCATGGTGAACGCCTGTTCGGTGTCGGCCGCGTCGTTGATTTTTACCTGGATGAGTTTGCGTTTGGCCGGATCCATCGTGGTTTCCCACAGCTGTTCGGGGTTCATTTCACCGAGACCTTTGTAGCGCTGGATGCTCGCGCCCGCGGAAGCGGCTTCTTTTACCGCCTGCAAGAGTTCCGCCAGGCTGTACACCAGTTCATCCGTTTTGCCGTTGTTTACTTTAAACAGCGGGTTAATGCGGTCCTTTTCGCTTTGGATGACGGGATACTGCGCGAAGGTAAAGCCGAAAGCTTCCATCTTCTTTTCATCAGCCAGCAGTTTGCCGAATTCAAACAGGCTCTGGTGTTCGGGAATCAGGCTGTCGTTGCTGACGGCGGAAACGTCCACGCCGTCGGCCGCGAGTTCTTCGCGTTTTTCCTGCATATACTGGTCTTCGTACTCGCGGTATTCCTGTTCCGCATAAAAGTAGCGGAACCCGCCGCTTTTGAGCGGAATGCGGTATACCGGCACTTTGCCTTCGGACAGGAACGCCATAAAATCGGCCAGCGTAATATTCTTAATTTCCAGCTTGCCCAAAATGTCTTCCACGTCGCGCAGAATTTTAAGCAGGTCTTTCAACTGCTCCGCGTTCAGGGCTTCGTTTTTCTTGACGTCGGTTACCGTAACGGTGGCTAGGCCTTCTCTCATCAGCCACTGCTGCATTTGGTCTTCCGTCTGCAAATACTGTTCCATTTTGCCTTTTTTCACTTTGTAAAGCGGCGGCTGCGCCAAATAAATGTGCCCGCCGTCAATCAACGGTTTCAACTGGCGGTAGAAGAACGTTAAAAGCAGGGTGGAAATGTGCTGTCCGTCCACGTCGGCATCAGCCATCAGGATGATTTTGTGGTAGCGGAGTTTGGAAATATCAAAACCGCCGTCCCCTTCGCCGACCCCGGTGCCCACCGCGGCAATCAGGTCGCGCACGGTGTCGCTGGACAGAATTTTCACCAGCGGGGCTTTTTCCACGTTTAAA
>ULKH01008921.1_pt1 | contig 24671 bp, 18 predicted proteins | sample 1951111 | NCBI WGS metagenome assembly ULKH01 (sample SAMEA4835496, study PRJEB28245) | human gut metagenome | biome: gut microbiome; material: fecal sample | place: Denmark | collected 2008
CTTCCGACATGGCCCACAGCGCTTCGGGCGTGCCCTGTTCGGGCCCGTGCCCGGCGTATCCGTGGATGTGCAAATCAATAAATCCCGGTACGGCAAACGCGCCCTTTCCGTCCGTGCGCGGCAGCTGCTGCGCCTGCGGCGGGAGTTCGCCGTCCGGCAGGAGGCGGAAAATCTTGCCGTCTTTTATCCACAAAGCGGCGTTTTGCAGGGTGTCGTCCGGCGTAACCGCGCATATGTTGGCGAGTAAAAATTCGGGCATGGTTATGCCTCCTCTATTTCCAGCGTCCAGTGTTCGGCGTCCGGTTCGGCCTGCATCCGCGCGTCCAGCTTGGCTTTGGCGGCGGCGGCCAGGAGCGAGCAGGCTTCCGGGTCCGCCAGCAGGGTGGCGTGCGGGTGGAGTTTTAGGGCGGTGATGGGCCAGTTTAAGTCTTTGCCGGGCTCAAACAGCCGGGCCACGGCCTCGGCTTTTTTTGCGCCCGAGGCCAGAAACAGCACTTCTTTGGCGTCCGTTACCGTGCCGATGCCGACGGAAAGCGCCTGATGCGGCACGCGCCGCAGGTCGTTTAAAAAGAAGCGGGAATTGGCTTCTATGGTGCTGGGGGTCAGCTCCACCGGGCGCGTGCGGGTGTTAAAGGCCGAGCCCGGCTCGTTAAACGCAATATGTCCGTTGCGTCCCACGCCGCCCAGGAATAAATCAATGCCGCCGGCTTGGGCGATGGCGGCTTCGTAATCCGCGCATTCTTTGTTTAAATCCGCCGCCTGACCGTTTAAAATATGGATGTTTTCGGGGCGGATGTCCACCTCGTTAAACAGGTTTTGGCGCATATAGCTGTGGTAGCTTTGCGGGTGGTCCTGCGGCAGGCCGACGTATTCGTCCATATTAAACGTGATGATATTTTTAAAACTCAGCAGCCCTTCTTTATAAAACAGGCGCAGGTTGGCGTACATATCCACCACCGTCCCGCCGGTGGGCAGGCCCAGCACAAACGGTTTTTCGGGCGAAGGCGCGGCGGCGTTGATTTTTTCTTTTACGTACGCCGCGGCCCACAGACCCAAATTCATTTTTGTTACGACTAAACGCATATATCCCCCAAACGTTTATTTTAAATAGGGTTTAATTTCGTCGGAAATTAAATCCGCTTCCGGCCCGATAACCACCTGCACGCTGCCCGCCGCGCCTTTTACTACGCCGCGCGCGCCCAGTTTTTTAAGCGCGTCCGTGTTGACTTGGTCGTCGTGCGCCACTTCCACGCGAAGCCGCGTGGCGCAGGCGTCAATGGTTTTGATATTGTCTTTTCCGCCCAGGGCCGCCAGGTATTTTTGGCCGCGGGTGTCTTGCCGGGCGGGCGCGGTTTCGGCCGCATCGGCGGGTGCGGCGGTTTGCCGTTCAGGGGCGTCTGCGGGTTCTTCTTCCCGGCCCGGCGTTTTTAAATTCCATTTGGTGATGACGAAGTAAAACACCGCGTAATACACCCCGCCGTACACCAGCCCCACGGGCAGTAAAATCCACGCGTTGGTGCCCAGGCCGTAGCTTAGCAGATAGTCAAAAAGTCCCGCCGAAAACGTAAAGCCCAGCTTTACGCCCAGGACGTTCATCACCGTCATGGAAATGCCCGTTAAAACGGCGTGCACCACGTACAGCGGAAACGCCAGGAACATAAACGAAAATTCAATCGGCTCCGTGATGCCCGTTAAAAAGGACGTCAGCGCCATGGAAAGCAAAATGCCCGCGGTGGCTTTTTTGCGTTTGGTGTCGGCGGTTTTAATCATGGCCAGGCACGCGGCGGGGAGGCCGAACATCATAATGGGGAAGAACCCGGCCATAAAGGCGCCGGCTTCGGGATCTTTGGCGAAGAAGCGCGTCAAATCCCCGTGTACGACGGTGTCAATGCCGTTTTGCACGGTCATAAAATCGCCGAACTGGAACCAAACGAGGTTGTTTAAAATGTGGTGCAGGCCCAGGGGAATGAGCAGGCGGTTGGCCAGACCGTAGAAGAACAGGCCGATATTGCCGGAGGTAATCGTCCAGTCCCCAAACGCGCCGATAACGCGGCCGATGGGCGGCCAGATAAAGTACGCCGCGCCCGCAATGACGAGGCACGCCGCGCCCGTGACAATGGGCACAAAGCGCCGTCCGCCGAAGAAAGCCAGGTAAGAAGGCAGCTTGATATTTTTGTATTTGTTATACAAAAGCCCCGCCGTTACGCCCACGATAATACCGCCCAAAACGCCCATATTGATGTTTGGGTCCAGCACTTTTAAGGCGGACGTTAAAATCACATAGCCCACAAAAGACGCCAGGGCCGCCGCGCCGTGGTTTTCGTCCGCAAAACCGATGGCTACGCCGAGGGCGAAAATAATGGGCAGGTTGTTAAACACCGCCCCGCCCGCTTCGGAAATAAACGCGATGTTGAGTAAATCCGGCTGTCCCAGACGTAACAGCAGTCCGGCGATAGGCAATACGGCAATGGGCAGCATTAACGCTTTGCCCAGTTTAACAAGTCCTCTTCCCGCTGCGGCTGCGAAACTTTTTACGGCGTTCATAGTTCCTCCGGTAATGGTAAATTAAACGGCTGTTATTATACGTCAAATTCTTTGCGCGCCAGCGCACGCACTTCCTGTGCGGACGCGAGTCCGACGGCGGCTTGTGCGGCGGCGGCGCATTTTTGTGCGTCCAGGCGGCGCACCAGCGCTTTTACCTCCGCCACGGCTCCGGCCCCGACGGCCAGCTCCGTTACGCCCAGGCCGATTAAAAACGGCACGGCGGCCAAATCGCCCGCCATCGCGCCGCAGACGGCTACGGGTTTGTGGTGCTTTTTAGCTCCCGCGCAAGTCATTTCAATCAGCTTTAACACCGCCGGATGCAAATGGTCCGACAAGGCGCTCAGCTCTTTATGGCCCCGGTCTATCGCCAGGGTGTATTGCGTAAGGTCGTTGGTGCCTACGGAAAAGAAATCCGCGCGGCGCGCCATTTGCTCGCTGGTCAGCGCGGCGGAGGGAACCTCCACCATAATGCCTACTTTTACGTCGGCGGTTACGCCCAGGGCGGCTTTTTCTTCGGCGATTATTTTTTTAAAAAAGTCCACCTCGTCCGCAAACGCAATCATCGGCAGCATAATGCGGGCGCGGTCCGCGGGTGTTACGCTAAGCATCGCGCGGATTTGCGTGCGGAAAAACGCTTCGTTGCGCTTGAACGCGCGTACGCCGCGTATGCCGACGATAGGGTTTTCTTCCGCCGGGATATCCACGAACGGGAGCGGTTTGTCGCCGCCGGCGTCCAAGGTGCGGAAGGTAACGGTTGTTCCGCCCGCCGCGTCCAGCACCGCCTGATAGGCGGCCTGCTGTTCGGCTTCGGACGGAGCCTGCGCGCGGCCGTGGAACAAAAATTCCGTGCGCACGAGCCCGAGCCCGTCCGCTCCGTTTTGGGCGGCCAGGGCGGCTTCTTTTTCGTTGGAAACATTGCCCTCCACCCAAATGCGTACGCCGTCCTGCGTGGCGGCGGCGTCTTGCGCGGCGGCCTGCTGTTTGGCGCGTTCCTGGCGGCTTTGTTCCAAGCGCGCGGCAAAGGCCTGGCACTGCTGTTCGTCCGGGTTGACAAAGGCGGCGGCCGCGTCCCCGTCCAGGCAGACGGCTGCTCCCGCCGGTACGCTAAGTACGTTTTGCCCCGCACGCACGACGGACGGAATGCCCATGTTGCGCAGCATAATGCTGGCGTGCGCGGTAGGGGAGCCCTGCGCTAACAGTACGCCGGCCACGCGTCCGTCAAAAGCGGATACTTCGGACGGCAGCAGTTCGTCCGCCAGTAAAATGCATCCGGCCGGAATTTCGGGCGCGGCTTGCTGGCCGCCGCTTAAACGCAACAGAAGAGCGCGGCGCAAGTCTTTCAAATCGGCGATGCGTTCCATTAAAAAGCGGTTGTTGGTTTTTTTAAGCACGTCAATGCTGTAGCGCACGGCTTCGTTTACGCCGTAGGCGGCGGACTTGCCGCGCGAAATGGCTTCCTGCGCCGTGTTTAAGAGCACCGGGTCTTTTAAAATACCCAGATGGGCCGACAAAATATCTTTGGCCGCGTCGCTTTTCTCCGCCGCGATTTTGGCCTCGGTTTCGGCGGTCAACGCGCGCAGCGTTTCATCCAGCAGGCGGCGTTCGGCCTGAGGGTCGGAAGCGTTTTCTTCAAACGCCGCGTCTTCGGTTTGGAATAAAAAGGATTTTCCCTGCGCCAGGCCGCCGCAGGCGGACAGGCCGGAAAGGCGGACGGGTTTGGAAAAATCGGCCGGAGCGTCTTCTGCCGCGGTTTCGGGGGCCGCGGAAGGGGCGGAAACGGCGTCTTTCTCGCCGAAACCTTCTTTAAACCCGGCTTCTATTTTGGCCAGTGCGGCTTTGGCCTGGTCTTCGGGCCCGGCGGCGCGCACGGTGATTGTATCGCCGGCGCAAAGCGCCATGCCCATAATGCCCACAATGCTTTTGGCGTCGGCGGCGTGGCCGTCTTTAACCAGCTGCACCGTAAACGGATGCGCCATAGCCAGCTGGGCAAGCACCGCGGCGGGGCGTGCGTGCAGGCCGTTTGGATTAATGACGGTAATGGGGGCGGATTCGGTGAACGTTTCCTGTGCGTCCGCGGCGGCGGAAGCGCCCCCGGCGGCCACTTCAAACAGCGGCTGGCCGGCTTTGACCAGTCCGTCCGCCTTTTGCAGGGCGGGCGCGTCGGCGGGAGCCGTCACCACCACCATCACAAACGGGCTGGCGGCTTTTTGCGCCAGCACTTCCTGGCTGAATTTTAAAAGCGGCTGGCCCAGGGTAACGCTGTCGCCCGCTTTGGCAAGCGGCGTAAAACCTTCGCCTTTTAAAGAGACGGTTTCCAGCCCGACGTGAATGAGCACTTCCGCGCCGTCTCGGCCCAGCACTAAGGCGTGGGAGGCTTTATTAAAATTGATGATTTTTCCGTCAAAAGGGGCGAAGACGGTGTCGTTTGCGGGGTCAACGGCGATACCGTCGCCAAGCATATGTTCGCTGAATACCGGGTCCGGCACTTGTTCCAGGGGGACGACTGCGCCGTCCACGGGAGAAAATACTTTTAGTGTGTTGGGCATAGGAGCTCCTTGAAAGGTTATCTCCATTATAGTATATTCTTGCGCATTTTCCAGCAGGAAAATACGCGCGGCGTTTTCCGTCGGTGTCTGAGGCTGTAAGCCTCCTGCCTCAGGTGTTTTAGAAGAATTTTTGCCCGGCAGGGCGCGCCGGAGCCTTGACTCGTTTTTTTTTTTTGATAAAGTGGGTAAAGCAGAGTTGAGTTTAGGCTAAATAAGAGTAGAATATGGATGTAAGCCTTAAATTAACTTGCTAAGGAGCTTTCTTATGAAAAAAGGTTTTACTTTGATAGAACTGTTGGTTGTGGTGTTAATTATCGGTATTTTGTCGGCTGTGGCCCTACCGCAGTATGAAAAAGCGGTGGAAAAGTCCCGCGCGTCAGAAGCGCTGATGATGTTGAAGACGCTTAGGGAACAGCAGGCTGTATGTATACTCTCTCACGGGGATGACGGAATTTGTTGGCAAGGGAACGGTGCCGGGGATAATTTATTTACTGTGGCCGATGTAGAGTTAAAAGGGGAGGTTTCGTCTGCGTGCGAAGAGCCGCTATGCGGGCCAGCTACCAAAAACTTTAGTTATTATTTGGATGGACAGTATATTGGTGCGGAAAGACGGCCGGAATATACCAAATATGATTTAGAAACGACAGCCTTGTTTCAGAATACGGAAAAAGCCTTTAACCGGATTATTTGTTCTAATAGCGATAATTCAAAAGATTATTGCAAAATGATTGGTTTTAAAAAAGAAGGCGATACATATGTTCAGCCGTAAGACAGAGATTAAACTGTATATAAAAAGCCCCGGAAATTTTCCGGGGCTTTTTGCGTGCATCGGTAAAGCTTATTTTTCTACCGTCAGCGCGGCGGCCGCGGTGTGCGCGCCGAACTCGGGCGCGTACATGGACTGCGCCTGCGCGGGCAGCGCGTGGAAACGGCCTTCCACCGTCGGGCGCAGTACGTAGTTAAACGTAACGGTGCCGGCGGGCAGCCAGTTGATGAAGAAGTTTGTTTCCGCGTCGCGGTTTTCGCGGTAGAGCCAGAGCGGATCTGCGGTCCAGCCGCTTAACAGCTCGTCGCTTTCAAAGCCGGCGGGCTTCGGGTCCGACAGGCGGACGTATTCAAACGCGCTGTCGGTGGTAAGCGTCAGCTGGACTTCCACCTCGTCGCCCACTTTTACTTCGCCCAGGTCCTGCACCGGGCGGAGTTTTTGCACGCCGTCCTGCGTGAAGCGGGTGAAGTACTGGCGCGTGACGTTGATGACCCCTTTGGGAGACGCCTTGGCCTCGGCCGATTTGTAGATGAGGGAAAGCGAAGCAAAGTCCGTCATCACGCCTTTCTTTTGAATCTGCGCGGAGAAAGCTTCGGGCGTTACCTGCCGTCCGCGGCGCACGAGCTGGAGGTCTTCCGTCCAGTCAAACGGTTCAAACGAAAAGTTTTTCGTTTCGCCCGCCCAGGTGACGGTGTATTGCACGGGCAGCGAAAGCGCGCCTTTGTGTTTCATAACGTCCAGGAGCGTAAACACGGCCTGGGCGGCGGCTTTGGTGTCCGTCCAATCGTTTACCTGACGGTTGAACAGCAGCCACTGGGTCATCGCGTCAATTTTGTCGGACTGCGGGCGCAGTTCCAAAATCGTACGCAGGGTAACGGTCTGCGTGGTCAGCGTGTCGCGGTACCACACCCAGCTCTGCGGTTCGGGCGCAAAGTATGCGCCGGTCAGGTCGTTTTGTTTCATGCGCGAGAGCACCAGATCCAGGTAGCGGTTGGCTTTTACGTCGTCGCCCAGGCGGTGGTATACCGCGGCCGCGTACGTTTGGCCCAGAGCCGTCATAAAGCGGGACTGCTGGTCCGCATAGTCCGCCCAGCGCTGGATGTAGGGCTTGGCTTCGGCGGTTTGGGCCCAGCTCTGCGGGAAGGCCGAGAGCGTGTACGCCGCGTACAGCGCATACGCCACCGCGGATTCGGAACCCGTCCTATCCTGCTGAAGGCGTTTTTCAATGCGCGGGCGGATATAGGCAAACGCTTTTTGGGCCGCGTCCTGCGGAATTTCAGCGTTGTAAGACAGCGCCTGCGCAAACGCATTTAATGCGTAGAGCGTCAGGTAATCGTCGTCCTGGCCGCCGGGGAACCAGGCAAACGCGCCGCTTTCGTTTTGGAATTTGGCGATCTGCGCGAGTTCTTTGGCCTGCCGGTCGGACACGATTTGCGGGTTAAAGAGGTCAATAATATCGGCTTCTTTCACCTGTTGGCCCCGGGCCTGGCGCAGCCACGGCGTTTGCTCCAACAGCGTCAGGCGCAGCGGGTCGGATTCGTTCCACGAAGCGGTGAGACCCGTGCGTTTGGGCAGTTTGGAAACGGCGTTTTTTAACTGCGGATAGGCGGTGTAGAATTTGTTCACCACCGCCAGCGGCACGTAGCGGTTGAGCGAGGACACCAAGTCCTTATACGGCGAAGAAAGCAGATTGGGCATGGAGTTTAACACCGAAAGCGCCAGGCTGGGGTTTAACGTCAGCGCGGCGGTTTGGAGTTCGGCGTCCGATACGTTTTCAAGCTCCGTCAGTTTCAGCTCGTTCATCCCGTTTTTAAGCGCGATGTTGGCGGTGGCCAGCAGGCGTTCTTTCCCCGGGAAAACGGGCAGGGTTTTCTGTTCGCCGTCGCTGTTTTTGCCGCTGCGCGCGGTAACGGTAATGCTGTAGAGCGCCGGGTCGGCCGGGGCGGTAACGTCCCAGGTTACGAACTGAGTGGCGTCGGCGCCCACGGAAACGGTCTTTTTGGCCTTGGCGATGCCAAAAGCGTCGTTGGCGGAGGCATTGTCTTTTTTAACGGTAATTTCCACGTCCGCCGAGAGTTTTTTGGAGGTCAGGTTCGTTACCGCGGCCTGGAGCACGCCTTTGTCGCCCTCGCGGTAAAAGCGCGGCATCTGCAGGCGGACCATAAAGTCTTTGCGGGTAACGGTCTGGGCGGAAAATGCGCCGAAATCGGCGTTTTTGGTAAGCACAAAGCCCAGGATGTTCCACGCCGTAAGGCTTTGCGGCATCGTCAGGCGTACGGAAGCCTGGCCGTTGACGAGCGGAAGGGCCGGGTTGAAGTAAGCGGTTTCGGAAAAATCCGTGCGCAGAACGGCTTTTTCTGTGCCTGCGGTTTCTTCCGCAGCGGATTCCTGTGTCTCGGCACTCAATGCTATGGCCATATCCGCTTCATCCACCGCGCTGCGCTCAATGGCGTATTCCACGCCTTCCTCATAAAATTCCGAGCCTTCGTCATAGCCTGCTGCCTGAATCGTATTAGCGGATTTGGCCATAGCCATCCGCGGTACGGCCATGGCGCTGCGGGTGCTGTACAAAGCGCCGCCTAAGGCGCCGTAGAAGCGGCGGGGCATGCGCAGGTTCAGCGTCGGCAGCTGGGGCGGTGCGTAGAACGGCTGGTCAATTTCATCGTAATATACGCTGGCGTAGCCGGTCAGGGCGCTGTCGGCGCGGTCCACAAATTGGGCCGTTTGCGGGAACAGCGTGTCCAGCGTGAAGGGATTATTTTTCTTGGCGTAGTAGTCCAGCGATTTATCGTATACGGTTACGCTGGCCTGGCCCTGCACGGGGCTGCCGGTGGCGTCTTTGGCGGTCAGTTTCCACGCGGCGGTTTCGCCGGGGCGTACGGCGTTGGGGACGTCAATCACTACGCCGAGTTCTTTATTGTCAAAGGGCACCTGCACGGTGGCGGAACCCTCGTGGAACGCATAATTGCTGGCGCCAAACCACGTAAGGCCTACGCCGCCGCGTTCTTCCTGTTCCACGGGGAAGGAATAGACGGACACGCCGCCCGGAAGCAGGTCTTTGCGCGTGAGGAACGTGTCGCCGCGCGAGACTTCCACGCGTTTGGAGCCGGTTAAAGCCCCCGCACCCAGCAGGATGCGCGCGGTTTCGCCGGGATAGTATTTGGCGTGCTGTACCAGCGTTACGGCCGGCAGCTGAAGGGCGGACTGGTCCTGCGCCACCACAAAAATCATTTGCTGCGTGTCGGCCTTGTCCGCTTTTACCGTCAGGCGGTAGACTCCTTCGGGCAGGGCGGGCAGGCGGATAGTCTGCGGGCCGGGCGTTTTAAAGTTCAGTTCCTGGATAAACGCTTCGGCTTCTGCTTTGGCGTTGCGGTAGATTGTTTCCAGTGAAGAGCCGCTGCCGGGGTTGACATAGCCGTCGGCTTCGCTTTGTTCTTCCCGGGGAAGTACGTTTTCCAGCCGTACGGCGCGCACGGTTACTTTGCCGGAAACGGAGCGTCCGTCCGCGTCCGTCAGGTCAATTTGCGCGAGCGAAGAAGCTTCGGCGTTTGCGTCGTAGAAACCCTGGGAAAATTCCACTTTAAAGAGCTTGGGCTGTGCGCTTATTTTGTACGTGCGCGACGCACTGATGGCGCGGCCGCTGTCGTCGTACGCTTCGGCTTTGACGATGTACTGCGTAAACTGTTCGTCTTTGTCGGCCGGGGCGGGGGTAAATTCAATTTTAAAATCGCCCTTGTCGTCCGTGCGGGTTTCGCCCTGGGCGACTTGCGTGGTTTCGTGGCGCAGGATGCGCGTCCACCACCAGTAGAAGGGGGGAACGTAATCCTGGCGCGAAACGGTATATTTCACCGTGGCTTCCTGCAAAGGCGTGCCGAAATAGTATTGGGCGTGTCCGCGCACCGCGGCGGTTTTGCCGTATTCCAGGGCTTTTTCGGGTTCCGCAAGGGTCAGCTCGTAATCGGGGCGTTTGAAATCTTCCACTTGGAAATTGTCGTAAGTGCGGTAGGTGCGGCCGTTGACGGTAACGGAAACCGCAATCTGAAAATGGCCCAGCATCGGGTTGTCCGGCAGGGTCATTTCCGCGCCGGCGGTGCCCATGGCGTTTAAGAGCGGACTGGCGGAAAAGACCGTGTCGCCCGACGGGCTCGTTACTTTAATTTGCACGCGGCGGCCGGGCAGCACTTTTAAGCCGCGCGGAAGCGTTTCAAAGGCGTTGACGGCCAGCTGTACTTTCTGCCCCGGGCGGTAGATGGCGCGGTCCGTCTGCGCGTAGAGGCGCACCGGGTCGTTGGCGTAAAAATGGAAGTAGACCGAACTCGGCGTATAGGCGAAGCTGCCTTCTTTTTCCGCCAGGGCGTTTACAAAATGGGTGTTGTTGGCTTTGCCTTCCGCCGGGGATACGGTTATGGCGCGCGCCAGCGCGGCGGTGCCGTCCGCACCCGTGGAAGCTTTTTCACGCGTTCCGTTCCAGGCGGTGATAACGTCCAGCTTGGCGTTTCCCTCCGGCATACCCGTTTTGAGGTTGACGGTGTAGAAGCGGAACAGGTTCGGGCGGTAGGTTTTGGTTTTGGAAGAGAGCGTGGCGGTGTATTTGTCCGGATTGTCTTCAATCGCGGCGGTAACGAAGAGCGCCAGATCCGTGGCGTTGATTACCACGCCCAATACGGGGGAATCTATCATATCAAAAGATTCGTCCCAGCTGGCGAGGGCGACGTAAAAACCGTTGTCCAGCTCCGGCAGGGAGACGGATACTTTTTGGCTGCGGTAGGGCTTTTGATAGGAAATCTGCGCCGAGGCCGTTTTAAAGGGGGCGCGGTCCAGAAATTTGGTAATGTCGCGCCGGTCCAGCCTGGAGAGAAAATCCCACGAGTTAATCGTGCTTCTGGGGTTCGTCCGGCGGTAAAGCGTTTGGAGTTCCTCAAACGATGTTTTGTACACGCGCACGTAAACATTTCCGGCGTTGCGGACCGTAAAGGGGAGCCGGGCCTTGTGGGGATTAAAGGCGGCGGGCATCGGGCCGAAAGACAGTTCTTTGCGTACAATTTCTTTAGCCAGCTGGCCGGCCTGCAAGGTGTAGTAAGATTCTTCCAGCGTTTGGCCGTATTCGCAGAGTTTTAAAGCGTCCGCCGGGTCGTCATTTTGCTTGAGGAGCTGGGCGGTGCGGTAGGCCGCGTAGGCGTGGCCGTAGTCGGTATCTTCCGGGGAAACATAGCCTTTTAATTTGCTCCAGAAGTTCAGTTTCTGCGGGGTGTAGCCGCTGATGAGCTTTAATTGTTCCACTGCGGTTTGCAGGGCTTTTTCTTTGTTTTCAAGGGTAAAGTAGGACGGATTGTCAAAGGGGAGCAGGATGAACTCGGTCCGCCAGATAATTTTGGCGTTTTGGCGGCTTTTTCCGTCCAAGAGATAAGCCGTTTCCAGAATATGGGCCAGCTGGCCGGCCTTGGCCTGTTGGGCGGGCACGGGCTTGGCGGCGCCGTCCAGATAGGTGTATGCCGCGGCGCGCGCCAGCGGGACGATTTCGCCGCCGGATTTCAGCCGCTGCGCCCAGTTGTACACAACGAAGTCAAACAGCGTGGGGATGCGCCGGGTGTCCGTGTCTTTTAAATTTAAAATCAGCGTTTCTTTTTCCACCGGGGCGTTAATCAGCGCGGCGCGCAGGGCCCAGAGGGTTTCGTAGTCCTGGTCAATTTGCGCGTTCCACTGCGCCTGCGTCCACTGCTCCAAAGAGACGGCACCGTCCTCGGACGCAATTTCCCGTTCGTTCATTAATAAAGGATAGACGGAAACCACTTGTTCCGCTGTTTGGATGCGGTAGAGGAGAAAGCGGGCTTTCCATAAATCGTTTGCGGGCAGTTCATAGCCCAGTATGGTTTTGGCGGCGTTCATATATTCGCCCAGGTTATACTGGCAGGCCGCTTTGCGCAGCTGGGCCTGCAGGCGGTCTTCGCCGGTGGCGGTTTGCAGGATTTGCTCGTATTGCGCCAGCGCGGCGGTATAATCCCCTTTGGCATAGGCTTCTTCGGCCTTAGGCAGGCTTTGCGCGCTTACGGCCAGCGGGAACAAAATAAGCCCCAACAGCAGATGAACGGTTTTTTTCATATTCCTTCTCCCCTTGTGTATACTGCAGTATTTCCAGAAGAAAAATCTCCGTCCGCCCGGCGGGGGAAAGAGATTTTTCTTCTTGCGGCTGTTCAAATTTTCTCAGGCCTACATAACTTCCGGCGCGTTTACGCCGATAAATTCAAGCCCTTTCTTAATGCGTTCCGCGACGCGCTGGCAGATGAACAGGCGGGACTTGGTCTGTTCCAAGTTCTCCTCGTCCAGCACGCGGCAGCTGTCGTAAAACGCATGGAAAAGCCCCGCCAGCTCAATGAGGTACGTCGTTAAGTGGTGGGGGCTTAAATCGGCCACGCAGTTGCGCAGCACCTGCTTAAACCAAACCAGTTTTAATAAAAGCGCGCGTTCCTGCGGCGCGAGCGGCGTGGTGATGCCGTTATATTCGGTGATGCCTTTTTCGGCGGCCGCTTTAAAAATGGAATGGATGCGCGCATGTACGTATTGCACGTAAAAAACGGGGTTTTCGTTGGTGCGTTTTTTGGCCAGGTCCATATCAAAGAGCATATGGGCGTTGGGGGTGCGGCTGGCAAAGAAGAAGCGGCAGACGTCCGTGCCCACTTCGTCCATCAGTTCGCGCAGCGTAATAAAACGGCCCGCGCGTTTGGACATTTTTACCTGTTCGCCGTGTTCCGTCAGGTGCACCAGCTGGTGAATAATCGGCACGAAAGAATTTTCTTCGCGGCCCAGCGCGTGTACGGCGGCTTTCATACGCGGAACGTAACCGTGGTGGTCCGCGCCCAGGATGTCAATCAGCGTATCGTAGCCGCGGTCGTATTTATTTTTATGGTAGGAAATGTCGGCCAAAAAGTAGGTCGGGCGGCCGTCTTTGCGCACGAGTACGCGGTCTTTATCGTCCTGCGCTTCGGCGTCTTTGGTGGAACCGAACCAGACGGCTCCTTCTTTTTCGTAGGTAAAGCCTTTCTCGCCCAGCGCTTCCAGCGCTTTTTGCGGGGCCTGTTCTTTGTGCAGGTCCGATTCGCGGAACCAGCGGGTAAAGTCTACATGAAAGTCTTTCATGTCCTGCTGCTGGGTTTTAATCAGTTCTTCCATCGCCCAGCGGCCGTAGTCTTCTTCTTTCAGGTCCGCCGGCATGCGTTTGGCCAAATCAATCAGGTAAGAGCCGTGATAGCCGTTTTCCGGCGGCTCTTTGCCTTCTTTTCTGGCTTTGACGGATACGGCCAGCAGTTCGGCCTGGTTGCCCGCGTCGTTGACGTAGTATTCGCTGTCGCACGAATAGCCCAGCGCGCGGTGTATTTTTACCAGGCTGTCGCCCAGGCTGGCGCCTCTGCCGCTGGCCACGTGCAGCGGGCCGGTGGGGTTGGCGGAAACGAATTCAATTAAAATATTGTGTTTGGCGCTTTCGGCGTCGCGGTCTTTGATGCGGCGGTCCGAAGCGGTGGTGATGACGAAATTGTCTTCCAGCTTTAAATTGATAAACCCGGGCGGCAGGGCCGACGCGTCGGCCACGGCGGTCATCTCGCGCAGCACTTTGCAGGCTTCTTTGGCGATTTCCAGCGGGTTCTTGCGCATTTTTTTGGCGGCGGCCATGGCCCACACCAGCGAAATATCCGCCCCGGTATGGGCGGGCGCGGCGGAAAATTCCACTTCCGGCAATTCAAAACCTTTGAAGTAGTCCGCGTTGGAGAGTTTTAAAGTAATGTCTTGTTTCAGTTTTTCTAGCATGTTGGGTTATTTTTTCTTAGCGGTTTTCTTCGCCGCGGCGGATTTTTTGGCGGCTGTTTTTTTAGGCGCCGCTTTTTTGGCGCCGGCTTTGGCTTTTGGAGCCGCTTTTTTTACCGCAGTTTTCTTGACGGCCTTTTTAACGGCGGTCTTTTTGGCCGCAGTTTTTTTGGGAGCCGTTTTCTTGGCGGCGGTTTTGGCCTTGGCAGCCGGCTTTTTGGCCGCGGGTTTCTTTTTTACCGCTTTTTTGACGGGTTCTTTGTAGCTGATTTCTTTGCCGAAGCTGAAAATTTTGTCCAGCGCGTAAAAATCGCGCGCTTCCTGGGTCATAACGTGGGCGAGGAAACCGCCGTAGTCGCTCACGCGCCAGAGGTTGCTGTCGCCCCCGTCGCGGTTTAATTTATAGTAGCCTTGTTCTTTGAGCTTTTTGCTGATTTCTTCTTCCACGGCGTCCAAATGCGGCTTGGAGGTGGCGGTGGCGATTAAAATATAGTCGCACAGGGAGGAAAGGCCGCCCAGGTCAAGCACTTTGATGTTTTCGGCTTTCTTTTCATCCGCAAGTCTTGCGGCCAGGCATACGAGTTCTTTGGTATTCATAAACCACCTCTGTATAAAACGGTATAAACGACAATAAAATTAGTCTAGCATTTTTTGGGCGCAGTCTAAAGCAGCATCTGGAAATCTTTGCCCAGGATGATGCGCGTATCGCAAATGGCGTTGGCGTTGGTTTCCGATTTGATTTCGCTGTTTACCCCGATGGCGCGGCTTAATTGTTTTACCTGCACCAGCCGGCCGCTGTAATCCACAATGGCCGATTCTTCCTGCAGGGAGGGGTAGTTGTCGTACTGCAGTACGTCCACGCGCAGCAGGCCTTTTTCGTTCTGTTCGCGCAGGTACTGCGTCAGCGCGAGCGCCAGGCCCCGTTTGCCCGAAGCGTTTAAAATTTCCACTACGATGGGCCGGTCTTTCACCGCCAGGGGCGCCATGTCTTCCACCTGCGCCGCGGGCTGCGCGGTCGGCGTTTTGGTTTTGCGTCCGCGTTTGGCGGGCGGGAGCTTGACGGCAAAGTCGGCCGCTTCAATTTGGGAAAGCTCCAGCGACAAAAGTAAAAATTCGGCCGGGGTCAGGTTGGTGCGGCGGTCGTGCCAGGCGGCCAGGTAAGTCCACGCCGCGCGGGCGGCCAAAAGCGGGTTATAGCGCCAGGCGGCCAGCGCGTGTTTGAACTCTTCCCAAAATTCTTCCCGGTTGGATTGCTTGGGGATGAAAAAGCGCGCGCTGTGGTCCGGCAGGCATTTTTCGCGGGTTTTGGGGTTGCATTTATCGGAGCCGACGGAAACGATGGCTTTTTGGGTGGACGGATTATACGAAAACAGCATGGCCGGCGACGTCAGCACCGCCACGCGCACGCTGCGGTTTTCTTTGCGGGCCAGCGTCTGCGCCGTCTGGGACGAAAACTGCGCCGCGGCCGCCAGTAAAATGACGGCCATCATCAGCCACAGCAGGCAGCGTTCTATTATTTTTCTTGTTTTATAAGATGGTTCCATAAATCAATCCCCAGCGGGCAAAGCCATTTTTGCGAGTCAATGGTAAACAAGAGCTTGCGGTTGGCGGCGTAGAGGAGCGCCTTGTCCAGGTCCTGCAGGGCCAGGTTGCGGATGACGAAAGCATCCTTATATTTACGGTCCTTGGAGGAAATATCGGCCACGAACAGGATTTTGGACAGCGTGCTCATTTGCAGGCTTCCCAGCGTATGTTCGGCGATGGCTTTTAGTACGTCTTTGTCGCGCACGTCAAACAGGTGCTGCGCAATCCAGGCCGAAGCGTAGCTGTGCAGCAGGCTGGGTTCCAGGCGGCAGATATCTTCAAAAAACGGCACCTTGATTTTATGTTCTTTGCAAAAGCGGATGAGTTCCGGGCCGGAAAAGCCTTTGCCCGCGTCGTGCAGAATGCCGGCTTTGACGGCGGATTCCACGTTTACGTCGTAAATATCGCTAAGAGCGGCCGCCATTTCCGCCACGTTTTTGGAGTGCAGGTAGCGGTTGGTTTTTAAATGGGCTTTCAGCCAGTCGTGCACCGCGAGGCCGTAGAGCTTGTTCTGCCGGATGGTGGGCGCGATTTGGGGCGGCACGGTGTCGGGCACGTCCCCGCACGCCAGGATGTGCGCGCGCACGCGGCTGGAAGAAAGCTTGGGGAAGAACCCGGGCAGGAACAGGTGTTTAAACGCGGCGGGATTTTCGTTATAGCCTTTGCGTTTGCCGGCCACCACGACGGCATTGTTAAAAATATAATGGGGGTTCTTCCAGTTGTGCAAATCGTTTAAACAGTCCGTACCCACTAGGAGGTAAATTTCCGGGTTGTCGTAACGTTTTTTTAAATACTGCACGAGCTCGTAGGTATAGGTTTTGCCGCCGCGCTTGAGTTCGTAATCGTCAAACACGATTTTTTTGCTGCAGGAGGCAAAGGCCTGCTTGAGCATTTTCATACGCAGGCGGAACGGCGTGGGGGATTTGGCTTTAAAAGGGGAATGATAGGCCGGCACAATATGCGCCACGTCCGGCGCGATGACTTTCATCGCGCGGCGGAACAGGGAAACGTGGCCTTTGTGGACGGGATCAAAACTGCCGCCGAAAACGAGTACTTTCATAACACCTCAATTATACAAGTTTTTCTGCCGTTTCCAAGCCCTGAAGGAGGGAGGACTCCATAAAAGAGTATTCCCAGCGGCCGTAACGTCCCGCGCAGAGGCATCCGCGCCCGGCCAACGCCCCGAGGGCTTGGCGCACGGCGCGTGAGCGGCGCTTATCGTAAACGGCGTAGGCGTAGGGCAAGGTCTGCCAGAAGGAAAACAGAACTTCGTCGTATTTACTTATTATACCTTTTTGGACGAGCGCCTTCCAAATGCGCTTTTCCGCCGCCTTGGTGCGGGGCGTGTCCCCCGGCAGTTCTATATAAAAGGACGAAGTGTTTTTGGGCGCGTTATGGGGTGAAAACGAACTTTGCAGACCCACGCGGTAGAACGGGTCCTGTTCGTCCGGGCAGTAAATCCAGCTGAAAGGCTTGCCCGGGCCGCCCTTGACGGCCAAATTATACACCGCCACGGACGTGTGGACGAGTTTATCCGCCAGTTTTTTAAGGGCCGCTTCGCCCTCCAGCAGGCGCAGAAATTCCGGCAGCGGCAGGGTGTTGACTAATTGGTCAAACGACACGGTTTCGCCGCCCACAACGGCGGTTTTCTTTTTTAAATTCACGCGGGTAACCGGCGCGCTCAGGCGCAGATTTGTAACGCGCTCAGCCAGCGCGCTTACGAGCGCGCCGCAGCCGCCCGTTTTAGGATAGTAAAAATAGGCGTTGTAGCCGTAGGCCTTTTTAGCGGGTTTGCGCGCGCTTTTTATAATTTCCTGCGGCGCGGGCAGGGGGACGAACGGGCCGCACCAGTCGCACGTGAGCTCTTTGGGCGCGCGGCCCCAGAGCTTGGTGTTGTACGGGCGCATAAACTGTTCGTAAACGCCCGGGCCGAAAGCGTTCAAACACCATTCTTCAAAATTTTTAGGTTCTTTTTTAGGCCGCGCGGCGGCTTGCAGCAGGCCGTCCACACAGGCTTGCCGCCGTGCCGGCGGCAGGGCGAACAAATTGGCCTGGAACGGGAAAGGCACGCGGGCCGCGCCCGTGTAAATCCACGCTTCTCTTTTGATGCGCGCCAAATTGGTTTTAAGCAGTTTTTTAACGAGTTTTTTGCCGTAAGGCGTATGCAGGTGCAGGAGGTGGCCGCTGTAATCAAACGTAAAACCGCTGACGGTTCGGCTGGCGCACAGGCCGCCGGGCGCGGCTTCGCACTCCGTTACGAGGTAATCCGTATGCCCGAGCTGTTCCAGGTGATAGGCGGTGCTAAGCCCCGTCAGGCCGCCGCCCAGAATAAGGGTTTTTACGTGCATATCAGTCCGCTTTTAAATGCAGCAGCCACAGGGTAACCAACCCCAGCGCTGCCGCCGAGAAAATAAACAGCGCCAGCGCAATCTGCACGCAGCAGTGCGTCAGCGTGAACGCCAGTACGTTAAAGAAAAGACCCGCCGCGGCAAACGCGCCCAGGATGAAGGCGGGCTTCCATTTCAGGCGTTTTAAGCGCAGGGCGATATGGTCGTTGCTTCCTTTTAACGGGTTTTTGCCCTTTAACACGCGGGCCAGGCTGACAAAGGCGGTGTCAAACAGCGGCACCGCCAAAATAAACAGCGGGGCCAGAAAGCCCCAGTCGGAGCGTTCGCTGTAACCCGTGCCGATGGACAGCGCGGCAATCATAAAACCCAAAAAGGTGGCGCCGCTGTCGCCCAGGAAAATTTTGCGTTTGGCGTGGTTGTACGGCCAGAACGCCAGGCACGCGCCCAACAGCGCCAGCGCGGCAAAGTTGACGTAAACGTATTCGGACGGCAGGGCAATCACCGCCAGCCCCAGCGTGCATACCACGGCCTGGCTGACGCATAAGCCGTCCATAATATCCAGCAGGTTAAATGCGTTGGTCAGCCCCACCACCCACAGAAACGTAAGCGGATAGGCTATCCACGGCGAGGTAAACGCGTGGATGGATACGCCGTAGTAGATAAGGGCCGCCGTAGCCAGCGCCTGCACCAGCAGTTTAACGGGAACGGACACGCCTTTGGGTTTGTTTAAATCATCCGCCAGGCCCAACAGAAAAATCAGCGTTCCGCCGATAAATATCCCGCGCAGGTTGTGCAGGGTGCCGGACGGGAAAGCGGTGGTAAAACGGATAAGCGTAAGGGCCGTGAGCGTACCCAGAAATATCCCCGTTCCGCCCAGCACGGGTACGGCGGCGGCGTGTTTTTTAAGTCCGCCGGGCGCGTCCATAAACGCTTGGGCCGCAAAGCGGCGCAAAAACGGCAGAAGAACCGCCGTGAGGATTCCCGCCGTGAGCGTGCTGAGGAGATAAAGGACAAATGGTTTCATAATATTTATAATATCATAATAAGGAGAAAGGATATGCTCAAAAGAATTTTAACATTTTCACTGGCCGTGCTGCTGGCGGCCTGCGCGGGCGGCCGCGTGCGGGAAATCCCGCCGGACGTGCGCGACTATAAAAGGGTGGATTTCTTTACGCAGGGGCGCACCCAGGCCGCGTTTAAAGTGATGGGCCAAATGCACGAAGATTATATGGACGGCGTCCTGCGGATTAAAAAAATCGGGGATGCGGATTACGATATTGTGTTAATGACGGGCGCGGCTTACCGCGTGTTGCACGCCGTCGTCAGCCCGGAAGGCGTAGCCTACCGCTATTTGTTTAAAGACGCCGACACTCCCGCCGTGCGCGCCCGGATCACCCAGCTGCTTAATTTATTGGTGTCCGAACCCGGCGTCTACCAGAGCCGGCGCATAAAAGACGATAAAGTGATTATCACCTACCAGGGCGCAGAAGCCAAAGCGCGGTTTTTATACCGCCGGGGGGAAGCGTATCCGTATGCGGCGCAGTCGGTAACACTGCTCAATACGGCGGATCTTTCGTATGACGAATACGCGCCGTTTGACGCGGACGGCGCGGAAGACGTGCCGCACGTGCTGGTGTACCGCGACGGCAGCGTAACGCTGGATATGACGCTTATCAGTTTGCGGTAATCTTTTTTGAGGAGTACGGCGCAAGGTTTTAAAAAGGCCTTGCGCCGTTTTTTTTTTTTGATACAGTGAGTCTATGAACAAACTTTATCAAACCTCATTTACCGGCCTGAAAAACGCCGGGTTTACCTTAATAGAGCTGCTGGTTGTGGTGTTAATTATCGGCATATTAGCGGCGGTGGCTCTGCCGCAGTATGAAATGGCCGTGGAAAAAGCGCGGTTTGTGCAAGGCGTTACCGCCGCCAAAGCGCTGATTGACGCAGAACAAATCTATTATTTGGCCAACGGCGAATACAGTAAAAAATTGGACGATTTGGACATTACCTTTCCGTCGGATTCGCTGAAAGATTTTTCTCTCAACGTACATACTGATCCTAACTTACATATTGAAATGCTGCGTAAAAATCCAATAGGCGGACAAAACGTCTGGGTGGTGGCGTATCTGCTGGACGCAAACCGCCCGGAGATTACCTGTACGCTCAGTAAATCCGTTCCGGCTTCTTCCAAGGCCGTGCGGCTGTGCAAGAGTTTGTCCGCCAATGCCGCGCCGCTGACGCTGGAACCCGGATACGATTCATACCCTATCCGGTAGTCGGGTGTTTTGACAAAAAAGAGACCGGCATTTGCCGGCCTCTTTTTTGCTGATTCAAAATCTACTCAGGCACGCCGGGCGGGGGTGCGTAAAATCAGCCACATCCACAGCGGATAAAGCGTAAGCAGAAGGATTTTTACGCCCAGCGCGGCCCGCGGCCCGCAGGAAGAGCTTAGCGCGCAGGCAATCGCCGTCGCCGTGCAGGTGCACAGCATTAAAAGCAGTTTTTTGTATTCATACGCAATAGGATATACTTTTTGCGTAAACGTAAACAGCGCGCCCGCCATCGCGGCGTAACTCAGCGCCACGGCCCAGCCCGCTCCCACAATGCCGATATGCGGCACCAGCGAAAGGTTCGCAGTAATGCTCACCGCCGCGCCCAAAAGGGTAATCCACATCAGCACGCGCGTTTTTTTGGTAATTACCGGGCCGACCATAAAGTTAATATACAGCCCGTAGCAGAAGTAGCCCGTAAGCACCAGCGGAATGATTGGCAGGCCGCCCCAGTAGGCGGGGCTTATCAGGTGGAAATCGCCGAACAGGCTGCTTTGGATAATTGGGGGCATAAGAAGCGACAGGCCGAGCAAAAACCAGCTGCCCAGCGCAAAGAAGAAAGAGAGCACCCGCGCGAACGTTTCCTTGGCGTCCGCATCCTTGGCGTGCGCCAGGAAAAAGGGCCGCCATGCCTGGTCAAACATAGACACGAGCAACATCATAAATACGCCGATTTTAAAGTTGGCCTGATATACGCCCACCTGTTCCAGCCCCACCAAATGCACGAGAATAGGCTTGTCAATCACGCTGATAAGCAGGCTCGCGAGGCCGGCGGGCACAAACGGCCACGCAAAGCGCAGCATATCCGAGTACAAGGCGCGGTTAAACGAACAGAACCGCCCCCGCAGTTCGCGCCAGATGACGGGGGATAACAGCACCAGCGACGCCAGCGAGCCGAAAATGTTGGCCCATAAAATAGACGCAATCCCTTTATGTAAAAACGCGATAAAAACAATGTTGCCGATGACGTTTACCACAATAGACGCCGTGCGTACGCCCGCAAAATACCAGGGCCGTCTTTCCAGGCGCAGTTTGGTAAAGGGAATCATATTCAGCACGTCTAAAAACAGTACCCACACCGCCAAATGCACAATATGCGCATGCTCCGCGCCGATGCCGATAAGCACCGCAAACGGTTCGGCAAACAGCCACAGCAAAACGGACAGCAGTACGCCGTTTAGCAACAGCCCGTAAAAACAATGCTGGAACACTTCGGTCCGGTCTTCCCGGTCGCTGGCAAAGCGCAGGTAGCTTTGGTCCATGCCGAACAAAAACAGCACGTTTAGCAGCGCCACTACGGCAAACGTCGTGGCGATGACGCCGTATTCCCCGGGCAGGAGGTAATACGTATAAAAAGGGACGAGACAGAAATTAAGCAGGCGGGCCAGCACCGTGGAGGTGCCGTAAATCAGCGTTTCTTTGCCCAGCCGTTTGAGGTTTGCCATAACAAAAAATCCCGCGCGGCGTTTAAACCGCGCGGGCGGGTTTTCCTTATAATTTAACGAACAGAATTTCCAGGAGTTTTTTGAATTTGCCTTCAATCTTTTTGGTTTCGCTGAGCGTTTCCGCATGCGAAAGCGGCGTTTTGGTAATGCCGCAGCCCATGTTGCTCACCCACGCAAGCCCCAGCACCGAGAGCCCGCACTGGCGCGCAACGAGTACTTCCGGCACGACGGACATCCCCACCACCGTGGCGCCCCATTTTTTAAACATCTGGATTTCGGCGGGCGTTTCAAAGTTCGGGCCCGTGGCGGCCAGGTATACGCCTTCGCCGGCGTTTACGCCCACTTTTTTGGCGGCGGCCAGCGCGGTTTTGCGCATGGTTTTGTCGTACGCTTCGGACAGGTCAAAAAACATCGGGCCGAAGGCCGGGTCGTGATTGCCGATGAGCGGGTTGTTGCACATAAAATTGATGTGGTCTTTGAGCACGCACAGCGAACCGGGTTTTAATTTTAAGTCCATAGAACCCACGGCCGCGGAAACGAGCAGTTTTTCAACGCCCAGGAGTTTTAACGTGCGGATGGAAACGGCCAGATCTTTCATCGGGTGGCCTTCGTAATAGTGAAAGCGGCCCTGCATAATGACCACTCTGCGCCCTTTGTATACGCCGAAAATCAGGTTGCCGCTGTGGCCGGGAACGGTGCTTTTTAAAAATCCGGGAATGGACGAATAGGGCACTTTTACTTCTTTTTCCAGGGGCGGAACCGAGCCGGCGAGCCCGGAGCCCGTGATAAGAGCGATTTCGGGTTTGAAGTTTTTCGTCTTTTTGTTAATAAAGGCGGCGGCTTTTTTCACTTGCGCTAGTTGGGTCATAACTATCCTCCGGTGTAGGTTGTTACAGCGTCGTCCGTCCCGGCGAAAACGCGTTTTCCACGTGTTCCGTTCTGTCCGGCAGGACGCATACCACGTCAAATCTTATACTATCAAATTTTAAGCCTTTTGCTTTTATGTACAGCGCCGCCGTTTGCGCAATACGCTTTTGTTTGGCGGGCGTTACGGCCGAAAGCGGGCCGCCGAACGCTTCGTACGAGCGTGTTTTTACTTCGGCGAACACCAGCGTTTTGTCGCAGGAAAGAATCAGGTCTATTTCGCCGCCGGGCGCGGAAAAATTCCGCTCCAGCACGCGGTATCCTTTGGCTTGTAAAAAACGGGCGGCGCGGTCTTCGCCGGCTTGTCCCCGGGTGCGCGTATTCATGGCAGAATGGACGGGTGAAGCAGTTTGCGCACCGGCGCGAACGAACGGCGGTGCTCCCGGCAGGGGCCCAGTGCGCGCAGAGCTTCCATATGCTTGGCGGTGCCGTAGCCTTTATGGCCGGAGAAAGAGTAGCCCGGATAGAGTTTGTCCAATACGCCCATATACCGGTCCCGCGTTACTTTGGCGATGATGCTGGCCGCGGCGATGGCGAGGGATTTGGCGTCCCCGTCCACCACGGGCATCTGGCGCAGTTTGAGCCCGGAGGCGGGGTAAGGCCCGTCAATCAGGGCCACCGCGTGCGGCAGATTGACAAATTTTTGCGCCGCGCGGCGCATGGCTAAAAAGGTGGCTTGCAGAATGTTTAATTTGTCTATTTCGGCGGCGGAGGCAAACCCCACCCCGTACGCTATGCCGCCCTGGCGGAGACGTTCAAAAATTTCTTCGCGTTTTTTTTCGGTAAGCTTTTTGCTGTCGTTCACGTCGGTAAAGTGCGAGACGAGCGCCGGCGGAATAAAACAGGCGCACGCCACCACCGGGCCCGCCAGGGGGCCGCGGCCGGCTTCGTCTATGCCGACGATAAAATTGGCTTCTAAACGCAGGGCCTGCTGCTTGTCAAAATCTTGTAAGGGGTTGGACATAAATTTATTATATCAATAATCCGCCGTCGGCGTATGCCGGCCCGTTTAAAAAATGGGACGCTCTATAATCGTTACGTGCGCGTCGCCCCGGAAATGGCGGACGGGATTAAGCACGAACTGTTCGTACAAGTAATCCGCCGGGGCAATGTCCTCCGGCAGCCGTGCGGGCGCGGCCAGCGGGATGGAAAGATTGAAATGCACCGTTTCCTGCGCGGTCAGCCCGAGGTTGCTGGTAACGGAAGCGGTGCGCATTTCGTTTAAGTGGATATGCAGCCTTTCCGGAAAAGAGTACTCGTGCGGCGTGATGCGCAGCCACAGGGATTTGTCTTTATTATAAACGGCCAGCGTGCGGGCTTTGGGGTCAAAAATCATGGTAATATGCGCGCGCCGGTTTTTGCCGTTGACCAGGTAGCGGTACAAGTTGGGCAGGTATTCAAGCGAACCGTCAAATTGATAAACGGGCCAGGAATTTTTGCCCACCGGAAACATACTGTAGGCGTTTACGTGCCGGATAGAGGCGTTGGGCTGCCCCGGGTTCATTTTGCGCTCAAACGAAAACGCCAAATCCCGCGCGTTAAAGCCCGAAGGGGTCAGCTGGCTGAGGTCTCTTACGTAGCGCATACGCATACCGGCTTTGGGGATGTTCGGTGCGAATACGGCGCGGAAATTGTCCCGGTTTTCGGACAAAAAGCGCATCCGTTTGATTAGGCGCATTTCCAAATCGCGGCTGCACTGCCGTTCCGTTTTGGCGAACAGTTCGCGCAGGTGGGGCGTGAGCACCATAAAGTGGCGCTTGTAATAGGCGGTGGCGAAAACTTCAAAAAAACGTGTGCCGCGAAAACGGTCTTCCAGCTTCCACAACGCTTTCAGCGCGTTGAGCGGGCTGGAGTGCTGGCTGAGCAGCTGTTCCACTTTTTGGGCCGGCTGGAACGGCAGCCGCCCGGTGTATTTGGGAGTATGTTTGCCTTTGTTTACGCGCACGCGTACGGCGTCTTTTATTTTCTGTTCATTAAAGAATACCGCCCGTGCTTTTTTGGAAGTGGGGGAAGGTGCGGTGGGCGGAAGGGTGTGCCGGTGCGTCATTTGCACGGCAACGGAGCCCGCCGCGGCGCGGAACGCCGCATTGGTGCTGACGGCCTGGGTGGCGGCGTCGGTTATTTTTTGAAATTCCTGCGCTTCCTGAATGCGAAGGGCGCGGATGGCTTTGCGGGAAAGTTTTTGGGCCTCAGCCGCCGGGAGCGCGGCCAGGAAAAGGGACAGCAGCAACGACGTAAGTTTCACACGGAAGTAGGTTTTCATATGTACAGGATAACAAGAAAACATTTACAGGAAAAGGGCCAAAAGACCTATCGGCGGCTAGGCCCTGCCCCGGGGTTTCTTTCTTCCTTTATACGGTTGCTTGGCGACATTGTTTAAACAGTGT
>ULKH01009573.1_pt1 | contig 24585 bp, 28 predicted proteins | sample 1951111 | NCBI WGS metagenome assembly ULKH01 (sample SAMEA4835496, study PRJEB28245) | human gut metagenome | biome: gut microbiome; material: fecal sample | place: Denmark | collected 2008
AAAGGAGGCCGGCAATGAATGACGGTTACGAAACGCTGATAATCACATTTAGCGAACCCATCGAGGTTTTGGACGGTAGGTTTGAGGACATCGACACATGGGGCGTGGACAGCCTGAAGAAGTGGGTGGACGATTACGAGACCACACGCTTCACCCCGATAAATGGCTATACGGCAGTCATCACATCCGAATACAACATGAAGCCCGTAAGGGAATGGTTGGAACATTACATGCCCATAGCGGAAATGAAGGAATTGTAGAGGGATGATGCGCTTGCAGAAGCAGCCCGCCGGAACCAATCCGACGGGCTGCAACCGTTTCACACCACAGGCATGTCAGTCCGTTTCCTCGCCCCAAAGCTCCGTATCAGTCGGGGCATGGCGTATGGCACGCCAGATGCAACAGCCGGTTACGGCAAGAAGCGTCAAGTAAGCAATGGCAAAACAAAGCATAGCCGTCAGTATTATGGAGCAGGCTGTTCCGGGTTCTCTACTCCTTCTTCCGTCTCGTTGTTGAACGAAAAGCTCTTGGTTACCGTCTGGTTAAACGAATCCACAATGTAGATGTCAATCGTCTGCTGGTCGGTGCAGAGCGACCTGTAATAGAGCCGGAAGGTCTCGCCCGGCAACGAATAAAGGTCATTGGGCAGCAATACCGTGCCGTCCTCCAGACGAAGCTCCCCCTTGCCCGTAGGCTGGAAATAGCGGATGAAATACTCCGTTTCCTCGTACCGCCCGCTGCGTACCAACTGGCAGCGTATTTCGGCTTCCCCGCCTTCCACGATGGTACTCTGTACCGGCAGGGTTGCCAAATCGAACTCATACACCTGCTGGATGTCCAGCTTGTCGGAACAGGCGCAAAGTAGCACGGCGGCTACCAATGCGAAACCGGCGGTAAAAATCAGTTCAGTCATTCTTTTCATTGTCTTGATGATTTATTAGTCCAATATGAATTTCAGCCCCACCCCGAACTGGAAGTGGAAATTTCCCGTACCGCCACCCCACAGGCAGCGTTCACGCGCATGGAGGAGCAGTACTGTCCGGTTGGTGAGGTAGGTTTCTATCTCCAGCGATACCGCGCCGCCATAGACGAAAGCGTCGCCGTCCGTGATGCGTGCCCCGTCATAAAGCAGGCTCTCGCCCCAATTCACCGTTTCATAACCCGCCATCGCCGAGCCGCCCACGTAGCAGAGGAACACCTTGTTCGCGTCCGAGAGGAAGTTGTAGTAGTATCCCCCTTCCGCCGTGAACTGCGACAGCGGCAGGCGCGTGTCCTTGTACGGGTGGTACTTTTGCAGGTACTCCGCGCCGAACACCCACTTGCTGCACCCTTTCGTGTACGAGTCCATCGACAGCCCGAAGTGGTAGCCCAGCTCATTGCGCCGGCTTGCCGAATGGAAGCCGTCCGCCATGCCCGCCGTCAGGCGCAGCCCTTTCATACCCGGCAGACAGCGTTGCGCCTGCACCTTGTCTGCAAGGACAAGGCACAGCGCCATGCCGATTAGAATAAACACCGTCCGTTTCATCCTACTTCACTTTCAGTTCGTTGATGACCTTGGCACGCACCAGTTCGGCATTGGTGACCGTGAACTGCTGATGCCGCCCGCCGTTCTGCTCGTTTATCTCCACCACCAGTTGCTTGTCGTCCGGCAGGGTGAATTTGGGCAGAGTGAACACCGTGCGCTCCCGGCTCTTGCCGCCAATCTCCGTCACGTAGTTATAGGCACGCAGCGGTACAATCACCTGCTCTTGGATGGCGGTGCGTTTCGCCACTTTCCGGTCCACCACCTTGAACGACACGAAGTCCACCGTGAACGGCACGTTGGAGGAGTTCTTCAGTTCCGTATGGAAATAAAGCAGCCCGTTGTGCGTGTAGATGCCCTTCAGGATGTACTGGATGCCGAAGCGTTTGCAGCCGATATGCTTCACCAGCCGTTTGTCATCCTTGTGGATGGACTTCATGATGAGCCGCACCAACAGCGGTGATTCGCTGCCCAACTCCTTCAGATAAATCTCCTGCGAATTGTTCGGGCGGTTCACCGCCTCCCCGTCGTGCAGGAAGTCCTTCATCTCGATGTTCAGCTTGACCGGCTCGTCGGCATATTTCACGTTATAAGTATAGTAGCTCCCATCCTCGGTTATCACCGCCAGATTGGTCTCTCGGGAGAAGTCGCGCAGGGCGGCCTTCACCCGGAGCACGTTTTCCGAGCCGTCCGCCTTGCCCGCAATGATGTCGGCGGAACCCAAGTCCACATACTTGATGGCGGAGGGAAAGATGATATGCACGGTCTTGTAAAACGTAACCTCCAGCGCATACGGTGGTATCATCCGGTCGAAGGTTATCGGGCGTGTCAGCCCGTCGAACAGGTCGCCGGTGGACGGGCTTTGTTTTACCCCATCATCGTCCGTTTCAGTTTGCTCTACTGTTTCTTCCGTTTCTTTCAAGTCGGTTTCTTCCACGACCCTCTGCGCTTGGGCATGGGTCATTGCGGTCATGAGAGCCGCCATAAGCATAATTTTCTTCATTTTTCCTTGTGAATAATAGTGATACATAAGATTATTTCTTGGGCACAAGCAGCACCGCGTGGTTCGCTTTGAGCGTTACCTTGACGGTGCGGAACTTCGTGGCGAGGTATTGCGACAGCCCCTGTATCGCACCGCGTCCCAAGTCCGAGGCCAGTTGCGCCCCGGCATCGGTGGAGATGTTGATGCTGCTGCCCATCGTGGAACCCATGTTGGCCGCCATCTCCTTGAGTGCGGTCAGTTCCTGCGACCCCGGCACGGAGATGCCTTTCATGCCGCCCATGTCATATACCTCCAGTTCCACCGGCACGACCCTCCCTTTATAGGCAATGGAGCTGACGGTCAGTTCCATGCGCTCCCCGTTGATGCGTGCCGTAGCGGTCAGCACGGTGTTGGCCGGTATATACATGCCCCCGACATCGACCGGTTCCAGCAGGCGGATTTCCGCCTCCTTGCCGTCGCTTACTGTAACCGTGCGCCGGATGCAGGCACGGATGCTGTTCCTGCCTGCCGTGTGCGCTTGGTCTGTTACCGTGTGGAACCCCATGTTGTGGGGACGGCTGTACCGTTCCATGAACTCGGCATCGGACATCGGTTGTGCCAGCATCGACACGACCTGCTCCGCCACCTGCGTGACCGGGCTGACCGTCCTTCCCTCCGTTTCCGTTACGGGTACGGACTTCGCTCCGCCACCCTCTTGTGGCAGGTAGCGCGAGGCCATCTCGTAGGATTTCTCTATCAGGCGGAGCTGCTCGTCGGCGGTTTCCTTTGCCTTGCGTTCCTCTTCCGCCCGGCGTTCCAGCTCTTGTATGCGCCATTCCAGTTCCAGCGTTTTCTGGTCGTCCTCCGGCTCCGGCTGCTCGTAGAAGCTGCCAATCTGCCGGTTGATGTCCCGGTAGGCATCCGCCGAGGTGCGGATGGACGACCCGCCCGATGATGCAGTTTCTTCGGTCTGGAACACATCTTCCACGGCCTCCCTGTCCGTATCATCCTCCGCCACCGCCAAGTCCTGCAGGGTGCTCATCTTCTCCCGCTGCTTGCGCTCGAAGTCCTGCTGCTCGTAGGCGGCACGCTTGTCCGAAGGCAGGTTCTTCTCCTCCGGCATGGGCACTTCCACGTTGAAGCCGTCGGGCAGGCTCTCCCCTTCGTCCGACGGTGCGAATATCAGCCACATCGCCACGCCGAAGACAAGGAACAACAGCGGATAGACCAGCATCTTCCTCCGTTTCCGGATTTCTTCGGGAGTCAGCGGTTGGGACTCCTTCCGCCCGCGTTCATTCTTCTTTGCCGTTTCCGGCTGTTTTTCCGTTTTGTTCTCTTTCATGTTTCCTGTCATGATTAAAATGGATACTGTCTTTACTTATGCCCGGATGCAGTTCCAACTGCCGCATCCGTTCTATTCTCATCTGCTCTCCCCGGCGTTTGCCGATGTTGTATATCGACGACACGGTGATGTAGATGGAGAGGGCGCTGAATCCCACGAGCATCGCCACCACCACGATGAGCCGCACATCGGGCGACAACCGTCCGCACACGCAGCGCATCCCGTCGCTTATCCGGTCAGGGATGTAATGGAGCCACTTTCTTGTCTTTCCCATACGCCTTTACCTTTCTATGGTCCGTAAATCGCGGTTCTCCAGAATGGTGAACTGCTCCATCGTGAAACCGTGAGGATTGTTGTCCGACCGCACCGAGTTCAGCAGGCGGCAGCGGGTTACAAGACTGCGCTCGGTGATGTTGCTGCTCCTGACGAGCGACTGGCGGGCATAGGTCGTCACGATGTAGGGGTAACGCTCGAAGTCGCACGCCACGCTGTCCACCCGCACGGTCTGGTTGATGTTCGCCGAGATGATGCGGTTGTAATATCCCTTCTCCTCCCAATCCTTGTAGTAGCGGAAGGCGCTCTCGTCGCACAGGTACAACGCCCGGCGGATGTTCCCCTCGATGGCCGCCTTGTCGGGCGAGAGTGTGAAGAACAGTTCGTGGAACCGCCTGACATGTTCCCGCGCCTCGACCGGACGGTTCTGGGAGAGGTCTTGCGAGAGCGCGAGGATGAGCGACTTGCCGTTGTCCAGCACGTAGATTTTCTCCCGCTGCTTCTCGGCGAAGCTGTACGAATTCCATAGCGCGTAGCCCGTGACCAACGCGCACAGCACGACGAAGGCTATCGCCATCGTGCGTATCTGCCGGAAGCTCGTTTCGATGTTCTTTAATGATTTGAATTCCATTTTCTTTTATTCTTGTTATTGATGCTTTCTGTTCAGACGGCGTATGAGGCAGGCTCACACGCCGTCTGAGGGTATCTCATACGCCGTTTGAGCTTACTTGCCCCGCAGCTTGCCCGCAATGTGCCCTGCTCCGGCACCGGTAGCCGCTGCCGCCACCTTGCCGGTCTTGACGGCGGAGTTGTTCACCTGCTTGCCGTAGTTGCCCGCTCCGGCCGCCTGAATCACCCATGTCGATACCGTCGGGATGGTGAAATACCCCACGATGGCGATGAGCATGAAGATGATGTAGGCCGAGTTGTTCGTGTCCGGCACGAAGTTCGGGTCGGTCAATGCCGCGATGTCCTTCTCGATCATCAGCGTCTGGATGCGTGCCAGCACCGAACTGAACAAATCGGAGATGGGCAGCCACAGGTAGATGCTGATATACTGGCATATCCAATGCACCATCGTGCTGTGGAAGCCGTCATACACCGAGATGGCGAATGCCAGCGGCCCCAGGATGGAAAGCACGATAAGGAAGAACGTCCTCAGCGTGTCCAGTATCAGCCCCACCGCCTGAAAGAGCAGCTCCAGAAAACTGCGGAAGGCGTTGCTGATGGTCTGCTTGATTTCATACTTGCCGCGCTCGATGGCCATCCCCGCCATCGTCTTCAGTTCCGACGGCGTCCAGCCCAAGTCCTCAATCTGCCGCTCGTATTCCTCGTCGCTGACCAGATAGGCCGTTTCCGGGTTCCGCACCAATGCCTCGTATTCCAGTTTCTCCCGTTTCTCGGCGTACTCCTCCATGTCAAGCGTCTGCCCTTGCAGGATGCCGTGGCAGCCGGTGACGATGGGACTCATGATGCCGTTGATGGTTCCCAACACGAAGGTGGGGAAGAACATGATGCACGCCCCGATGCAGAACGGGCGGAACAGCGGATACACGTCTATCGGCTCGGCGCGTGAGAGCGCCTGCCACACCCGCGAGGCCACGTAGAACAATGCGCCCAATGCCGCCACCCCGGTAGCCACGCCCGTGATGTCCGAGCAGAGCGGCATCATCTCGTCATAAAGGCTGCGCAGCACTTCATGCAGGTTGCCGAATGTACTTTCTCCCGTCATGGCTACCAGTATCTTTGGTTATCGGTTCCGTACAGGTCGAGCACGCGCCGCGTGTCGTTCTTCTCCTTTGCCCGGAGGTACGACACGCCGATGTTGCGGTTCGTGTAGTAGCGCACCAGATTGCGGTGGTTCTTCACATCGCGGTAGATGCGGTCTATCAGGTCCATGCGCTCCTTGTCCGTCATTGAAAGGCCGGTCTGCGTGACGACCGTCTTCAGCTCGTCGAGCATCCCGCTGCTTTCCTCCAGCATCTTCGTGTAGCCCGAGGCGATGGCGGCCAGTTCGTCCGTCGTGTAGTTCTCGTCGGCAAGCATCTTCTGGAACGAGTTCACGTAGATGTCCGATATTTCCCCCACGAGCAGCACGGTCTGTTGCACCTTGCGGGCGTCCTTCACCAAGTTATGCACCGACTTGAGCGCGTCGTAGTACTTCTTTCCCTGCTCGTAAATCTTGACCGTTTCCTGAAAGTTCTTCACCATGTTCTCGGCGGTCGTGGTGGTCTGTATCACGTTCCGCGTGGTGTTCACGATGCTCTGCGCGAGGTTCGACGGGTCAAAGGTCACCCATTGCGCCCGGACCGTCGTGGCGGTGCAGAGCAAGGCCGTAAGGCAAATTGCTATTGGTATTCTTTTCATGTCCGTTGATGATTAAAATGTCCTTGTCAATATTCGTATTCCTTGCAGTCCCGTACATACACCCCTTCCGAGGCGAGCACGAGCCGCTCGTTATCTTCGTCATAGGCGACCTGCACCCTTTCGGGCAGTTCCGCCCACGTTCCCTGTCCGTTCCGGTAGAGCGTGGCGGTCAGCACGGCTCCCCAGCGGTAGGCGAGGGCGATGCGGTACGTGCGCCCTTCGCGGTACACCCTGATCGGGGGCGACTTGCCCCGGCTTTTCCACCGTCCGCAGATGCGGTCGAGCGGGAACAACGTGGCATATTCCATAGGCTCATCCCTCCCTTGCGTTCCGTTTCTCCTCCGCCAGCCGCTTGATGGCCAGCTCGATGTTGCCGCCGAGCTTCTCCGCCATGCGCTGCACCTCCACTTTCTCGCTCTCTTCGGTGGTGTAACAGAGGTATTCCTCCAATGAGGTTTCCGTCGCATACACCGCCGACTGCACGCCGCCCAGCCCGAACCACACCTCCTTATACTTTCGCGTCGGGTCGTTGGACATGTTCACCGAAAGAATCTGCCCCTTCTCCTTGTCCGTCAGCCCGAGCAGCGTCTGTATCTGGTCGAACTTGTTCAGGTATTTCCGCTGGTCAAGGAGAATCTTGCAGTCCGAGTTGTTGATGATGCTCTCCTTCACAATCGGCGAGGAGATGATGTCCTCCACTTCCTGCGTGACCACCACCGCCTCCCCGTAGAACTTGCGGACGGTCTTGTAGAGGTAGCGGATGTAGTCCGCCATGTTCGCCGAGGCGATGGCCTTCCACGCTTCCTCGATGACCACCATCTTACGGATGCCTTTCAGACGGCGCATCTTGTTGATGAACAGTTCCATGATGATGATGGTCGTGACGGGGAACAGGATGGGATGGTCCTTTATCTGGTCGATTTCGAAGACGATGAAGCGTTTCGTCAGCAGGTCAAGCTGCTTGTCCGAGTTGAGCAGGAAGTCATACTCGCCGCCCCGATAATAGGGTTCCAGCACGTTTAGGAAGCCCGCCAGGTCGAAATCCTTCTCCCGTACCTGCTTTTCCTCCAGTATCCGTCGGTACTCCGACTTCACAAACTCGTAGAAGGTGTTGAACGAGGGTTCTTCCACTTCCCCCGCCTTGATGCGCTCGATGTAGAGCGACACGGCGTTGGACAGCGCCACCTCCTCTGAGCGCGTGGCCGGTTCGTTGTCCTTCTTCCACAGGGTGAGCAGCAGCGTCTTGATGCTCTCCCGCTTCTCGATGTCGAACACCCGGTCGTCGGTGTAGAACGGGTTGAAGGCTATCGGGTGCTCGTCGGTGTAGGTGAAGTAGATGCCGTCCTCCCCGCCGGTCTTCTGGTGTATCAGCGAGCAAAGCCCCTCATACGAGTTTCCCGTATCCACCAGCACGATGTGCGTGCCCTGTTCGTAATATTGGCGGACAAGGTGGTTCATGAAGAACGACTTGCCACTACCCGAACCGCCCAGCACGAACTTGTTGCGGTTGGTGGTGATGCCCCGTTTCATCGGCAGGTCGGAGATGTCCACGTGCAGCGGTTTCCCGCTGATGCGGTCTGACATCTTCAGCCCGAAAGGGGAAAGCGAGCTGCGGTAGTTCGTTTCCTCCGTCCAGAAGCAGACGGCCTGCTCGATGAAGGTATAGAATGATTCCTCCGCCGGGAAGTCTGCGGCGTTGCCCGGCATCCCCGCCCAATAGAGCGTGGCGGCATCCACTGTGTCGTGGCGCGGTTTGCACTCCATTGCGGCAATCTGGCTGCCCGTGTCGTTGCGGATGACCTTCACTTCGTCCGGGTTGTCCGTCCATGCGATGACATTGCAATGGCAGCGCACCGAGGTCAGCCCATAGGAATGCGCGTCGTTCAGGTACAGGTCTATCCATTCCTTGTTGATTTGGTTGCTCCGCGAGTAACGGGAGAGCGACTGCATGTTGCGTGCCGTCTTCTCGAAGCGTTGCAGGTTCTCCGCGCTGTCGTCGATGAAAAGGTACTGGTTGTAGATGTGGTTGCATGGGAGCAGCAGCCCCACCGGGCTGGCGAAGGAGAGGCGGCAGTCCGACCGGTCTGTGGAGAGCCGTTCATAGCGGCTGTCCGTACCGACCCGGCCCGGCAGCGCGTCCAGTTCCGAGAGCGTATAGACCGACAGCCGTTTGTCGCCGATGCGCACCCCCTCGTCGCCCAGTTCGATGTCCTCCAGCGTGCCGGTGTCCTCCAGCGACAGGCAGAGGTATTTCTCCAGCAGGCCGGACTGTTCCTCCGTGCCGGTTACCTCGTCGCCCGACAGACGGCGCAGCCTGACCAGCCCCGTGTCGTTCACGATGCGGGCGAACTGCCCGGCGGCATCCAGAAAGCGTGCCGCCGTGTCGCGGTTCACCTCCTTGGGGATGATGAAGCCCCGGCACAGCGACGAGAAGCTGCTCTGCATCCGCATCCGCTCCTTGGTCGTCTTGGTCAGGTACAGGTAGCAGCGGTGGTTCAGGAAAGGCCGCTCGTTGAAGTGCAGTTCATAGCTCCGCGAGAGGAAGCCGAGCTTCCCGCCCTCCGTCCGGCTGTGGTAGCGTTCCTTCACGAACCAGTCCTGCTTGTGCACCACCGTGTAGTCGGGCAGCACCTTGATGGCCTTGCACCATGCCGCATGGATGGCGGTGTATTCGGCGGAGGTTACCGTGAACAGTTCGGGAAGCTCCACCTCGAAGGCCACGGTGATGTCCGCGTCTTTCGAGACGATGCAGTCCGACTCGACGGCCAGCAGCGGGAACTTGCTTTCCAACGTGGCGGCTTTCAATGTATTTCTCATAGGCTTCTCTTTGGGGTGAATAACTTCCGGACGCTGGTCCGGTTTATCAGGTAGCGCGGGTGCTGCCGTTTGGCGAGCCGTTTCATCAGCCCGTGTTCGCCGTACTTCGCGTTCAGGCGGAAGGTGAGCCACACCAAGGCCGATGCGGATACCGCACCAAAGGCGATACACACCCATTGGTCTACGCCCGCCATATACATGACGACGAACACCACGAACAGCGCGAGCAGCCCTCCGGCGAAGATGAACAGGTATTGCGCCTTCAGCCCCTTGAACTCCGCGCTCTGCCCGATGCCCTTGTTCAGTTCATATTCCATAATCCTATCCTATATTATATATATGTATAGGGATTAAAGGAAGAACGAGCGCAGGATGGTGGCGGCGACTATCAGGAAGATGCACGCCCCGAACCATGAGGCGGCAGTCTTCGAGGTGTCCGGGTCGCCCGAACTGAACTTGTTATAGACCTTCACGCCGCCCACCAGTCCGACCACCGCGCCGATGGCGTAGATGAGTTTGGTTCCCGGGTCGAAGTACGAGGTGACCATCTGCGTGGCTTCCGTGATGCCCGCTTGTCCGTTACCTTGCGCGTAGAGCGCACCGGCAGCCATCAGGCAGGCCGCCATGAAAAAGATTCTCTTTGTTGTGTTCATAAAAAGTTGGTTTTATGCGGATAGACCGCTGTTAAACAATGTCGTCAATGGAAAAATCACCGGGTACGATACGCTCGGCGGGAGGCTCCGGTTGCCGCTGCCTGCGGTAGTCCGCCAAGTGCAGCTCGATGAGCGAGGCGATGCGCCGTTCCCGTTCCGCGTCCCCGGCGGTGAGCTGGTCGAACATCGGGGTTCCTTGTAGCCCGGCAAGGGCCTGTCCTGCCCGGAGGCGTTCCTCGTCGGTGGCGGTGCGGTCATTCATCGCCACGCGCACCGCCAGCCCCATGTCCTCGAAACGGAGACCCGCCGCTTTCGGCGCATGGCCTTCCAGCATCTCGTCCTCGTCTATCGGAGGCTCGCCGGCATCCGTGTCCCGGTACTCCATCGGTTCGTCCTGCCCCTCCACGGGTTCCAGCCCGCCTTCGGCAAAGAGCGCGTCCAGCTCGTCGGCGGACACCACCTTGGGGTATCGTTCCGATTCCGCTGCAAAAGTATCCGCTTCATCTTCCGGTTTCACGGTTTCCGTTTTTTCAGGTACTTGTGGCGTGGAGTGGCACAGGGAAAATGTGCTTTTGCCTAAAATCTCTCCCGCGTCGGCTATCTTCCGGGGGAGTGTTTCCTCCCTTTCGCGCTGCCTTTTCCGGCGTTCATGCCGCTCATACAGGAGATAGGCGGCCACCCAAAGCAGATAACCTGCAAGGAATATGATAAGGATTGTTGTCATAGGCTGTCTGTTATTTTAGAAAATTCCGGTATCCCGTTGCTTGTATTCGCGCTCGATGTCCCCCTGCCAGTCGGCGAAATGCTTCTCCAGCACATTGTCCACGTAGCTGAACAGCGATACCCGGTTGCCGCCGATGGTCTGCACGATGCGCTGTATCCGCTCATGGAACTCCTTGCGCAGATAGATGGTCTTGCCTAACCGGGCGCATACGGGAGACTCGTGGATGAACAGGCGGAGGTACTCGCTCTCATGGGCTGGCTTGGAGTCCGGCTGTTCCGTCTGGCGGGGTGCGGGCGTTTCCGGCTCCACCGTAGGAGGGACGGCCTGAGCAGGCTGTTCTTCCTTGAACGAGGCCACGATGGAGCTTTCGTCCAGTTCCGTCAGACTGATTTTCTTCCGTTCCCCCATAGCTACCTCCCGATAATGGTGAGTATCTCTTCTGTTATCTCCCGGATATGGCTTCCCTTGGCGAGCGTACCGTCCACCGGGAACAGCGTCGAGCGGAACACCGCCTTGTGTTCCCCCGTCAGTTCGCGCCGGAACCGCTTGCTGTCGGGCAGGAAGGTCTGTAGCACCTGTAGCCCCAGCTCCCGGATGATTTCCTCATATACCCTGTAGAGTTCCGACTTCTCGCGCCCGTCCACCATGTTCCACAGCAGGTACAGCCCCTTGATGTTCGTCTTGCCCGTGTCCATTAGCGTGTCCTTCAGCTTGGCCGCAAAGCGCAGTGTGCTTTCCATCACCACCCGGTCTGCCGCGATGGGCGAGAAAATGTAGTCCATGTTCGCCAGCGTCCGCAGCACGCCGCCGCTGTTTACCGTGCCGGGCAGGTCGAAGAACACGATGTCCGTGCCGGGCAGCTTCTCCAATAGTCCTTCCGCCTTTTCCACGGCATCCTCCGCCGTGCCCTCGACGACCGGGTAGGCCTTCTTGCCGATACGTTGCAGTTGGCGGTAGGCCATCGCCTTGTAGTGTTCGTCCTCCATGACGGTTTTCAAGTCGCGCTTGCGCATTTCGGCGATGCTGTGCTGCGGATAGTCGCAGTCCACCACCGCCACGTTCAGCCCTTTCACGTAGTGCAGGTAGCTGGCCGCCAGCACCGTCAGGGTCGTCTTGCCCGCCCCTCCCTTCTGGGTGGAGAAGGCGATGTAAAGTGTTTCTTTTTCTGTTGGCATAACCGTTCCGTTTCAAATGATGCGGCAAAGGAAAAGAGAAACGGGAACGGTGGAAAAGGATTTCACGCTTCGGGGCGCGAGTGGCTCGGCTTTGGCGTGGAGTGGCTGGCTGGTTGGTCATACATCTGATTGTCCGGATAGTCCGTTGGACATCCGTATGATTGCCGGGTGGAATGGCTGATGCACCGGTGGCTTGTATGGCTGGATGGCTGTTTGTGTCATTAGCCGCTTGACGGGTTGTCCGGTTCTGCAACCGCCCGGTTGTCGGTACGGTTGGATGTCGGGCTGGCTGGTCAGTCGGCTGTCCCAACGTTGCAACGGAGGTGCTGGCTACCGTCGGAATTATCCTACGGGCAAAGTGGCTCCCCTATGGCATAATATGGCCAGTCGGGGTGTTGTGCGGCAACCGGCTCCGCTTCCTACCTTTGCGGCATGAATCCGTCGGCGTGGCCGGAGGCTTTCCGTCAGGTTATCGTCCGCTTTCCCCGAAAGCGCTTTTCCCCACCGGTGGGGAAAACGTATGTTCGCCAGAATATAGCAAGCTGTGTTTTTTGCAGCACGCATCCGCTTCTGCCGCAAAAAACGCTTGCCCTTGCAGGGGGCGCAATTTGGCTCCGAAGTCGCAAATTGTAGGGATGGGGCATAACGGCGGCACGGCCACGGACGGGCAGGTTTCACCTTTTAATGACAGCAAGCATGAATGAACAACAGCAACACCCGAAAAGAAGGAAAGGCGGACGGACACCCAAGTCCGCGCCCGCCTTCCACCGCGAGACCGTCAATCTCGACGCCGCGCAGCACGCCCGGTTCCTCACCCTTTACGAGCAGTCCGGCCTTTCGTCCAAGTCGAAGTTCATCGCCGCGCGTATCTTCGGCGACGGCTTCCGGGTCATACGCACCGACCGGGGCACGATGGAATATGTGGCAAAGCTCACCGCCCTGTACCAGCAGTACCGCGCCGTCGGGGTGAACTACAACCAGGCGGTCAAGGAACTGCGCGTGCATTTTACCGAGAAAAAGGCGTTGGCATTGCTCTACAGGTTGGAGAAGCTGACCCTCGAACTGGTGGCGCTCAGCCGCCGCATTGTCGGACTTTCCGAAGAACTCAGGCGGCATGGTGGCGAAAATCAGCACGGGTAAGGACTTGTACGGCGCGTTGGCCTACAACCAGACGAAGGTGGAGAACGGGCACGCGAAGATATTGGATGCCAACCTGCTCCCGTACCCGGAGGACGGGCGTTTCCGCATGGGCGAAACGATGAAGGCTTTCACGGCATGGCTTCCCTCGCACTTCCGCACCGAGAAGCCGGTCATCCACATCTCGCTCAACCCGCATCCCGATGATGTATTGACCGACGGGCAGCTTGCCGCCATTGGCAGGGAGTATATGGAGAAGTTAGGCTATGGCAACCAGCCATTTTTAATTTTTAAGCACGAGGACATCGACCGCCACCACATCCACATCGTGTCCCTGCGCGTGGACAGCGGGGGCAGGAAGATTTCCGACCGCTTCGAGCACCGCCGGAGCAAAGAAATAACCGGGCAGTTGGAACAGAAGTACGGGCTGCATCCGGCAGAGGGGCAGAAGAAGGCGGAGGAGTGGAAGCTCCGCCCGGTGGATGCGGCGAGGGGCGACATACGACGGCAGATAGCCGATACCGTCAAGCCGTTGCTCAAGCTCTACCGTTTCCAGTCGATGGGCGAGTTCCGGGCGTTGCTCTCCTTATATAACATAGGCATGGAGGAAGTCAGGGGTGAGGCGGGCGGACGCGCCTATCACGGCATTGTCTATGCGGCATTGGATGCGGACGGGAACAAGGTGGCGACCCCCATCAAGTCGGCAAGGCTGGGCAGGATAACCGGTGCGGAGGGCTTGCAGCGGCGCATGGAGTGGTCAGCCTCGCGCATCAGGACGGACGGTTGCCGCGAGCGGTTGCGCCCTCTGTTGGCCGGGGCATTGCAGGCGGCAAGGGACGAGGCGGATTTCCGCCGCCGTCTGGCAGCCATGAACGTGGACTTGGTGCTACGCCGCAATGAATCTGGAAGGATTTACGGGGTAACCTTCATCGACCACACGAGCCGCACCGTGCTCAACGGCTCACGGCTGGGCAAGGACTTCTCCGCCAATGCTTTGGAAGCGCGTTTCAACGCGCAATCCGAACCGGTCTGCAAAGTACAGCCCCACGTGGCAACGCCTGAGCCGGAAACCGGTACGGACGGTAAGGTGCTGGGAGGGCTGTTGTCCGTCATTGAGCCGGAAACCGGTGCCGTGCCGCGCTATCCGCGCCTGCACAAGCCTGACAAGAAGAAACGCCGCCGCAGGTACGGGCGGCAGGACTGAATGCAGTCCGGATAACATTCAACCGAATTTCAATCACCGTTAAAACAAGATAACTTATGTCACAGGAAGATGATTTGAGAGGGCTGGCCAAGGTCATGGACTTCATGCGTGCCCTCAGCGTATTGTTCGTCATAGTCAATGTATATTGGTTCTGCTACCCCTCGATGAAGGAATGGAACATCGACATCGGGGTGGTGGACAGGATACTGCTCAATTTCCAGCGGACGACCGGGCTGTTCTCGTCCATTCTTTGGACAAAGCTGTTCGCCCTTGTGTTCCTCGCGCTCTCCTGCTTGGGGACGAAAGGCGTGAAGGAGGAAAAAATCAAGTGGCCGCATATCTGGGCGGCGCTTGCCGCCGGCATCGTGCTGTTTTTCTTCAACGGGTGGCTGCTTGCCCTGCCGCTGCCTCTTTCAGCGCGTACCGGCTTCTATCTGCTCACCTTGTCCGCAGGCTACGGCTGCCTCTTGGCCGCCGGGGTATGGATGTCCCGCCTGCTCCGGCAGAACTTGATGGAGGATGTGTTCAACAACGAGAACGAATCGTTTATGCAGGAAACCCGGCTCATCGAGAACGAGTATTCCGTCAATCTGCCCACCCGTTTCTGGTACAAGAAAAAGATGTGGCACGGCTGGATAAACGTGGTGAACCCTTTCCGTGCTTCCATTGTCTTGGGCACGCCGGGCAGCGGCAAATCCTTTGCCGTGGTCAATTCCTATATCAAACAGCAGATTGAGAAGGGCTATGCCACCTATATTTACGACTTCAAGTTTCCGGACTTGAGCACCATCGCCTACAACCACCTGCTCCGCCATCTGGACGGCTACAAGGTCAGGCCGAAGTTCTATGTCATCAACTTCGACGACCCCTCGCGCAGCCACCGCTGCAACCCGCTCAACCCGAAGTTCATGACCGACATCTCCGATGCCTACGAGAGTTCCTACAACATCATGCTCAACCTCAACCGTACTTGGGCGGCCAAGCAGGGCGACTTCTTCGTCGAGTCGCCCACCATCTTATTTGCTGCAATTATTTGGTTTTTACGCATTTACAAAAACGGAAAGTATTGCACCTTCCCCCATGCGGTCGAGTTCCTGAACAAGCCCTACGAGCAGATTTTCCCCATCATGTCCTCCTATCCCGAACTGGAGAACTACCTCAGCCCTTTCCTCGACGCATGGCTCGCCGGGGCTGCCGACCAGCTCATGGGGCAGATTGCTTCGGCCAAGATACCGCTCTCGCGCATGATTTCCCCGGCACTCTATTGGGTGATGTCCGCCGACGAGTTCTCCCTCGACATCAACAACCCCGATGAGCCGAAGGTGCTCTGCATCGGCAACAACCCCGACCGGCAGGCCATCTATGGGGCTGCACTCGGACTGTACAACTCGCGCATCGTCAAGCTGGTGAACAAGAAGGGCAGGCTGAAAAGCTCCATCATCATCGACGAGCTGCCCACCGTGTTCATCAAGGGGCTGGACAACCTTATCGCCACCGCGCGCAGCAACAAGGTGGCCGTGCTGCTGGGCTTTCAGGACTTCTCGCAGCTCATCCGCGACTATACCGACAAGGAGGCGAAGGTCATCATCAACACCGTCGGCAACATCTTCTCCGGGCAGGTGGTGGGCGAGACCGCCAAGACGCTCTCCGAACGCTTCGGCAAGATTCTCCAGAAACGGCAGTCCATCTCCATCAACCGTAACGACGTGTCCACCTCCATCTCCACCCAGATGGACAGCCTTATCCCGCCGAGCAAGATTTCCTCGCTGACGCAGGGCATGTTCGTCGGTTCGGTGGCGGACAACTTCGGAGAGAAAATCGAGCAGAAGATTTTCCATTGCGAGATTGTGGTCGATGCCAGGAAAATCGCCGAAGAGGAAAAGACCTACCGGAAGATACCGGTCATCACCGACTTCAGGGATGCCGACGGCATCGACCGCATGAAGGAAATGGTACAGGAAAACTACAACCGCATCAAGGAGGAAGCCCGGCAGATTGTCGCCGACGAACTGGAGCGTATTGCTAACGACCCGAACCTGAAGCATCTGCTGGAGTTGAACAAACAGGCATAGGCTTATTTGTTTCGCCGGTATTGCTTCTCGTCGTCCGTATCCATTTTCCGCAGCAGGGCTTCGCGCAGCCGGTCGATGAAATAGGTGCGGTCGTCGCCTTTCCTCCGCCGCATCCGGGCATAGTAGCTCGATGCGTTCTTCACATCCACACCCAGTGCGCTGCACACATATTCCACCACTTGCTTGAGCGTGATTTCACCGTCATTGAACAGCTTCAGTTCATGGCAGGCATAAAGCAGTTCAATAAGATGGATGGCATCGTCAGTCCACAGCACGGGAGGCCCGTCGCCGGGCGGACGGGCTTCTCCGTTTCCGGAACCCGTCCGTCTTTTTTCCATCCGTTCCATCGTGTTTTCCACATACATGATAGCTCCCACTACGTGGCAATAGCAGGGCAGGTGGTTCTGCCCGTTGTTGTGGTAACGTTCCCGCAGGACGGTCAGCCGGAACTTCGTGTATTGGAGATGGAGGAACACGCAGGTGTGGTTGCCGTGTTCCTCATGCAGATGGCTGAGGTGGCGTATGAAATCGTCACTTGCCTCGTTCAGCCTTTCGGTATCGCAATCCCCCTGTTCCAGTAAAAGCAGGTAGGGGCACAGGTAAAATACATCCATTTGAAACTATTTTATCGGTTATGAACGGCAAAAATAGCGGTGTACATGGATGTGGCAGTTCCGTTTTTCGCCGGAAATGCCGTCATTCCCCCAAATAGAACTTCCGCCGTTCCTCGCACAGCTCGTCGTACAGCTCCTTGTGCAGCTCGCTGGGGCTTTGCTTCATCTGTCCCGTGCAGAATTCCCAGAAACGGTTGGCGGACTCGAAACCGTTCTTCTCGGCTATCTCCCTGAGCGGGCGGTCGTAGTGGTATTTCAAGTCCCGCCGTATCTGTCCGATGCGTTGCTCCCGCAACCATTTGTTGGCGGACTGGCGGTATATCTTGCTGAATTTCTCGCGGAAGGTCGATGCGCTCATGCAGAGCATCCCCGCCAGTTCCTCCACGCTGTTCGTGCGGTAGCTGTAGCGGTTCACCTTCAGCCGGAACACGGCGGCATACAGTGGCTTCAGCCGTTTCTCGGCATATTGCAGCTCCGCTTCGGTGAGCGGTGTGGGCTGGTGGCTCACCTGCTTGCGCCGCTCCACGAAAAAGTAGTCGCACACCTCATTGCACATATTATACAGGGGACGGGGGATGCGGGTCTGGTACAGCACGTCGCACAGGTAGAGCATCTCCGGCGTGCGGCAGGCTTTCCGCCAAGGCTCCACCAGTCCGTGCAGCAGCCGGTTCTGAACTTCCGTGTCTTCCGACAGGGCGAGCAGCATCAGCAGCGGGCGGCATCCGGGAGCCGACACATCCGGCAGCGCGGGCTTTCCTGTCAGCAGGTCGAGGATGTGGTGGCATAGGTTTGTGTCCCGCGCATAGGGTTCCAATGCAAGGTAACGCTTAGGGGTACGGGCTTTCAGCAGCCCTCTCACTTCTCCGCACAGGGCGGCGGTGGCCTGTTCCAAGCCTGCCGGGGCGGTGGCGGACAACAGTTCGATGAAATTTGTTTGCATAAGAAATCTGTTTTTATTGTTTGATGAATCCACAAAGATAACCAGCTGCACGTGCCGGTTGTTCCGATTTCCGCCGGAAATGCCGCATGGAATGGAGTCGCCATCATTTGTTTCCGACTCTCCCTTCACACCCCACTAAGCAACAGATAGAAAGTCGCCAACTGGACAACAAGGGAAACGACATAGATGCCGTAGTAGAGCAGATACCTTTTCTTTTTATCGAACTCGGCGAAATACTTCCTGTACTTGTCGTGCTTGAACAGGAATATATGATTGGCATAATACAAGGACAGCACGATGACTGCGAAAAGCAAGACACAGAGGAAGATGTTTCCAAAAACCATATCCAAGATGCTCAATAATCTTACCTTGAAAATCTTGATGCAGGCAAGGCAGACAAGGCAGAGCATCCAAAAGCTGATGATGCATGGGGTGTGGGTCGCCCAAATGCAGATGGTGCCATTGATACCTTTATCCATTCCGGCTGCTTCTTGTCGCTTATCAATTGAAATGCATCGGTTTATATAGCGGTTGTCCCATTTCAAGAGGCTTAGCCAATACAAAGGGTTTAGCAGCCTCCAACAAAGGAAGAACAGCAGCTTATAAGTGCAGTAATAATTGATATTGTAATATTTCTCCAATAATTTCATCATGCTTAATAAATAATGATGCATCCTTTTTCCACCGTGTTTTACGATTCCCAGCCAAATATCCAGTAACACGCCAGCAAGTACAGAATGAGAAACACGATAAATCCTACTCGAAAAAAGTGTCATTGATGACAGTTTTCCCGAGTAGGGCATTCGCCATTATCTCTATATACCTAATTGTCATGAAAACAATTCAGCGAATCGTTATCAGCATTTCTTTCCTTTTCTCTTATTCCTTCTATCTCCTTATAAGTATCGTCCACGACTTGACGGGACACCCCGTTCAGTTTCTTCGCATGTTCCTGAACAATAGAACCTATTTCATGACAAATCCAAGCGGCGGCAATCAGTACCGCGAATACCATCAATATATTCTTTATCGGTTTGTAGCGCAGCAGATACCCCAAGAAAGCGAACAGGATATACGCGACGTATATACATATAGTGTTGAGAGTTCTGCCGAAATATTCTTTTTGATGGCGTTGCAGTTCGGTGGAGGTTTCCCATGCGGTGATGGCGTGTCGGTACAATTCCGTATGAGCTATGAACATCAGACTGTCTTCGCTGGCAGCGGGATGAGCGGCATATTGATAGGCAACGCCCATTGTTTCCAACTGATAGCTGTCATAGGCTTTCGATGCCAAAGTGTCCGGTAGCATTGAAAGCAGTAGTCCGCACGTGTCAATATCAGCTAAAAAAGATGTTTCAAGAGAATCTGTTTGGGCTATAAGTTTCGTTTTGGGCATTACCATAGGTATATTGTGCAATATTTCTTCCGGGTCGATGCTGAACTTGTCTGCCAACGATTGGGGATAAGTCTGTTTTATTTCTATTATTTTATCAACAGATGCAGCCATTGTTTGGGGACGTATAAACCAGTCATAGTAATAGGTCATCGCCGATAGAGGCAAAACAAGAACCAGACCGATTACCCAATTTCGGAGAAAGCCTGTCCATTTTTCATCGTTCATTGCCCAAAAACTCAAGAAAGTTGCGATGCTCAAACTGTATGGAATGAGGGCAGTAAATGCTGCCATCCCCAATTGCAAACAAAAGGCCAATGCCTCCGAGGTGGCTAAGTCATAAAATGTGCCCTTATCTACTTCCTTAATTACAAGTACCGTGAAGCCACATACCAAAACGATGGCAAGAATGATAACAAAATATATACTAAGTTTCTTCAAATACTTCATATTCATTTTACTGATTAATGGTTTGGTGGAAAACACCCGTTCTGGGGTTATCTCCCTTTGTTTCCAATGAATTTATTTTTATATACAATTCTTACTTTTGTTGTATTATTCATATATGTACGCTATTTAATGGTTTGGTGAGGGACAGCGTTTAGCTGTTAGCTCGACCTTGTTAACGATTTTATTTCACAATCATAAACTCATTCCCATATGGATAAAAGCCTTTATCTCTCCATATTTTTGAGTAGTCTGATAATTTGTAAATTTCAGGTTTATACAGATTTAATACCTTATCCAAAACTCTCTCTCGGAATATTATACCATCTCCATATTCTATACTATTCAAAACAAAGAAATTCTGTTTGATAGAATTGTCTTTCAGTTTCATATTAGGATATACTGTAAAACAAGTACCTCGTTCTTTCTGTAGGTCACTTTGATATGTTATGCCTTTCCCGAAAAGAAAAGAATCATTATCAAAATGATTTATACGTAAAGCGTAGTATTTTTTATCCGTTAGAGTTTCGTTTTTCTTGTTTACGACCTTGACGGTTGCAATATCATATTTATCAACGAACCCATTTTCTTGAAGTAAAGACAAAAACTCTTCCGACACGATTTTGAGTTCTATACTGCTTTTATCAAGAAAATCAAATTTCAGGATTCCTGGTTTCTTGTTGCATACAAGGTATAAGATGGGAGGTAAATTCTCGCGCCATCCGTCATTATTTTGCCACATCCATTGCCCGAGATTCTGAAACTTCTGCCTTTTACTTTCATCGTAGATATCACAAACATCAGATTTGCCATACTCCAATAATCCTTTAGGCAGTTTATCTATCCCATATCGCCAAATATAAAGTTCTTCCGTATTCATAATTGCTGAATTTATTATTGTTAATGGTTCAGCAGGGAGCGGCTTGTCCGCTATCCTGCGTTGTTAGCATCATATTTTACTATCAGCAGAAAGCGACATCTCCCGTTCCAACTTCAACAATATCATATTTGCCATCATTAATCCTTATCTTAATGCCACAACCATGCTCAATATCAAATTCAACTCTAAATTCCAGTCCAAACAATTCCTCAGCATTCTGTTCAAACAAGACGAAAATATGTGTCAATTCAATATCCTGCATACATGCTTCAATTTTATAGGTATCTTTAGCCCATGCCATAATCGAATTACAAGCCAGACTATACCATTCTGATAGGTTATTGACAAATGTGGCAATCTTTTCTTTATATTCATCTGTCAGTTCTTCTTCGGATGCAAACAAACCATCTGATAATGTGATACAAACCTCATCACTCAAATCTTTTAATGACACATACATTTCAAGATTTTCATTAAAAATTATTTCAGTCGCTTTCATATCTTATTATTTTTAGTTAAGTTGATGCTAATGGTTTGGTGAGGAACAGCATTTAGCTGTTATCTCGACCTTGTTAGTAACATTATTATTAATAAACTTAGCTTTCTGTTGTTATTTCTTTTATATTTCCATTATTATCTGTAACAACAACTATTAACCGATCTGTTACATTTTTTCCTATGGTATAATCCCATACAGCATAATCATCATCTCCGGGATAGAATCCTACTCTTTCCAATTTCAAAACTGATAGTAGCCTTTTTTCTATTGTAGTATCAGATTCCGTTTTTTTCAATATTTTGTTTATGCTCGATTTATCCAGTTCTTCAACATGGAAATCAATATATTCTTTCGCTTTTCCATTTGAATCATAATCTCTTACAATATAATCATCAATAGCTTTCTTATATTGTAGCAAATTGCTTGCATAATCCTCATATTCATTCAGCCAATCATATTCTGGTACACCATCAAAAAGATTCAAAGCAAGATAAATCTTCTTTTTATCCAATATAACTTCACAGTCAATTTCTTCTTCTGAAGGTTTAATATCGATTTTACCAAAATATGCGACTTTCCTTTTTTGAATTTTATCTGTTTTATCGCAATCTTTATTTCTAATAAGCATTTTATTTACTTCACCTTCAGAATATCCATATTTCTTTTTAGATTCCATACTTACAGATTCAAGCCCACCGTCAAGTTAGAAGTGCAACTCCGCCACCGCCTTCCTCCGTCCTTGGAGCGTAGCGGAAAGGGCGGAGGAAGGCGGTGGAAGCCGGGCTTCGGGTCATCCGGCAATACAAAATAAAAAAGGGAGACCGCCGTCTCCCACGGATTAATTACTTTTGTATTGTCTATGAAGTATAAGCACTTAACCCGTGAGCAAAGGTACGCAATTTACCTGGGACGACAAAAGGGTGAGACTCTGGAAATGATTGCTCGTTCCATAGGAGTCCACAAATCGACGGTAAGCCGTGAGATAAAGCGTAACTCCACGCCGAGCGGCAAGTATGTATGGAACAAGGCGCATGACATGGCAGAATCCCGCCGGTGTCATACGCCCGGCAACAGGGGGCTGGATGATGTGCTGCAATGGCGCATCATCGAGCTGATAAAAAACGAGCAATGGTCTCCCCGGCAGATATCCGGACGTTTAAGGTTGGAGGGTATAAACGTCTCCCATGAAGCCATTTACGGTCTTATACGCAAGGACGAAAGCGGAGAGTTAGCCTCCCATTGCCGCCATAAGATGAAATATAAGCGCAAGGTACAGATTCAAGTGATTCGGATTCAAACAAAGGAGATAAATCCCCACTTATAACATCATCAAAAGCCAATTTTTTAAGATTATACATCGTTTTTACAAAATCAAGGTCTTTAAGGATTGATATATAAATAGCTTCTATTGAATGATTGGGAGCTAACTGAGACAAATCGTCAAGTTGCTTGCATTTTTCAATTGAAAGCTGTTTTAATTTAGGTATATCCTTTAATGCTCTCAGATCATTCAAACTATTACAAGAATATATTTGAATTGACTCAAGTTTATCTGCTTTACATAACCCATCAAGGTTTGACATTTTTTTTGAACGGACAATTTCAATATTCCTAAGGTTTGTGAGTTGATGTAAGCCATTTAAGTTAGTATTTTTTGCATCCCATAATGTTAGATTTTCTAATGAAACCATGTTTTTTAATTCCTCTAATTCTTTAGAGTTAAAGTTATAGATATGCAGTTGTTTCAAATTTATTAAAGTATCAATGTTTATTGTATGTTTGGTATGATAATATTTTAATTCTTCAAGTTTTGGAAATAAGCTGAAATCGATAGTAAAGACCTTATCAACCCAAAGCCCAAGTTTATGTAAGTGAGGTAAAACACTTAGTTGATTTAGATTGCATGGTTCTATGGTATAGTCGTACCCCAAAATAGTCAAGGATTCAATAAAATCATATTCGCATATTAAACTTACATTTAATCTATGTTTACACGACGTAGTGCTACCGACATTTATTACTATGTCGTAGTAACCCTGATTTTTGGCAAACTCCAATCCTTCTCTTAAATGACAAGGAAATATTATTAGCCGATTTATTTCTGGTACTTCTCTATATCGTTCCATTATCTAAATATATTTCAAATTGTTACTAATGGTTTAGCGGGGAACGCTGTAAGCGTTATCACGCTTTGTTATAAACTCAATTTATCTATTGGTATAATAGTCTTTAAGTAGAAGCGGAAGGAAAAACCAACTTACTGTGCCTATTATAGAAATAGCAACAAAAAACCAACTTTTCCTATTGTTGCCATTATTCCTGTAATGGTTGTTCCACCTTCGGTATCTTTTTGTTTCATCCCAAAATACGATTTCATTTATGACTATAAATAAAATTGAACAAGAGAGATAGATAAGGAGCTTGTTATCATTAACAAAAGGGAATGGTGCTATCAGAGCCATTATCAATGCAACAAATGGAAGATAGAAAAACACAAAGCCAATGTAATTTCCGGCTCTACCATATCCAAGTAATCCCCAAAAGAAATACTTGATTGCAAAATACCAATAGATATACCAGTTCATAATGTTAATCTCAAATTGTTTATAATGGCTAAGCGGGGAACGTTATTAAACGTTATCACGCTTTGTTAGTCACGTTATTATTCTTGTTTATCTATAAAATCATAAAACTCATCCAAACCATATCTGGCTAAAGCATTATCTAACCATTCCTGATAACTGTCGGGGATTTCTTCACGTTCAGGATGTCCAAGCCAATACATTTCACCATATCGAGCAAGCATTGCCCAGTAATAAAAGGGTTCGTGAGCAAAGATAGAAACAGCAATAGTACTTTCTATTGGATGTTGAATCGGGTAAAAATTTTTAACCAATTGCTGTGCATTCTCTATGGTAGTATTTCCATATATAGATATGCACTCTACCAAAAGTTCGCAAAACGCTTTGTAATGAAAGATGGCTATTTCTTTTTCATCTTCTACTACTATTATATCTTTATTCATATTGCTTTAATTTATAAGTTATTTCAAGTTGTGACTAATGGTTAGAAAGGAGCATCGTCAGATGCTATCTTTCGTTGTTACCGGTATTTTTTCTTAATGTCTTACGAATAAAGTTATCTAATTCTTTGGACTTATAGAATTTCCATGATGAATATGCAATCATATTACCTTCCGGATTGTGTGATATGCTCCAATAATTCATACATTCTTTATCCACATATTCCTTAATTCCGATAATTTCTTCCGGCGATAAGCTGCTTAATTGAACAAAATATTCGCCGGAATAATCTTTGTTGATAACTGACGTACTATCAACAAACTTGTTCATGTGCGCGATACAAGCATAAAGGGCATATCCTTTTGCTTCTTCAAGCCGTTCTCTATATGCAACCTTTTGCGTTGTACAACTTACGGTTACATAAAGTATGCACACTATTGTTATTATCATTTGTATATGCTTCATTTTATAACTTTATTCGTTGTCGGTAATGGTTTGGTGAGGGACAGCGTTTAGCTGTT
>ULKH01010861.1_pt1 | contig 24356 bp, 21 predicted proteins | sample 1951111 | NCBI WGS metagenome assembly ULKH01 (sample SAMEA4835496, study PRJEB28245) | human gut metagenome | biome: gut microbiome; material: fecal sample | place: Denmark | collected 2008
AAGACCTGCATAAAACAACAAAACGGACACGACTCCGGATCAGTCGCAGTCTCCGGGCCTTGGGGGTCTGGTCGGAGCACGACAAAACGACCACACCCCATTCAGGCCGCCCGCAGGGTCGGCCTGTACCCCTTCCAGGGGGCGTTTCTATACAGAAACCTCCGGCTGGTGGAGCCACACTGTTTAAACAATGCCGCTAAATAAAAAGTATAATCACAATCCCCGGCGCAGACGGAGAACTACTATACATAAAAGAACGGGCGGGAAAATTCCCGCCCGTCCTTGTAAATTCCAGCCGCCAAACGCGCTATTTGCCAACGCCGCAGCACTTTTTGTACTTCTTCCCGCTGCCGCAGGGGCACGGGTCGTTGCGGCCGATTTTCGGCCCGTCGTGCACCACGGTTTCCACCTTGGCGGGTGCGCCGCCGGCCTGTCCGGCCTTCAGCTCGGCTTCGTGCGTTTTCATCCACTTTTTCATCTGGCGGATGCTTTTAAAGTCCACACCGTCCTTTTCCATGCGCTTGGCAATATCAATAAAGCGTTTTTTGATGGCCGGGTCTTTGAGCTTCCCTTTAATCATCGCGGGGAGCGAATCAATTTCCCGCTCAATGCGCTCTTCAATAGACTCTTTTTTGGAGGGTTTTCCGTCCGCGGGCTGCGCGGCGGCGTCCTCTTCTTGTTTTTTCTTAAACGGATTCCACATACAGTTACAGCTCCTTGACTATTCGGAAATAAGTTTTTCTACAAAATTTTTGATGATTTCCGCTTTTTCAAAATAATGTTTCTCGCGCGGAACGACCAGGCGGTTGGGGTGTTTTTCCCAGATTTTTAAAATTTTATCGTCAATGTCAAACGCCTGCTGGAGGTTCTCCGTGCGGACATTGGTGGCCTGGTAAAAATCTTTCTCGGGCGGCGGGGAAAGGTGGATGACCGCGTCGTAGCGCGCCAGCTCCGCGTCCAGCGAACTTTTCATGGACGTAAAGAAATTGTCCGCGCCGTACGGCCAGTATACCGCGCCGTCAATGGATCCGCGGTCGCACACCATCACTTTGGCGTCAGAGGTGGCTTCGGCCAGCTGTTCCAGCTGGTGCACGGTATAAAAAATAATGTTTTGGGCGTGCTCAATATGCACGGGGCTGTTGTCTTTACGCGGGAAACCGCCGCTGTAAATCAGCGTGGCCGCTTCCTGCACGAGCGCGATTTTGTTGCCGAAGGTCTCTTTCAAAATGGAAAGGGCCGTAGTTTTTCCGCCGCTGGGGCCGCCGGTTAAAACGATTTTTTTCATAAGTTATCCTTTAATGATTTTTTCTACAAAATTCTTAATCACTTCCGCTTTTTCCAGGAAGTGTTCCGTACCGCCCACCACCAGCCGGCGGGGGTGTTTATCCCAAATTTGCAGGATTTTGCGGTCAATTTCAAAAGCTTTTTCCAGGCTTTCGGTACGTACGTGCGTGGATTGGTAAAACGCGGGATTGGCGGGCGGAGAAAGATGGAGCACCGCGTCGTAGCGGGCCAGCTCCGCGTCCAGCGTCGTATTCATGCGCGCAAAAAAATCTTCCACGCCGCCGGGCCAGTAGACGGCTGCGTCCACGGTGCCGCGGTCGCACACGATTAACTGCGCGTCCGAAGACTGCTCGGCCAGGCTTTCCATTTCCCGCGTGGCCACAAAAATAATCTGCTGCGCGGCTTCAATATGGGGGCGGCTGTTGTCCTGCCGCGGAAACCCGCCGCTGAAAATCATCGTAGCGGCTTCGCGCACCAGTTCCACCTGCGGGCCAAAGGTCTCTTTCAGCACCGAAAGAGCGGTGGTTTTGCCGCTGTTCGGGCCGCCGGTAAGAGCTATTTTCTTATGCTTCATGCTTTTTCCTCCGGCACGGCCGGTTTTTCTGAGACCGCTTTGCCGGCCGCGTCCAATTCTTTTAAGTATAACACTTTTAACTCTTCAAATTCTTTCCGCTTGTCTTTCGGCACGTCGCGCACGGCGGAATTGCGGTTTTTCATTTTTAAGAAATCCACAAACTTGTTCTTTTCTTTAATACGGAAATCCAAATGCGGCCCGGTGGAAAGCCCGGTGCTGCCCACGTAGCCCACCGTTTGGCCCTGTTTTACCTTGGCCCCGGATTTTACGCCTTTGCCAAAGCTTTTTAAATGGCCGTACATCGTGGTGTATCCGTTGGCGTGGCGCAGTTCCACAAAATTGCCAAAGCCGCCTTTGCGGCCGGCGAATTTCACCGTTCCGTCCGCCACGGCCTGCACGGGCGTGCCGGTGGGGGCAGCATAGTCAATGCCTAAATGCGGGCGGCGGATTTTTAAAATGGGGTGCATTCTGCCGTACGAAAAACGCGATGAAATGCGGTAATTGCGAAAGCTGATAGGCGATTTTAAGAACATCTTTTTGCTCATTTTGCCCGTTTCATCGTAAAAATCGTCCTCAAAATAGAAAGCGTAGGTCGTGCTTCCGGTTTCGGCGCCTTTGTACGAGGCGGCCAGCAGGTCCTGGCTGGTAATTTCGCCCGAGGCGGTGTAATTTTCTTCCCACAGGGCGGTGTATTCGTCGCCGTTGCGGGTGTCGGTGTTAAAGTCCACGGTCCAGGAAAACGCATCCGTAAAATCCAGGATAAGCGGCACCTGAAGCCCTTTGGCGAGCATGGAATTAAACAGCGAACCCTGCACCTTGCCGGCGGCGGTTTTAACGCGCGTTTTAATCTCCACGTCGCTCACTCCGGCCACCAGCGCACCGTCCACATTGGCTACATAATAGCGTTTAAAACCCTGCGTCAGCAATAAAAGAATAAAGCGGTTGTCGGAATCAACGGAAATAGAATAAGTGTCGCGCTTTTGGAGTTTGCGCGTATCGGCCACGGAACCCAGCTTGCCCACGATTTGGGCCACTTCCTGATTGGAAAGCCCCGCTTCCTGCAAGGCGACGTAAATCGGTTTGTCTTTAACGGTATACTCCACCACGGGAATTTCGCGCTCCCGCAAATTTTCGCGTTCCATTTCATCTTTGACGCGCGAAATATGCAGGGCGGCAAAAGTGGAAACGGCGATCACGCACAGCGTGAGCACGTAAAACAGGATATCGTGATAACGCCGGTAATGGCGGCGGAAAAACGCTACAAGTTTTGCTTTCATAGGCATAGGGAGGGGCGGCCCGTAAGGCCGCCCCTTTCTGCTTGCTTGTTATTTTTGGTCTTTCAAGAACGAGCACAGCGCGATGGCGTTGAGCTTTACCTTCGGGTCATCGGCGCGGGAAGGCAGGATGACCGGAATGGTGGGCCCCACCAGAACGGCGGCGGCTTCCATCCGGTCGCCAAAGAAGGTAAGGGCTTTATAGAGCGGGTTGGCCGCATCCAGGTCCGGCAGCATCAGAATGTCGGCGTCGCCGGCCACGGTCTTGCCCGTGATGCCTTTTTCGGCGGCTTTTTCCGGCGAGAGGGAGATGTACAAATCGTACGGCCCTTCCACCGTGCAGCCCGTGATTTTGCCTTCGGCGTTCATCTGCGCCAGGGCGGCGGCGTCCACCGTGGACGGAATCTTTTCGTTCACTTTTTCCACCGGGCACACGCAGGCCACTTTCGGGTTTTCCAGCCCCAGCTTGTGCATGGTGTTCACGGCGTTTTGGATGATTTTCGCTTTCTGTTCCAGGGTCGGCGCGATGACGACGGCGGAATCGGTAACGGCGAACGGTTTTTTATATTTGGGCGTGCTGAACAATACAAAGTGCGACAAAAGCGCGCCTTCCGGCACCAAGTGGGCTTCTTTATTCAAAATCGCTTTCATATAATACTTGGTGTCCACAAGGCCTTTAATCAAAAAGTCGCCTTTTCCGGCCAGAATTTGATCAACCGCCAGCTTGCACATGGTGGGAACGTCTTCACAGTCAATAAATTCAAATTTGCTCTCATCCAGCCCCACCCGGGCCACAATTTCTTTTACGGCGGCGACGGGGCCGATCAAAATCCCGTGGGAAATAAGACCGTTCTCATCGGCCATCTTAATGGCTTCCAGGGCTTCTTTGTTGTTGGCGCCCGGCACGACTACTCTGTTTGATTTTCCTTTTACCTGGTCAATCAAATCAGCAAAGCTTTTGAATTTCATACGTTTAATTCTCCTTGGGGTAATAATATAAATCAGCTGTACTGTTTTACGATTTTAGGGTTGTCCAGCGCGCGGCGCGCGGCTTCGCGCAATGCGTCTTTTTCTTCGCTGCCCGGGAACACGTACACCGGCGCAATCCAGCTCACGTAGCGGCTGAGCTGCTGCGGGATGGTTTTGCTGTACATCAGCCCGCCCGTAAGCGCGATAAAATCCACCTTTCCTTCCAGCACCACGGCCATGGAGCCGATGTACTTGGCAATCTGGTAAATCATCGCGTTTTCGGCCAGTTCGGCCTCTTCGCGGGTGCAGTGGATGAGGGAGCCGGGGCGTTTTTTCCCGGTGCGGATAAATTCTTCCAAATCTTTTACGTCGGACGTGCCCGTATAGGCCACCAAACCGCCCTTGCCGCGCAGTTTAAGGCGCATATCGCGCTGGGTGTATTTGCCCGAAAAGCACATCTGCACCAGCCCGGAATTGGGCGTGCCGCCGCTTCTTTGCGGGGTCATCGGGCCGTCGCCCTCGTAGCCGTTGTTTACGTCCACCACTTTTCCCCGGCGGTGCGCGCCGACGGTAATCCCCCCGCCCCCGTGGCAGACGATGCAGTTCATCTCTTCATACGGTTTGCCGAGTTTTTCGGCAATCAAACGGGCCACACGTTTTTGGCTTAAAGCGTGAAAAATGGAAATACGCGGATTTTCGGGCATACCCGAATAGCGCGCGACGGGCTGGAGCTCATCCACCACCACCGGGTTGGCGATAAAGCTGGGGCAGCCCGCATACTGGGCCACTTCGCGGGCTAAAATACCGCCGAGGTTGCTGGCGTGTATGCCGCCGTAGCGGCCGGTTTCCAAATCGCTGACCATCTGGTCGTTTACGGCGTAAACGCCGCCTTCCAGCGCGCGGATAAAACCGCCGCGGCCGATGACCGCGTCAATTTCTTTCAGCGGCACTTTATGGTCCAGCAGGTAATCCAGGATGAGTTTGCGGCGCAGCGGAAGCTGTTCGGTAACGTTTTTGCCGTCGTAGGGCTCCAAATCGGTCAGGGAGTAGCGTACGGTTACTTCAAAAACGGGTTTATTCCCCCGGTAGTAGCCGATGTCGTCCGAAGTTGAGCCCGGGTTGATGACCAGAATGTTGTAAGCCATAATGCCCCCTTTGTCGCATTACCTATATTTTAACAAAATATCCGGCCTTTGGCCGGACGATTTACGGCAGTTTGGACGCCAATTTATCGGCCAGTTTTTTTAGGAAAAAGAGCTGTTCCCTGGCAAGCCCCTGGCGCGTAAGCATCCGGCGCAGGAGCGCTTTGCGCTGGGAGGAGGAGAAATCGGTCTTAAACTCCGCTTTTTCAAACAAAACGTCGGCCGACGCGATAAACAGTTCCTTTTGCGCGTCCGTCGGCGCGTCCGGCTCCTCCCCGGGCCGGCGCAGGGCGGTGAAACCGGGCCGGCGGGAAAGCTCGTAACAGGTTAAAATCACGGCCTGCGCCAGATTAATGGACGGCTGTTTGGCGGCGGTCGGGATATTAAGCACGGCGTCGCACCGTTCAATGTCCGCGCCCGAAAGGCCGCTTTTTTCGTTGCCGAACACCAAAGCGGTGCGCCCGGCGGGATTTTGTTCCAGCCGTTCGTTTAACTGCGGCAGCGGGATGATTTCCTGCTTGATTTCGCGGTTTTTAAGGGCGGTGGAAGCCAGGGAAAAATGCACGTCGGCCAGGGCTTCGTCCAAATCCGCGCATTTGCGGGCGTTTTGCAAAATGTCCGCCGCGCCCACCGCGCTGACGGCTTCGCGCCAGACGGGCGGGTACGGGTCCACCACGCGCAAATCGGACAGGCCGAAATTGCCCATGGCGCGCGCGCAGGCGCCGATGTTGTTCGGGTCGCGCGGGCGGACCAGGACAATGCAAAAATCACTCATCGGTGCAGGGCCTCTCCAATGGATTCGGCAAACGTCGGATGGGCGAAAATCACTTCTTTTAACTGCTCCGCCGTCATCTGTGCGGCCAGCGCCACGCTGACTACGTGAATCAGCTCCGTCGCGTTGGCCCCGGCAAATACGGCCCCGAGCAGCCGGCCCGTCTGCGCGTCGCTTAACAGCTCGTAATAGCCTTCGGTCTGGTCCTGCGCCACGGCGCGGCCGTTGGCCAGGAGAAACGCCTTATGGCTTTTAACCGTCAGCCCCTGCGCTTCGGCCTGCTGGCGGGTCAGCCCGGCGGAAGCGATTTCCGGCGTGGTGTAAATGGCGCGCGGCACCGCGTTGTTGTGATACACGGCGGGAACGCCGCATAAATTGGAAGCGGCCACCTCGCCCTGGCGGCTGGCGGCGTGGGCCAGCTGGAACAAACCGTTCACGTCCCCCACCGCATAGATATTGTCTTTTAACTGCAAGGTTTCGGGGTTGACCTGCACGCCGCGGCGCGTCCATTCCACGCCGATATTTTCCATTTTTAAAGCGGTTAAATCCACGCTGCGGCCAATGGCGGCCAGCACCGCGTCCGACGTGATTTTCCGTCCGTCCGAAAGCGTAAGCGTAAACACGCCGTTTTCTTCCACCGCGTCCTGCGCGCTTAAACCGGTGTAGAATTTTACGCCGCGTTTGGCAAGCGCCTGCGCCAGCGCGCGGGCGGCGCCTTCGTCTTCCAGCGGCAGGATGCGCGGCTGCATTTCCACCACACTCACCGCCACGCCAAGAGCGCTCATCAAGTCCGCAAACTCGCAGCCGATCACACCCCCGCCCACGATGGTGAGCGTTTTGGGGAGGGAGGGAATGTCAAAAATAGTGGAATTATCGTAAATTTTATCTTTGATTTTATCAAAAGGCGGCGGGAAAAACGCTTCGCTCCCGGCGGCCAGAATCACGCCGTCCGCTTCCAGCTTCTGCTCTTCCCCGGAAGGCAGGCGGACTGAAACCGTGTGCGCGTTTTCAAACGAAGCTTCCCCCGTCAGCACGTTCACGCCCGCTTTTTTCAGCAGAAACCCAATCCCCTGCGTCAGCTTGCGCGTGGCGGCCTGCTGGCGGGCCTGGATTTTCCCCCAGTCGCGCAGGGCGAACAGCCGGTCCGCCGTTTCCTGCGCGCCGTCCGCGCACAGCGAAGAAATGGTTTGAACGGTATGAAAACGGTGCGCCGCGTCCAACAGCGACTTGGAGGGAATACACCCGCAGTTTAAACACACGCCCCCCACTTTGTTCTTTTCCACCAAGGTTACTTTGGCCCCCAGCGAAGCGGCCTTTAAAGCGGCCGGATAGCCCCCCGGGCCCCCGCCGATTACAACGATATTTTTCATAGCGCCCCCCTATTAGCCTTACGGCGTTTTGATTATACCTATTGTAGCATTAAAAACGGTATAATAAAAAACAGGAAACCCTATGCCAAACAACAGTAAGCCGTCTTATATCGGACACCGTGAACGCATCCGTGAAAAATTCGCATCGGCGGGGCTGGACTCGTTTCTGGACCACGAAACGCTGGAACTGCTGCTGACGTACGCCGTTGCGCGAAAAGACACCAAACCGATTGCCTGGGCTCTTTTAAAGAAATTCGGTTCGCTGGCCGCCGTGCTTGACGCCGACCCGGCCCAATTAACCAACGTGCCCGGCGTGGGACAGAACACCGCCCGGTTTTTAAAACTCATCCGCGCCGTGTTTAAAAAGTACTCGTTTGACGAAGTAAAAGAACGCGTAACCATCCGCACGCCCCAGCAGGTGCTGGATTATTGCAAAGCGTCCTTGGCGGGCAGGAAAGAAGAATGTTTGGAAGTCATCTACCTTTCGGTGCGAAACACCGTCATGAGCACGCAGGTGGTGGCGTCCGGCCTGATTGACCGGGTGGCCGTATCCCCGCGCAAGATTGTGGAATGCGCGCTGGCGGCCAAGGCTTCGGCCATTATTTTAGTTCATAACCATCCGTCCGGGGACGCGACTCCCTCCCAGGAAGACATCAACCTTACGCAAAGCGTAATCCGGGCGGCGGAGCTGTTTGGTATTTCGGTGCACGACCACATCATCATCGGCAAAGGCGCGCATTACAGCTTAAAAGCCAACGGGAAAATATAATGAATCTTTTAAAAGAGGTATTAAAATATCAAGTTTATCCGGCCATGGGCTGTACGGAGCCGGTATCGGTCGCCCTGTGCGCGGCCCACGCCGCCAAGGAACTGGGCGAAGAAGCGGCCAGAGCCGATTTTAAGCTGGACGCCGGCACCTACAAAAACGGGATGGGCGTACGCATCCCCAATACGGACGGCGAAAAAGGCAACCTGCTGGCCGGAGCCATGGGTATGCTGCTGGCCAAGCCGGAACTGAATATGGAAATTCTGGGCGCGGCGGACAAAGAAGTGCTGGCCAAAGCCAAAGAAATCATCCGTCAGCACCGCGTAACCATGGAAGTGGCCCCCGGCGCACACGGCTTTTATATTGAAGCCGCACTGACGGGCGTAAGCGGCAAAACGGCCAAATGCGTGATTGCCGGCAGTCATACCGAAGTGGCGTTTTTATCCTGCGGTACAGACGTAAAAGTGGATAAAACGCCGCAAAAAGCAAACTGCGCCCAAAAAGCGCACGATTTTAAAAACGCCCTCAAAAACGCCACCTTGCAGGACCTGCTGGACGCGGCCGACAATGCCGACGACGAAGACCTGGCGTACATCAAAAAAGGCGTGGATATGAACTTAAAAGCCGCCGAAATGGGCCAGGCTTTGCAAAAAGTGGGCTTTTATATCAAAGAACTCGTCCGCAAACGCCTGTTGCAAATGGATTTGATTTCTTCCACCAAAATTTTAACCGCCTGCGCCGCCGACGCGCGCATGGACGGCCAGGCTGTGCCCGTAATGGCCAGCGGCGAATCAGGCAACCAAGGCGTGGTAACCATTTTAGTGCCGTGGAAAGTGGGCAAAGAAATGGAAGTGGACGAAAAAACGATTTTAAAAAGCATCGCGCTTTCGCACCTGTTAAACGGCTACGTAAAAGTGTTTACCGGCGAACTCGCGCCCATCTGCGGCTGCGCCATCGCCGCGGGCGTAGGCGCGACGGCGGCCATCGTCTACCAGCAGCGCGGCAAGTGCGTGCCCGCCGTTACGCTGGCGATTAACAACATTATAAGCGACATCGGCGGTATGCTCTGCGACGGAGCCAAAAGCGGCTGCGCGCTGAAAGTGGTCAGCTCCACGGACGCGGCCATCCGCGCCGCTTATATGGCCGTGCACGATTACGGCATTACCGAAGTGGAAGGATTTGTGGGCAAAACCGCCGAAGAAACCATCCAAAACCTGGGCAGTATTTCCACCGTGGGCATGAGCCGGGTGGACCCGATGATTGTGGACATTATGCAGGAAAAATGCAACGGCTAAAACGGAATAAAACCCGATTCTAAAAAACCCGGCATCCGGCCGGGTTTTTTCATTCAAATTCACCATATCCCCTGTTATTCCCGGGCGAAGGTATACGCCAGCACTTTTTTCGCGCCCGCCCGCTTCAACGCTTCCGCACAGCCTTCCAGCGTGGCGCCGGTGGTGGCTACGGCGTCTATCAACAGGATGGTTTTGCCCTTTACGGCCGCCCGATTGTTGCAGGCAAACGCGCCGGCCATATTAAGGAGCCTGCCCCTGCGGCCCAGCGTAGTCTGGCTGACGGTGTCGCGCACGCGCGAAAGCGAAACGGTGTCCGCCGTCAGGCCCACTTTCGGGCCGAACGCTTTTGCCAGCAGTTCGCTTTGGTTGTAGCCGCGCCTGCGGTTCTTTTTGGGATAGAGCGGCACCGGAATAACCAGCTCCGCGTCCGCCAGTTCGGGATATTTTTTAAAACGCTCCGCCATCAGCCCGCCCATATACCCGGCCAGGTAGTCGGCCCGGGCGTATTTTAACGCGTGCACCAATGCGCGCGAAGAGGTATTAAACACAAAAGCCGAACGAATCACCCGGCATTTGTATTCCCGTTCCTTGCTTCCCCGGCAGGCGTAGCAGTGCGCACCGCCGGATTTTAATACCGCGCCGCAGCGTTTGCACACCAGCGGGCCCGGGGCCGCCAAAGCCGCCGCACACGCCGGGCACAGCGGTTCTTCCGCGCGCCACGCCAAATCTTTCCCGCAGCAAAAGCAGGTGCACGGAAACCAAAAATGCAGAAAGAGTTTAAGAGGCGCTTTCCAAAAAGTGTTCATACGCGTTTAGAACTGTATGGTTATGTTGGCCGCCGCGTTATAGGCGGTGTAGTCTTCGGTTTTTACGTAAGCGTGGTTTAAGATGGTAAATCCGCCGCCCAGCGTAAAGCGCAGGTTTTGGGACATTTCATAATCCAAAGACGTGCTGAAATCAAACATTTTATAGTTGTCTTTCACTTCCACGGGGGAGCGTTTGTCCTTATACGTGAAGGTGGTGTTCCAAATCACGCGGTTGGTGGCATTGTACATTTTATTGATAAACGGCAGTTTAAACCCGCGCGGGATGTTAAAGTCCCACCGCAGGTTCAGGCTGGGGGTGGTTTCGGTGGTGCTTTCGCTGATTTGGCCGGCCACCAGCCATTTATCGTGCGAGGAGTAGAGCAGTTTGGGCGTGACGCGCATGGAACCGATGTAGAAAGAAGTTTGGGCGGAAATGTCGTTGTCGCGCACGGTTTCCAAACTGGTGCCGACGCGCAGGTCCGTCTTGTCGGACTCTTTGCGCGTGTAGTTAAGCACCGTGTCAAAATAGTTAAACAGCATAAAGCGCAGGTCTCCGCCGTACTGCGTGGTGTATTGCTCGTCCGTGCCTTTATTGGTTTGTTCCACCCAGCTGTAACGCAGTTTTAAGTTGGAAGAATTGAACCATTTGCCGCCGTAGAAAAACTTTTCCAAATCCGAGATGGAAAACGTCATATCCGGCAGAGTTAAGCTGGTGGAATCGTACTCGGTGCCGGTCTGGTCGTTGGTTTGGAGCGTTTTGGTAAAGTTGTTAATCAGCGAAATGGTTTTTAACGGCGCGGCGGCTCCGCCCAGGTTGTACTGCGACAGGGGACTCCAGCGCTGGGTGGAGGTGAATGTGTCGCGCAGAATAAGACTTTTGCGGTAGCCGTATTCGCCCACGTCTTTTAAGGAACTGCGAATCCAGAGCGCTTTGCGCGAATCAAAATCGCTGTCCACATCCGCCCACGAGTCTGCGTCCTGGATGCGGTAGCTGGACGAAATGACAAACGTATTTAACAATTTGCTTTTGGGGAAAAATTCGTTGCCGTTGAGCGTAAGCGACACGCCGCCGTCCGCGTTGCGGTTGACGGTTTTCACCTCGCCCACGCCCACGTCTATCTGTTTGCCGGCGGCGGAAATCGTTTTGGCCGTAAGGTTGTTGTTTTCCACCGTGCTGATGTTGTAGCTGACCGAAGGCGCCAGCCATTTGGCGATTTTCCACGTGCTGTTAAAGCCCGTGTTTTGCGTCATGGCCTTGGGGTAGCTGTAATCTTTCTGCTCGGTTTGGGCGTACTGGGTGCGGTCTTCCTTGCTTTTGCTTAGGTTATAGCTGGGCGTAAAGTTAAAATTGTTATTGGGCTGGTACGTCACCTTCATATTCATTTTTTGGGTATTTTCGTCGGTATTGTAATAGTTGGCGGATTCTAAATGTTTGTCGCGCTCGTAATCAATGGACGAATCCGTGATGTGGTATCCGGCGGAAATGTTTTTAAACGAACCCGCGGAGTGGGACAGCGTCGCGCCGTATGTGCGCGCGTTGTCCTTGCGTTTCATCGCATCGTAATCCACGCTGTCCACCGTGTATTCCAGACCGATTTTGGGCAGATTTTCTTTAATAAAGTCCCCGCGCACCACGGCGGTTTGCCGGTCCACCTTGCCTTTGTCCAGCAGGCTGACGGTGTTGTAGTCCGTACTGTCGGTAACCATCGGGGTTACGGTGCTGGAGCGAGTGAGGTTGGCCTGCATCGGAAATTCTTTGATTTTATCCACTTTTAAAAAGTATTCTTCTTCCGTAACTTCCTGATTTTTGGATACGGCCAGCGGCGTTTCAAAATTGCTGTCCTGGTATTTGTATTTTGCGCCCGCGCTGCCCCATTCGTCCAGGCGGACCACCACGTCGCCCTTGTAGGCCGTGCCGTCCAACGTAATGGCCTCGGCCAAATGGATGACGTTTAACCACACTTCGCCCTTGCTGCCCGTCGTGCCGTCCTGGCGCTGCACGCCGGTGAGCATTAAGCTTACTTCGCGGAAATTCATAATTCCCCCGGCGGTGCGGTGGCGCACCACGCGCACGTTGTACGACGAGTCGGACGCGTCTTCAAACGCATCGGCCACGCCGTCCCCGTTCGTGTCCACCATTTTAAGCGAAATCAGCCGCCACCCGCGGAAGTTCGTGGGCACGATGACTTTGTCAAAATTGCTTTCGGTGCCGACTTTGAGGAAAAACTCCGTTCCGTCCTGGTCCAGCGCGCGGCCCGTGCCCTGCTCCACCGCCCCGTGCAGCAGAAAGCGGAACTCGCGGTGCTGGGTAAAGTCCATACTTCTAAAGTTGCGGTTGGCGTAGCGTTCGCCGGCGGGAGAGTCTTCCGGTGCGTCGTCGGACACGGCGGGCAGGCCGGCCGTATTGAATTTAATGTTGAGCGACTGGTCCAGCGCGTTGGTGGAGCCGGTGGATTTTTTATAATTTTCAATGGAGCCGTAGAGATAATTGAACACGGTCAGCCCGTCGCCCGTCCGGTCCGAAAAAATAGGTTCGTAGTCCGTATTGTCCACATTGTTAATGCCGGAGACGGAAAACACGTCCGGGTCCGTTTCGTTCTGCGTGTTCCAGGCCGTACCCGACAGAGACACGTTGGCGATTTTAATCTGCCCTTTCAGCTTCTGGCCTTTTTTAAGGGTGATGCGCAGGTGGCGCACGGCCGTCCACTGCGCTTTTTCCGCGGTGGACAGCAAAAGCGGCATGGTGTACGTCTGCCACGAAGTGTTGCTGGCCGTATTGTTGACCAGCCCGTTAATGGACGCACCCGCAAAACCGAAGTTGCCCTGAAGCGGGATATCTTCCGGGTCAAATTTGCCGTTGCCGTTTAAATCCTGCGAGTCAATGCGTCCGTTGGGCTGGGATTCCGGGTTAAACACGTTGTTTACAAACGGATTGTACCGTTCTTCCGTCCCGTCCGGGTTGGTAAACAGCCAGCCGATGTCTTCATTCGGGGCCAGGCTGCTGCGGCAGTAAACGTCTTCGGTTTTCGGCACGCCGGTGCCGCACTGGGTGTCCATGCCGGTGCCGCTGTCGGAGTATTCGGAAATATTACCGAACGTAAAGTTTACCTGCGGGCCGCCTTCTTCGCCCAGCATGGTCAGTTCAAAAGACGTTTTGTCCGACAGGTCCATCCCGCTCTGGCTTAACGGATAGACGATGGAAACTTCGTCGCGGCCGTCAAAATCAACCCCTTTGGTAAAGTCGTAATTTAAAATCAGCACTTGCTGTTTGTCGTTGTAGTTGGCGATGGAGTGCGGATTGATTTCCAGGGACGGCAAGTCCTGCGTGTCCCAATGGATGGAATCCAAAAACGACGGCAGGCCGCTGGGGTTGGAAGCGATAATCCAGTCTTTAAATACGCGCGAACCGGCCACCTGCTCGTTGGTTTCGTTCATACTGTCCACCATCGCGTAGCCGAACAGGTTCTGCTTTTTTTGGCTTTTGGCCACTTCCGCGCTGAAATCAACGGACAGCGGATCGGCCAGTTTAATGTCTTTACCGTTGATGTCCGCCCCATACACCAGCAAATCTTTGGAATAGCTGCCCACCTGCGGCACGGTGGAGGGTTTATCTCCCCCTTCTTTCAGCACCGTGGCCCCCATCACGATTTTATCAAACAGCTTGTAGTCCAGCCGGCCGCCCATAACGGAATTGTTGGAGCTGGAGCCGGTGGTGGTGTCGTAGGTAATGTCAATGACGGAATTTTCGGTAATTTCATCGCCTTTATAGAAGGTGATGAAGCCGGAGGTGTAGTCAATGTAATAGTCGTTGTTGCGCGTCAGGGTGCGGCCGTTTAATTTTACGGTTTCGGACTGGAGTACGATGTCCGACTCAATAAAATACGTTTTTACAGTGGATTCGTACTGGATTTTAAACGTCAGGTTGCGCGCGGACGTAGGCGTCGCGCCGTAGAGGCCGGTGTCGTTGATGCGGTACGTCATATCAAAAATACCGGTGTCAAAATCCACGTTAATGTAGCTCGGGTACTGGTAATACTGGCTGGAAACGGCCTGGCCGTTGGCGTCCTGCAATTGCAAAATAAAATTGCCTTTGCCGTTGTCCTGCGTGATTTTCTGCGCGCCGATGTTGTAATACGTTTTGAGCTCCAGCTTGTTGGCGGTTTCGGTCGCCAGGCCCGCGCCGGAAACGACGGATTTGTCGTTTTCCGTCTTGATGAGTTTAATGGTGCCGGGCGTGCCCATGGCGTTGCTTAACTGGTTGCCGCGCGTATCGCGGTAGTCCACAGCCAGCACGCTCTCGGCCGTGATGGTGCGCTTAAAGGTAATGACGCCGCTGGCGTAATCCACCGTATAGTCCACGCCGCGCGTCAACAGCTGCCATTTGGCCTGGTAATCGCCGCCGCCCAATACGTCGGTGGCCGTTTTGTCCACGGGTACATAGTCGGACGAGGTGGTGTTGCTGTCCAAATAAATTTCTTCCGTACCCGGGGAAATACTGCCCATTTGCATGGTCCAGTCGCTAAAAGCGGTGCGGTCAACCGGGTAGCGGATATTGCCCTGGTCGTCAATATACGGACGGATGTTGCCGCCGAACGTCAAATCGTAATACGTGCGGCGGATGTAAGAAGTATCCGCCAGCGACACGATTTCCGACACGCTGCTCCCCACAAACTGCTTCTGCTTGCTGGAACCTTTGGTCTGCGAGCCGATTAAATACAGGTTGGCGTTCTGGTGCTGTAAGTGCATTTTGGCGCCGAACAGCTGTTTTTGGTAAGCGATAAATTCCGTTTCGGGCAGCGACAGGTTGATATCGCCGAATTCCGCCAGCTGCACCAGCTCGCCCGGTTTGCCGCGGTACGCCACGGAGATGGTTTTTTCCTCTTCGCGCTGGTCGTCGTAGTCAATATCCACAAATACGCGTTCCAGGATTTTACCCTGCATTTTAAGCTGCATTTCCTGCTGCATCTCAAAACTGCTGTCATTGCGTTCTTCCACGCTGTTGTTGTCGTCTTCTTTATATTTTTTGGCGGCCATTTTAAAGCCCAGCACATAACGGCCCGTCAAAGCGATGCTGGTGCCGTAAAGAGGCAGCGACAGGGTGGGGTTTAACAAAGTTAAATCGGGAATGGGCTCCGGCCCTTTGTCCAGCTTATAAGAGCCTTCCACCGCCGTTACGGCCTGACGCCAAAACTCATTGGTGTATTTAAGCAGGTCCGCGTCGTCCGGCGGGTCTTCCAGGGCGAGTTCTTCCTCCTGCTTGGCGGCCTGGTCTTCTGCAAAAATGGCGTACTGGTCCTTATCCACCAGGCTGTACGGCAGCGTTTCGGCGCCGGCCGGGGGGGCGGCAACGAACTGGAGGATGAGCAAAAGGGCGACCGGGAGCCGCAGTATTTTCATAGGGGGAAAAAATACCTCATTATTTCATTCTATAATATTTGCCTATTTTATATCGGTATTAATCCGGTTTTTGCATAAAAAAAGAGGCCCTTTTCAAGAGCCCCTTTTAAAAATTCCGTTCCGCCGCTTTTTACGGCACTTCAAAACGCTCGGTGCGGGACACCGCCCGGTGCACCAGAATGTCAAATTCCAGCACGTCCCCGCGGCGCACATCCGTAAACAGCCGTTCCGTATGGGCGGGGTCAAACGGCCCCGCATAACGCGGCAAATAAACTTTTTGCAGCAGACGGCCGGACGAATCAAAAAGACGCACGTCCCCCACGCTTTCTCCGCCCTGCAGCCGCACCGCCGTCCGCCCGCGGAACTGATAGCCGTAGTAAGGGGACATCCCCCCTTCGTAACCGCCGATCAGCCAATCCAGCGTGCGGCGCGCCGACACCCCAAACACAAATTCGTCCGCCGGGGCATGCCCGCTGTAAATGCCGGCCACTTCGCCTTTAGCGTTTAATAAAGGGGAACCGCAAAAACCGTTGAAATCATCGGACACGTCCTTGCTTTCCATCACTATTTTAAATCCTTCGGCCTGTTTCACTTTCAGCTCGTCCACCCGCGCAAAAGCCGTTTCCGTATAGGGCGAACCCCACACCACCAGCTCATCGCCGGGCTGCGGCATTTCTTTGGCCACTTTCAGCGGCCGGACATATTCCGCCGCCGAAGAGGGCAGTTCCAGCACCGCGGCGTCCGGCGCGTTCAGCCCGAATGCGCCGACGGCGGAAACCAGGACCGTGTCATAACGCACCGGCGTACCGTCCGCCCGGTACAATTCCAGCGAAAACATATTTCCCACCCGCCCCACAATATGATACGAGGCCACCGCATAGAGTTTGCCGGAGGAGGAGCGGACCACAAACCCGCTGCCCAGCGCCTCGCCCGTCGCGCGCCCCCGCACAACCACTAAAGACGAACGGATATGCCTTTCGGTTTCTTTCAGCGCAGAGGCCGCCTCCGCACCGTTCCAAGCAAGCGCCGGGCCGCGCAGGGCCTGGGGAGCGGCGGGCGCCAAATCCGGCTTTCGGGAGGGCGGAACCGGCTGCTGTTCCCGCATCAAACGCCGCAGCTCAGCCGCCCGGCCGGCGGGAGAATACGCCGCGGACAGCGCGGGAAGCTTAACCCCCCGCGCGTAGCGCAAATTGGAAACAGAAACGGCTTCGGTTTTGCGCGTCAGCGCGCGCAAAAATCCCTTCACGGGCACTTTTTGCGCAAAAACGGACGGTGCGGCCAGCAACAGACATAAAAAGAGGCTTACAATTCTCATAAAGTTATTGTAGCCCAACCGGGGCCGTCCGCACCAGGGCCAAAAGGCCCAGTCCGCCGTGGGTCCGGGCCCAGGGCGCGTAATTTCCCGCCCGGGCAAAGTGATATTTTGTTAGAATAAGATATATGCGTATCGGCATTTTTACCAGATACATCGCCAAAAGCCTCCTTACGTTCTTTGTGGGCGTGCTGGGGATTTTGACGTTTGTCATCTTTATGAACCACTTCATCCGCGTGCTGGATATGGCCATGACGTACGGCACCAGCTTCGGGTGGATTGTGTCCTCCCTGCTTAACATCCTGCCGGACGTATTCTGCCTCAGCGCGCCGATGGCCTTTCAAATCGCCATCCTCTTAACGCTTACCAATATGAGCGAACACGGCGAACTGATCGCCCTGCGCGCGGCGGGTTTTTCGTTTAAAGAAATCGTACGCCCCCTGTTATTCTGCGCGGTGATACTGTCCGTCATTTTAGTAACCATGAGCAACTGGCTCACCCCGCGCAGCTACAAGCAATTTTTAAACCGCCGCAACGAAGCCCGCAGCAAAATCACCAAAGTAAACCTGGAGCCGAAAACGTTTTTAAACCTGGGCGAGTGGGATTTGTATTTGGAGAACCTGGACGAAGATACCGACGTCGCCAGCCAAATCCACCTGATTAAAAAAGAAGACAGCGGGGCGCTGAGCACCAAAGTAAACGCGGCCACCGGCAAAGTGATTTTAAGCGACACCGCCATCGGCCTGCAGCTGCAGGACGGCCAAATGCAGCGGCTGGACGCCAAAGACCCGTCTTCCATCATCGCCGCCAATTTTGACGAATACACCATGAGCATTTCCCTTTTAAAAGCGCACGCGCGCCGGCTGCGCGTGGGCGAAATGTCCACCACCAAGCTGTTAAGACGTATGCGCGAAATGCCGCTTTCCGAAGAAACCGTTAAAGAATACCGCACCGAAATCAGCATGCGCAACGTGCTGGCGCTCTCCCCGATTATTTTGCTTTTCGTCAGCTGTCCCATCGGCTTTTCGTTCGGCAAACGCACCAACAAAGGCTGGGGAATGCTGTTTAGCGTAATTATCATCTTTACGTTTTACCTGCTGATGACGCTGGGCATTTCCCTGGGCAAAAAATACGGCTGGCTCTCGTACGCCGGGCCGTGGCTGCCCATTCTGGCCGGCGTCGGCGCGGCTAAATACCTGTGGAAGAAGAGGCTAAATATCTAATGCGGATTTACTTCTATATCGCCAAAAAATTCTGGGGGCCGTTCCTGTTTGCGCTCGGCGTGTTTACCACGCTGGTGGTGCTGGGGGACACCTTTGAAAAGATGAAAAACCTCGGCAACGGAACCACCACCATCCTGGATTTACTTTCCTATTCGCTGGCTACGTTTCCCAACTGGCTGGCCACCATTATGCCCGTAGCGTGCCTGCTGGGGGCGATTTCCGTTATTTCCGAGATGGTGTCCAACGGCGAATGGACGGCCTGCATCGCCAGCGGCTTTGCGCCCAAACAGCTGTTCAAACCCGTGGTGGCGTGCATTTTGCTGGTGGTGGCGCTTACCATGCTGATGCAGGAATTTATTGTGCCCCCCCTTAACGTAAAAGCCAACCGCATTTATTATACGCGCATCAGCCCGTCCGATTCCTTCAACCCCGATATTGAGCGCGACGTCGTGCTGAAAGTGTCCCCCAACCAAATGCTCTTTGCCAAAGAAGTGAATTTAAAACACGGTACGATGAGCCAGGTGTCCCTGGACACCTACGACGACCATTGGGACATTGCCGACCAAATCGTGGCCCGCCAGATGGTGTGGGACCCGCAAACCCGCGGCTGGCTGTTTTCGGACGGCATCCGCCGCACGTTTGTGGACCCGCTGGACACCACCGAACACACCTTTGAAACCGCCGAATCGTCCGTCAATTTAAACCCGGCGGAAATGTCCGTGGACCGTACGGAAAACAAACTGCTCAGCATCCGGGATTTATATAAGCGCGTCCATTTCTTCAAGCGCAGCGGGCTTTCGTCCTACGCGGCGCAAACCATGCTTCAGTCCAAACTGGCCACGCCGTTTGTAACGGTGATTATGTGTCTGTTGGGTATGCCGTTTGCCATCAGCATGCGCCGCAAAAGCAAAATCATCAACATTATTGCGTCCATGGTCATCGCGTTTACGTTCTGGTGGCTGATTTCCATGTTCACCTCCATCGGCGAAAACGGCTATATCAATCCGTTCCTGGCGGGCTGGGGGCCGGTGCTGTTTTTCTCGGCAGTGGTATTCTTTGAATTTAAATGGATGAAATTATAATCCCCGTTTTCTCCGCGTGAAACACCCCGGGCGCAAACCCGGGGTGTTTTGCAACATATTTGCAAAAAATCCCCGTCCGGTATTCCGGGCGGGGATTTTACAGCCGCAACACAAAATTTATGAATGTGACAGGCGTTGAATGGCGGAGAGCAGCTCGTCCGTATCAAACGGCTTATACAGCACGCCGTCCGCACCCAGCCGCTGGGCTTCTTCCAAAATCGTGTCCTGGCGCAGGCCCGTCACCACAAGCACTTTGAGCTCCGGCATATGCTTTTTAAGTTTAGCCAGAATGTCCAGCCCGTTTTCCGTCGGAAAGAAAATATCCAGCAGAATCAGCCCCACGCCGCTGCCGTCCAGCTTGGCAAACAGCTCGGCCGACCCGCCCGCTTCAAACACCACTTCAAACCCGGAAGACTCCAGCACGTTCTTGATAGCCGAACGCAGGATAACCGAATCATCCACTAACGCGATTTTAAACATGCAGTCCTCTTATTTTTGGTAAGGGGCCATCAGTTTTTCCCCAAATTCAAGCAGCGCCTGCGTGTCCTTTTTAGTCGCGCTTTCGGCATATACGCGCAGGAGCGGCTCCGTGCCCGAAGGACGCAGGAGCAGCCATTCGTCATTTTCAAAAATAATTTTAAGCCCGTCAAACGTCAAGGTTTCGGCCACGCGGCGGCCGTTGATTTTTTTCGGCAGTTTTTTGCGCAGTTTTTCGGCCATTACGCCTTTATCCACCGCTTTGGCAAGCGGCAGATCGCGGCGCATATAAACGGAAGAGCCGTATTCCTGCGTTACGTCCGCGCACAGCTCGCTGGCTTTTTTACCGGTGGAGGCCATAATTTCCAAAAACGCCAGGGCGACGCTCAGCCCGTCGCGGTCCGGCAGATTGCCTTTCCACGCAAAACCGCCCGATTCTTCCACGCCAAACGCCACATCGTCCAGCCCCATGCGTTCGGCTACGTTTTTAAACCCTACGCCCACTTCTTCAAACAGCATTTCGTACTTGCGGGCGATGCGTTTGAGCAAATAACCCATGGAAACCGTCTGCACGATTTTGCCTTTGAGTTTTTTATTTTTAATCAAATGGTTGCACAGCACGGCGGCAATCAGGCAGGGCGTTAAATAATTGCCTTTCTCGTCCACGAGGGCCACGCGGTCCCCGTCACCGTCAAACGCCACGCCCAGCGCGGCTTTCTTTTCCGTCACCGTCTTTTTAAGAAGCGCCAAATTCTTTTCCACCGGCTCGGGCTGTTCGCCGCCGAAAGTGGGGTCGTGCTCCGCGCGCAGCGCGATAACCTGCTTGGCGGGGATGAACTTTTCCAAATATCCCGCCGCCGCGCCGTGCATATAATCCATCACCACTTTGCCTTTAAAGGCACTCAGCTTTTTGGCGTTTACGTGCGAAGCGACGTATTTAAAATACACGTCGGACAAATCTTTCTGCTCCGCCTTCTGCCCGTACAGAAACAGCACGGAGTTTTGGTCCATAAACTCTTCCACTTCCTTGGTTACGCGGGACGAGGCCGACCCGCCCGCCAGCTTGATTTTAATGCCGTTGTAGTTGGCCGGATTGTGGCTGGCCGTAACCATTACGCTCATCCAGAATTTATTCAAGCTCAGGCACGCGGCCACCGGGGTGGAAATGGGGCGGGAAGAAAGGGTGACGTCAATTTTATTGGAGCGGAAAATGCTGGCAATGTCGGCCGCGAACAAATCCGACATAAAGCGCCTGTCGTACCCGACGAAGATTTTGGGCGCTTTTCCGTCTTCTCCGGCCGGGGCGTTTTCGTTGATGTAATCGGCCAGCGCCTGCGCCATGCGCCGCACGTTTTCAAACGTAAAATCCCAGGCAATAACGCCTCTCCATCCATCGGTGCCGAACTTGATTTCAGATGCCATAAATTCTCCCGTTATAAAGGTAAAAATCGGTTTGCGTCCAATTTCCGTATACTTATAAACACGGTAAAAACACCCGTTATTGCGCTTGCCGCAAAGTTTTTTGCATACTTTTCCGTCTAAAAACACGGCTGTTTTTTGAAACCCTGCTTTTTAAAGCAAAAAAGTGGAGGTGGGGGGATTCGCACCCCCGTCCGAACATCCTTTCCATCCGGGCGCTACAAGTTTAGCTTCGCTGAGTTAACCGCAGGCTAAGCGCGAAGCGGCACGCTTACGGTTTGGTTCGTGTGTCTTAAACAAAGCCGGACGAACCGCGCCCGCTTTGCAGCATTCCATATGATAACCGCACTCTTTCAGCGTATGGAAGACACCGAAAGGGCGGTGGGACTAAGCGTTAGCCCAAGCGACTTGATTGTCGTTAGTTATTTTTTTGGCCCTATTTTAGCCGGCCTGGCCAACCGGCACTTGCTCCCGGGCGGCAACAGATACCCGTCGAATCTATTACACCCCCGTAAAAATACGGAAATTGTCAAAGAACGCTTCCTGTAAATTAGCATTATATTGTATCATTTTCTTATAACAATTTTGCGGGACAAAGGCAATACAAATATGTACGTAAGCACAAAACCGACCGTGTACCTGATTGACGGGCTGAACCTGGTGCGGAGCTTTTTATACCAATTTGCGCGTACGGAAGAGGAAGTAACGGAAGATTTCCTTGAATTTTTAAGCGAAATTTCTTTAGACGACCGCTACGCCATGCACCGCTACGAGGTGATTTTTGACGGTTCTTTCCGCCCCGTGGGCCCGCTGTACCGCGGCGGGGTGCACATCTCGTTCTCCGAGGATGCGTCCGCCGACCAAATTATTTACGAGCAGGCCAATTACCTGGCGCAAAGCGGACAGCGCGTAATTGCCGTGACGGACGACCGCCTGCTGCAGGACGATTTAAAACGCCTGGGAGTCAAAACGCTTTTCTGCCGCAAATTTTACAACGGTTTAAAAACCGCCGAAAAATAATGCGCCCGCGCACGGAAAAAGGTGCAAAGGACGCATTTTTTTGTTAAAATAAATTTATAAGAGGGCTGGTGGCGGAATGGCAGACGCGACAGACTTAAAATCTGTTGACCGCAAGGTCGTGGGGGTTCAAGTCCCCCCCTGCCCACTTAATACTTCCTGCCATTCAATCAAAACCACCGGTACGAAAAGCTTATGTTAGAAGATATCAACCGCACGCTGTCCAAATGTTTTGGCTGGGTCAGCACCGTTTTGCCCTTAGGGCTCAAATTTTTTGCCATCGCCGTAGCCGCCGCTGCGGTATTTTTGTTTTTTGACCTGCGCACCCTGGGGGTGCTGTGTCTGCTGGCGGGGTGCTTCTGCGCGTACTTCTTCCGCGACCCTAAGCGCGAAACCGTTTTCGCCGAAGACGAAATCGCCTGCCCGGCGGACGGCACCGTCCTTTCCATCAAAACGGAAGAAGACCCGAACTCCGTCGTGGTCCGCATTTTTCTGTCTATCTTTGACGTACACGTCCAGCGTTCCACCGTTACCGGCAAAACGGGCGAAATTTTCTACAACAAAGGCACGTTCCTGTTCGCCAACAACCCGGCGGCGGACAAAAACGAACGCAACCTCATCCAGCTTTTTAAGAACGGAAACCCCGCCCAGTTTGCGCACGTGGAGCAAATCACGGGCGCTATTGCGCGCCGCATTGAATGCTGGGTAAAACCCCAGCAGGACATTAAAACCGGGGCCCACCTGGGCCTGGTGCGCTTTGGTTCGCAGGTGGCCGTATACCTGCCCAAAGACGGCGTGCGCATACTGGTTAAAGAAGGCCAAAAAGTGCAGGGCGGCGTAACCGTGCTCGGTCTGTGGAAATAGAGGCCCCTATGCAAGAAGAAAAAAAAGAAACCAAAGTAGTGGATAAGCTGAAACATACCGGCGCGATGACGGCGCCTTCGCTGTTTACGCTGGGCAACCTGGCCTGCGGTTTTTTCTCTATCCTCTCCGCGTCCAGGGGCAACTTCGCCCAGGCCGGCTGGCTGATTCTGGCCGCCGCGGTGTTTGATATGTTTGACGGACGCATCGCGCGCCTGCTGGACGCCGAGAGCGACTTTGGAGTGGAAATGGACTCTTTGGCGGACGCCATATCTTTCTGTGCGGCGCCCGCTTTTTTAATGTATTTTTTCGTACTGCACACCCAGCCGCTGTGGGGCGCGCCCATTGCGTGCGTATACGCCTGCTTCGGTGTACTGCGCCTGGCCAAGTTTAACACCATGGCCCATGCGGGCGAAGGCTCCAAAAAGTACTTCTCCGGGCTGCCCGTGCCGGCTCCCGCCGCGCTGCTGGCCTCGTTTGCCATTTCGTACAGCATTATGGAAGGCGATATGGGCGGGCGCAACATCCACCTGTTGACGGTGTACCTGCCGCACCTGTACAATTTCGTCTGGTTTGCGATGTTGATTTTGTCCTTGCTGATGGTGTCCAACGTGCCGTATGCGGCCTTTAAAGCCAAACGCGAAAAACGCTTGAGCGTGTGGACGCTTTTATTAATCGTGTTCCTGGTGGTCATGCTGATCCGCTTCCCGCAGGACGTGATTTTTATCGTGTTTTCCCTCTATGTCGTATTCGGGCTTCTGGCGGTTTTATACCGGGCGTTCCGCGGCATTAAAGTGGAAAAATAAGCTTTTCAGTTCAACAAAAAACCCGCTTCCAACAGGAGCGGGTTTTTATTTGCTTACGGCAGTTTCCAAGCCAAAGAGCCCAAATAACCGGGGGAAAAAGCCACACCCCCCAGGCTTTTGCATACCGCTTCTTCCCCCACGCACAGCCGCGTGTTCGGGTAAGCGGAATATGTGAGATACTGGACATAGCGGTTTGAACCTTTCAGCGTGGCCGCCACGTGAGAGTTGGCGGAATCCGGCGTACTGATATATGCCGAACCGCTCAGCAAATCCACTACTGTTCCGTCCGAAAAACGCATATAACCGTCATCCGACGCGGCACCGGCCGAGGTCCCGCCCGCAGGGAAATCAATATCCAAATCCGTCGCATACGGCGTATATCGGCCGTTAGCCAGCCAATACGCTTCCTCCGCGTCCGCCAAAGCTTTCACCAGCGGGGCCACGCGCATCAGGCGCGTTTTTTTGACAGATTTTTCATACTGCGGCAGCGCGACCGCCGATAAAATACCT
>ULKH01006476.1_pt1 | contig 23112 bp, 25 predicted proteins | sample 1951111 | NCBI WGS metagenome assembly ULKH01 (sample SAMEA4835496, study PRJEB28245) | human gut metagenome | biome: gut microbiome; material: fecal sample | place: Denmark | collected 2008
AGCACAAGCCGACGGAACTTTCGGCAGCCTGCGTCATGTGGGACTCGCCGGACTGGTGTTGGTTTTGATTATCTTTTTTAACCGTAGTTCAAACCGTTACCTGCGTATGAGTTCCATTGTCATTGGACTCGCTATCGGTTATATAGTGGCATGGTGTCTGGGGATGGTAGATTTTGCTTCTATCCCGGATTATGGCGGACTGAATGTTCCCATGCCTTTCCGTTATGGACTTTCTTTTGATATATCTTCTGTCATAGCCTTGGCATTGATTTATCTTATTACCGCCATTGAGGCATATGGTGACATTACGGCAAACTCACTAATTTCGGGCGAGCCTGTAGAGGGAGAGAAGTTTGTCCGCCGTGCTTCAGGAGGCATCTTTGCTGATGGCTTTAATTCGATGATAGCTGCTTGCCTTAATTCGTTTCCCAATTCCATTTTTGCCCAAAACAACGGAATGATACAACTGACGGGTGTAGCAAGCCGTTATGTGGGTTACTACATTGCCGCGATGCTAATTATATTGGGATTGTTTCCTGCAGTGGGATTGGTCTTTTCGCTGATGCCTGAACCGGTACTGGGCGGTGCCACGTTGCTGATGTTCGGCACGGTGGCAGCAGCAGGTATACGTATCATTGCTTCACAAGACATTGACCGCAAGGCAACATTGGTTGTTGCCCTAAGTTTTTCCTTTGGCTTAAGCGTAGAACTGGTACCTGACATTCTCTGCCAGCTTCCCGAAACCCTACGCACTATTTTTTCATCAGGCATCACTACCGGAGGACTTACGGCAATATTGGCGAATCTGCTGATTCGGATTAAAAATTAAGAAATTGTTTTGAATTTACCGTAATGCGTTTTTGAGGCATTCCCGTTTGTGTGATGAGGAAGATAGTGGGCTAGCTGACGAAGAATAGAAACGGAAAGGAACAAAAAATTGCCCAAAGTACATACGAAAACGAATGCATCAAGACGAGAAAAACTTTTGGGAGAAATTCAAAACAGTTTCTAAGCAAGCAAACACAGTTTTTCGCAGATTAGCTGTTTTGAATTTTCAATCTATAGAACTAGTCAACGAAAAACTGTGTTTTAAAGAAAAAACTTTATCCGTCTGCTCTTCCGCTTTCAGCAATCATCTGGCGAATATGTTGATTGAAGTCGGTAAGACTCATCAGCTTTTCGAGGGTGATATGCATCCGCCAGCGCCAGTAATTATGTGGATTGGCCGGGATATTGATGCGTTCGGCATCAATGTCTGCATTACGGATGGCTTCGTCCATTGCGGTCCAGTCTTGCCACGTCAGGATACAAAGCATCGAAGGACACTGCAGGTGACGGCGGACGATTTCCTCGCATAACCAGCCAGGAGCTTCTTCGGGTGTTGTGCCCCAGTAGTGCAGTTCGTTATGATAGAAGCGGTCGGTAACGGTGGAGTCTTCTTTCCACCAGCCGCGCAGGGTAGTCATATCGTGGGTGCCGATGGTACATACCGAGAGGTAAGGATAGTTCTCGGGTCTGCCAAACTCTATACCGGTTTGTTTGGGCATCCGCTGGATTTCGAGTGAAAGTATTTGTAGCTGGTTCATTACCCAAGGTACGCAGCCCGGTACCATACCCAAGTCTTCTCCGCATACCAGCATCGGGGTTGCTTGAAGCAGTATGGGTAGTTTTTTCATCGCTTCGTGGTACCAGAATTCATTGTGACGCTGGTAGTAGTAATGATCATAAAGGCGGTTGAATGCTTGCTGTTCTTTAGCAGAAAGGTGGCAGAATACCGGTTCGTTCTGTACGGCGATGCGTGGATGGAATTTATTAGGGTCATCGCGGTCAGCGATGAAGAGCACATCGCTGATGAGTGAATAGAGTTTTTCGCGCATATCCGTACTGGCGGGGTCATCCTTTCCGTCAAAGTATGTCTCGACCTTACGTTGAGTGTTGTATTCGGGTCGCAAGGCATACAGTTTGCTGGGAAGATGTTTCAAAAAAGTGTGGCGCACCTCGTGTGCCTTGTCACCGAAAAGTTTATCTATCAACTGGTCATCAATGTACGGACGTGTCATACGTTCCTTGTCGAAATCGAGTCCGAAGCTTTGTATTTCTTCTTTGCTCATTGGAAGCGAAGGGACGAATTGCCCCAATAATCCGTGGACAGAATGATAAGGAATCTCCCAGATACGGAAGAAACCAAGGATATGGTCGATGCGGTAGGCCGTGAAGTATTCTGCCATCTTGCGGAAACGTCGTTGCCACCAATGGTACTGGTCTTTCTCCATCACTTGCCAGTTGTAGGTGGGCATTCCCCAATTTTGTCCGTTGGTGGAAAAAGCATCGGGAGGAGCTCCTGCTTGCCCGTTCATATTGAAATAATAAGGCTCTACCCATGCCTCCACGCTGTTGCGGCTGATACCTATAGGGATATCACCTTTCACGATGACTCCCTGGCTGCGTCCGTAGGTGCAGGCATCAAGCAGTTGTACGTGCAAGTAGTATTGCAAAAAATAGTAGAAACAGATGTCTTCGTAGTACGTACTTCCGGGGATGCACATTTGCTGCACCCGGTCTGCTTGGTATACGCTGTCCACTCCCCATCGGCGAAAATCGGCAGTGCCATTCCGGTCGCGCAACACGCTGAATGCAGCGTAAGGCTGTAGCCATTCTTCGTTCTTTTGCACGAAAGCTTTGAATTCCGGCATTTCCAGAAATTGTTCTTGCTCTTGGTGGAATAAGGTATGCAGGTATCCCCGTTTCAGGCAGTTTACTTTTTCATAGTCAACCTGCGACAAGCCGTTCAGGGTAATACGGCGTCGCTCGAAAGCCTTCATTGCTTCTTCATCGTTCAATGCAGGCAACTGGCGCAGGTCAATATACATCGGGTGAAAAGCATAAATGGAGATACTGTTATAGGGATATGAGTCTATCCACGTACCAGTCATTGTAGTGTCATTGATAGGGAGTATCTGTACGGCACGTTGTCCGGTCTCGATGGCCCACGTGATGAACCGTTTCAGGTCGCCGAAGTCACCTACACCGCAACTTCCTTCCGAGCGGAGCGAAAACACAGGAATGGCTGTTCCTGCAATACGGCAGGCAGGACGGTTGAAGAATACTTCTGCTTCGGCAGGCAGATAAGTTTCTCCGCGTTGAAGCGGACGTATCTGAAAAAGGCGGTTAGGACGCGTTTCCCATTCTTCTACAGCTCCCGTCTTCTCGTTGATGGCGACAAACTTATACTCGAATGGTGATTTTAGTGCCGATGCATCCAATGTGAGCTGCCACACGCCCGAAGCAACCTCGTGCATCCGGATAGGACGGCAATACTCCCAATTACCCAGTGCACTACAGCTCCCGATAATTCCCAGTTCCTGTCCTTGTACATGCAATCCCGGACAAAGGGCACGGAAAGTGATACAGCTTCCCACATTGTTGCTCAATCGATTGGGTGATGTCAGTGGATGGACATCATTAAAGGCGGAACTGTAACGGTAATTTTCGGTAGGAAGATCGCGCCAGCAATCTTCTATGAGGTATTGATGTTGCTGGACATTGCCCGAATACACGGTGTGTGCAATAGCTCCCAGTTCCTTGCGGATGCACATACCGTCGCGGAACACCCCGTAACGATAGGTGATAGGACGTCCGGACTCGGCAGGCGAATAATCGCAACTTCCTTTCCATTCGCTTCCGTCGCGGGTGGAAAGCTGGAGAAAGAGAGGGTCACCTTCATCGAAGATGACACGGAGGTCTTCTCCCCAAACAGTATGGTATTGGATACGGAATGTGAGTTTCATCTGATTCTGTTGGTTAGTTTATGTGTCAAATATAAGGAATTATATGATAATATGCAAATGTGGGAATGTGTCAATGTGGGAATAAAAAAACTCCAGCAACAAAATACATTGCTGGAGCTTCCCCTAGTGTAAGATGCGGGGCTGGATTTTTAATTGTGAATGAATATGAAGTTAATAAAAACGCCTTATGCGTCGATATTCGCATATGTGGCGTGTCTTTCTATGAATTCACGTCGTGGAGCTACATCATCACCCATCAGCATGGAGAAAATGTAGTCGGCGTCTGCTGCGTTTTCGATGCTGACTTGCTTCAGAATGCGGGTTTCCGGATTCATGGTCGTTTCCCACAACTGTTCCGGATTCATTTCACCCAAACCTTTGTAACGCTGAGTGTGGATACCTGTTTCGGTACCGTCACCGTATTTCTGCATAAATGCCTGACGTTCTTCATCGGTATAGCAATATTCGCTGATTTTGCCTTTGGTGCATTTGTAGAGAGGAGGATTGGCGATGTAAAGGTGTCCGCCTTGGATTACTTCAGGCATGTAGCGATAGAATAAAGTCATAATCAGGGTATCAATGTGCGAGCCGTCAACATCAGCATCCGTCATGATTATGACTTTGTTGTAGCGCAGCTTCTCAATGTTTGCCTTCTTGCTGTCTTCCGAATCATCTACACCGAAGCGTACCCCCAGTGCCTGTATGATGTTGTTTACTTCGTCACTTTCAAACGCTTTGTGCCACATGGCTTTCTCTACGTTTAAGATTTTACCTCTTAACGGCAAGATGGCTTGAAACTGGCGGCTTCTGCCCTGCTTGGCAGAGCCACCTGCCGAATCACCTTCGACAAGGAACAGTTCGCATTCTTCGGGTGTGCGGCTGGAGCAGTCGGCAAGCTTGCCCGGAAGCCCTCCTCCACCCATCGGGCTTTTACGTTGTACAGATTCACGTGCCTTACGGGCTGCAATGCGTGCCGTAGCTGCCAATACTACCTTGTCTACGATAAGTTTGGCTTCTTTCGGATGTTCTTCCAAATAATAAGTTAAAGCTTCACCCACGGCTTGGTTGACAGCACCGCTCACTTCGTTGTTGCCCAATTTTGTTTTAGTCTGTCCTTCAAACTGTGGCTCTGCTACTTTTACCGAAATGACTGCTATCAGCCCTTCACGGAAGTCCTCGCCCGAAATTTCTACCTTGGCTTTTTCCAATGCCTTGCTGTCTTCGGCATATTTCTTCAGCACACGAGTCAATGCCGTGCGGAATCCTGCTTCGTGCGTACCTCCCTCGATGGTGTTGATGTTGTTTACATATGAATGGAGGTTTTCGCGGAAGCCTGTGTTGTACATGATGGCACACTCGATAGGAATACCCTGTTTTTCAGTATTCAGATAGATGACATCATCGATGAGTGGTGTATTGCTCGAATTAAGGAAGCGTACAAACTCTTTTACGCCCTCTTCCGAATGAAAGACCTCTTGTTTGTACGAACCATCCTCTTCTTTTTCGCGCTTGTCGGTCAAGGTAATAGTAATACCTTTATTCAGGTAGGCAAGCTCGCGCATACGTGCCTGGAGAATGTTATACTTGTATTCGGTAGTGGTAAAAATCGATGCATCAGGCCAGAAAGTCTGACGGGTTCCAGTAATATCGGTTGTTCCTACTTCCTTTACAGGATAAAGTGGCTTTCCACATGCATATTCTTGTTGGTAGATTTTTCCGTTTCTAAACACATTGGTCACCATGTGGGTAGACAATGCATTCACACACGATACACCGACACCGTGCAGTCCTCCAGATACTTTGTATGAGCCTTTGTCGAATTTACCTCCGGCATGGAGGACGGTCATCACAACTTCCAGTGCCGACTTTTTTTCCTTTTGGTGAAAATCTACCGGGATGCCTCGCCCGTTGTCTTGCACGGTGATTGAATTGTCTTCGTTGATAGTTACTTCTATGTGGGTGCAATAACCGGCGAGTGCTTCATCAATGGAGTTATCTACTACTTCGTACACCAGATGGTGTAATCCTTTTTCGCTGATATCGCCAATATACATAGCGGGGCGTTTGCGTACGGCTTCCAGTCCTTCCAATACTTGAATGCTGCTTGCCGAATACGTATTTCCGCTGTTTAGGGTCAGTTCTTCGCTCATATCTTTTCAGTCTACTTTTTAAAACGGTCAAAGATACGCATTTTTCGTGAGATAGTGAACTTTTGTTCCTCTAAAAAAACGGAAAATAACAAAGGCCGATAATCAGTCGATTATCAGCCTTTTTATGTACCCTTGACCGTTCTATTCTCGAACCAATTTTTAGAGGACTTGGATAAGATTTGGGAGTTGAGGCATTGGATTCCTGACCCCACAAAGCCAATACTTCCACCTAACAAAGTTCAAAGAACGACGGTTTGATTTCTTTTTCGCAAAGATACTGTTTCTTAGGTATATGGCCAAAAGAATACAGAAAAACTTACCCCTAAATTATGGGCAAGCACTTTCAGTAGTGTTTTTGTCAGGGATGGACTTGTAACATATTGGCAGGTAGGGGGATGTATGTCTTCCTACCCCCGTATCCCCGCTTATAATGCCTTCCTTAAGGAAAAGGGGTATGTCTTTAATCCAAGTGCTTTGTCATCCTCAAAATTTTCTACAGAATTTGAGAGGAACTTACTAATCTTGATAATCCTTTCAGTCTTACCTATATTTATATATGTATAATGGATTAAGAGTATGAAAAGAATTACAAGACAAAGAAGCGAAGAAACGAAACGCAAAATCAGCGCAAGCCTCAAAGGGCGGGCTAAAAGTGCGCAACACAAGAGGGCGATATCAGTTGCCCTCAAAGCCTATTGGGAAACGATTCCTGATTATAGATAGTGAGAATAAATAGAAGAGAGGCTGTCACCTCTCTCTGTTATCGCATTATCAAAAGGGGGAAATGTAGCCTGTAGAGTACATTTCTGAAAAATAAAAAGGATATTCTTATGAATAGTGACTTATTTAACATTCGACAGGCTGAAGATAAAAGCCAACTATAAATATCTGTTAGAACGACAGATTCAGTTCAACCAAACGTATAATTCCAAGAATGGGGAATTAACAGGTCTATATTACTCATCCAAGAATGATAAGAGTGTACCATTCAACTTATACATTGCAATAAGCAAACCACAGCAAACATTAACCTTGGAGTTTTCGAGTAAGATACTTGGAGAAGATTATCCCAAGCTCATATCCAAACACACCATTCGTCAATGCCTTGAAAACATCAACAAGTTGGGTATCTGCCTTATTGATGTGGAAGGTATATTGCAAACGGGATGTGTCACCTCTGCAGATGTAACCAAGGATGTACATGCAACCCTATCAGATGAAACCCTGCAAGCATTGTCAATATGGGTAAAGAATTACAGACGCTACAAATGGGATTATTACGATAGTGAAGGTATAGACTTCATTAGAGACGTTAAATCTTCCAAGTGTAAAGAGTGCATCCGTATCTATCGCAAAGAGAAAGAAATAATCAAGCCTAAGAATAAGGACTTTCTTTCTATACTCCCTAACAAATGGGAGGTCGTAAAGCAATTCAATGGTGTAACAAGGTTTGAGGTAAAACTTGAAACTATTGGTAAAGTTAGAAGTTACCTTAACCTCAGAGACACTTATATCAATGAGGTGTTGAATGCAGAAGCCAACCTCATACTGACTATGTACGACCGAGTATTTGGCCACACTTCAGACGTGCCCGAAATTCAAGCAGACACCTTTGATGATTTTGCTATGCAGAAGATATTGAATGCATACCACGGAGATATAAAAACAATCGAGATGACTTTGAAACCTCTCTATGCTTCCCGTTCAGGATTTGACAAGAGAATGACTAAAATCCGTCAGACTTGGGAAAAGATGCTGAATAGTACAAGTGGTGGAATCAACTATGTAAATTCGGTGAGAAATCTTTTGGTTTGACTAACTGTAGCAAAATGAGAACTGTATCAAAATAATCTTTCAACGGACTTTGATACAGTATCTTTTATGTATCAGCATAATCTAAAAGGTTATACTGATATAGAGTTCCCCTTGCGGAATACAAAAAAGTAAGAGTGGTACTTTCTTGCGTGATTTTGTTTCTCACCACGATAGGACAGCATCCGCGATTTGGTAGCCAGTATAAAGAGGTCAACCATGACAAAGCCCAACTTCATAGCCTCCACTTGAATATAAGCATTCAGCCACAACGTATGAGCCTTGCAACGAACATCCATAGACTTCATAATGAAGTAACCTCCACGTTTGAGTTTACGGAAAGCCAAAGTAATCATTTCCAAATTTGCTTGATAGGCTTCTTCGGCTGTAGCAAAGAAGTTGAAACGCTCCACCAATTGTCCTGCATTGTTTTCCTTGCCGTGACCTCGGACAATAAAAGGCAAATCACATATTATGGAGCTAAGGGAATTGTCAGGGATGTTATAAGCCTCTTCCAAGGGGCGCACATCTTCGGATTGTGGATATTTGTCAAATTTCATTGCAGGTTGTGGAAGATGCTTATAGAATACGCCTATTGAATAAGTGAGGTCACATTCAAAAGTCTCTGAATGGGCGTATAAATGTAGAATGTTACTCAGTATCTCATCTTGGGAAAACGAAAAGGACTTGATATTGTTCACATTCTTTTTTACGTCAAAAGTTGATACCTTTGAAGTAGCTGTTTCTGATTGAGCATTATCCAAAGTTAGGTACTTCTTTATGGTATTGACAGAATAGCCTAACTTACGAGCCATCTCAGCTAAGGACATGGCAGGATTCTTTTCCCTCAACGCGAGTACTGCTTTCTGTTTGGCAACTTTGTTATCATAATTACGGTCAATTCCGTTTGTCCGAATGTACTTTCTAATGGCAGACTCAGACACTCCGCATCTTTCCGCATTTTCAGCGACAGACAAACAAGGGTTATATTTCGATGCAATGATACTCTTGGCCATAAACAGTGATATTTGATGCTTTATAATGCAAAATTACCACATAACCAAAGATTTTCAGCCAAATCTTCCGATTTTAGGCTGATTTTTATTATCTTTGGCACGTCATTAGCCTCTTTAGGCTTTTGGCAGACATATAGGAAAGTGTTTTGGCGTTTCTGACGTAGGCTAATCACCACAACAGTCAACGGAAGTTAGAAGTACCGAAAACGCTCTCCCCTTGGTCGCATATCAGTTTAATCAGATATACGCCTTGGGTGAGTTGCGAATACGTGTATTCTCTACTTCCAAGGTTTGTGGTGAACCTGTCTACGAGAGAAAATCGTTGAAGTGGCTCACCTTTTTTATGTGCCTACAAAAACAAAAATAGTAATTCCACCGAGCGAGCCAGTAGGTGCATATATGTTAAGTATGGCCGAAAATGTCTATTATCGTCCTGAATGGACTTGTGGCAGATATAACAAAGAAGCAGAGGTTGCTATTTTCTATAACCTCATTGAAGGTATGAGTTACTTCTTTGAAAACGACTCTGCTGAAATTGTGGGTCATTTGTTAGCGATTCCTCGCAATGGCAACTTGTCAGTTGATACACTATCAAGAACTACTGATACTGCTATAGAATGTCTTATGCCATTTCTTGATGAATTGGTGACGTGCGGTTTATTGACCAATGTGCCTGTTACATCAGAAGGCATTAAATCATATCGTAATGCTATTGCGAAATATAAATGCACCCAATCCATAATACAAGCAAAGACTACCATAGAAAAATTACCCACGGCTGTCAGTAGTGCAGAAATGGATTATATGAACAGCATAAAAGGCGTAGCGAATGTAATGTTTGAACTGACTTACAATTGCAGTGAAAAGTGCATACATTGTTATAATATTGGTGCAACACGCAATGATAAGGAAGTTTCCAAGCGTAACAGCAGTGAAGAACTGACATTGTATGATTATTACCGCATCATAGACGAACTGAACGAACAAGGTTTAGTGAAAGTCTGTTTGTCAGGTGGAGACCCTTTCTCTAAATCTTTCATATGGGAAATCATAGATTACTTGTATAAAAAGGAGATTGCTTTTGACATCTTTACAAACGGACAAAAACTATTAGGAAATGAGGAACGGCTTGCCAATTACTATCCCCGTTTGGTCGGCATTTCCATCTATAGTGGTGACGAGGCCGAACACGATTATATCACCCGCATCAAAGGCTCTTGGAGTAAATCCATATCAGTCGTAGGAGAACTTTCAAAATTGGCAGTCCCCCTCAACCTTAAATGTTGCATCATGAAACCAAATATAAAGCACTACTATCATGTAACGGATTTGGCTAAACAATATGGTGCAGTAGTACAATTTGAAGTCAACGTAACCGATTCAGTTGACGGAGATAAATGTGTAAGCAAGTATTTGCGCTTGACACCTGAATTATTGGAAATCGTGTTGAGGGACGATAATATACCATTGTATGTAGGTAAAGAAGCCCCTAATTATGGCGGACAAACCCGCTCAATGTCTGAAAATGCCTGTGGCGCAGGTTACAACACATTTTGTATAACTCCTAACGGTGATTTGATTCCTTGTTGTGCATTCCATTTAGTCTTTGGAAATCTTAAGAAGTATAGTATTAAAGAAATTCTACTACACAGTGAGGTGCTGAAATGGTGGAATGTACAGACCTTGCAGCAATATGAAGAATGTGGTAAACATGAATATTGCGATTATTGCAACCTTTGTGCAGGATTGAACTATTCAGAATTAGGGACTCCGCTAAAAGCAGGAGAAAATAATTGTTATATGGCCAAGGTACGATATGAATTAGCACACAAGATGATGACAGGATATGACCCCTTACAAGGAAAATCTATTCAAGATGTATTGGATGGCTTACCTCAATATGAGAAAGTTGAATTGAAACATGAGTTTACAAAAAAAGTAAGTGGATAAATGGAATCTCCCAAAAGTATTCCTATAACTCTTTAAAATTCTACACAATGAAAAAGAATTTGAAGATTAGCAAGGCATCAAGTGTCATTTGTATGGCGCACTGCCCCAAAGGTACACAGGCAAACTGTGGCATCGCATACAGAAGTATGTAGTGCCTATTGCACAGTAAAAGTGGAAGAGGGATATACAATTCTCTATATTCCTCTTCCTTATTCTCAATCAAGCAACATTTGCAAAATGAATAACTATAAGGCTTCATCCTATCCATATACAATACTTCGTCAAACAAAGAATCAAGATGAAGTATACCCTTATCTTCGTTCTTTAAACGGCGATAAAGAAATGTGGTGCATTAGTCCACACCACGGTCGAAGCTACATAATTGGACGTAACAAGGAGGGAAAATATATAGTGAGTAAAGGTAATGGTTTAAGTTATTCTCAACACAATTTTCTGAATACAGGGGAATTGGGTGATGATACATTTGGACTATTATTACTACAAGATGCCATTCGGGACTTTAATGTCGGTTTAGAAGTTGAGCAACTAGGAGTAAAGACTAATCATATGGAATATGTTATTCAGTTAGAGCATGAGATTGCTTTAAGTAATGGGCATATATTGAAGCCTATATTATTACAGTATTCTGTTGAATGTCCTTTCCGAATATGCGACGCATCTTTCCCTGAATACTCTTCCATCATAAAAGACGAGATAAACAAATGGGAGAAATATAATGTGTCGGGAGTTGACAAATCTCATTTGGTTGCAGCTAATGTCTTATTACACAATCTGAAAGTGTTGCATACACACAATATTTTGCATAATGCTATCAATGCTCAGAATTATACTTGGGCCTTGGAATTATTGGATTTTGAAATAGCTTGCTCACCTACATATCCGTATGAAAAAGAAGATGACGACAGGCATGTAAAAGATTATTTCAGTAGAGAAATTGTATATACTTATGAAATAATCAACTACATCGCCCATTATTTAAATGAACCCATCTCATATCAGGAAATAGATGACTTGTTCAAGAGTTACGGATTTGATTTGTCTTCTTTGAAATAAAAGCCGAACTAAAATAATAGCTTATAAAACAATGAAGAAAGTATTATTTTTTACTTTGTGTTTGTTGTCAGTAAATCTTTACTCTCAGAGGTTAAATTCTGATAGTTTAAAGATGGTGAGTAAATTATCAGTCAACAAGGCGAATATTTGCTTTGATGCAGAGTTTATATATAAAGGCAACAAACTAAGCAAATTTATTTTTACTTACAAGGAAAAACATTACAATCTTGATAGGACATCGTATATTGACGTATATAAGGATATTTTGGAAAGAAACGAAAATAGTATCATTCAGAAATCATATATGAATGGAAAACCTTATAACAGATATAAGTATGATTATAAGTTTGGAAAAGACTCCAAGCTGATACATTTTGATGCGCTTGAATATACTGTATTACAAAAGATATATAGGACATCAAATGACTTCATATATTTTAATGATACAATATTGGAAATACAGAAATATACTTCATGGATAGAAAATAATATATGGTGTTATGACCCAGGCATTACTGGTAATCATATTAAATTTATAGACGGATGTTGGTTTATGAATAAAATTCATTATTCATTAACTCCTGAAATGGAAGAAAGATATGCTCCTTTATACACAGAAGATGAGTTCAATGAAAGTCTACCAAATTTAAAAAGGGAAGATTATGGAACTAAAATAAGTTTTCTTTATTCAGATTCAATCAATGATACAAACGTTTGTCTGAATGGTCTATTGAATTGTAGAGAAATATGTTTGTCAAGTAATGATGATTTACTCTGCAATATTCTATATTTTACTGAATGGGTCGGTATAAGGGAGAAGTATTTGGCAACTCAGATGGATATAAACCATCGAAAATATGATATTATCTACAAATACGATACAAAAGGAAATATTGTACAAGTAGATTATATAAGTAAAGGAAATTTCAGGAATAATGCAAAAATCAAGATTGAATATGTATCTGAATAGTAACAAAAGCGGCATCTTCGATGGATACCTCTGAAAAAATTACTATCTTTGCAATCGTAAAGCATCAAGAGTACTTGAATGTACACCAACCGAGCTTTGAATATTGTAGCCACGGTGGTAAAATGATGCGGATTGTCTAATAATCAAAAATAAACAATATGGATGACCGTAACATTATTGGTAGCAACCGCTACACCACTTCTAACCATTCACTTTTTGATGGAATAGAGCTTGGTCGTACTGAGATATACGATGCAAGCAAACACAATTGTTGGCCTTTCTGCAAGGCTACGGATGTGCGTGACGGAATTACTCTCAGTTTGGGGAATCTATGCAAAGGTTATTCTTTCCCCTTAAACGGACATATCTTTCGCACGAGCGAAGCAGCCTACCTTTGTGGGGAGTTCTCTTCTCATACAGCCTTAAATGAAGCCATACAGCGTGATTTGCAGGCAGAGCCGAATGCTTTCCTTGCCAAAAAAGTTATCAAACGCAGAAATGCAGAGCATATCAGGCAAGATTGGGAAGATGTCCGTCTGCAATGGATGCTCTATGTGGTTTGGCATAAGTGCATAGGCAATGCAGACTTCAGAAATTTGCTTCTATCCATACCTGACGATGCTATTGTTATAGAAGACAGCACGGCCAATCACGGAACTACATCATCTGTATGGGGAGCGAAGAACAAAGAGCTAAGGAAAGCACGCAGGGCAAGGAAGAAAGAATTGATAGCTCACAACCCTACGATGAAGAAGAAAGAGCTGTATAAGCTAATATCAGATGAATGTGGAAAAATAACGGATGTCGGTAACTTTGTCGGAGAAAACAATATGGGAAAAATTCTGATGCTGTGCAAAATTGCTTTACGGAACAACACTGTTCCGCCTATAGACTATGATTTGTTGCGTGAGAAGAAAATCTATCTGTTCGGTGAATTATTGACTTTCGACAAGGAGGAGGCTTTATGAAGATTGAGACATTCAAAATCAACAAAGAATATCGTGGGATAGCCTTGGAGGGGACTTGCAGGGTTATCCATCCCTCCACATATTCTATAACGATGGATAAGCCCTACAAAGGATTAGCCAAGGCAGAATATTTCCGCAATAATAACTGTTGCTCTATGGAAAATATCAAAGGTAGGGCGCAATGGGAACTTAGCAGGCTATACGAACAATTCCAAGATATATTGTATGAATACGACAAATACAAGAAGCTGCTGAATGAATGGATGCCCTACGAGCAAAAGATACAACGGTTGAAAGAGGAAGCCGTCACATTCAGGCAGGAAGTGGATTCTGACAAATTAGCCTTGCTCAATTTCCATATTGAGATGTTAGGCAGGGATGCTAAGGAGCATTTCTACGAGTTGATGGATAAATACGGAATTAAGCCTCTATCACTTTCTCCATCCTTGTTGGAAACATCCATCGAACTTATAGAAAATGAATTTTGTAACCGACAATAAATGAACAGTATGAAAGTATTGTTGAAGAAAAGCACGGAAGATATGAATTGGGGAGGCGATGATTATGATATAATCTCACTCAATCCCATAAGCAAGGCTTTGACTGATTGCTATCTGCCTCTGTGGTCGCCTTCACCATTGAAAACCCTACTATTGAAACGATTGGGGACACTAAAACGAATGTATCTTCATCTAAGAGTGGATTGTGAGAAAGACAGTTCCGTTGTGAAGTCCATCTCCTTAAAATGTGGTATGTTGGACGATGTGGAGCGGATGTATGATGACAACAAGGTCGATTGGGGCAAGATTAAGGGATGTTTGACTGAGTATTTCCTGAGCATAGGATATAAGAGCCTCCAATGTACGGATGATGACACCATTGTCGGTTTCCTTAAAAGGATAGCACAAGATGTGCCGTTGGTGAAAGAGTATTTTGAAGTCATAGAGGAGGCTTTCTATGAAGAAAAAGAATAAATACGATTGCATAAACAGGGCAAACAGTTGGGCTTCCGCTATGGAAAAGCAAGCAAGGGGAGCATATGCATTGAAGATAGGATATTGCGCAAAAGAAACAATATTCAGTACCTTGGATGAAGGTGTTGGCTTTGGCCTGAAAGAAAACGAGGAAGTAGGCTTCATTGTATTTCCAACAGCAATTAGTGCATCAAAACAATCAGAAGAGATGTTAATCAACAAGTTAAAACAAAAAATGAGGACTATAAGCGACAGAATCGATGCTGAAAGCCACATTAAATGGGCAATAGGGAAATACCTTAACAGCAAATATAAGGCTGAGAGTGGGATCATTTACGGAGCGGACAGTCTGTCAATTATGGCAGTAGGCGTTTCCTATGATGTGCTGATGGAAATTGCTGAAGATTTATGTAAATCTTTTATGCAGGAGGCTGTCTTGGTCAGATGTCTTTCGTCTGATCTAATATTGTTTGTCAATCCTGAACGATGAGATTATGATGAAGAAAGTATTGCTGAAAATTGACAAGTTGGCTGAGGAAATACCTTTGGCAAAGGATTATTTTGCAATCGTTGATGAATAGGGAGTTATGGCTAAGAAAGTTTTTCTGAAACGGAGTACGGAAGATTTGTGTTATGTCAGCAGTTTCAATGATTACGAATATGTGGAACTGAACGACATAAGCACGGCACTGACCCGACGCTTTTGGTCGCAATGGTCGCCTACGCCTTTGAAAACCATGCTTATCAGGCGGTTTGGCAGCATCCGTAATATGTACCTGAGATTGGATGTGGCTTGCGAGAAGAATTCGGCGATAGTCAAATCCATTGCCTTGAAATGCGCTCTGAGGGACGGGGATGACAGGTCTTGGATTGTTGGCTGTATTGATGAAATGGATTGGGAGGCCATTCAGGAATGTGCAGAAGAATACTTCCAAAGCATTGGCTATGATATGATAGAGTGTACGGAAGATGAGGATATCGTAAATTTTATCCTTCGTTTGGAGCAGGATGTACCGTTGGTCAAAGAGTATTTTCGAGTCCTCTATAAATACAATGAAGAGATAGCACGCATTGGCTACTTTGGTGAGAATGACAAGTATGAAGTATATGTAAAGACAGACGATGAGATGTCAATTCCTCATTTCCACGTAAGGGATAGCGAGACAAAGGGTGAACGCTTCGAGACGTGCATAAGCATAGAAACAAACTGCTATTGTCTGCACGGTACATACAAGGATTTGCTTACCCCTGAACAGCAAGCCCTTATAGCTGACTATATGATAAGCTTCTCTCCCTATAACCTTTATAGATTTCCTTTCACACGCAATTACGAGCGAGTTGCGGAGGCTTGGAATATGAACAATGACGGAAACCAAGTCAGATTGAAATATGACGATGGAGACGATGTGATAATACCTGATTATGCGCACATTAAATGACAGAAATAATACGACACAATGCAATCAGACAGTTTGCTGTATTAGACGTTTCAAACAAATGGAGCGATACCTACAAGCAATCTGTTGTACAGACATTGGCAGGTAGTCATATCCCGTTTGTTTTTGTCTTTTGTCTGAACAGGATATCATTGCTTCTGCTCAACATTGACAGAAAGACATTGTGTTACTATATCTCCAAATGTGGGATAATTGCCTTTGCATTCTACAAACTTAGAGAGAACGATGAAGCGATATGTGAACATTGGACGTTGAAAGACAGGGGTTTGCCCTATCATATAAGGAAGAATCCTTTTGTCCTTATAAGTAGTCAGGAACAAGGAACAGAACTTTATATGCCTTATATTGAAACAGCAAACATGATTATTGCTGATAATCTTGAGGCTATGATACAGAATTTGCATACAAGTGCAGATGAAATTCTTAAGTTGGCTGATGAGGGTGTAGGAATCACGCCTTGGTATTATCGCCAAAGACTTTATAAAAACTTATTCGGATTATCAATAGAAACAAAACGGCAATAAATATGGAAAAAAGCAATACGATAGTAAACGGAATAAAACTGCAAGACGGGCGTATCATACAAGGCTATCCCATACAGCAGGATGCAGTGATGGAAGAGGCTAAGGAAACTCCAGTATTAGACAAGACTGGTGGATATTTCAGCATTAAAAAGAAACCTGCAAAGCCCAAGCCTACAGATGAGGAAGAGAGATACTTGCAGAAACTATTTACGGATAATACTTTTCTTATATTGGCCAATCGTGAAAGGATTCTGAGTGACAGCAGGATGTTGCTTGCGCCTGTTACAGTTAGAAACGGTTTGGCTTACTCTGGAACATTTCAGACAGCTACGTTGGGCGTTTATATAGAATGGTGGATGTGCGCTCCTTATTCAGTCTTATTTGATGAAAAAGATGATACGATGGCTTTGATATGGTATTTGTCAGGCAGTCCGCTCAGTGGTGGAAACCTTTGCTCAATGGTTACTGAAGATGGTAAGACAGAAACAGTGAAAGTTCCATTTTTCAAAAAATTATGGCCTAAATTTACAGATATATTGGCAGACTATCACGATGCGAAAGAACTTTATCAAGCCTATACATTGCCCGAAGTCATAGATATATTGAAGAATGAAACGACAAGAGAGTTCTATACAGAAAGCATAAAGGAGTTTCGTTATCAAGCCAAAGTCAATTTACTTAATGCACAACTAAGAGATTGGGAGGAAAACTATGAAAGTCTAAAGGAAAAATGTGACAAGTATGAAAAAGAATGGCATTTCGCCCTTTTTCAACTGAAAAAGGATGAAATAGTAGCTTTCCATAAAGAGTACAGCATTAGAAAAGAAAATTTTCAAAACAGGAAAGAAGAACTTGCCAAAGAGAATCAGGAACTAAAAAGAAAATTACACCAGAAAGAGTTGACAAACAAGGAGTATCAACCCTTGTTAAGCGCAAATAAGAAAGAAATAGAACAGTTGAAATGGGAATTGGATGAGTATGCTAACAAATCTATCTCTACGCTGATTCCAAAGTTGGCAAAAGGGTCGATAGGATTGTCTTTTGGAGATTTGGATAAAATCTTATCTGAAATAGCTGAGTTTGTAAAATCCTCATCCTTATAAAAACGAAATAGAATGCTTATATACGAATGATATATATTCAACTTTTTGTATAACATATAATTCAAAATCAGATGAGCATATTAGAAATTTATTTACTTGGTGTAGTTGCAGCAGCTGTGCATATTATTTGGTTTGAGTATCAGTTCGACCACAACAAACAGCTATCAAACGTTACAAAGAAAGAGTGGCTTCAAGATGCTGCTATCTCTTTATTCTCGTGGGTAGCTTTTGTCTTGGCCATCATTGTTACCATTTGGCGATTTAATGGTGGCAAGCCGAAGAATAGTTAGAAAAGAGAGACCTGAGTATATCGTATTTTTCTGCCACTTCCAACTTTGGTATGGAAGTGGCTCACTATTTATGCTTTTTCGCCTTACGGAATACAAAGAAGTATGAGTGGTACTTACGGGCAAAATGTTGTTTTTCTCCCTTGGTGGTGAGTATTTTAGTTCTAGAAACTAAAATGAAAGTGTCATATAAAACAAATCCTATTTCATTCGCTGTGTTCTGAACAAAATTGCCGACCCAATGTTGACTGCTGCCAAATACAAAATCCATAGTTTTCATAATCAGGAATCCATTCTTATGCAGTTTCCTAAAAGCTAAGGATATCATAGAAGTATTAGTCTCATATAGTTCTTTTACAGAAGAAAAGTAATTGAATCGTTGTGCTATCATAGAGGTTTGTGCGCTTTTATAGTCCTTTACTATAAAAGGCAAGTCTATCACAATCGAATGTAAGGAAGCATCTTTTATATCCTCTACTTTTTCTAAAGGCAGAACGTCTTTTTTCAATGGGTACTTATCAAATTTCAACTTAGGCATAGATATATGCTGATAGAATACTCCTTTGCTAAATGTTAAGTCACAATCAAAAGTATCTTTATGAACATACAATCTTAGTATATTCATAAGAATTTCTGTTTGGTCATCTGAAACACTTTTGATAATGAATTTTTTGTTTGATAAATCAAAAGTTGATACCTTAGAAGTGGTAATTTTTGACTGTCCTAAGTCCATTTGAAGGTACTTCCTTATGGTATTGACAGAATATCCTAATCTATGAGCCATTTCAGCCAATGATATGGAAGGGTTTTCTTCTTTCAGTGTAAGTATGGCTCTCTTCTTGGCGACTTTGTTGTCATAATTACGGTCAATTCCATTTGTCCTAATGAACTTTCTAATGGCAGATTCCGATACCCCACACCTTACAGCATTTTCTCGTACAGAAAGATTGGGGTCATATTTCAGTTTTATCTTATTCATAAACACACTTATCAAAGATTGGCATATTCACGTTCTATCTCATTCACAAGCAGTTTCAATTCTGATAGAGTTTGAGCAGTATAGGTCTTATCCCTGCACACAATGATAGCATTCAATGGAATCTGTTCTTTTACAGCAAAAAGCTCTGAGATAGAGATTCCCAAGTTGTCCGCTATACTTGTAATTGTAGATAGTTGAGGATTGCCATTGATTGCCCGACTAAGGCTTTCAGGGGCTATACCCATCTTTTGAGCTAAATCCTTTAGTTGAATGCCTCTTTGACGGCATAATTCTTTCACTTTGCTACTCAGGTTGTATTCCATACTCTATACTTTTGTTTGCAAAGGTACAAAATTGACATAAAATATCAACAAAGTAACAGATAATTAACTTTAGTTGGCCGTTTGTTTTTGGCTAAATATGATATTTGTGTTAACTTTGCAGTATAATAAATAACTTATAAATCAATTTAGATATGAAAGTAGTATTGTTCGCAAGGGTTTCAACCAATATACAGGATTACGACAGACAAATCAATGAACTTACGGGATTGGCCAAACGTAATGGATGGGAGATTGCCGCATCTTTTGCAGAAAAAGTATCAGGCGCAAAGAAAAACAATGAGCGTACAGAGCTATTGCGGATGGTTGAATATGTGGAAGCCAATCATATAAATAAAGTAGTGGTAACAGAGTTGTCACGATTAGGGCGTGATACATTGCAGGTGCTTGAAGTAATTGAAATGTTCAATGCCAAAGGGATAAGCCTCTATATTCAGAATTACAACATTGAAACCCTTACCGATGATGGCAAAGTGAACCCGATGAGCCAATTCCTCATTACCATATTAGCGGAAGTGGCAAGGATGGAGCGAAAAACCATTAAGGAGCGTATGGATAGTGGGTATCAGAATTTCCGCGCCAATGGTGGGCTTGTCGGAAGGAAACAGGGTTATCGAAAGTCTGATGAAGCCATGAAAGAAGAGTATGCAGAGGAAATTCGGCTGATAAGGAAGGGGTATTCTCTCAGAAATGTAAGCAAATTAACCCATACGAGCGTTAACACTTTGCGAAAATTGCGCCTCAAACTATACTGACGATTATTAAATATCAGTTAAAAAATATTAAATCTTTGTCAATTTACAAGAAATTACATCTGAAATAAAATAAAAAATTTCATCTAATAATTTCTATCGTTGATTATCAGTTAGTTATACTTAAATATCGGCAAAATTCGGTGTTTTTAACACATTTGGTATGTTCGTCTTTTAGTAGTATATTTGCATTGATTTAAAAACAAAATTTAATATATTATGAAAAGTAAAATTATCAATGCAGTAATTTGTATTTCGGAATCTCAGAAGAATCCGAAACGGTACGAGAACTTTAGTATTTGTGAGCAATATGCAAAAGAAGCAGATTGCAATGTAAAAGAAGTGTTCAAATTTCAATACGATGATTTTGAACAATCCCTGAAAGATTTGATAAGAACTTTAGAATCAAATTCTGAAGTAAATACTATCATTATATCTAATTGGACTAGAATCAGTCGTTGGCTTTCAAGGATTATGGATTTCTTGACAGCCTTAGATAGAAGAGGTATTGCTGTTTATGATGTCAGTATGGGGAAATACATAACATATTGGGATATTGAATTATCATCCATCCTTAAATTGACGGAAAGAGAATCAGTAACTAAACGAAAGAAAAGACTAAGAGCATAAAAATTTGAGTAAAATGGGTTTTACGCTTATCCCGCCGAATAGAAGTCCCTACTATAGTGCTGCTATGGTAGGGAGGCGAAAAACAAATAAGTGCAGTGATGCACACCTTATGTATAACAGCTATGTTGACTTTGGAAACATGCACAAAAATGCTGAACAATGGAAAGAAGAAATATAGCAATGAAGAAGTAAAGCAGATTAGAGAATATCTTTATTTGCTTGCACAACTTCAAATAGAGAGTGAAAACGGATTAAGTAGTAACTAATAAAATGAACGAAAAAATGAAAGTAATTTTATATTGTCGTGTAAGTACAGATGAGCAAGCAGATGGTTGTTCTCTTGAGATGCAAGAAAGATTTCTCAGAAATTATTGCGAAAGGAATAGATTTGAGGTCATAGATGTTTACTATGAAGATTATTCAGCCAAATACTTTGACATAAACCGTCCTGAATTTAAGAAAATCTACAAATATTGCAGGGCGCATAAGAAATCTGTGGATAAGATATTATTTTTAAGGTGGGATAGATATGCCCGTAACGTAGAATTTGCATTCACATATAAAAGAAAATTATATGACGAATTGGGAATTGAAATAAATACAGTAGAATCACCCATTGATTTCACATCTACCGATTGGCCTACTCTTTTGGCATTATATTGCGGTACTGCTCACTCCGAAGATGTAAAAATCTCACGTAGAACAAAAGATGGAATTCATGGAACTTTATTAAAAGGCAAATGGCCGCACAATGCCCCAAGAGGATATAAGAATGCAGGTATAGGTAGAAATAAGTACATAGAGGTGGTTGAACCGCAAGCGAAGATCATTCGGAATGTTTTCGAGGAAATAGCCAAGAATGTAGAAACTCCTAGTTGCATTCGTAGAAGGCTTTGCCCATCTATTCCAGAAAGCTCATTCTTTGATATGCTTAGAAATATTCTTTATATTGGAAAAATCCATGTGCCAGCCTATAAGGATGATCCAGAAATGATTGTAGATGGAGTACATGAGGCTATTATATCAGAAGATGTGTTCAATAAAGTGCAAGACATATTGGATGGGAAGAAAAAGAAGACACCAAAGTTGAGTAAGAAAATCAATCCTGATTTATTCCTCCGTCAATTCCTTATTTGTCCTGTATGTGGTCATGCCCTCACAGGAGCTGTCAGTCGTGGTAATGGTGGCAGATACGCTTATTATAATTGTTGTGAAGAAGCTAAGCATATCAGAGCAAGAGCAGAAAAAGTCAATGAAGGATTTGCCAAGTATGTAGGCAGTCTTAAACCTAATGAAACGGTTTTGAATCTATATGAGCAAATTCTTAATGACGTGAGAAAAGAGCAAAGTGCAAATGTGAATGAAACGATTGCCCAACTTCAAAACAAGATGCTGGTTTTTCAAAAAAGGATTCAAACTGCCAAAGATAAATATTTGGATGGTGAGATGTCTAAAGCTGAAAAGGACGAGGCCGTAAGCCATAACCAAAAAGAAGTCGATTTACTACAAGAAAAGATTGATATACTCAAAGAGGGCAACCGTTCAAAGATCAAACCAAAGTTAGAATACTCTATGTCATTGATAAACAATATAGATAAGTTTATTTTGGATGCTCCTGTTGAAACAAAAATCAAGCTGATAAGTTCGATGTTCCCTGAAAAAATCGAATTTGACGGAGAAAAATATCGAACCAACTCTTACAACAAAGTGCTTGACCTTATCTTTCAGCAAACCAATGAGTTGCGAGGGGATAAAAAAGAAAAAGGAGAAAGATTTTCATCTTTCTCCAACTCAGTACCCAGACCCGGGGTCGAACCGGGATGGATTTTACTCCACTGGTGTTTGAGACCAGCGCGTCTACCGATTCCGCCATCTGGGCATTCCGTTGAATTGCGGTGCAAAGGTAAGAAGTATATATTAAAGTTCCAAATATTTATAGGGGTTTTGGAATATTCTAAAATACTTTTAACATCATCTCTCTTCTATTATTTAATATCTGAGTACAAATAACAAAAGGCTGAATCGGTAAGATTCAACCTTGTTATCTTTTTGTGCTAACAATTACTTAAGCCAATTTAGCAATATGAGCAGCCAGTTTTGACTTTAAGTTAGCAGCTTTGTTCTTATGGATAATGTTGCGTTGAGCTACTTTATCCAAAATCTTTTGTACTTTAGGATACATTGCTACTGCTTCTGCCTTGTCAGTAGTCATACGAAGTTTCTTCACTGCGTTACGCATTGTTTTAGCATAATATCTGTTGTGAAGTCTTCTTTTTTCAGCTTGTCTGATTCTTTTAATAGATGATTTGTGATTTGCCATCTCGACTAATCTTTAAA
>ULKH01013660.1_pt1 | contig 23042 bp, 23 predicted proteins | sample 1951111 | NCBI WGS metagenome assembly ULKH01 (sample SAMEA4835496, study PRJEB28245) | human gut metagenome | biome: gut microbiome; material: fecal sample | place: Denmark | collected 2008
TTCCCGCACCTCCGCCTGCGGCTGCGCCGCAAACAATGCGGCTGAAAAACAAAGGGTTACTGCCGGCAACAAAAATTTTTTCATATATCCTCCTTCAATGGGAAACCGTCTTGGAAAACACATTAATCACCACTACGCCCAGTATGATAAGCCCCATACCCAGCACAGCGGGTAAATCGGGCCGTTCCCGGAAAACCAGAAACGCCGCCAACGCCGTAAGCACAATGCCGACGCCCGCCCAAACGGCGTAGGCAATCCCCAGGGAAATCCCCTTTAACGAAAGCCCCAGCAAATAAAACGCCCCGACATACGCGGCCACCGTCAGCAAAGACGGCCCCAGCCGCGTAAACCCGGCCGCCGCCTTTAAAGCGTTGGTGCCGATGATTTCAAAAACAATGGCCCCGGCCAAAAACAAATAATACTTCCACAGCATATTAATCTAACGACGTATCGTGTATGCCGGCCTCGGCAAAGCCTTTGGCGCGCAGTTTGCACGAATCGCAGTGCCCGCAGGGCTTCTGGCCTCCGGCATAACAGCTCCAGGTCAGTTCAAAGGGCACTTTGAGTTTGGCCGCCAGCTGTACGATCTGCGTTTTGGACAAACGCATCAGCGGAGCCAGCACTTCAATCCCTTCCGTTACGCCCATTTTCGTGCCGCGGTTTAATGCGTCCGCCGCCGCTTTAAAGAACGCGGGCGTGCAGTCCGGATAGCCGGAAAAATCAACGGCGTTCGGGCCCGCGATAATCGCATCCGCGCCCGCCGCGTCTAAGAGCGACCCGGCAATCGCCAAAAACATCAGGTTCCGGCCCGGCACGTACGTGGACGGAATCCCTTCTTTCGGGATGTCTTCCAGCGCCACGTCGGGCAGCGTCTGGTTCTTGTCCACCAGCGAACAGCACGACAGCCACGGCAGGTTAAGCGTAATTAAATGGTGTTTAATCCCCAGGTTGCGCGCAATCATCTGCGCGGCCAGCACTTCCCGATCGTGCCGCTGGCCGTACGAAACGGTCAGCGCTTCGCACTCGTATCCGTGCGCGATGGCCCAGTACAAACACGTGGTGGAATCCAATCCGCCCGAAAAAAGCACAATGGCTTTCTTTTTGGCCTTGCCGCCAAATCCGGAAGCTTTGCCGGAAAAAGTTACTTCTCCCGGCAGCGTGACGGACTGGCGCGGCCCGAAGGCCTTTTCCCGCGGAGCGTCCGCCTGTGCCGCCGGAGCGGGTTTGTCCGCCGGAGCGGCGAGCTGTTCCGGTGCGGGTTCCGCCGCCCGGGGCGTTTGGGACGCGGCGGGCTGCGACTGCTTCAACACCTCGTCCAACAAATCGTCGGACTGCGGAGCGGACACGGTTTTTTCAGGAGCGGCGGCGGGCTGTACGCTTTTTTCAAGCTCCGCTTTTTCTTCTTTGGCGGCGTGTAAAATGTCGCTGAAAAAATTTTTAATGCGCTTAGTGGCCGAGCGCGGCGTTTCCGCTTCCTGCACGGCCTCTTCGGCTGGCTCGTCCGCTTCCTGCGCGGACGCTTCGGCGGGCGGTTCATCCAGCCACTGCGCCGGCGCGGGCGTGCCGTAGGCGTGGCATACGCCGTAACCTTCTTTGGCGCAGGTTATCTGGGGCACCACCGGCAAACCGTTTACTTTAAAAGCGATTTTTGCATCTTTCTCGGCGCTTTTCGGGCCCTGTTTCATAAATTCCCCGTAGCGCATCGTGTTGTTAAACTCCACAATCGCGTCTTCCGGGGTGCCAATGCCCTGGATAAAATCTTTAAGCGCCTGCACACACAGACCATCTTCCACGTCGTCCGACGTGCCGTAAAGCGCGCTGGGGATAAGCAGTACGTCTTTGTTTTGCGAAGTAAGCGCCTCGGCCAGCGCGTAAAAGTTGCAGAATCCCCCCGCCAGCACTAAAGACGCCTGCCGCGCGCACGTAACGGCCTTTGTCCCGGCGGCAGTTACCACCAGGGCGGGCTTGCGCGCGTTGGAGCGGGACGCCGCATACGGCGAATTGTCCTCGTGCGCAACGGGCAAGTCCAGCTCGGAATATACTTCAAAATCCGGGTGCGCTTTGGCGAAAGCGACGGCTTGTTCCGCGTCGCCGAACACCAGCACGTCTTTTTTGCCGCGCTCCAACAGCGCGCAGACGGTGGTGGCGGCCCGCAGGACGTCCACCACGACGGCGACGTCCGTCCACTGCTCACATTCATCAACGGTTTTAGCTATCAGAACGTTCATTTAAAATCCCCAATACTTTAAAATCTTCAATGGCTTTTTCGTCTTCTTCGGACAAATCATCCACATACTTTATGGCATAAATAATCAGCGTAACGCGCGGGTCGGACGCGCCGTCTTCGGCGCTGTTATACTGGCCGATTAAAATGGCGTCCGCCCCTTTGGAAGCCGCAAATCTGCGCCCTTTTTCCACGCCCATTTTCAGCACGTCTCTTTCGGGTTTCAAATTTTTAATGCGCAACAGCCCCAGGTTGCCGTACGGACGGGTGATTTCGCTCTTACTGCCGAGAATCTGTACGTTTTTCGCCTTGGTGGCCGGGAAGTCCGGCCCTATTGGAATCCAGTCCAAATTGGTTTGCTCCAGCGTCGCGCAGCCGGCCAGCAGTAAAAGCGCCGCGCCTAAGATGTTAAACTTTTTCATACGTCCTCCTATCTTTTTTGAGAAGCCAACTGCCCGCAGGCGGCCAAAATATCGTTGCCCATGCTCTTGCGGATAGTTACGCCGATACCCATACCCTTGAGCCCGGCGGCAAAATCTTTCACCACGCGGTCGTCGGTTTTTTCGCCGCGTCCCAGGTTGCACGCAATCAGGTTGACGTGCAGCAGGTAATTGTCCTTAATGCTGTAAATCCAGTCCGCCAGTTTGCGGATATGCTCCGGGCGGCTGTTGATGTTTTCAATTACCGAATACTCCAAAAACACCTGGCGGCCCGTCATGGCGATGTATTCTTCCACCGCTTTTTTCAAATCGTCCAAATCAAACTTGCGGTTGACGGGCATAATGCGGCTGCGCTCGTCGTTGTCCGCATTGTGCAAAGACACCGCCAAATTGGCCTGCGGCAAATCCACCGCCAGCTTGTGCAGTTTGTCCGCCACGCCGGAAGTGGAAATGGAAATATGGCGCGCGCCGATGTTTAAATAGTCCGGGTCGGACAAGTCCCGCGCGGCTTTGACCACGTTTAAATAATTCAGCAGCGGCTCCCCCATCCCCATAAACACCACGCTGGAAATCCGCTCGCCCAGCCGTTCTTTGCGCACGTACTGGTACCACATCAGCACCTGGTCGGTAATTTCTTCCTGCGTCAAATCGCGCTTAAAGCCCATCTTGCCCGTACTGCAAAAGGAACAGCGCAGCGGGCACCCCACCTGGCTGGACACGCACACGCTCCAGGTGTCCTGCGGTTTTAACAATACGGTTTCAATGCGGTATCCGTCTTTAAGCGTTAAAAGCGCCTTGGCCACCCGGTCCTGCCGCGAGCAGACGATTTGGGTAACTTCAAAGCTTAAAAGGGGACGGTCCTGTTTCAGTTTTTCGCGTAAATCCGCCGGCAGATTGGTGGCTTCGTCCCAGGACGAAATGCCTTTTTTAAAAATGGCGTCTTTTACCTGCGAAATGCGAAAGTTGGGCAGGCCCGCGTCTTTAATGTATTGTTTTACGTATTCAAAATTCATTTTTCTTTCCTTATTATGGGTTGCATATATTTTATCATTTTACGGCCCGTTCCCTTTCCTTTTTATACCCCTTTTTCCCCAAACGTGAAAAAATGCCTGTTTTTTAGTATAATACCAGCACGATGAGTGAAGATATCAAGTTTAGCACCGCCGGCTTCCGGGCCGTTACCGCGGACGGGCTTACCGCCCAGTCCGTACAGCGTTTGGCTTACGGGATTTCCGAACATATTCTGGAACATCCCTTCTACGGTTTTGAAGGTACGGGTTACCGCAAGCACTGCGAAGAACACGGCAAAAAACCCAAGAAACCCCTCGTGCTCGTGGGGTTTGACACCCGTTTTTTCTCTAAACAATTTGCTTATATTGCCGCCAATGCCCTGGTGCAGAGCGGAATTACCGTAAAAGTGGCCGAACTGCCCCTGCCGACCCCCGTGGCCGAGTGGGCCGTCCTGAACGAATGCGCCGTCGGAGCCATTGTGGTAACCGGCAGCGAAGCCGAATACTATGTAAACGGCGTAAAATGGATTTCCTACTACGGCGGCATCGCCAACAATGAAATCGTGCAGGACATTGAAAAACGCATTCCCTCCCCCAGCGCCCAGATTTTAAAAGCTTCTTCCACCGAGTTTGGTTATTTAAACGCCGCGGCCGTCGTCAGCAAAGACCTGCGCAAAAGCTATTTGGCGCGTTTGGAAAAAATGCTGGACGTAAAAGCGCTTAAAAAATCCAAGCTTAAAGTGGCGGTGGACCCGCTTTTCGGAACGGCTAAAAACTATTTCCGCGAATTTTTGGAAAAATACGGCGTTACCGTGGAAGGCATCCACGAAGGGGACGACGTCCTCTTCGGCGGGCACGTGCCCAATGCGGGCCCCGTCAGCCTGACCGACCTTAAAAAACTGGTTACCGGCAAAAAGATGCACCTGGGCATCGCCTGCAACCCGGACTGCGACAAGTTCGGCATCATTGACGCGGAGGGAAACTGGGTTTCCCCCAACGAAATCGCGCCGATGCTGCTGGAACACCTGGTGCGCAATAAAAAATTAAAAGGCCGCGTATGCAGAAGCGTCATTACGTCCAACCTGATTGACCAGGTGGCCAAAACCAACGGGCTGATGCTGCGCGAAACGCCGGTAGGGTTTAAATACATCACCGAGCTGATGACCACCGGGCAGTATATTATGGGGATGGAAGAGTCCGGCGGCATCGCCGTGGCGAACCACATCCCGGATAAAGACGGCCTGCTGGCGTGTCTGCTCGTGGTGGATATGCTGGCCGTAGAGGGCAAAACGCTCAAACAGCTTAAAAAAGAATTTTACAAGAAGTACAAACAATTGTTTGACCAGAAAGTAAGCATCCCGAAAACGGAAACTGAAATCAACCGAATCATGGAACGGCTGGACATCCGCCCGCCGCTTTCCATCAACAAGACGTCCGTCTGGCGTATTGACTCCACCGACGGTTTCAAATTTATTTTGAAAGGCGGCAGCTGGCTGGCCATCCGGCCGTCCAGCACCGAACGGCTGATTCGTATGTACGCGGAAGCGCAGGATGAAAAACTGCCGGCCGCGCTCATCAAAGAAGGCAAAAAAATTATTGACAGTATCGTCTGACAAACGGCCGCCACGCGGCCGAAGGGGGTTGTAACTATGGTTCGCATTAAAAGAATTACGGCAAGAGAAATTTTGGACTCGCGCGGATACCCGACCATCGCCGCCGACGTGCTTTTGGACGACGGCAACACCGGCACCGCCGCGGTGCCCAGCGGAGCTTCCACCGGCTCGCACGAAGCGCTTGAACTGCGCGACGGCGGCGAACGCTACAACGGCAAAGGCGTATTAAAAGCCGTGGAAAACGTGGAACGTATTTCCCAGCAGCTGGCCGGGATGGACCCGTACGACATCCGCCTGGTGGACGAAAGCATGATCGCCCTGGACGGGACGGAAAACAAATCCAACCTGGGCGCCAACGCCACGCTGGCCGTTTCCATGGCCGTACTGCGCGCGGGCTGCCACCACGCCAAACTGCCGCTCTACCAACACATCCGCAACGTGTACGGTTTGGAATACGGCACCTATTTAATGCCCGCCCCGATGCTTAACATCATCAACGGCGGCAAACACGCCGATTCCGGCCTGGACGTGCAGGAATTTATGATTGTGCCCACCGCGCCCAAGAGCTTTTCCGAAGCCCTGCGCGAAGCCAGCGAAACCTACCATTCCCTGAGAAACCTGTTAAAATCCGAAGGCATGGTAATCGCCGTGGGCGACGAAGGCGGTTTCGCTCCTAAAATTTCCAAGCACGAAGACGTGTTAAAAACCATACTGGCCGCCGCCAAAAAGGCCGGCCATCCGGAAATTTCCCTGGCGATGGACTGCGCCGCCAGCGAATTCTTCCACGACGGAGCCTACCGCTTTGAAGGCAAAATGTACTCCACCGAACAGATGACGGATATCTACGCCGCCTGGTGCGCCGCGTATCCGCTCATCTCCATTGAAGACCCGCTGCAGGAAGACGACTGGGCCGGCTGGAAACACATCACCAAAAAGCTCGGCAAAAAAATCAACCTGGTGGGCGACGATTTGTTCGTCACCAACATCAAACGCCTGCAGAAAGGCATTGAAGAAAAAGCCGCCAACTCCATTTTGATTAAAGTCAACCAGATCGGCACCGTGTCCGAAACGATTGACGTGATGGAACTGGCCAAACAGAACGGATACTCGCGCATCGTATCGCACCGCTCGGGCGAAACGGAAGACACCTTCATCGCCGACCTGGCGGTGGCCACCAACGCCGGCGCCATCAAAACCGGCGCGCCGGCCCGCTCCGAACGCACGGCCAAGTACAACCGCCTGCTGCAGATTGAAGCGGAACTGGGCGAAAAAGCCGTCTACGCGTGCGATTCTGCCTTTAAGAAATAATGACGCAGGAACTTAAAGCAGCTTTAATCCGCAACAAAAAACCACTGCTGCTGGCCTTCGGGCTGGCGGCGGTGGTTACGTTTTTTTTAGGAAGCAGTTTTTTAAGTTTGGTGCATAACAAACTGGAAATGCGCAAACTGGCCCGCCAGCGCGTGCAGCTGGATAACCAGCACGAAGAACTGCTGGCTAAAATGAAACTGCTGGAAAAGCAGGACCCGGCTTATATTGAAGAGCTCGCGCGGACGCAGTACAATATGGTTAAACCCGGCGAAATTGAGTTTCGCTTTCACGTAAAATAGCGCAGGCGCGCAAGAGGATTTTATGAATATAGACGTTATCAATCTGGGCCCGATGGACAATTGCACCTACCTCGTCAGCGAAGGGCAGGACGCCCTGTTAATTGACCCGGCCTGGGATATGAATTTTTTGGAGCACACCCTGCAGGAAAAAGGCCTGCGCCTGCTGGCCGTTTTCTTTACCCACGGGCATTTTGACCACGTTAAATTCGCCCAGAACCTGCTGGAAAAACACCGCCTGAAAGGGTATATGGAAAAGAACGACGTCATTCTCTCCGGCATTGACGCGCATATGCTAAACGCCTACAGCGGCGAACAAACCTTTGACGTGGGACCGTTTCACGTGGAAATCATCCCCACCCCCGGCCATACGGCGGGCGGCGTATGCATTAAAATCGGCAACGCCCTTTTTACCGGGGATACGCTGTTCCCCGGCGCCTGCGGCCGCGTGGACCTGCCGTCCTCCGACCCGCGCGAAATGCGCAGAAGCCTCGTTAAACTTTCCAAACTGCCCGAAGACACGCAAATCTTCGCCGGGCACAGCTACGGCGGCAAATGCAGTTCCACCATCGGGTACGAACGGGTGAAAAACCCGTTTATGCGCAACGCCATACGCGACGCGGAGGCCTTGTAATGCATCCGGTACTGTTCAAAATAGGCTCCTTTGAGCTGGCCAGCTACGGGCTGATGACGGCGCTCGGTTATGCGGCGGCCGCGCTGTATCTGCTGCCGCGCCTGAAAAAAATCGGGCTGGACAAAGACACTTTCTGGAACCTGATTTTTATCGCGTTTATCGGCGCGCTGGCCGGGAGCAAACTCCTTTATATCCTCGTTTCCTGGCCGCATCTGGGCGCAACGCTGGCCGAAAAACTTTCCAACATCGTGCACGATTTCCGGTACGGGTTCGTATTCTTCGGCGGGATGATTGTGTCCGTAGCCACGCTTGTCTGGTATATGAAAAAGAAGCGGCTGCCTGTTTTACAAACGTCCGACTTTTTAATCGTCGCCCTGCCGCTGGGGCACGCGCTGGGGCGCATAGGCTGTTTTCTGGCCGGCTGCTGCCACGGCCGCCCGACGGATATGCCCTGGGGCGTGGCGTTTACTAACCCGCATTCACTGGTAGCGCCGGAACTGCTGGGCGTACACATCCACCCCACCCAGCTGTATGAAGCCGCGGGCAACCTGGTTTTATTTTTTATTCTCCATTACGCCTATAAAAAACCGCACAAAGCGGGCGTAATTTTAGTGGAATACGTGATATGCTACAGCCTGATGCGTTTTATTATTGAATTCTTCCGCGGCGATTACCGGGGCGAATATATTTTAGGGCTTTCGCCTTCCCAGGGCCTTTCGCTTCTGGGCGCGCTGGCCGCGCTTATCGTGTGGCGTTATTTAAAAAAGGATAAACAACATGCCTGAAACCAAAAAAATCATTTTTGAAGGATACTCCCGCCGCCTGGACATTTTTGCCGCCGACGAACTGCCGGATTTTTCCCGCGCCCTCGTGCAGAAAATGATTAAAGACGGCAAAATCACCGTCAACGGCAAAAAAGTAAAGCCTTCCTGGCCGCTGACGGCCGGCGAAACGGTGGCGATTGAATTCCCCCGGGCCGAAAGCAAAACCAAACTTTCCGATTTAATTATCCACGACGCAAAAGATTTTTTTGTACTGATAAAACCCGCCGGTATGCTTGTGCACCCGCAGAGCCCGGTGTGGGAAGAACATCCGGAAGCCGTTTTCTCGTCTGAAGAGACGTTGGTGTCCGTCATTCTCGCCAACCCGCCCAAAGGCTTTGACCCGGCCACCCCGCGCGCGGGCCTCGTGCACCGGCTGGACCGCGAAACCAGCGGCGTGATGCTGGTGGCCAAGAACCCGGAATTCCAGGCCGAAATGGTGGCGCTGTTTGCCAACCGCAACGTGCACAAAACCTATCATTCCATCGCCTGCGGCGAAGTGCCGGACGACGAAGGCACCATTGACGTGCCGATCGGGCGCGTGGCGGGCGGCAAAATCAAAGCGTCGGATATCGGGCGCGAGGCCGTCACCGGCTATAAAGTGCTGGAGCGCAAAAACGGATTTACCTATATTGAACTCTACCCCCGCACGGGCCGCACCAACCAGCTGCGCGTACATTTAAGCTGGCTGGGATATCCCGTTTTGGGGGACTGGCTCTACCGCGGCGCCACGGCGGACCGCCTGATGCTGCACGCGCGGCGCCTGGAATTTAAACACCCGCTGACGGGCAAAAAACTGATGTTTGAGGCACCCGTCCCGCCGGATTTTGAAGCGGCGTGGGAACGCGTCAGCGCTTCTAAAAAATAATCCCAAACGCTATATAAAATTCCCCAGGCTTACTGGGGAGCAGACTTTATAAACCCCCGCCTCCCTGCGGGGGTTTTATTGTTACGAGCAAAAGTAACGCAGGGGAACCGCAACCCAACAAACTAACCCTTTTTCCGGCTTTACCCGGGACGCGGGATTAGTTACCGTATGGTTAAGGAAACGGATTTCATCAAGCTCCGGGGGATAAACGGCCCAAGGCCGCGAGCAAGGGAGCTGCACAGGGGAAAAGAGGAAACTGCGTTTTTATATGGGGTAAAAACACCGTTCCTCTTGACAATAAAAGAACTCCGTCCGTATCAGGGCGGAGTTCTTTTTCAAACTAATTAGTTTTTAAGCTTTAAAAAAGAAATTTAATAACATACCATAAGTATATAGATTTCATCCGTCCGGACGCGGGAGGGGACCCGCCCACCGGACAAAGTTACAAAAGGCCCTATTCCCGTGGGAAGGATAGGGCCCTTTGTTTGGCTTTTTTACCCGGCGGCCCTCTCTCCCGGTACGATACATTCTTGTTCCATATAAGTAACACGGACTAAAGAAATCTTCTTTAGTCCGTGTACGTAAATCCGACGATACGACAGCCGTTCATTCAGGTGCCGTCCGGCACAGGCTGCCTTCGCAGATGATTGGCTGATTTTTCAGATTTGCCGCGAGTTTGCGTGGCCAGTTGCCCGAGGAAGTACTGCCAGGTACGCCGAGAGGCAAGGGAACACAAAATCGCACAAATGTGGAAAATAGTTGCCCATACAAGTAACACGGACTAAAGATATCCTCTTTAGTCCGTGTACGTAAACCCGACGATACGACAGCCGTTATAAATCCTTTTGGTACAGCCGGTAACGCTTGCTGGGATGACACCCGCACTCCACAATCCCCCGGATAATACCTTCGTTGTCTTCCAACACCCAGGAAAGCTCCGCCTCGTTCCAAACGGCTACGCCGTGGTCCACAATGTGTTTGATTAAAATCAAATCAATCCCGCGCTGCCTAAATTCCGGAGCCACGCCCAACATAATCAAGCGCGCGTCCTTAATTCTGCGCCAGGCCCACAGCGCTTTTAAAATGCGCCACGGGTTAGCCAGCGAACCCTTCAGCTCCTTTAAAGCGTGGTTCATATTCGGGATGGCAATATAAAACCCGGCGGGTACGCCGTCCGCCTCCAGCACGCAGGTGCCTTCGGGCCGCACAATCAATTTTAATTCGTTCACCACGTCGGCCATTTCCTGCTTGCTCAGCGGCACAAAGCCCCAGTTCTCCGCCCAGGCTTTGTTATAAATTTCGCGGATGATTTCGGCTTCCTGCTCCAAGTTTTTCAAATTCAGCCGCCTGAGCGTAATGCCTTTGCCGCGCGCGCACCGGGCGCAGACTTTGATAAATCGTTCGGAAAATTTATCATCCTTGGTGCGGTGAAACGCCAGCAAATCTTTCACTTTGGTAAAACCCGCCCGCTCAATCAGTTCCGCGTAATACGGGTAATTATACGGCATCATGATAGCGGGCATACTGTCAAAACCGTCCACCAAAAGTCCGTACACGTGGTTGCTGGACGGATTGGCCGGCCCGCGCACGGCGGTGACGCTTTTAGAGCGGAGCCAGTCTTCGGCCGCTTTAAACAACGCGTCCGAAACGGACGAATCGTTTACGCAGTCAAAAAAGCCGAAAAAACCGATATTTTCCTGATGGTATTCGTTATGCGCCCGGTTGATAAGCGCCAAAATGCGCCCAGCGGGCTTGCCGTTTTGGTAAGCCATAAAAAGAGCCCGCTCGCCGTGCGTCCAGAAAACATTGTCTGCGCGCAGGAGTTTTTTGGTGTCGGCTTTCAGTTCCCCCACCCAATACGGATCCCGCTTATACAGTTCAAACGGAAAATTTACAAATTCGTTTAATTCGCTGTCGGTAATTTGACGGATTTCCACACTCATATTCCTCACCCTAAATACAAAACCCCGGCTTAAAACCGGGGTTTTGAAATACACAAACTATTTAATAATGCCGATTGCGCGGCCCGCCTGGGCGAACGCGTCAATAATTTTATCCACGTGTTCGTCGGTATGCGTAGCCATCAAGGTCAGGCGCATCAGCGCGCGGCCGGGCGGCACGGCGGGGCTGACGACCGGGTTGGAAAAAATACCCAGCTCGTGCAGCGCACGCCACATTTTAAAGCAGTTTTCGTTGCTGCCCACGTGCACCGGCAGCACCGGGGTGGTGCTGGTGCCCAAATCGTACCCCAGGTCTTCCAGGCCTTTTTTAAGTTTCGCGGTCAGGCGGAACAAATTGTCGCGGCGGGAAGTGTCGTTTTCAATCAGCTCCAGCGCTTTGGTGATGGAAGCCACGGAAGCGGGCGGCAGCGCGGCGGAGAAAATCTGGCTGCGGGCGTTGTGGCGGATATAGTGGATGATGTCTTCGTCCCCCACCACAAAACCGCCGACGGTGGCAAACGTTTTGGAGCAGGTTCCCACCACCAGGTCCACCTCGCCGTTTTCCAGGCCGAAATACTCGCAGGTGCCGCGGCCCGTTTTGCCGATAATACCGGTGGCGTGTGCGTCGTCTACGATAATGCGCGCGCCGTATTTCTTGGCCGCTTTAACAATTTCCGGCAGCGGGCAGATATCGCCCTCCATGCTAAATACGCCGTCTACGATAATCAGTTTGCCGGCTTCTTCCGGCAGTTTGGACAGCACGCGCTCCAGGTCTTCCGGGTCGTTGTGTTTAAAGCGCACCATTTCGCCGTCGGAAAGTTTCACGCCGTCCAAAATACTGGCGTGGTCCAGCTTGTCCACGATGGCGTAGTCGCCTTTTTTAACCAGGCACGACACCACGCCCAGGTTCATCTGATATCCGGTAGAGAAAATAAGCCCCGCTTGTTTGCGTTTAAATTTGGCGATGCGCGCTTCCAGCTCGTCGGCGGCTTTGGTGTTACCGTTTAAGAAGCGCGAACCCGCGCAGCCGGTGCCGTATTTCAGGGCGGCTTCGCTGGCCGCTTTTTTCATTTCGGGGTCGTCCGCCAGGCCTAAGTAGTTGTTGGACCCGGCCATAATATATTTTTTACCGCCTAACATCACTTCCGGCCCCTGGGCGGATTCAATCGGCTGGAAATAGCCGTAAATGCCCATACGCATAGCCAGTTTGGCGTCTTTGAAATTCCTGCATTTCTCAAAAATATCAGACATATTGTTTATCCTCGTGGCGCAACAACCGCCCGCAGGCCGCCCAAACGGGGGCCGCCAAACGGTTTATTTACTTACCTTTTTAATTATATTGGTGGTGGAGCGGCCTTTTAACAGCGGGAACCGAACCACCTTTTTTGCAAATTCACGGCCGACAATCTCGCCGGGTTTGTAATCGCCGCCTTTGACGAGCACATCGGGGCGGACGAGTTTAATCAGTTCATACGGCGTATCTTCTTTAAACAGGCAGACGGCCGACACGCTTTCCAGCGCCGCCAGCACCAGCGCCCGGTCCGCCTGGCAGTTGACGGGGCGGGAAGGTCCTTTTAAACGGCGGACGGAATCGTCGCTGTTTACGCCCACGACCAGTACGTCGCCTTTGGCGCGCGAAAATTCCAGCACGCTCACGTGTCCGGCGTGCAGAATGTCAAAACAGCCGTTGGTAAATACGATTTTTTTCCCTTCCTTACGCGCGTTTTCCACCATTTTTTTAAGGGCGCGCGGGCCGAGAATTTTATTTTTTGCTTTCACTGGCTTCCTTTTCTTTGGACATCATGCGCTCAATAAGCCCCGTGTCCATATTGCCTTGGATGAAATCTTCGTTGCCCACGATTTTCTGGTGGAACGGAATGGTGGTTTTTACACCGCCGACTTGAAACTCGCCCAGACAGCGGCGGCTGCGTTCCAGCAATTTCGTGCGGTCCGGCGCGGTGACGATCAGCTTGGCGATTAAGCTGTCGTAATAGCTGGGGATGGTATAGCCCGTATACATATGGCTGTCCACGCGTACGCCCAGGCCGCCGGCGGGGATCCATTCTTCAATGGTGCCCGGGCAGGGGGTGAAATTCATTTCGCTGTCTTCGGCGTTGATGCGGTGCTCAATGGCGTGGCATTTAATCACGGCCGCTTCGTCCTGCGTTACGTGCAACGGTTCGCCCTGCGCGATTTGGATTTGCATTTTAACCAAATCCAGCCCGCAGACCGATTCCGTCACCGGATGCTCCACCTGAAGACGGGTATTTACTTCCATAAAATAAAATTCTTTGTTCTGCGCCATCAAAAACTCCACGGTGCCCACACCGCGGTACTTGGCGGCTTTAACAAGCTTGCAGGCCGCTTCCTGCAGTTTTTTGCGCGTTACCGCATCCACAAACGGAGAAGGAGACTCTTCCACCAGTTTCTGGTGGCGGCGCTGCATACTGCAGTCGCGCTCGGCAAACGCCACGACGTTGCCGTAATTGTCCCCCGCCACCTGCACTTCAATGTGGCGCGGATTTAAAACGAGTTTTTCAAAATACACGCGGTCGTCGCCAAAGTTGGCCTTGGCTTCGCCCTGCGCGGTTTTCATCATGCGTTCCAAATCTTCTTCTTTCAGGCACGCGCGCATTCCTTTGCCGCCGCCGCCCAAAGACGCTTTAATCATAATCGGGAAACCGATTTTGCGGGCCACTTCGCGGAAGTTTTTGCCCACTACGCCGTCGGAACCGGGCGTAATCGGCACGCCGGCTTTCACCGCGATTTCGCGCGCGGTGGATTTAACGCCCAGCATTTCAATCGCTTCGGCGGTGGGGCCGATAAACGTCATACCGGCTTTGGTAACGGCGGAAGCGAAGTCCGCATTTTCGGACAGGAACCCGTAACCGGGGTGAACCGCATCCGCGCCGGTGATTTTGGCGGCGGTAACGATGGCGTCAATGTTTAAATAGCTTAAAGGGGACGGCGCCGCGCCGATGCATACGGCTTCGTCGGCCATGCGCACGTGCAGGCTGCCGCGGTCGGCCTCCGAGTAGACGGCCACGGACTTAATGCCCATTTCTTTTAAAGTGCGGATGACGCGCAGGGCAATTTCCCCGCGGTTGGCGATAAGAACTTTTTTAAAAGGAGTAATTTTGATATTGGCGGACATAGAAGGCTCCTATCTCTCAATGAAAAACAGCGGCAGGCCGAATTCCACCGGCGCGCCTTCCTGCGCCGTTACGATGCGCAGCTTCCCGGACACGGGAGCCGTGATTTTATGTTTTTGGGAAACCGTTTCCACCAGGCCCAGCGCGTCGCCTTCTTTAACGGCCTGGCCTTCTTTTAACGGAAGCGCTTTGCCTTTAACCGCCGCGCGGTAAATGCCTACGGACGGCGCGGTAACAGCCGTCAGCGAGCAGGAAAACTGTGCGGGTTCGGGCAGGGCTTCTTGGGTTTTTACTTCAATGCAGTCGCCGTCTTTTTCGTAGCAAAATTCGGCCAAATCGGTGGTTTTAAGCCAGTCGGTTACTTCCGTAATCAGTTTCGTGTCCATAGTGTCCTCGGATTGAAAGGTTAAAAATACGCTCTGGTTATTTTACCATTTTTAGGGGCAAAACGGCACGCTCCTCCCATAGGACTAACCCTTTTTCCCGGTTTTACGTCAGCCGGCAAAATGCTAGCGTGAAAGTATGAAACGCATACTGCCTTTTTTAAAACTGCTTTTTTGGCTGGCCCTGTGCCAGCTGCCCGCGCTGGCGGGCGCGCGCGCGGTGCAGGCCAATCTGGGCTGGTATCACGCCCTGGCCCTGCCGCCGTTTACGCCGCCGGACGCCCTGTTTGGCCTGGCGTGGGGCGTATTGTACGTACTGCTGGGCACTGCGGCTTTTCTGGCTTTTGGCCGCGGGCTCAGCCCCTCCGCGCGAAAACCCCTGATTCTGTTTATCGTGCAGCTTGCGCTCAACGCCTGGTGGACGCCCGTATTCTTCGGGCGGCGCGACCCGGCGGCCGCCCTGCTTATTCTGGCGCTGATGCTGGCCGAAGGCGTATGGCTTGCATATGCGCTTTGGCGCAGGAACCGCGCGGCCGCGTGGCTCCTGCTCCCTTACGGACTATGGCTGATGTATGCGGCCTATTTAAATATAGGCGTGTGGGCGTTAAACGCCTAACCATATGAAAAAGGGCCCTCCCGTAAGGAAGAGCCCTTGTAAAAACAGTTAAACGCCCTCAGCGGCCGCGGTAACGTTTGACGAGGTCCATCCCCAGCTTCATCACTTTGTAAAAAGTGGAATCCAGCATGGTGGAAACATTGTCAATCAAATCAAACGCGCTTTTGGCTTTATCCACGTTTTCCGCGGTAGAAATGGCCAGATACTCCACCGCTTCGGCCGTGCGGGTAATTTGCAGAAACGCGCGCACCGCAAACACCACAAATACGATAAACGCCGCCACCGCCGCCAACACACACCATTGATAAAAATCCATATAGCACCCCCTTTCCTTTTTTTTATTAAACCAGTTTACCCGCCCTCCGTCAACCCCCGGAAAGGGTTATTTTCCGCGCCGGACCTCCGGCGCGCCGTCCGGATCAAGGGTTTTCCGGAAACAAAAAAGACCTATTTGAGCCGAAAAAAGGACCCAGGCTTTTTGGGACCCTTTAAAACCGCGCCGCCCGTTTTGCCTTATATTTTAGGGCATATTTTTATAGGTCCAAAAAAAGTTTGACAAGATTTTCTTTATTAGTAATAATTACTATTAAGAAGCACGCCGTTTTCCGCGTCCGCCAGCAGCGGCAAAAAACTATTTTCTCCGACGGGGATTTGTTTTTACCAAACCTGCCAAACGCAAACGCTCAGACGGAATTTGCAATTTTTGTCTGTTTTTGTCAAAATTTTAAAAGTCGTTACTTTAGACAACGGCGAATATTCTACCAGGACTACACATTATGGAAAACTCTGAAGTGATTACGCATATCGTCAAAAGAGACGGTACCACCCAACGTTTTGACTCTAAAAAAATTACCAAAGCCATCGCCAAAGCCGCCGAGGTAACCGGGGAATTTGACCCGGAAACCGCTAAAAAACTGACCATCCGCGCCATCAACATCATCCAGCAGCTGTATTCGGACACCGTGCCGAACGTGGAAAACGTGCAGGACATCGTGGAAGACGTGCTGCTTACTTCCAATTATCACAAAACGGCCAAGGCCTATATCCTCTACCGCGACCAGCACGCCCGCATGCGCGAGATTACTTCCAAATTTAACGTAGACCTGGTGGACCAATACCTGCAAAAAATAGACTGGCAGGTGAACGAAAACAGCAATATGGGCTATTCGCTACAGGGGCTGAACAACTATATTTCGTCTGAAATCAGCAAAGTCTACTGGCTCAACAAAATTTATCCGGACAATGTGCGCCGCATGCACTCGGAAGGGGACTTCCACCTGCACGATTTGGGCCTGCTGGGCGCCTACTGCGTGGGCTGGGACTTGCAGGACCTGCTGTTAAGCGGCTTTACGGGCGTAGTCGGCAAAGCCGAAAGCAAGCCCGCCAAACACCTGCGCACCGCGCTGGGCCAGGTGGTCAACTTTTTCTACACCCTGCAGGGCGAAAGCGCCGGCGCGCAGGCGTTCTCCAACTTTGACACGCTGCTCGCGCCTTTTATCTATTACGACAAACTGACCTACGACGAAGTAAAACAGGCGCTGCAGGAATTTTTGTTCAACGTCAACGTGCCGACCCGCGTGGGCTTCCAGACTCCGTTTACGAACCTGACGCTGGATTTGACGGTGCCTTCTTATTATAAGGACCAGCCGGTCATCATCGGCGGCAAACTGCAGGACAAAACGTACGGCGAATTCCAGAACGAAATGGATATGCTCAACCGCGCGTTCTGCGAGGTAATGCTCGCGGGCGACGCCAAGGGCCGCGTGTTCACGTTCCCGATTCCGACGTATAACATCACCAAGGATTTTGACTGGGACAACCCCAAACTCACCCCGCTGTGGGAAATGACGGCCAAATACGGTATTCCGTACTTTGCCAACTTCATCAATTCCGATATGAACCCCGAAGACGCGCGCTCCATGTGCTGCCGTCTGCGCATTGACAACCGCGAACTCAGAAAACGCGGCGGCGGTCTGTTCGGCTCGGCCCCGCTCACCGGTTCCATCGGCGTGGTAACCATCAACCTGCCGCGCCTGGGGTATCTGTCCAAAAACGAAGACGAATTCTTCGCCAATTTGAAAGACCGCATGGAAGTGGCCAAGACCAGCCTGGAAATCAAGCGCAAAGTGATTGAACGCTTTACCAAGGGCAACCTCTATCCGTACATGAGCTTCTACCTGCGCTCCGTGCGCCAGCGCTTCGGCGAATTCTGGAAGAACCACTTCTCCACCATCGGGCTCGTGGGCTTAAACGAAGCCGCCACCAACCTCATCGGCGAAGACATCGGCTCCGAAAAAGGCAAAGCGTTCGCCGAAAAAGTGCTGACGTTTATGCGCGAAACGCTGGTTAAATTCCAGGAAGAAACCGGCAACAACTATAACCTGGAAGCCACGCCGGCCGAAGGCACGTCGTACCGCCTGGCCAAGCTGGACAAAGAACGCTTCCCGGAAATTATCTGCGCCAACGAAGAGCTGTACAAACAGGGCCATCAGCCCTTCTATACCAACTCTTCCCAGCTGCCCGTCAACTATACCGACGATGTGTTTGAAATGCTGGACCTGCAGAGCACCATCCAGTCCAAATACACCGGCGGAACCGTACAGCATATTTTCACCGGCGAAAAAATCAAAGATTTGGAAGCGATGAAGAAATTCATCAAAACCGTGTGCGAGAAATACACCCTGCCGTACTTCTCCATCACGCCCACGTTCAGCGTCTGCCCCAAGTGCGGCTACATTGAAGGCGAACATTTTGAATGCCCCAAATGCAAAGCCGAACGCATGCAGGAGCTGGAACATCAGGTAAAACTTTTGGAAGAACAGCTTTACAGCAAATAGTTCTTCGCAGTAATTACCTTTTTTGGGTGACTTTGCGCCGCAAAGCTAACCCAAAAAAGCGGTTGAAACGGACGTGGCAAAGTGCCATAATGAAGTAACGGGTTTTCACGGGCCCGTTCCCGTTGATACACAGCTGTACCTTGTATTTAGGAGACAAAGCCATGACTGCACAGGAAAGACAAGTAGTTGAAAACAAAATCTCGGAACTCAAAAAAGAAATGAACGAAGTTCACGGTTCCAAATGCGAAGTATACTCCAGAGTAGTGGGCTATCTGCGCCCCGTCCAGAACTGGAACAAAGGCAAAAAAGAAGAATTTGCCATGAGAAAAACCATGCACGTCGGCTGCTCTTGCGGCTGCGACTGCGAAAAATAAGTTTTCTCTTATTCTGCAACGGGTTCTGGCATGAAAATAGGCGGACTGATTAAATTTACACTGATTGACTTTCCGGGCCGGCCGGCCGCGGTGGTATTCACCCAAGGGTGCAATTTCCGTTGCCGCTACTGCCACAACCCGGAGCTGGTGTATCCGCACCTGTTCGCCGAACCCGTTGCCGAAGAGGAAATAGACGCCTTTTTAAAACGCCGCCAGGGCACCCTGGAGGGCGTTGTGGTATCCGGCGGGGAGCCTACCCTGCACGAAGATTTGCCCCAATTTTTAGCCAAATTAAAAGCCATGGGCTACGCCGTTAAGCTGGACACCAACGGCACCCGGCCCGATATGCTCAAACAATTAATTCAGGACAAGCTGGTGGACTTTATCGCCATGGACTTAAAGGCCCCGCTGGACAAATACGCGCTGATTACGGGCGTGGAATTCAACCCCGCCGTACTGCGCGAATCCATGGATTTAATCCGCCAAAGCGGCCTGGGATACGAATTTCGCACCACGTATGATAAAGAAGTGCTGACGGATGCGGATATCGCCGCCATCTCGCAAAGCGTGGACGGCAAACATTTCCGCGTGCAGGAATGCCTGCCCGTCGCCAAAGAAAAAGCCGCCTTAAAAGTGCTCCATCAGGAAATTTAATTCCCCGCTTCTTCCAATTTACCCAACGCGCCTTTCCGGCGCGTTTTTTATGGGCCGTATTTCCGCATTTATCCCGCCCGCTTTTCCAGCCGGACAGACAAAAACTCCCGGGTTTTGACCCGGGAGTTTTTAATAATCGGTGCCAGGAAATCAGCGGGAAAGTCTTACCAACTGGTCTCTAAAGTTATACAAATCCTCCTGAATCGGCCAGACTTCGCAGGCATGGTCGTTAATAAAGGCCACCGGATCCACCACGGTACCCCAGCCGGCTTGAATCGGTTTGACAAATTCTTTCGCCATAGCCGGGCCGGATTTCGGGTCCTTTTTCAAATTCGCGTTAAACGCGTCCATCGCGTTCATCATGCTCTGCAAGACGAAGTTGGAATTGAAGGTTTTAGATTGCTGCACATAGGCGCGGAAGCTTTCCAGCCCGTTTTTAAAATCTTCCGGCAAAGCGGCGGCGGCTTGCTCTTCCGCGGCGGAGTCCGCTTTCTTCGCGGCGGCCAAGTCTTCCGCCAGCGCATCGTGGAACGCGTCAAATTTCACCTGTTCGCTCTGCCACAGGCTGACCGTTTCCATACGCAAATAATCTTCCACCTTAATTTGGGTTCTGCCGTTCGCCACAAATACAGGCTCATTGACCTTCGGCGCCACCTTGCGGGCCGCCGGGACAGATTCCGCGCGCAGCGCCATATAGCTCTCACGCAGGCCGTCCATGGACTGGAACATATAATTCGCTTCGTAATACTCCCACTGATACGCCTGCTTGCGGAAGGATTCCAATTCGGCCAGTACGCGCTTGGAAAGGGTTTCCACGCGGGCCGCTTTGCTGTCTTTTCCGGCTTTGGCCGCGCGCTGGATAGCGGCGGTGTTTACGGAAGACTGCGCAAATACACAAGGGGTTAAAACGGATAGGGCCACCAACATCATCAGTTTCTTCATGTTAAACTCCTTTGGTAAAGTAACATCTATATTTTTAGTTTAAACAATCTGTATGCACGCAACAAGGGCCATAAGACCCACCTTTTTGTGGGTCTTATGGCCTATACACAGCAGAGATTAATAGCGGAATTGGCCTTTTTCGTAGATAACCGCGCTGGAACCGTCTTTTAAGCGGGCGGTAACGGTTTTATCCTCGGTGTTAATCAAATCCCAATGCAGGGAAGAATCGTTAAAACCGAGTTTTTCCTTCAGCTTTTTATCCAGCCTGGCCTGCGGGCCGGAAAATGTGTCCGCATAACTTGCGCCCACGGCTACGTGGCAGTTGCCGAATTTGCCGCCGAAGTTTTCGTCATACAAAATATCAGCCATAAATTTGGTGATTTTGGAAAACCGGCGGTCGGTAAGCGAAAACTCGCCGATTTGCGCCGCGCCTCTGTCCATCGCCAGCATTTTGCGTACAAATTCGCCGCCCTGTTCGGCGCCGGCTTTTACGGCGCGGCCGTCTTTAAATTCCAGCCGCACGCCTTTGACGTAATTGCCGCTGCGGTAAGAAGACAAATCCGCAAAATATACGCCGCGCGTGCCGCGCCAGTCGGGCGAGGTGAAAATTTCAAACGAAGGCACGTTACAGCCGCCGCCCGCGATAAATTTGCGTTTTTCGCCCAAGAGCACCTCAAAATCCATATGCGCCGATTCCACGCGCAGGGTGCGGATGGGCAGAGAAGAAAGCCACGCGCCGATTTCGGTAATCTGTTTGGTAACTTCCTTCCATTTTTTGACGGGGTCCTTTTCGTTTAAAAAGCAGGCGCGCGCAATCTGCCCGGCGTATTCTTTAACGGAAAGCCCGGCCCGCTTGGCGAGCTCCTCCGTCGGATAATTGCACAAAGTCCAGGAAAAGAGCCCCTTTTGTTCGCGCACGTCCAAAATTTCGCGCAGGGGTTTGTGCGCCACCGCGCTTTTGGCGATGCGGGCGGGATCCACGCTTTTTAAATGCGTTAAATCTTCCGGCGCGCGCAGGGAAATCAAGCCGTTGATGCCGCCCTGGAATTCCTTTTCCCCCGCCGCCACAAACGCCAGCTGTTTATCGTCCGCGCGTTGATAAAATTCCTTGGAAAAGGCTTCCGGCGCGTTGAAGCGCGTAATCACGTTATAGCGCAGGGCAATCAGCTTGCCGTACACCGCCCGGGCCAGCGGCAGGGCGGCCAGGTCGCTTCGCAGCAGGACGGCATCGTACGGTTTAAACTTGCCGTTCCGGCGGGCGGTTTGCAGGGCCCAAATCATTACATCGGCGTATTTTTCGTTTTGCGTTTTGGTAAAAAACATTTTCATTCCCCCTTTACTTCATTAATGTTATAATACAAAATAAAGAATACCGAGAGAAAAAAATGAAAAAATTACTTTTGCTGCCGCTTTTTTTCTGCTTGTTTTCGCCGCTGTGGGCGGACGTTTCCCCCAAGCCGGAAATGGAGTTTTCGTTCATCTACAACACGCCTTCCAAGCCGCTTATTGACCCTTTGCACAGCGAACAAATCCAGTGCGAAGACAACCAGTGTTTTGACAGCAAACCCCTGGGCGTATACGGGCTGCAAAAGCTGTACTGCTCGGCCGGGGAATGTTTCTCCATCGCCTACGAATACGACAATTACCAAAAGCTCATCATCGCGTTTACGGACGGCACCAAACGCGAAAGTAATGTATTCGCCTCGCCCGACACCCTGCGCTCGCGCTTTAACGTGTATGTAAACGAAGACAGCCTGCAGGTGGAACCCTCGTCGGCCGCGCCGGATACCGGCTCCTGGGTCCGCCGGGACGCGTGGATTTCCCTCATCATCATTTTAGTGCTTGAACTGCTGGCCGCGGCGGCGTATCTTTCGTATACCGAAAAAAGTTTTACTATCTTATACAGCGTAGCCGTTGCCAATCTGCTGACCACCGCCGTATCGTGGCTGTTTTTGGCGCGTTATTTTAAGGAGACTGCGGTTTTATGGATTTTCTGTGTACTGGCCGAAGCCCTTATCATCAGGCTGATAAACCGCAAACGCATTTCCCTGTACGATTCGCTGATGCTCAGCGTTACCATCAACGTAACCAGCTACTCGCTGGGGATTATGATATCGTTCGTACTGGCTCCGCTTATTTTCTAACATTTGCATACATAAAAAAGCCCCCGGTTGCCGGGGGCTTTTTTATGTATGAAAGTTTAAAACAATAACAGCGAAAGCGCCATAATCATCATCCCGCCCAGCACGCCCCAGATGACTTTATGCCCGTCCCCGTATTCATGCGCGGTGGGAAGCAGCTCATCCAGCGCGATGTAAATCATAATCCCGGCGATAAGCGCAAACATCACGCCAAACGCCGCGTCGTGCAATACCGAGCGCAGCAGGAAAAACCCCAACACGGCCCCGACGGGTTCGGCCATGCCGGACCCGGCGCTGTACCAAAACGCTTTGGAACGGCTGCCCGTGGAATGATACACGGGAAGCGCGACGGCCACGCCTTCCGGGATGTTGTGAATCGCCACCGCCACGGCGATGGAAACGCCCAGCGTGGCGTCCTGCATAGACGCCATAAATGTGGCCAGCCCTTCCGGAAAGTTATGAATCGCCAGCGCAAGCGCGGTGAACATCCCCAAATGTTTTAATTTGGCGGATTTATCCAGCGTGTGTTCTTCCACGTGGTGGGAAGGGAGCAGCGTGTCAATCAGCCACGCAATGACGACACCCGCAAAAAATATGCCCGTGCTCATCCACGCGCCGGGTTTATCTCCGTACAAAGCGGAAAGCGCCTGCGTGGCCTGCGGCAGAATTTCCATAAAAGAGACGTAAATCATCACGCCCGCGGAAAACCCCAGCCCCAGCGACAGGACGGACAGATTTTCCTTTTTAATTACAAACGCCAGCGCGCCGCCGACAGAGGTGGCGGCCCCG
>ULKH01004546.1_pt1 | contig 23013 bp, 20 predicted proteins | sample 1951111 | NCBI WGS metagenome assembly ULKH01 (sample SAMEA4835496, study PRJEB28245) | human gut metagenome | biome: gut microbiome; material: fecal sample | place: Denmark | collected 2008
GTTCCGTCATGGTGCCGTCCCGCTGTACGCCAAAAGTCTCGTTATGTTCGCAAGCGTTGACACGTCCGTTCCGGCAAGCGGCGCACTTGCCGCAATTCGTGTAAGGATTGACGGTGACATGCTGTCCCGGACACAGAAAGTCGGGGACATCCGTACCCACAGCCTCTATCGTAGCACCCACTTCGTGGCCGGGGATGACAGGCATCCGTACCATCGGATTCCGTCCCAAGTAAGTATTGAGATCGGAACCGCAGAAACCCACGTAACGGATACGTAACAACACTTCGCCCGCCCGGCAGGCAGGCGCATCTATTTCTTTTAAAGCCGTATGAAGCGGCGATATAATCTGAAATGCTTTCATTCTGACATGTTTTTAATATAAGGTAATACGGGCAAGGCACCGAAGCCGTAGAATGCTTTTGCATTGCCTCCCAAGAACAGGGATTTTTCCTCATCGCTCAGCTCATTGCTCTTTACAACGAAGTCGTAGGACATGCGATAGGTTATCGCCGTGATGGTGCGCGGATAGTCCGAGCCCCACATCAATTTTTCCATCCCGACGAGTCCGGCAGCTTCCCGGATGGCACGCACGGCTCCTTTGAAAGGATAAAACTCATCGTTGAAAAGCCAGGTGATACCACCGGACTCTATAAATACGTTGGGATAGCGTGCCAATTTGATTTGTTCTGTCCAACCGGGAAAAGTCACCATCCCGAAATGTCCGATGGCAATCTTCAGATCCGGACATTCCGTAATCACGTCTCTCAGTTCCTCCACTTGGGTGTCGCCTTCCAGCATATCTATCGACAGGATGAGCCGGTGTTCCTCCATGAGATGGAACATGGCCATCATTTCGTTACCGTTCAACGGAACCCTGCCTGTAGACAAAGCCAAGCGGTTGGCCGGAATCTTGATGGCTTTGAATCCTTTCCCTATCAGCTCTTTGGCCTGTGACAGGAATCCCGGTTTGCGGAACTCACAGAGGCCGCACACCAAAAAGCGGTCGGGGTAACGGGTCTGTACATCCATCAGATAATAGTTCTGTATGCCGTCGATATATTCTTGTGTGACCACGGCGGCACTGACTTGCGCATAGTCCATGTTGGAGAGGAACACTTCTGCCGTGTTTCTCCCGTCCGTCATAAAAGGAGGAAGCATTTGCCGGACTTCACCCATGAAAAGCGATTTGCCTCCCGAGAGGGTACGGATGGGCAGTCCGTCGACTTCGGTATCTTGCCTGAGCCATAAATGGGAATGAGCATCAATGATTGTATATTCCATCTCTTCCCGATTTTATGTGTTTTTCCACGTTACACGTTGCTGGTCTCCGATGATCTCTTTTACCTTGGCCACCAAATCCCAGTCTATCGGCTCCTCGATATATTGTATATTCTTGAGCACGTTGTCCGGATTGGCAGAACTGAAAAGGGTCGTGCCGATACGGGGATTGCTAACCGAATACTGAATCGCTAACTTTTCGATAGGATAACCCTGAGACAGGCAATAGTCCGAGGCTTTGCGGCAAGCTTCGACCAATGCAGCCGGAGCAGGATGCCATTCCGGCACACCGCGTTGCGACAACAATCCCATGGCAAAAGGCGATGCATTGATGACCCCGACTCCCTTTTCCTCAAAATAATCCAGAAAGTCAACCAATTTGTCATCGTTCAGCGTGTAATGGCAGAAATTGAGCACGCTTTCCACTGTCCCCTCCGGCACGTGGTCGATGACCCATTTCAGGTTTTCGAGTTGCAGGTCGGTGATTCCGACATGGCCTACAAGTCCCTTTTCCCGAAGTTCCATCAATGTCGGCAGGGTTTCATCGACCACTTGGGAAAGGTCTGCAAACTCTATATCATGCACGTTGATAAGGTCGATGTAGTCCACATGCAACCGTTCCATACTTTCAAACACACTCTCCCGAGTCCTTCTTGCAGAATAATCCCACGTGTTCACTCCGTCGGCACCGTAACGTCCGACTTTGGTAGACAAGAGGAACGACTCCCGCTGCAATTCCGTCAGGGCCTTTCCCAATACAGTCTCGGCTTTCGTATGACCATAGTAAGGCGACACGTCGATGAAGTTCATACCATTTTCTACAGCCGTGAATACGGCACGGATAGCTTCCGCCTCGCGGACGGAGTGGAACACGCCTCCCAATGAAGAGGCCCCGAAACTCAACACGGGCACTTTCATCCCCGTTTTTCCTAAATATGAATATTTCATAGTATAATCGTTTTTATCGATTTCCGTTTTTTCATTACGCTATTTGTCCTGTAAATCGTTTATGCAAAAGTAGAGGATAACATTTTATTTTTATTGGACTTTATAGCCTTTAATAAGAACAATATCGGCTAATCTTCATCAAACAAAATGCTTTTATGCTAAATTAACCCATAAAAGACTTCCGATTATGGATATTATTGCCAATTTTGAATCAATTTTATAAGCCATGGAATTTAACATCGACACTTTTCACCCCCTTGTCCTCAATATAGGACTGGCCCGGCACAACGCAGACTGGAATTGGAAGAACGTGAGCAGCCCTTTCGCACGTCTTTATTACGTCATAGAAGGTACGGCCAAAGTCATATTACCCGACCATATCGTATCGCTTCGCGAAGGATATATGTATTTTATCCCTGCATTTACACCGCACAGCTATGAGTGCACTTCTTCTTTCGTGCATTATTATGCCCATATCTACGAAGACCCACAAACCAAATACTTGTTCCTGGAAGACTGGGTCCTGCCGGAGGAAATCCGGGCCGGAACACTTGAACTTTCCCTTTTCCAAGAACTGTATTCCTTGAATCCGACTATGAAGTTGAGCAAATCGGATCCCTCTACCTATGATAACAGTTCCACGCTGGCATCCAATTTATTGAAGAACAAACAACGGCCGCTCTATAACAAAATGATGTCGCGTGGCATTATCTACCAGTTGCTCGCTCCTTTCTTCAAGACGGCTCATCTCAAATCCACAGTGACGGACGACCGTGTGAAAAGAGCCATCACCTACATCCGCAATCACATTTCGGACGAACTCTGCATCGATAAAGTTGCGGAAACATTATGTGTATCTAAAAATTACTTTATCCGTATCTTCAAAAAGGAAACGGGAACGACGCCTGCCAATTTCATTATTCAACGCAAAATAGAAAAGGCTCAGTTATTGCTTATCACGAACGACCTTCCGGTGAAACAAACATCCTATTTGGTCGGTTTCGAGGACTTCTCTTATTTCAACCGGGTTTTCAAGAAGATTACCGGTATGACACCTAACGAATACCGACGGGAAGCCAAATCGCAATCAGTGGCTGACGGAAAATACAAACCCAATGAAAAGAGCCTGAATTTGGAGTAGGGGATATAAAAAAGCCGTTTCAGATGGAAACGGCTTTCTTTTCAGGAGGTTCCCAGCAGATTCGAACTGCTGTGGACGGTTTTGCAGACCGCTACCTAACCACTCGGTCAGGGAACCAACATTTTCACACCTCGGAAGAGGTTCCCAGCAGATTCGAACTGCTGTGGACGGTTTTGCAGACCGCTACCTAACCACTCGGTCAGGGAACCATTTCCGTTTTGCGTTGCAAAGGTACAACTTTTTTTGAAAACCGCAATTATTTATGCGCATTTTCCTCCTTTTTGGTGCAGTTTCTCTGTTTTTCTTTTCTTGTAGGGCGTTTTAAGCCCCTCAATTTACAGTCTGCCGTACAACTTGCACATGAGGACGTGTCTTCCGGATCACGTATGAATCGATAGATACGTCTTACGGCCCAGCAGAAAGCCGCTGCGATAATGAAGTAAGCTATGTATTCATGCCACATAAGTCGAAACGTATAAAAATGTACCGAACAAAAATAATGTAAAAACGGATAACGAAATGAACAGTGGGGGATAAATTCCGTCTTTTTACCTTATATTATGAAAAAGAGGATTGGGAGCGACCGAATAAAATGCTTTCACCACTATTTTTTTGAGGCTTATTTGTTATCTTTGCATACTCCTGCAATGGATTTGTTTGTTTTAGACAAGGGGATATGGAGAAGGAAGGAAAATTTTATGACGGCGTTATGCTATGTATCCGGGAGCACCAATTGGTGGAACCGGATGACAAGATACTTGTAGCATTGAGCGGAGGAGCCGATTCCGTGGCTTTGCTTTTGGTGCTGTTACAGGCCGGTTTCCATTGCGAGGCCGCACACTGTAATTTTCATCTGCGTGGGAAGGAGTCTGACCGCGATGAGAAATTTGTGCGCGATTTATGCCGTTCACGGTCTATACGTTTGCATACGAAAGATTTCGATACGATGGCATACGCCCGTGAAAAAGGCATCAGCATAGAAATGGCTGCCCGTGAATTGCGCTACGGATATTTTGAAGAATTGCGTACGGATTGGCGGTTTGACAAAATTGCTGTGGCACACCACCGCGACGACAACGTGGAAACGCTGTTGTTGCATCTGGTCCGCGGCACTGGACTGAAAGGCTTGACGGGAATGCGCTACCGTAACGGCTATGTCATACGCCCGATGCTGGACACGAGCCGTGAGGAAATCGAGCGGTATCTGGCCGGAGAAGGGCAATCTTACGTCACGGACAGCACGAATCTGGAAACGGAAGCCGTCCGTAACAAAATCCGTCTGGAGTTCTTGCCGATACTGAAAACCGTGAACCCGTCTATCCTCGACACCTTACAAGACACGATACGTCATCTGGAAGATGCCTATACCTTATATAATATAGCCGTAGAGGATTTGAAGGCGCGCATATGCCGGAACAACCGTATCGACATACAAACCTTGAAGACTATTCCTGCTGCGCGTACCGTGCTCTTTGAACTGTTGTCCGCATACGGTTTCAACAGCGTACAGGCGGAAGAGGTTTTCGACCACTTGGATGGCGGTTCCGGAAAAGTTTATGAAAGCCATGAATGGCGATTGCTTCGAGACAGAAAAACGCTTGTGCTTAGCCGTAAAGACGAACAATATAAGTGTTTGTGCCATGTCCTTCCATTGGAAGGATGTGTGAAAGTAACACAAGACCTTACGTTCCTCATCCGTAGGGTGCATTATGACCGGCATTTTACGATACCTCGAAGCAAAGATACGGTGTGCATGGACCTGGACAAAATAGAATATCCCATAACGGTGAGGTTCGCGCAAGAAGGAGACCGTTTTGTCCCTTTCGGCATGACGGGGCAGAAATTGGTAAGCGACTATCTGACAAACTGCCAGAAGAATCTGTTTGAAAAAGAAAGGCAGTTAGTCGTATGTAGCGGAGAGCGCATCGCTTGGTTGGTCAACGAACGGAGCGACAACCGTTTCCGGATAGACGACAAGACGAACCATGTACTCATCATACAATGCCAAAGAACCCCGCAGGCCTCATGAAGTTTTGAAAACCGAAATACCATAAAACAGAATATGCTTTCCATTTTGATTCCGACGTATAACTACGTGTGCGTTAAATTGGTGACCGACCTGCAACAACAAGCTGAAAGACTGGAATGCCCCTACGAGATATTGGTGGCCGACGATGCTTCGGAAGATGCCTTTAAGCGTGAAAACCGTAAAATCAACGGTATTCCCGACTGCAAATATATAGAATTGCAAGAGAACGTGGGCCGTTCGCGTATCCGCAATATCTTGGGGCGTCTCGCCCGATATGATTTTTTTCTTTTTTTGGACTGCGACGGAGGAATTGTCAATGCCGATTTCTTAGCCCGTTACAAGGCACTGCTTGATAAGGCGGATGTTATATGCGGAAGTATCCTGCACCCTTCCAAACAACCTTCACCGGATGTATCCTTAAGATATACCTACGAGAAACATGCAGAGCATAAGTTCACAGCCCAAAAACGAATGCAGCATCCATACGCCATGTTCCGCAGTTTCAACTTCCTGATTTCCCGTTCGGCATTTCAGGCTTGCCCTTTCGACGAAACCATCCGAAACTACGGTTATGAAGATGTCATGATGGGATTGGCGTTAGGTCGTGCCAATGTGTCTGTTTTGCATATAGACAATCCTTTGATGAATGAAGACATTGAAAAAAATGCCGTATTTCTACACAAGACAGAAGAATCATTAAGAACCCTCTACGTGCACCGTCAAAAACTGGGGTATTGTACCGGAGTGTTACGTTTATACGGTATTCTCCAACGAATGCATCTCATATTTTCCATCTTGCTTCTATACCGTCTGCTTCGTCGGGTGATAAGACGAAATTTATTAGGAAAGCGCCCCAGCCTCGGTCTCTTTGCCTTTTACAAAATAGGCTACTATTGCAACTTAGCGAAAGAAAGGAAATAAAAAGAAAACCGGACTCCTGCAAATCCTATGGAGTCCGGTTCTCTTTTTCAGTCTTATTCCCGACGATTCGTATTTTTTAATAAGCAAACAAAGGATAGCCTGCCATCACCTCGTTCACCTGCTTGCGCACGTCGGCAATGACATTTTCGTCTTCCGGCGCATTCAAGACCTTTTCTATCAACTCGGCTACCAGTACCATCAAATCTTCTTTCGCTCCACGTGTCGTAATGGCCGGCGTACCTAAGCGGATGCCGGAAGTTTGAAACGCACTGCGACTGTCGAACGGCACCATGTTCTTGTTCACCGTAATGTCGGCAGCCACCAAGGCTTTCTCGGCCACCTTGCCCGTCAGGTCGGGATATTTGCTGCGCAAGTCCACCAACATGGAGTGGTTGTCCGTTCCGCCGCTTACGATATCGAAACCACGTTTCATCAGTTCATCGGCTAAAACCTTGGCATTCTTCTGTACCTGTTTGGCCCATTCCTTGAATTCGGGTTGCAACGCCTCGTTGAAAGCCACGGCCTTGGCGGCAATCACATGCTCCAGCGGACCGCCCTGGATACCGGGGAAAACGGCACTGTTGAGCAGTTGGCTCATTTTCTTCACCTCGCCTTTCGGAGTCTTCAATCCCCAAGGGTTGTCGAAGTCTTTGCCCATCAGGATGATACCCCCGCGCGGACCTCTCAACGTCTTATGGGTGGTGGAAGTCACGATATGGGCATACTTTACCGGATTCTCCAACAGTCCGGCTGCAATCAAACCGGCCGGATGTGCCATGTCTACCATAAATATGGCGCCTACCTTGTCGGCAATCTCACGCATGCGGGCATAATCCCACTCGCGACTGTAAGCCGAACCGCCACCGATAATCATTTTCGGGCGATGTTCAAGAGCCAGTTTCTCCATCTCGTCGTAATCCACACGGCCGGTCTCCTTGTTGAGGTTGTAACCGATGGCATGATAAAGGATGCCGGAAGTGTTCACAGCCGAACCATGGGACAAATGGCCTCCGTGGTCCAGATTCAAGCCCATGAAGGTGTCACCCGGCTTCAGACAAGCCAAAAATACCGCAGCATTGGCCTGCGCTCCCGAGTGAGGCTGCACGTTGGCGTACTCGGCACCAAACAGTTTGCATACCCGTTCGATGGCCAAGCTCTCCACTTCGTCCACCACCTGACAGCCTCCGTAGTATCTCTTTCCCGGATACCCCTCGGCATACTTGTTCGTCAGCCAAGACCCCATGGCTTTCATCACTTCATCGCTCACGAAATTCTCCGACGCGATGAGTTCGATTCCTTTGAGCTGCCGTTGGTGCTCTTTCTCAATCAATTCAAATACTGTTGTGTCTGTTTTCATCTTTATTGACTTTAAATAATTGGATTTCATTCTTTCTTTTTCTCCACGCTCCAGCCGAATTTACCGATTTTCCTGCCCAGACCATAGTAAGCCCCATGAAGGTAAACCAGAGGGTGACTGGCGTCCAGACTCCACTTTCCGCTCTGCTCGTCCAAATAACGCTCATCGGCTTTCACATTCAACACTTCCGCAATGAACATGTCATGCGACCCTAAAGATACAATCTCTTTCACCCGGCACTCGATGCTCAGCGGCGATTCCTCCACGATGGGGGCGGCCACCATGCGGGCCTTTCCCGGAGTGAGCTTCATTTCCTCAAATTTACGGTAGTCGCGCCCCGAACGCACGCCGCACCAATCCGTGGCGTACGCCATGTCTTCGGTTGTCAGATTGAGGACAAACTCCATGTTCTGCTTGATGAGCGCGTAAGAGTGTCGCTCCGGTCGTACGGAGATGTAGCACATGGCCGGATTGGTACAAATGGTTCCTGCCCACGCCACGGTGAACAAATTATAATCTTCCGGCGTACTGCCGCAACTGACCAACAAGGCGGGCAGGGGATAAATCATCGTTCCGGGTTTCCAGTCTTGCTTCATAGCCCAAAGGATTATACCAATTTGACGTGATCCAAATCCACCTCTTTATTACAATAATGACAACGAAGCACACCTTCCTTACCCGGTACGGCGTGAAAATACGTCTTCATCGGTTCGTTGTTCGTAATACATTTGGGATTGGCACATTTCACGATGCCTTTCAACTCCTCGGGCAAGAAGACCTCCTTCTTCTCCACGACCTCATAATCGCGGATAATACACAAGGTCACATTCGGACTCACCACAGCCAACTGATTCAGTTCTTCGTCCGAGAAGAACTTGCCCGCAATTTTTATGATGCTCTTATGTCCCATTTTCTTGCTCTTCAGATTGTAGCCCACGGTAATGGAAGTCTTCATCTGTTCGAGGTGGAGAAGGTTGACCACTTCAAAGAGCTTGCTGGATGGAATATGGTCTATCACCGTACCGCTTTCGAGTGCGGCCACCAAAAGTTCTTGTCTTTTCATTGTATACTTACGGTATTTTAGTCAATAATCGTCCGGTCGTTTATCACATCGTCCAAGGTCAGCCCCAAGGCATCGCATATCAAAGCCTGCCGCGCAAACAGGCCGTTGTGGGCTTGCTCGAAGTAATAAGCATGCGGGTCGTCGTCGATGGCATACTCGATTTCGTTCACGCGAGGGAGCGGATGCAGGATACGCATATTGTCTTTGGCCTTCTTCAGCATGGAAAGTTTGAGCAGGTAGAGGTCTTTCACCCGTTCATACTCCATCAGGTCGGTGAACCGTTCCTTTTGCACGCGGGTCATGTACAGGATGTCCGCCCCGGCGATGGTGTCAGCGGTAAAGTCCGTGTGTTCTACATATTTTATACGATGAATGTCGCAATACTGCTTGTACACATCCGGCATCTTCAACTCTTCGGGAGCAATGAAATGAAACGTCGGGTTGAAATGACGCATGGCCATCAGCAAAGAATGTACGGTACGTCCGTATTTCAAATCACCTACCATATAAATCTGCAGGTTGTCGAGCGTGCCTTGCGTCTTATAAATAGAGTAAAGATCCAACATGGTCTGCGAAGGATGCTGGTTGGCCCCGTCGCCCGCATTGATAATGGGCACCGGCGACACCTCGGAAGCATAACGGGCCGCCCCTTCGAGATAATGCCGCATGACAATCAAATCGGCATAATTGCTTACCATCATGATGGTGTCCTTCAGGGTTTCGCCCTTGGTGGAACTGGTCACTTTCGGGTCGGTAAACCCGATGACGCGCGCTCCCAGACGATTCGCTGCCGTTTCAAAACTCAACCGTGTCCTCGTAGACGGTTCAAAAAACAAAGTAGCCACGACTTTACCCTCCAGCAACTTCCGGTTGGTATGTTTCTCAAACTCTCCGGCCATTCGAAGCAGATACATGATCTTCTCTTTGGAATGGTCTGCAATAGTCACCAAACTCCTGTTTTCCATTTCGGATTTCTTTTTGCTTAAATATAGAATTTCTTCAGCTTTCAAAGTTACATAAAAAAAGTGGAACGAAAGAGGACTGCACATCATTTCGTTAACTTTTCCACAAATAGACAGCCTATTATAAAGTTTATTTGTAATTTTGCATTTTACCACTTTGATAAATGAAAGAAAAAGATTTATGAGGAAGAAGTTTGTAATCACTTTGTGGGTGATTTTGTTTCTTTGCATCAGTGCTGTTTCCCTGGCTTTCTACGCCATCTGGCACGGATGGATTGGATACATGCCGAACTTATATCAATTAGAAAATCCCGTCAATAAATACGCGTCACAGGCCGTTTCGGCCGACGGTAAACTTCTGGGAACCTGGTCGTACAGCCGGGCCAACCGTATTTTCGTGGGCTTCGACGACCTTTCCCCCTGGTTGGTCAAGGCATTGGTGGCTACGGAGGACGAGCGGTTTTATGACCATTCGGGCATCGACTACCGCGCTCTGGCACGGGCCGTAGTGAAACGCGGCTTACTCGGACAGAGCAATGCCGGGGGAGGAAGTACCATTACCCAGCAATTGGCCAAGCAACTTTATAGCGACGTGGCACAGAGTACGATGGAGCGCGCCTTGCAGAAACCCATAGAGTGGGTGATTGCAGTCAAGCTGGAACGATACTATACCAAAGAGGAAATCATCACCATGTACCTCAATTACTTCGATTTCCTGCATAATGCCGTGGGCATCAAGACGGCATCCCGCACATACTTCAACAAAGAACCGCAGAACCTCTCGGTTTGCGAAGCGGCGACGCTTATAGGAATGTGTAAAAACCCATCTTATTTCAATCCGGTGCGGAAACCGGAGCGTTGCCGTGAGCGGCGCAACGTGGTACTGGACCAGATGGTCAAAGCCGGATATTTGAGCAAAGCAGACGCCGAGTTGCACAAGCTGGAGCCCATCGGGCTGCGTTTTCACCGCGTGGACCACAAGGAAGGACTGGCCACTTACCTGCGCGAGCGGCTGCGCACGATGCTGATGGCCAAAGAACCCAACCGAAGCGATTATGCTTCATGGCAAGACCAAAAATATTATGAAGATTCGTTGGCATGGGAAACCGATCCCTTATACGGATGGTGCAACAAGAACCGGAAAAAGGATGGTACACCTTATAACCTATATACGGACGGACTGAAAATCTACACCACCATCGACTCACGCATGCAACAATATGCGGAAGAAAGCGTGGAAGAGCATGTAGCCGGTTACCTGCAACCCATTTTCGACAAAGAAAAGCGTCACCAGACGACACGCCCGTTCTCCAACCAACTTTCTACGAAAGAGGTGGAAAAAATCATGCGCCGTTCGATGGAACAGAGCGAACGTTACATCAAGATGAAAAAGGGCGGCGCAACGGAAGAGGACATCCAAAAGGCATTCAATACGCCACAAGAAATGACCGTATTTTCTTACCACGGAGAAGTGGATACCGTCATGACGCCGATGGACTCTATCCGCTATTACAAAAGTTTCCTGCGTGCAGGATTCATGTGTATGGATACCCGCACGGGATACGTGAAAGCCTACGTGGGCGGACCGGATTACCGCTATTTCCAATACGACATGGCCGGAGTGGGCCGCCGTCAGGTCGGGTCCACCATCAAGCCCTTCCTCTATACGCTGGCCATGGAAAACGGTATGTCGCCCTGCGACCTTGCGCCGAACGTGCAACAGACGTATATCGTGGCCGGCAAGCCTTGGACACCCCGCAACGGCAGCCGCTCCCGATACGGAGAAATGGTTACGCTGAAATGGGGACTGGCCCAATCCAACAACTGGATTTCGGCCTACCTGATGAGTCGTCTCAGCCCGTCGGCTTTGGTGCGGCTGATTCACGAGTTCGGCGTGCTCAACCGTGACATCCATCCTTCCATGTCGCTGTGCCTCGGTCCCTGTGAAATCTCCGTGGCCGAAATGGTCAGTTCATACACGGCCTTTGCCAACCGCGGCATTCGTACGGCTCCCCTTTTCGTGTCACGGATAGAAGACAACGAAGGGAATGTAGTAGGGGAGTTCCAACCCCGCATGACGGAAGTCATCAGCGAGGAAAGTGCTTATAAGATGATTATCATGCTGCAAGGCGTCATGAACGGAGGTACGGGCGGCCGCATGCGCTTCCGTTACAACGTGAATGCCGATATGGGAGGAAAAACGGGAACCACCAACCGGAACTCCGACGGTTGGTTCGTATGCTTCACGCCGTCGCTTTCCGCCGGTTGCTGGGTGGGCGGCGAAGACCGCGACATCCATTTCAACAGCATGACCTACGGACAGGGAGCCTCTTCGGCTTTGCCCGTCTGCGCCTATTTCTTCCAAAAAGTATATAAGGACAAAGACCTAGGATATTCCCCCGACGAGAAGTTCAAAATACCCGAAGGATTCGACCCTTGTCAAGACACGATCCTGACGGAAGAGGCTCCGGTAGAGGAATACGGCGGCATTGACGAAGTTTTTGAATAAGCCATGTCTTGCAAACAAAATGTCGCCAAAACCCTTAAAAAAGATACAGAAGGTCATTTTTGAGAATAGAAATCATGAGAACAACCCCGAAAGGGAAGCACGAAAAAAGGCTTCCTTTTTGGGGTTGTCCTGTGAAGAAGCACGGGGTGAAGAGGTGACAAGCGGAGTTTTTTCGGATTTTTTGTGGAAAGCATGAAATCGTTCGACTGAGAACGGAAAATCATTCGGCTGAAAGCGATTTTTCATTTGGCGCAGACATGAAAACGCACATCCGAAAATCAAAGTCGAGGGTCGCTTCACGGCCTTTTTTACCTTCTTTTCCTGCGCATGGCAAAATTATTTGCCCTTGTCCGGCCGACAAGGACACCGCAACATCCTGTACCTGAAAAGTCCCATCCGGCTTACGCGGAACGGTACGCCATGCGGCAGAACGTACTGCCGGATCCACCCAAATGACAGGCACGACCACGTTTTTCCTTTCTTTTTGAATCAGGCAAAAGCCGCAAGAATCGCTTAAAATCTTCGGAGGCTTGTCCTGCCCCCATACACGCGATTCTCACGGGGTCGGATTTGACATTCTGACAATATGACAAAACGAATGATGGGATAAGACAAAAGAACAAAAGGACATAAGTTTCTTACATGCGCAGCCCTTTGTTCTTTTGTTCTTATGTCAATTCCTACCCGGACAGTCCCCGTCATTCCATAAACGCTTCCGGATAGCATACCACGCCCCGTATGTCCCGCAAGCCTCCGGCCACCAACTCGACAGCCATGCAACATTCCGACGGGACTTCAAAAGGAAATGTTATCCCAAAGTCCGAAGCTTTCCTATATCCGAAACGGGGATAAAACCCTTCGTGCCCCAACACGACGGCCGACTTGTAGCCCAATCGGGCGGCCCGTGCATGCAGTTCCCGAATCAAAGCACTGCCTATGCCCATGGATTGCCTGTCCGGCCGTACGGCTACGGGAGCCAGCGCCAAGGATTCCGCATCCACTTTTCCCGAACGAATCGACACACGGGTCATCAGGCCGTAGCCGACCACGCCGCCGTCCCCGTCGGCCACCAAAGAAAGTTCCGGAACAAATGCGGGGGAATGCCGAAGCCGCTCCACCAGAAACTGTTCGCGATGGTCGCTCTCTTTCATATCCAGGAAGGCTTCTTCCACCAACTTGAAAACTTGCGGATAGTCTTTCTCCGTCTCTTGCCTGATTTCGTAGTCCGCTTTCATTGGTCTAAAATTTCAAAACGAACCGACATGGAATAATGGTTCTTAATCGTACGAAAACCATCGAAAGAAGCCGCGTCGGAAGAGCTTACGTTGCTTTGTGCCGTGAACACGGGAGAAAAGCCGTTGTTTCCTTCCTCGATGATGCGCTCCACGCCTCCAAGTTTCTGGCCCAATGCCTCCACCAGATAAGCGGCTTTCTCCCGGGCGGCCATCAAGGCGGCTATTTTTCCTTTTCGATGGTAAAGCTGCATGTCTTTGTTTTTCAACTCACCGATACGCATCGTATGGATGCCTTTAGTGTCCACATGCCGGACAATACGGTCGATTTGCTTGAAGTCGGTCAGCGTGAGGTCAAACCGCTTAGAGACGAGGAACTCCCGTCCGCTCTCGCGCCAATAGTCGCCGATTTCCTGTGTGCGCACGGCATCATTCGGGACACCGGCTTCCCGGAGTGCCTCCCGCAGCCCTTCCTCTATCTGGGCCAAGGGTACCTTCGTACGGTAATCTTCCTCCTTGGATTTGCCGTCGAATTCTTCGGCAAAGTATTCCTTGATTTCGATGATGTAATGTATCTCGTCCGGTACGATTTCCACCTCGGAAGTACCGGTCACTTCAATGTAACGCCCTTCGTCCGTGGCGGCCTGCGCCGTGCCCCACGCCCAACCGGTAAGGATCAGCATGAATAAAAGTCTTGTTCTCATACGCTTTTTTGTTTTTATGATTTGAAATATGTGTCGGCATTCCGTCCTTCAGGAAGAGGCCAGTTCCGCCACCCCCTCGCGGACATCGCCCCGCTGCCAGTCCTGCGGTTTGAGGACTTCTCCGTCGTAACACAGCAGGTCGATGTCTATTTTCACGATGCCTCGCGCCTTATCGTCCGGTGTGCGTCCGTGGTCACGTTCTATCTTTTTCAGGCGTTCGCGGACTTGCGATACCGTGAGCGGAGTAGTAAAGCAAGCCACCTGATTGTAAAACATGCGGGGCGAATCGAAGCCCACAGGGGCGGTCCACACCAGACGGCTGAACACGATGCCGGGAAACGACCTGCGCAGGTCGGACTGCGCTGCCAGAAGCCGTGCCGCCGTGCGTTCATTGCTGCCCAATCCTATGAAACACTTCTTCATCCGTTCTTTTTATTCACAAAGATAAGGATAAAAACCGAGAGTTAGAGCGGATTGGAGCAAGAAGGTTGTAAACAAGGGGGTTAGAGAGTAACTGACTGCGCTGTCGCAGCCAAACCGAAGCCATCGAAAAGCCAACTGAAACCAGAGTTGCGTTACTATCCCGTTACTTTGTTCCGAATGGTAAAGACGGTTTTGGGAAGGTTTCAAAGCGCTGAAATACAAGCTCTATTCGTCTTATTCCGACTGCAAATATAGCCGGATTTCCGAAATTCGGGCAGAGGGAGGCGAAAAAAGTTCTATTTCGGGTGCGATTGCGTTGATATGCTGCGATTTGCGTATAGAAGAACAACTCTACAAGAAATAATTTTGTAACCAAAAAATGTAGAGTTATGAGATCGACATTCAAAGTTTTGTTTTATCTGAAACGCAATGCCCCGAAAAAGAACGGGCTTATTCCGGTTATGTGCCGTATTACCGTAAACGGCAAAATCGCTCAATTCAGTTGTAAATTGGACGTGGAGGAGAAATCGTGGAACGTAAAGTCGGGACGCGTTTCCGGTCGCAGCATCGTGGCGCAGGAGGCCAATCGGATGTTGGATAAAATTCGTGTGGGTATCGATCGTGCCTATCAGAAGATCAGCGACCGCGACAACTACGTTACCGCCGAGAAAGTCCGCAATGCCTATTTAGGATTGGGTATGAACCACGAGACACTGCTCGCCGTATTCCGTCAACATAACGAGGATTACGAGAAGCAGGTCGGCAAACTCAAAAGCCTGCGCAGCTATTGGAAATACTGCGTCGTTTACAAACACCTCGCGGAGTTTATCCAGAAGCGATACAAGGTGAGCGACATCGCGCTCAAAGAGCTTACTCCGGCATTCATCACGGACTTCGAGCTGTTCCTGCGGGTGGAAAAGAACCACTGCAACAACACGGTCTGGTCGTATATGATGCCGTTTCGGAAGATTATCTATATGGCCGTCAATAACGGCTTGTTGCAGCGCGATCCGTTTTTCGCGTACAACATCACCAAAGAGGAGACCAAACGGGACTTTCTGACCAAAGATGAAATCAGACTCCTGATCGACGGGACGTTCAAGAAGCCGAGTTACACGCTGATTCGCGACCTGTTCATCTTCTGCACCTTTACGGGATTGAGCTGGACGGATATGGCAAACCTTACCCAAGCGAATCTGCAAACCTCGTTCGACGGGCATTTGTGGTTGAATACCAACCGTCAGAAAACGGGCGCCGAAACCAATATCCGGCTGCTGGACGTCGCCAAGCATATCATCGAAAAGTACCGCGATATGACATCCAACGGAAGGCTCCTGCCCGTTCCGTGTTACGATAACTGCAAGAACAGCATTAAGGCCATAGCGAAGAGATGCGGTATCGAGAAAAACGTAACGTGGCACATGAGCCGCCATACCTATGCCACGACGGTCTGCCTGTCGAACGACGTACCTATCGAAACGCTCTCAAAGATGTTGGGACACCGCAGCATCCGCACGACGCAGATCTATGCGAAGATTACAGCCGAGAAAGTGAGCCGCGATATGGAGAAACTCGCGCAGCGTATCGAGCAGATGGAGAGCTTTATTTGTCAAGCGATTTAATAAACTTAAAAACAGAATACGATGAAAAGAGATAATATCACAATCAGCGAAAATACAGTTATCGTAACGGGCGGTAATATATGGATGACGGAAGCGGAAATAGTCGAATTGTTCGGTACGACAGCCGGAGCGGTACATACGGGTATCAAAACCATCTTCAAAGAAAACGTCCTGCACGATTACGATGTCTGCAAATGTATCCGTCTGGACAACGGCAACAATGCGGACGTGTATAACATGGAGGTCATCATAGCCCTCGCGTTCCGACTGAATACCTACCCTGCGTCGGTTTTCAGAAAGTGGCTGGTAAAGAGAGCCACCGCACCCCGACGCACGACACCTCCGATTGTCATTCGATATAAGGACGGGCTTCTGAATTGAACCGGACAAACAAGGAAACGGGCAGGCTTCGACACCTGCCCGCTTCCTTGTTTTCAGAGGATTGCCTTGCGGTAGTTTTCCGCGAGCATCTTCTCGATGTCGGATTCCCGATAGAGGACTTTGCCGCCGAACACGATATAGGGTATCTTGCGCTCGGTACGATACTCCTGCAAGGTGCGTCGGCTGACTTTCAGCCGGGCGATAACCTCCTTGTCGGTCATATACCGTTCTCCTCCGAGCGGTGGATGAAAGCCGTCCGTGAGTTTATCGACCTCTTTCGCACATCTCTTCAAGGCGTGCAATGCCGATGCGATGCGTCCATCCTCCGACGTGATTACATTACTGTCATTCATCTTTTGTGGATTTAGTGGTTGGTAAAAATAAATATTAGCCGGACCCATCCCTGAACTGCCCGGCTATGGGCATGAGCCTCTCTATCTCTTCGGGCTTGTAATAGAATTTTCGGTTGATCTGCGTACAGCCGATTGTCCGATTATCCCGCAGGGATTGCAGCGTGCGGGGGCTTATACGCAATAGGCGGCACACCTCCTCCCCGTCGAGCCACTTCTGCATCTGCTTGTCATTACAACGACGACATAACGTACCGACTTTTCCCACGAGCGTCTCCACACCGGAAAGGAGCGCTTCAAAGGTTTTCTTTTCGATAATTACTACTTCCATATACCATGTTTTGAGTTCGGGGCAAATGTAGCCAAACCTGCGCTCGCTGCCTCCGTTTTCGGTTTCGTGGCAGCTTGTGGCGTCCGTTTGGCACAGTTTGGCGTTGTACCGGTCGCATACTGAACCCGCTCTTGCCGACAATAGCAGGTACGCAGTGTTGGACGTTAATCCGTGCAGAGCCATAGAACCGGAGGATATTTCGCCCAATAGCCCAACGTCGCAACCAACCAATATCGGAACCGACCAACGTGCGTATGCCGCTCGGATTATTCGGCAGCTTGTCGGTCTGTTCCTGCCGACCTTCGGCTGTCCAGCCCGATGGTCGTACATTGGTTTCTACGGTAAGAAAATATCGGTTGTATAGCTTCTGCCTGAAATGGCAGTAGTGTTGTCGGAATGGCGACGTTTGGCGGTTTTGGTTCTTGAAAAGTCGTCTCGGAAGCTTCGGCTTTGCATCCAAACGACAGGACGAATCGCTCGGCTTTATGCTGCGGTTGAAATCGGTTCTCCCGCAATCCGCCCGAAGGCGGATTTTTATGTTCGTCGGAACATAGCAAGGTGTGTATCGAGTTACTCGATACCTTTTGAGTTACTCTCAAAAGCCTTGCCCTGACGGGGAACAATCGCTCCTCCGAAGTCGGGCGATTGGGTAAAAACGACGGTCGGTAGTGGCAAAATGCCGTTGCTGTTTTATTTACGCCTTTTGGTATTCGGAGGGCGAACATCCGACTTTATCCTTGAAATACTTTCCGAAGAAAGACTGATTGGCGAAGTTCAGTATATCGGCCACCTGCTGTATGGTATATTTGCGGCTTTTAAGCAGGGCTTTCGCTTCGAGAATAACGAAATCGGTAATCCAATCGCTTGCAAAACGGCCGCTTACCTTATGAATGACTTGCGATAGATATTTTGGGGTAACACACAATGTTTCCGCGTAATAGGAAATACTGCGCTCTTTCGTGTAGCTTTTCTGCACTTCATGGATAAATTGCGTGTAAAGTTCCTGTTGTCGGCTGGCATTCTCTTTCGGTTTCTTACCGTCGGGAGCGGATGCGAGCAGGTGTTTGTAACCGTTGTAGGTAAGTACCTGCGTATACCCCAATAAAGCCCCTTTGCGAAACGGATTGTCCGTTTCCGCGATTTTCGCTTTCATCAAACGGTAGATCGCTATCGACTCCTCCATCGCTTTGTTCGTCAAATGGCAAAGGGGCGAAGCGTAGAGTTTTCGTTGTAGAGACATCGTTGCCTCGATTTCGAGAGCGGTCCGGAAGTATTCGGACGCGAAAGCAATCACGGCAATCCGCGTATCGTCGCTCATACCCCGGTATTCTCCGATGGCTCCCTCCGACAGGACCAGCAGATCATTGGCCCGAAGTTCGAAATCCTGCAAGTTGATTTGAAACGACATCCGTCCTGCCAGACAAAAAATCGCAATCGTAAAAGAGATTTTGGTCGGATGATTTACAAATAAAATATCCGTATCGTCCTCGTCTGCGACTTCATCGAAGTTATCGAGGAGAATGAACTGTTTGTCCAAATGGGCAGTTTCATACATTCCGGAAAGCCGGATAATATCCAAGTCCAAATAAGCCTGTTTCATATCTTCATATTTAACCTTTCGGAGAGCAAATTTAGATATTTATTTCAATATTGGTTCTATTTGTTATCCATTAGAACAAAATAGTATTCTATTAGAGAATACAGCTTATCGGATAAATCGGGAACTTTGCAGCGAAATAAAGAACAATCACTGAAAAATAAATCGGAACAATGAAAAGATTGATTACAATGGCTATCGTTGCGGGAACGCTCTGCGCCTGCGGCGGAACATCGCACGAAAATTCCGGGATACGAAGCGTTGTGCTGACCGAACCCGTGTTGTTGGAATCCACTCATGTCATAAACCGTCCGGGCATCGTCCGCGAGGCGCATACGATCAGCCTCGGATTCAAGACGGCTGGACAAATCGAGCGTATCCATGTGCAAGAGGGCGACTATGTTCGTCGAGGACAATTGCTCGCCGAGCTGGATGCCGCCGACTATCGGTTAGGCGTCGAAGCCTTGCAAATTCAGTATGACCAACTCGAAGACGAGATTGCACGCACGAAACAGCTTTTCGATCAGAAGAGCGTATCGGCCAACGATTACGAAAAGGCCGTTGCCGGATTGAAACAGTTGGGCGTGGAGTTGCAAACCAACAAGAACAAACTCGATTACACGAAACTCTACGCTCCGACGGACGGATACGTGCAGAGCGTGAATTTCTCTCCGGCGGAGATGGTCGATGCAGGAACGGCCCTCTTTACGCTGTTGGACGTATCGCACATGGAGGTGGTAGCGGATATTCCGGTCGGCGAGTACGGACAGCGCGACCGCTTCGCCCGCTTTTATTGCAAGGTGGCGGGTATCGAAGAGGAATTGCCGATGAAACTGTCGAGCATCACGCCCAAAGCCGACGGCAATCAGCTCTACCAATTGCGCCTGATCTTTACGGAGCAACCCGACAAGCGACTGACGGCGGGCATGAATGCCGAAATCGGGATCGTTGTTGCGGATGATACGGCTTCCATTCTCGGATTCGCCGTACCGTTGTGCGCCGTCTTCCAAGACCGTGACGAACATAAACCGTGCATATGGGTATTCAAGCAGGATTCCACCGTATCCAAGCGACCTGTCGTGCTGAACGGAACGGATGCCGAAGGCCGTGCCGTCGTCGTCGAAGGAGTGACGGGTGCGGAGCATATCGTCCGAGCCGGGGTGAATGTACTCCGGGAGGGAGAACGTGTGCGTGTCGTCGAGAAACAGAGTGAAACCAACGTAGGAGGATTGCTATAATGAAGATGACCGAATTTTTCATGCGACGGCCGATACTTTTCTGGTCGTTCATGGCGGCGATATTGATCGCCGGCATATTGGCATTCGTGCAGATGCCCAAGCTGGAAGATCCTGCCGTCGCCGCCAAACAAGCGATGGTGGGAGTCGCGTGGCCGGGGGCCAGCGCCCACGAGATGGAGTTGAAAGTAGCCCAACTTATGGAGGATGAATTGCGGGCGCTTCCCAATGTAAAAAAAGTAAAGACCGAATGCCGGAACGGTTCTGCGATGTTTACCGTCGAGTTTCAGATGACCGTGCTGGAAAAGGAGCTGGAGCAGCATTTCGACCTGTTGCGCCGTAAGGTCGGCGACGTCGCTTCACGATTGCCGCAAGGGTGTTACACCCCGGTCGTGGTGGATGATATGATGGATGTATACGGTATCTTCTATGCGCTGACGGCCGACGGGTACGACTATCCCGAAATGTATAAATACGCCAAATACCTCCGTCGCGAGCTGCTCGACGTGAAAGGTGTCAAGCGCATCAACATCATAGGCAACCGCGACGAGGTGATCGACATCATCCTCTCTAAAGAACAGATTACCCGAAACGGAATCGTTCCCACGCAAATCATGTCCGCATTGCAGGCGGCCGGAAAAACCGTCGATGCGGGAAAATACCGCAGCGACGACGAGCAAATTGCGCTCTATGTCGATTCGGCGGTCGAAAATGAGGAGGATATTCGCAATTTGCTGATCCGAACGCTGGACGGAAAACGCATCCGTCTCGGCGATATCGCCCGTGTAGAACGGGCTTATGCCGAACCGCAGCGGAACGGATTTTTCGTGAACGGAAAGCCGGCGCTGGCTATCTGCATAGCGATGGAGGAGTCGGCCATCGTCCCCGATGTGGGCAAGGCGGTCGATGCCCGGCTGGCCGAGGCTATGAAGTATGTTCCCGTCGGGTTCGAGACCGAGAAAATCTTTTTCCAACCCGACAAAGTGGACGAGGCCATCTCCTCCTTTATGTGGAATCTCGTCGAATCGGTCGCCATCGTTATTCTGGTGTTGATATTCACGATGGGATTGCGCAGCGGAGTGATTATCGGGTTCGGACTGGTGCTGACGGTCGCCGTGTCGTTTCCGATCCTGCTCGTCTGCGGCACAACGCTGCAACGTATCTCGCTCGGTGCGTTCATCGTGGCGATGGGTATGCTGGTGGATAATGCCGTCGTGATTATGGACGGTATTCTGATCGACAAGAAACGATACCTCGGCCCCAAAAGCTATCTTTATCGCATCGGGCGCAATACGGCCATGCCGCTGTTGGGTGCGACCGTGATCGCCGCTTCGACCTTTCTGGGTGTCTATCTTTCGCCCGACACATCGGGAGAGTATGCCGGAGACCTCTTTTTAGTATTGTGCGTCAGCCTGCTGGCAAGTTGGGTGCTGGCTCTCGTACAAGTTCCCGTCTGCGCCAAATCATGGCTGCCGAAGCGGGAGAAAATGGCCGGGAACGGTTCCGAGGCGGTCATGAACTCGCCCGTACACCGCTTCATTCGCCGAGCCATCGGTTTTTTGGTCGGCTATAAAAAGACAACTATCGTTGTGGCATTCTCCCTGTTGGGATTCTGTATTTTCGGAATGGCGAAGGTGAAAAATCTTTTCTTTCCCGATTTCGACTACAAACAATTCGTCGTCGAGTGTTTCTTTCCTGCGGCTACCGATGCCGGTGTAGTGCGCGACCGATTGCTGGAGATGAGCGACCGACTTTCGGACAATCCCGAAATCGAACGAGTGGCTATCAGCCAAGGCAGCGCTCCGGCGCTCTACTGTCTGGTGCGTCCGATGACTTCGGGCGGCGATTGCTACGGCGAGTTGATCGTGGACTGCAAGGATTACAATACCGTGCTGGAGCAAATCCCGGACATCCGCCGCCGACTGCGCGAGGAGTTTCCCGAAGCCTATGTCCGCATTCGCAAATATAATTTCTCGATCACGACTTCGCATACCGTCGAGGTGGAGTTCGCAGGTCCCGATCCGGCAGTACTGCGCGAGTTGAGCGCCCAAGCCGAGGACATCATGCGACGCTCGCCTTATGTGGATACCTATTCGGTACAAAACAATTGGATGCTGAAAGGTAAAGCGCTCGTGGCGAAATACATGCAAGAAGATGCCCAGCGTTCGGGGATTGAACGCGGAGACGTAGCTAATGCTCTGTTAGCCGCCACGAACGGAATGACGGTCGGTACGCTGAACGATCAGGAACGTATGATCTCGCTCAACTTGCAGGTACGTAACGCCGACGGCAGCCGTATCCGAAACCTCGAAGAGATTCCCGTCTGGAGCATGATGAATATGCACCTGTCGAACGAAGAACTGCAAGGAGCGCTTGCCGGAGGCAAGGCGATGAGCGAATTGCAAGACAAGGTATTCCGTGCCATGCCGCTCGGCAACGTCGTCGATAGCCTGCGGCTCGATTGGGACGAAGACCTCGTACTACGTCTGAACGGACGGCGTGTGATCGAGGCGGAGTGCGATCCGAATCCCGACTGCGACGAGGCTACACCCGCCAAAGTCGTCGCTTCGATTCAGGATGAAATCGAAGCCATCCCGCTGCCCGAAGGCTACACGATGCGCTGGACCGGAGAGGGGGAAGTGCAGGCGGAGTCGATCGGGAATCTGATGAAATACATGCCGATCACGATCTTCCTCATTCTGGCGATTCTGCTACTGCTGTTCAATAGCTGGCGCAAGGTAATCCTCATTCTGCTCTGCCTGCCGTTCGTCTTCTGCGGCATTACCCCTTCGCTGCTGTTGAGTGGCCAGCCGATGACCTTTATGGCCATTATCGGAATGATGGGGCTCGTCGGCATGATGGTCAAGAATGCCATCGTGCTCGTAGATGAGATCAATCGCCTCCAAACCGAAGAGAAGGCGGCTCCCTAC
>ULKH01006958.1_pt1 | contig 22887 bp, 21 predicted proteins | sample 1951111 | NCBI WGS metagenome assembly ULKH01 (sample SAMEA4835496, study PRJEB28245) | human gut metagenome | biome: gut microbiome; material: fecal sample | place: Denmark | collected 2008
TCCGGCAACCAAACGGCCAAACTGAAATCCATCCACGGCATTACGACTTTTGTCTGCGATGAAGCGGAAGAATGGACGAACGAGCAAGACTTTGACAAAATCATGCTCTCCATCCGTCAAAAAGGGATTCAGAACCGCATTATCATCATCATGAACCCCACGGATAGTAACCACTTTATCTACAAGAAATACATTGAAAAAACGCACAAGCTGGTGGAGATTGACGGCGTACCCGTGCAAATATCCACACATCCAAATGTGCTGCACATCCATACCACCTACTTTGACAACCTTGACCACCTTTCTACGGAGTTCCTGAAAGAAGTCGAGCAGATGAAGCGAGACAACCCAGAGAAGTATGCTCACACGGTGATAGGTCGCTGGGCGGACGTGGCGGAGGGTGCTGTGTTCAAGAAGTGGGGCATTGTGGACGAGTTCCCCCAATGGTGCAAGAAAGTGGGCATCGGGCTGGACTTTGGTTATACGCTAGACCCCACGGCGGCTGTAAGATGCGGCATCATCGACAACGCGCTTTATCTGGACGAGATAGATTACCGTACAAACTTGCTTTCATCCGACATCGTGAAATCGCTCCGCCCGTGGGGATTGAATGTCTATGCAGACAGCGCAGACCCCCGCCTCATTCAGGAGATACACAACGGAGGGGTAAACATCTACGCCACCGAGAAAGGGCAAGGCTCTATCTTGGCTGGTATTGACAAGATGAAAGACATGGAGATATTCGTTACCAGACGCTCGTACAACCTGCAAAAGGAGCTTAGAAATTACGTGTGGGATAAGGACAAGGACGGGAACTATATCAATCAGCCTGTGGATAAGGATAATCATTTGGTGGATGCCGCCCGGTACTATGTACTTTCCGTTTTGTTGGGTCGTATTTTGAAACCAAAGGACTATTCAGGAATATTCGGACATTAAACATTTGAGATATGATAAGATTCAAGCAAACATCTAAAGAGTATGGGGATTGCACGGCAGATTATGAGGTGATACTCGATAAACAATATACCGTGAGAGAGTTTGTTTCCTATGTGCTTTCACAGAAAGATGAATGGGGAACAATCCAAATTTACGACCCTGATAAGAGTTGGTTGGATTATGACAGGTATGAATATAGATATGGTAAATTGAATGATAATATACCAACTGAAATAATGGAAAAGAAGATTGTTTCTATTAGCGCACGTGGCGGTTGGTCAGCGATGGATTATATATTGAAGTTGGAACAATAATATTTGTTATATGAGAACATTAGCAGAAGTTCTTGCCCTGCAAGACACAGACCAAAAGATATACTACTTGAAGAAGGCTCGAAAGGCCGACCTTCCCGATGCGGTGAAGCTCTACAACGACTGGAATCCCAACCGCCATGAGATTATCACCGACGAGGAGAAATACCCCAAAATCAAGGTGACGCTGAAGCCTGAAAAGAAATACACCGACCCCACCACGGGAAAGGAATATATCGAGCCGGAGCAGAAGAAGCTGGTTGACCCAAACCGCATCGCCCTACCTATTGAGCAGGACATCGTGAACATTCAGACGGCTTTCACCGTAGGAACTGAGCCAGTGCTCGATTGCAAGCCTGAAGCATCGGAAGAAGGCTTGCTGGCTGCCTTGAAACAAGTGTTCAAGAAGAACAAAATCAAGTATCAGAACAAGAAAGCTGTCCGCGCTTGGCTTGCTGAGCAGGAAGTGGCCGAGTACTGGTACGTAGTGAAAGACGATGGTTTCTGGGCAAAACTGAAACGCAAGGTGGCGGGAATCTTCGGAAAGTCCATGCCTGAATACCGGTTGAAAAGCGTACTATGGTCTCCGTTCCGTGGAGATAAACTCTACCCGTTTTTCAATGATAACGGTGATTTAGTGGCTCTCTCGCGTGAGTACAAGAAGAAAGACCTGGACGATATGGAGATTACCTGCTTTATGACCATTACAAAGGATATGGTCTATCAGTGGGAACAGACGAACGGCTGGCAGGAAACCGGCTCGTTCCGTCATGGGTTCAAGAAAATGCCCGTCATCTATATGTACCGCTCCGAAGCCTATTGCGAGAAGATTAAGACGCTCCGCATCCGGCTGGAGAAACTCTTGTCCAACTATGCCGATTGCATTGACTACCACTTCTTCCCCATTCTGATGTTATTCGGCGACGTGCAGAACTTCAGCGGAGAGTTCAAGAACCGTGTCGTTGAACTAACTGGAATGAGTGCGGATGCAAGGTATCTGACGTGGCAGCAAGTTCCAGACACAATCAAATTTGAGGTTGAAACCCTCCTTTCTCAAATCTATGGACTGACTAATACTCCACGTATATCCTTCGACAGTCTGAAGGGTACGGGTAATGCCGTTTCCGGGGTTGCATTCGATTATGTGTTTATGTCCACCCACCTCAATGTGGAGAATCTCAACGAGACGGTGGGCGAGTTCATGCAGCGGCGTGTGAACTTCCTGATTTCCGCTCTCGGCTCGCTCAATTCCAACCTTGAAGAAGCCTCCGAGACGATAGACATTGATGTACAGATGCAACCTTACCGTTTGGAGGACCTCTCCGAAAAGATAGATAAAGCACTGAAAGCCAAGAACGGAGAACTATGGTCACAGCAGCGCGCAATCACTTTCGTTGGAAATGTAGATAATGTGCTGGAGGAGGTCGAGCAGATAAAGGAGGAGCAAGCCGAGAAACAGCAAAATGAAATCTCCAAGCAGGAACAACTGTCAAAGTTCAACAGTAGGAATATGAACAAATAGTCTCCTGGGACATTTTCATACAATGTATAGCGATATTCTTTCGGGTATCGCTATTTTTTATATTCATAGTAAAAATATGAATACTTTCTTTGTTATTATTCATAAAATTACTATATTTGTACCGTAATAAAGTCGTAAACGCTATGAGCTACAAATCAGTTAAAGACGTTGTAACGCTGCTTACTGAAAATGGCTTTTGGTTCGTGAGGCAAAAAGGTAGCCACATGGTTTATACTGACGGTACACATATCGTTGTTGTACCCGACCACGGCAAGAAAGGCGTTGAGAAAGGCACTTATTACAACATTCTGAGGCAAGCGGGGCTAAAATAAGCCCCCGCCTCTTTTGTTTAACGATAAAAAGGAGGTCAGTATGAAAACCGTAGAAGTAATTGTAGAACATGCCGGGAATAATCTCAGTGCTTACATTGAAGGTGTTCCGGTAATAACTACCGGCAACGATGTGAAAGAAATCGAAAAGAATATGCAGGAAGCCGTAGAACTTTATCTGGAGTCATGCAAGGAGATGAATATCGCCCCGGCAGAAATGTTACAGGGGGAATTTACTTTGAAGTTCAAGATAGATGCGGCAACCTTTATCAACTATTACAGCAGCATCTTCACAAAGGCAGCTTTGAGTCGTATAACCGGAATCAATGAACGCCAGTTGTGGCACTATGCGGCTGGGGTACATAAGCCTCGCAAGCAACAATTAGAGAAAATACAGAAAGGTATTAACGCACTGACAGAGGAACTGGCAGCTATAAATTTGTTGTAATTATGATAGAGATTAAGGAATTAAGAATAGGTAATTATGTTTGGCCTAAAAATGATAGTGGAAGAGAGTCTAAAATCGGAACAATATTTGCAATTGATAGATATTTAGTTAGTGTTAATGATAATAATAATCCATACGATTATCATCTACTTGAACCTATTCAAATAACCGAAGATATATTGAGTAAATGTAACTTTGTAAAACAAGAATCTGGTGATACGGTTATTTATTATAATCCATTAATGGAACTTGATGCCAATTTTCACTTAAAGGTAGTTGGTTATAATATAATAGAAGTAAAATATTTACATCAGCTTCAGAATTTATATTTTGATTTAACTGGGAAAGAGTTAGAAGTTAAGATGTGATATTTATGGAGGAGATAATAAAAAAGTTCATTGGCTTTCTGGAAAATGACAGAATTTCCATCTCTCGAAAAATAGGTATTCCATTATTAGTAATATTGATCATTCTATTATTAGATAATATCTTTGGAACATCGTATTATTGGATAAATAAAATGGAAACAGATTATATTGTTAAAGTTGAGGAAGCTAAAAAAATCTGCGAATCTGATTCTGTACTAGTGGCTTATTTTGATGAAAAAATATCAAATGCTATAAATCGGCAAAATATATTTCAATGGTTTGCTTCATTGTTTAAAAATACAAAACTTGAAGATGCTAAAGAACCCGATGACACAAATTTAAATGAGAATATATTCTCTAAAATGGAGAAATGGTTTCCAGAAGTTGAAAGGAATCAAATGTGGCATACGATAACCTCATCTCTTTTATGGATTATTTTTTTAGCTTTATTGTCATTATACCTAATTTTTGCACTATTTGTTGTTGAGAAGAATAAAATTGCTACTATATTAGGAACTATAATTGGACTTGGTATATTAGTATTTTTTATATGGATAACTCAGTGGATATTGGGGTTGATTCCTGTTATACTTAATAGAGCCTATATAAATTATACTTTACAATTAATAATAAATCTTATCCCAATAATAGCTTTGACTGTTGGGTCTATAAAGGAAGTAAAGAAGAAAAAACTCTTGTAATATTCTCTAATAAATACGCGCGATTCCACCCGGTTTCGCGCTTTCTTTTTGCCTTAAATCTGATAAAAACAAACATTCCCCTAATTGTTTCGTATCGCATCCCCTAAAATTTCATCTCGCATATACATATCCGTAACTTTACCGTATGAATTTATCAATCAAGAACATACGGTATGACAATCTTTGAACAAATCTTGGCAGGACTACAACAAAAGTTTTCTGGGGTGGACACTGCCACACTTACCCGAATCGCCACCAAGAAGGCGGAGGGTGTAACGGACGAAACGAAGGTAAACTCCATCGTTGAGGGTATTTCATTTCAGGACGTGATGCAAAATTATGGCGATTTCCGTGCAGGACAAGCGCAAACTTCCTCGATAGCCAACTACGAGAAGAAGCATGGACTGAAGGACGGAAAGCCAATCGAGAAAACCGAAGAAACGAAGAAAGAGGAAAAGGAAGAGAAGAAAGACGAAGTGCCCGCTTGGGCGCAAGCTCTTATTGACACAAACAAGACCCTTTCTGAAAAACTTGCCGGATACGAGCATGAGCGCAAGCAATCTGAGCGCATGGCGCAAATCTCATCGGTGGCCAAGAAGTACGGTATTCCCGATTTCATGCTGAAAGACCGCACAATCCCCGAAAACACGGACTTGGACACCTACATGAAGGACGTGAAGCAGGAAATGACCAACGCGGGATTTCAGTTCAACAAATCCCCAGAAACTGCCGAGCAGAAACTGGAGAAAGAGACAAGTGAGTTCGCAAAGATGATTGAGAACGACACGAAACAGATTGTAGAACAACAAAAAAAGTAATTTATGGCAGCAGGATTTACTTACAACCTTACTCCCGAAGAAGTCAAGGAGGAACGCTATGATGTCGAGACCGGACGCCGCAGACGTGGCCCGTACAAGCTCGACACGGCAAACCTTCCCGTCGGTGAGTATTTGCCTTCATTCACGCCCATTGCGGCTGACTTGGTGAAAAAGACGGCCAAGGTAGCCATACGTGTGGAGGTAGCAGAAAAATTCACGTCAGGAACAACCCTGAAGGTGAAGAAGAAATCGTTGGCTTATGTCGGGATGCACATCGGTGACGGAGCCAAAGGAGCAACGGTGAATGGTATCAATAAACAAAATGCCAATTATGACGAATTGACGTTGAGCAAGGACTTGGGTGCGGCTGTTGAAGCTGGCTCTGTATTGTATGAGGCTACGGACGTTAACGGGACAACCCCGAAAGTTGTCGCTAACTCCGCACTCTATGAGCGGGCGAAGGTAGAGGACGGTATCGTACTGGTGGCACTCTTGATGCGGGCATACGAAATAGAGCCCTCCAAACTGGTGATGCCTTTCTCTGACGTAGACAAGGCAAACATGCCGCACTTCCAGTTCAACGCTCCCGATGTGAAAGCGCAAGGCGGAACGGTTTACACGGATGCCACGCAATCGGCGAGCGGACTGATGAGCGCGACGGACAAAAAGAAGCTGGACGGTATCGCAGCCAACGCCAACAAGTACACGCTTCCTGTAGCTTCATCTTCCGCATTGGGTGGAATCCAGCTTGGATTTACTCAAACCGGGAAGAAATATCCGGTTGCGGTTGAAGGCAATAAGGCTTATGTGGAAGTTCCTTGGACAGACAACAACACGACGTACAATGCTGCAAATGCAAGTACGTTAGGGCTGGTTAAACAAGGTGCAGCCGTGGCAGATGCTGGCTCGGAGGATATTCAAGCTAAATTAAATGCCCTGTTGGCTTCATTGAGAACTGCCGGGGTAATTGCCAAATCTTAAAGTTAGGAGGACACGAATTATGATGCTAACCATTCATACATTATTCAATGACCCGAACATCGTGAACGCGGTCATTCAGCGCGTCCTTCAGACCCGTAAGGATGCTATCTACTGGCAACAGTATCTCGACTTCCGCCGCACCACGACCCGTGTGTTCAAGGACTACATCGGTACGGTAACAGGCGTGATGGCCGGTTCCATCAACTCACGCTATGGTGCTAAGCCTATCCGTGAACGTAGGGAAATCGGTTCGGGGTATGGTGAAATCGCCTACTTGGGCGACCGCTACCAAATCTCCATCGACCGCCTTTCTGACCTTCAGGACTTGGTTGACAAGTACAACGCAGCAAAGACAGCCGACCAAGTGGTAATCATGCGAGAAATCGTGGACTTCATCTATGACGATTACCGCCAGGTACTTCTTGCTCCCCATAAGCGCATGGACATTGTGTTTGGTTCGTTGCTGATGACTGGTAAATCCATCGTGAAGAACAAGGATGACAATGCCGGAGGAGTTGACTTGCTGAATATCGACCTTCCGTTAAAGACTATCACCCCAGATACAGGTGATAAGACAAATTTCATCACCTACCTGCAACAGCAAATCAATGCACTTCGCCCCGATTACGGCGTGTTCCCGAAGATGATTATGTCCCGTGGCACATTCGTGAAGAACATCATCGGCTCGGCAGAGTTCGGCGACAAGTTCAAGATGCAGCTTACAGGTAATGAAATGTACCTTTCTACTGGATTGATTACGTCTCAACTGGCATCGCAGGTGTTCACTGGAATCGGGCTTCCAGCCATCGAAATCAAGGAGGACTACGTGAAAGACCAAACGGGAAAGAACGTACAAATCTACGCAGACGACCGCATCACTCTTTTGCCGCAGGACAAAATCGGTTATATGCGCTTCCATACTCCGTATGAGGCAACCGACCCGACTCCGGGACGTAACTACACGCAGGCTGACGGTGATATGCTGATTTGCGGCTACAAGGACGACAACGGACGCTATCTGGAGTACACCGCCGAGTGGATTCCGCAGATAACGAACCCGAACCTGATTGTGAACTTCGACCTTACGACGATGAACACATGACGGTATCGGACTACATAAAGGGCAAGTTTCAGACCTTCGGCATCACGGTGTCGGAGGCTGACCTTCTCGAACTTTCTTTGTCATCGGGGATAAACGGAGAGGATAAGATGGACCAGCAGAACATCGGCCTTGTGTCGGTAGCTATGGCTGGATTCATCCCCTCTCTATTACTCCGGGCAAATTCTAAATCTGTCAGTGAGAACGGGCACAGTAAATCGCAGTCTTGGGATATTTCGGGCATCAAGGAGTATTACGCTTTTTTATGCAGGAAATACGGGCTGGACGATGAACTGAACGCCGACAAACCTAAAATCAAGTTTTTGTAATGTTAGAAGAAGCACCTCATATATTGCAAGTAAGAACAATTACGCCGCCGGAGAATGACGAGTACGGGCGACCGATACCCGGCACGGGCGGTGAACAATGGGATAACCTCACAGAATGTTTCTGCCACGACAACTCCCAACAAAAGGAAGTGTCTGTAAACGGAAAGCTGTGGGTGTATGCTTACCATGTGGTATATGAGGGAGAAAAGATAGCATTGGACACGATGATTAGGTGCATCGACAAGGTGACGGAAGACGTTGTTGGGGAAGGCAAAGTAATCAAAAATGCAGAGTGTTATTCGGAAGAATTGAAAGGACGCTGTGATATATGGGTAGAGTAGATTTTGACTTTTCGGACGTGAATTCATTCTTTGAGCAAGGTGAAAACGAAGTCAAGGAAGTGGAAGAAAAGGTCGGTAAGGAGGCTGTCGAGTATGCTGTACAGCACGGCAGTTACCAAGACCGTACAGGAACGCTCCGAAAGTCAAATAAATACTCTGTATCAGACGAAGGTTTGGAACTGAAGAATGACGCTAAAAGCCCGAAGGGTTATAACTACGCCTCGAATGTGGAAAGCAAGGGTTATGAAGTATTAAGTGGCGCGGCTTTGTTCGCGGAGAAACGATTGAAAGAAGAAATAGAATGATAACACCGCAAGACATAAGGAACATTCTGCACCGGGATTGTAAGGCTTTCGATATAGATGAAGTCTATGTAGTCTTTGAGGGGGACGAAGGTAATAGTGATGAAATTCCTGCTGTTGATTCAAAGAAAGGGCTACAGACTGAAAGGATTGTTGTTTATGTCAAACGACAGCAACCTGGCACCTACTGGATAAAGAACTTCAATGAGGTCAATATCCAAGTTCCACGCATACAGAACAGGGCAAACTGCATTCGTATGCAAGAGTTGGAACATAAGGCTTTGGAGCTGCTTGACGGCATAACCGGAGAATACGAAGGTTGCAGTTATCTCTATCAAATCGACCAGATCGGAACGGAAGCGGACACAGCTTTGAAGTGTCACTATGTGAATGTAAGATTATTGTTTCAAGTATTAAATGTAAAATGATATGGCACTTAAACCATTTATAGGAATCAGCCAAATTTGGTATGGAGATGTTTTTGATGCGGCTGTCACGGCAGCTTCATTGAAAACTTGGCTGGGAACTGCTACCGAAGTTAAGAACTCCCATCAAGACACATGGCAGTACACGGAAGACGACCCTACCTATACCGACTACATTAATGAGTTGAACGGAGAAATCTATTATCGTGATGTAACCCAAAAGGGAGCGAAAACCATCGCTTTCACTATGGGTGAATGGTCATTTGATGACAAGGTTGCCCTGCAAGGAGGAAAGAAAGTCGGTACGGATGACGGTTGGGAATCTTCCGATACACCGAGTATTGTTAACAAGGGTATTGTTGGAAAGACAAAAACCGGCAACTATGTAGTATTCACCAATGCGGCTGTTATAGGCAAAGGGAATCAAGTGGAAAAGAACATCGGTTTAGGCGTTACGGCTGTAGCCATGAGTAACCCGAATGAAGGTGTAAAATCCGACTACCTCTTTGACGGGGCGAAAGTGGATGCTGCCGGAGTTGGGGGATAAAATTGGTGTAATTTGATTGTTTTCAGGACGGCGGTGGGTGGATTGCTCACCGCCTTTTTGGTTTAGGATATGGAACAGAACGCAGCAAAAATAGTAAGCAGTGCCATTCTTGGCATGGATTTCAAGGTGGTAATTGTGAATGGTAAATCGTACATAGTTACACCTCCTACCATCAAGAAGATAGCCGGAGCGGCTTATTGGCTGTCTGACGTGAAAGATGGAAAGAATATAAAGGAATTGCTTGTCTCCATCAACAATGTAGAACCATTGGCGCACGCCCTTTCATGGTTTATTCAAGGTAATGACAGCCTGTTTGAAGAGCTGTCAAACGGGACACTGAACGAAGTTATAGACGGTCTTGAATCAGCTTACTCCTTACTGTCTACTAAAAATTTTTTGAGGCTGTCAGTTTTAGCGAAGAACGTAGCAAGCCTGACAGCAAAGCAACGGCAATAGGAAACGACTGCCTATTGGGTCAGATTGCGTCGTTCATGGAAAATTTACATCTGACGTACATGGAAGTAGTGGAAGTAATTCCGTATCGCAATCTGGTAATCATGCAAAAAGATAAACTGCGTGCCGCTTACGGGGATGTCATGCAGGAAGTGACGGACGCAGAGTTTTTCAAGAACAGAAAATTTGATGAATAGTAAAATATGGCAACACTATATTTCAAGGTATCGAGTGACTGGGAACAAGTTGTAAAACTCCGCCAAGAGTGCGAGAAGTTGGAAACCCAACTGAAGAAGATGGACTCAAGGAGTGCTCCAGCGGCAACAAAAACACTTGAAACGCAACTTGCGTCTACTAAACAACAGATGATGGGGCTGGTAACCGAAGCAGCCAAGGCAGGAGCTGAGATTGAGAATGGCTTCAAGAAGAAAATCTACGATGCCTCACAGACGGTGAACGGATTATCCGAAAAGATTATTGCCCAACGGGCTGTCATCAAGGACATAGAGTTTGATGTGAAACGTCTTGGGGACGCTTATCGCACGGCTTTGAAGAATAATCCTATAGGAGCATCCGGCAAGCTGGCAGAATACAACGCTGCCCGCAAGGCACTCGATGAAGAGAAAGCGGCATTGTTTGGATTAACGCAGCAACAAGCTGAAGCTCGGCTTTCGGTGAAAAAGCTCAGGGATGAGTATTCTCTTTACAAACAGGAAGCGGGAGAAACCATCAAAACAAACAACGGGCTTTCTCTGTCGTGGGGAAAGATGCTTGGTATAATCGGCGGAGCTACGGCATTGAAATCATTGGCTTCACAGATTGTCCGTGTCCGTGGCGAGTTCCAGTCTATGCAGACGGCCATTGAGACGATGGTTGGCAAGGATGTAGCCTCTGGGTTGATGACTCAACTGAAAGAGATGGCAAAGATTTCCCCGCTTACTCTTACCGATATGGTGAATGCCGAAAAGATGATGCTTGGCTTCAATATCCAAGCGGAAGACACGGTACGATACCTTCAGGCATTGAGCGATATATCAATGGGAGACAGTGTTAAATTCAAATCACTTACTTTGGCTTTCTCACAAATGTCTGCCGCAGGAAAACTCATGGGGCAGGACTTGAATCAAATGATAAACGCCGGATTCAATCCTCTGCAAATCATCGCTGAAAAGACAGGAAAATCCATCGCAACGCTTAAAGACGAGATGTCAAAGGGTGCCGTTTCTGCCGAGATGGTACAGCAAGCATTCATTGATGCCACAAGCGCGGGAGGTAAGTTCTACCAGATGTCCGAGAATGCTTCCAAGACCATCAACGGACAACTATCCATGATGCAGGATGCCTTGGACAACGCCTTCAACGAAATGGGACAAGCATCTGAGGGGGTAATCATGGAAGGCATACAGCTTACTACCACGCTAATACAAAACTACGAAACGGTAGGTAAGGTGTTAGTCGGACTTGTCGCCACTTACGGAGCATATCGAACGGCTGTCATGTTGGCTACTATTGCCACAAGCAAACACACCATCGCAGAAGTAGCTTTGACAAATGCGAGGGTTATTGCCCGGAAGGCTCAATTATTGCTTAACGCCGCTATGCTGACCAATCCGTATGTGGCAGTAGCTACGGTGGTGACAGCTTTGGCGGCCTCTATATGGGTACTTTCTACCCGGACTTCGGAAGCGGAAAAGGCGACAGAGCGTTTTAACACCATCATGGACGAGCACAACAAGAAGGAGGAAGAACACAAACAAGCTGTAGATGCCTTAATTTCTACCATCCAAGACCAAAACAAGGCCGAAGGCGAACGGTTGGCTGCTTTTGAGAAGTTAAAAGCTGAATACCCGGCTATCTTTCAGAACTACACGACTGAAACGGATTTTTTGAAGGAGATTGTCAAGTATAAGAGGCAGATTGCGGAAGAAGATGCACGACGTTCCACTTCTTCTTTGGAGGAACAGTTGAGGGTAGAGCAAAACAGATTGAACCATTATCGGCAAGTACGTACCAGCGGAACATCTACGTCTTTGGTGGATATGGACGGAAACGGTTGGGCGAGCGACAACGTGGAAGATGCTATCAAAGCGCAAACACAAATAGTAAACCGTCTAAAGGCTCAGATTTCCACTCCTCTCGTTAACTCTTATCTTGAAAGCATCAAGACACTAAAAGATGAAGATATCAAGTCTGTATTGGATGAGATAACCTTATCCATGAAAGCTCTTGGCGATTCCGGTAAGGATACCATTGCCATTGTCGCATCCCTTGGTGGTGAGTTCTCCAAGGAACAGTTGGGCATGATTAAATCAGCCCTTGAAACTGAACAAAAGTCCCGAAGCGAGCGAACTACCTACGCCGAAGACTACGAGCAGGCCCGGAAAGACTGGGAAGAAGCCAAAAAAGAGTTGCAGAAAATCGAGGCCGATAAGGACAAGTTCACCAGCAAGAAATGCGAGGACGCCAAGAATCGCGTAGAATCCACCGAGAAGGCTTATAAGAAGTTGGGAGGCGACACAAAAGGCAAGGGAGTAAAGTCTGAAAATCAAATCCTAACCCAGCAATCCCGAATCGACGAACTGGAGCAGAGACAAGCCCAAGATCGCATCCGCCAACAGGTAGATCTTGAAAACCAAGTCGCCCAAGCGCGTATCGACGCTATGGCTGACGGTGCAGAAAAGGCCAGTGCTCAGCGAGAACTGGATAATAAAAAAGAGCTTGAAGCCATCGAAAGGCAGAAAGAAGAATATAAGCAAAAAGTTATTCAATCACAGAAGGAAATATTCGATGCACAGGAAGAACTGAAAACCAAACAGAATCCAAATTATAAGAAGAGGTCGTTTGATTCATCTTCCGTTTCTGTTGATACGTCCATGTTTGATATTATATACGATTTCACACAGAAAAAACAAGTAAACGACCGAATCCGCGAACAAGAGGAAGCCATGAACCGATACCTTCAGGAATACGGCACTTTCCAGCAAAAACGGCTTGCAATCACCGAAGAGTATAACCAAAAAATACAAAAAGCATTATCGGAAAACAACATGGGTGAAGCATTGGCATTTACCCAAGAACGTAACAGGTTGTTGTCTTCGCTTGACAAGGAAAAGGCGTTTGAAGGCATAGAAAAAGCCTTCGGGAACATATCCAACCTATCCGGCAAGGCAATAGACAGCCTTATTGACAATTTAAAAAAGTATAAGAAAGAAGCCATTGACACGTTCGATGTTTCCGACATAGACAGGTATGAAAAAGCCTTGTCAAGGCTGGAAGATGCAAAGCTTGAAAACAAATTCAGCGTATTCTCGAATTTCATACCTGACTTTTACCGTGAGCAGATAAAATTGGAGGAAGAGTTCAATCAGGCGCAGGAAACATCTATCGAGCTCGGACAAAAACAGGCTGAACTGGAAAAGGAAATCCTTGAATACATTGAGAAGCAGACCGGAAAGAAATTCAAAAAAGAAGACCTGTATAGTACAGAAGGAATAAACGGGATTGCAGGATTGCTTTCAGGTAAGGGAGGTGATTCCCTGTCCAAATTCACCGAAATGAAATCTTCCCTTGACAGCGTATCGGCGGCAAGTGACAATGCCGGACAGAAGATGTCCGCCCTCTTTAACATGAAAGGAGGTAGCGGAGGAGGAGCCAGCACGGTAGCCGTAATTGATACCATTGTGCATGGAATCAATGACCTGGTACAAGGTTTGAATGACATGGCGAACGAAATCAAGGACACGATGGAGGCATTGGGAAGGAATACAGACATAGATTCCGGTATCGGCAAGTTCGCGGAAGGCATGAGCATGTTCGCGGAAGCATCTCAGGGTGCGACTGACGCATGGGACAGCTTGAAGAGCGGAAACATCGGGGGTGTATTCGCCGGAGTTACCAAGTCGTTCACAGCATGGATAAAGGGATTTGCAGGCATACATGACAAAAAGAACGAAAAACGTATCCAGCAGTCACAGGAACAAGTAGATACATTAACTGATTCCTATGACAAGCTTGGCCGTGCCGTAGAAGATGCTTATTCAAAGGATGCGTCAGGACTGATTGAGGATCAGAACAAGCTATTGGAGCAACAGAAGCTTCTGATCGAGCAACAGATACGCGAAGAACAGGACAAGAAAAATACAGATGACGAACGTATCAAGGAATGGCAAAGGCAGATTGAGGAAATCAACCAGACTATAGAGGATAACAAGGAGGCTGCGGTTGATGCCATATTCGGAGAAGACTTACAGTCCGCCATCGAGAACTTTGCGGACGCCTATGCCGAAGCATGGGCTAACGGAGAAGACAAAGCCGAATCGGCAAAAGATACCGTGAAGAAGATGATGCAGCAGATGGTTACCGAATCCATCAAAGCCGCCATGCAATCATCCGGTGCTATGGAAGAAATCCGGAACAAATTGCAACAATTCTACGCGGACAACGTGCTTACCGGATGGGAGCAGGACTATATCTATAACATGGCTGAAGAATTGCAGAAAGAATTGGATAGTCAATTCGGATGGGCGGACAGCCTGTTTGGAAACGATGAAGCAAAGAAACAGCAGTCCGCATCTTCACGAGGCTTCGGTACGGAAATGACACATGAGGACGCAGGAGAACTTAGTGGAAGGTTTACGGCACTTAACGAAAGCTCGTTGCGTCAGGAATCAATCCAGCAAGGTATCAGCGACATTGCCGACGACATGCGTAACATCATCGCCCAATCGTACCTTGAACTACAGCAGATAAGCGAGAATACGGGTGAGATAATAAAACCTATCAAGCAGATGCAGCTTGACATAGCGGAAGTCAAACGAAATACAAGCAGAATATGATTAGTGTAAAGGAAATCATGCAAAAAGCCATAGGATTAGGCGCATGCACCCAATCCGGAAAGGCGACAGACTGGAAAAGCCTTGTATGGCTGTTTTTCAGCCCTCAGGGACGTGAGTTTTGCAGGGATAATAACTATCCTTCTATAGAATCATTCCGGTCGATGGCGAAATATGTGGAGCCATACTGCGTGTACGTTGAAAAGCCGATAGAAAAGCACAATGAAAACGTGGCATTAATCGGGGAAGCCGAAAGCACGCTCCGCTATGACGGTGTGGAAAAGGCTTATAAGGTGATTCTCATGCACGGTGCAAAGGCTACAATACATGTAAGCAATTATGCGGTAGTAAGGCTGGAGAATATCAGCGGAAGATATGAAATCATAAATGACGGAACGGCGGAGGTATTGGTATGACAGGAGAACTATACATAAACGAAAAGGACGCATGGACCACATGGGGTGTGAACATGGGCGAAGGGTTCCTTGACGCGATAGACGCGCCTCTTCCCATGAAAGAATATGTGGAGGACGAGAGCAGGCTGGAGGACGGAATAAGGATAGACACGGGAAATCCGAAAGTGGACTCACGGGAGATAACGCTCGGCTTCACCATCATGGGCTCTTCGGAGACGGACTACCGGAGCAAGAAGGCGGCGTTCCAGACGGAGCTGCAGAAGGGGGCTTTCACCATACGCATACCGGCTCTCGGCACGCAGAAGTACAAGATGGTGTATACCGGAAAGAGCATATCCTACGGTCTCAGCAGGAGGCGTGACTTCGGACATTTCACGATGAAGTGCACGGAGCCGAACCCTGCCGACAGGGAATAACGAACAATCCCTCCATTGTTTCGTATCGGAAGTGAAGATTCTCGCGTTTAAGAATCCGTTTGGCGAACTTTGGGAAAGATTTTTCACCAACGGGCTGTGGTGAAAACAGGGGATGTGGAATCTCCCCTACCCTATGAAGATTATAGATAACTTCGAAGCATGGCAACACAGGCTAAAATAGACATAAAATCCGCAGGCGGAACCACCCTGCTCTCCACTTCAATCAACGAGGGAGCCAAAGGCTACTACAGCCTGATGCAGCACGACTACATCGTGCTCCCGTTCAAGCTGCGCACGCCTATTGATTTCAAGATAGGCTCGTACGTGGACTTGCGGGGCGTGTTCGATGATGCGCTGGGCGGCAAGCTGGCGAAGATGTATTACGTGACAGAGCTTCAAAACCCGTCATACAACACGTCTACCGGCGCATACGAGTACCAGCTCAGGCTGAACGCATACTACTGGCTGTGGAACAACTTCATCTTCAAGTACACTCCCGAATCGACAGCCGGAGAGGCATCGTGGAGCCTTACCGCCCCGCTTGACGTGCAGCTTGGCGTGTTCCTCCGCAACCTTTCCGAACTGGGGTTCACGTACAACGGCGTCCCCTACGAATACAGCATAGATTCCACGGTGGAGAACAAGGCGGTAGCGATGACGTACGACAACACACGCCTGTTGGACGCCCTGTTTTCGATGGGCGGCGAGAACGCATGGGACTGCGACGTGTGGGTCACGGAGAACGTGATTCACTTCGGACGTTGCGAGCACGGCGATGCGGTGAAGATTGAAATCGGCGTGGAAGCGTCGGACATGACACGGAACGAAAGCCGTGGCACATTCGCCACCCGTATCTATGCCTTCGGGTCTACGAGGAACATTCCTGAAAACTACAGGGAAAACAGCAATCCTGACCTTACTGTAAATGGTATAGTCCAGAAGCGGCTGATGCTGCCTGCTGACACGCCTTACATTGACGCATATCCGGACATGCAGCCGTTCGAGGTGGTGGAAAGCGTGGTTGTGTTCGAAGACATATACCCGAAGCGTATCGGTACATTGTCGGACGTCAAGACGGTAGACCGTACCATTGAGGACGGAGAAGGCAACCAGACCGGAACGTTCAAGGCTTACCAATACAAGGACGCCGGGCTTACGTTTGATGAAGAATACATACTTGAGGGTCAGGAGCTGCGCATCGTCTTCCAGTCGGGCAAGCTCAACGGGCTGGACTTCGGAGTAACATTCAACCCCAATGGCTCCAATCCCGCTGAACAGCTTTGGGAAATCGTGGCGAACGAGGACTACGGAAGAAGGCTTCCGGACGAGGTGATGAAGCCGGAGAACGGCGACAAGTACATCCTCTACGGGTTCAATATCAAATTGGTGTCAGACCAGTACACACCGGAAGCCGAGCAGGAGCTGAAAGAGCGTGCGCAGGCTTACGTGAACAAGACCAAGGTGGATGACGGCACATACACCGTCCCGCTGCGTGCGTCCTACGTACGGGAGGACATGATAAGCCGCACCTACGATGTGGGTCAGAAAGTGAACCTTGTCAACCCGTCCTTCTTCGGAACGGAAGGGCGCATATCCCGTGTGATAGGCTGGGAAATGTGCCTTGACATCCCTTCGGACAACCCGGTATACACCATCGGGGAATCAGCGCAATACTCACGCCTGACGGAGATTGAGGACAAGGTGGATTCGCTCGTGTTCAACGGGCAGACCTACCAAGGAACAGGCGGAGGAAGCGGTGTATATGTCATACGGACCAACGATTCAACTCCGGCATCGGACAGCAACGTGTTCTCGGCACTGAGGTCGCTGTCTACTTTCCTCCGCAAGGACAAAGCGGACGCTACCCGTTTCCTCCTCACACTATACGCCGGTGCGGTGTTCGGCAAAGAAGGTTTCGCTTCCGGCCTTTCGGGGTTCGGTGCAAAGATTGACGAGAACGGGAACGGTGAGATGCGCGGACTTACACTGTGGGAATGGCTACAGGTGCCTGAACTCCGGTACAACCGCGTGGAGGTCTATCTTGGAATCAGATGGAACACGCCAGGGGCAGGGATTATCCTCACCTGCACACCGGATACGGACGATGAAGGGAATACGCTGTCCACGGGCACATGTACGCTGAAACTCGAAGACGGCGAGATGGGTGCCGTGTCGAATGATGACATAGCAATGGGCATCTATCACTTCGGGAATGGCCTTGACGCTACCGGGGACAGCGATGACAGCAAAGGTAACTTTAAGTTCGCAGGGTTCGCCACTTCTTATTTCCGCATAACGGGTGTTTCCGGTAATTCAAATGATACGTTCACCTATTCCCTGCGTCCTGGATATACGGTGCATCCGCAGCCGCAGATGCATTTCTCCTGCTACGGAAACTTCACGAATGCATCACGCCAGTCTAGCATGTACCAGACACGCAGCTACATCCGCATGATAGTGAACCAGAACACATGGGAGATCGGTGCTGCCAACATACGGTTCCAGATAGGAGACCTTACGAACCTGAACATACACGGACTGTCGGCAAGCGGATACGGGATGTACGGCACAAACGTGTTCTTCACGGGTGAGGTCACGCAGCTGAAACCTGACGGTACTCCTGTAATGACCGCCAACGACAGGGGTGCATGGAAGAGCGGACACTACGACTACTATGACCGCGTGAGCCATGACGGGTGTATATGGCTGTGCGTGAACGAAGACGGTACCACATCGGTTCCTTCGCGCAACAATCCGGACTGGCTGCTGCAGGTGGACAAGGGGCAGGATGGGCAGGACGGAGCCAGCCCCGTCAACATGGGCGGATGGTACAGCGGGATGTTCGTTCCCTATATGGGCATCGTCCGCATGGGAGGGGCATCGTGGCAGTGCATCAATAAAAACGGCACATCGAACCCCCCGCTGTGGACGGTGACCGACAAGGACAGCAACCGATTGCTCCAGACGCAGGACGGCGGGGCGACCTATGGCTATATCCTTACCGGAGAAGAGAACACCGCGGAATACGTACTGGTCGCACGGGACGGCACAGATGGGGCGGAAGGCGTGCCAGGTACACCCGGCAAGGATGGAAAGACCCTTTTCACTTGGATTCGTTACGCCGATGACGCACAGGGTACAGGCATCTCTGACCATCCCAGCGGGAAAGCCTTTATCGGATTCGCCTACAACAAGGAATCCTCATTGGAAAGCAACAATCCCGAGGACTACACGTGGAGCGACATAAAGGGCGAACAGGGCATACCGGGCGAGAAAGGTGCGGACGGTACGCAATACTACACCTGGATTGCCTACTCGGACAATGCCGACGGCAGCGGCATGTACCAGCAGCCCAAGGACAGCACACTGTATATCGGGATTGCGGTGAACCAGCTGACACAGACGGAGAGCGGCGACCCCGCCGACTACACGTGGAGCAAGTTCAAGGGCGAGAAAGGCGACAAGGGTGACCAAGGCCCACAAGGCGTACCCGGCGAGAAAGGGGCAGATGGCGTGACCCACTACACTTGGATTCGCTACGCGGACAATGCGCAGGGTGGAGGCATCAGCAACGACCCGACCGGGAAATCCTACATCGGCTTCTCTTACAACCAGGCTGTGCCCAACGAGAGTGACGACCCGACAGACTACACCTGGAGCCTTATCAAGGGCGAGAAAGGCGACAAGGGTGACCAAGGCGTGCCCGGAGCCAAGGGCGAAGACGGAACACAGTACTATACATGGATAAAGTATTCAGACAACGCTGACGGAAGCGGTATGTATGATACTCCTAAATCGTCCACTGTCTATATAGGCATTGCCGTTAACAAGACCAGTCAGACCGAGGGGAATAACCCTTCTGATTATACATGGTCGCAGTTTAAGGGGAATAAAGGCGACAAGGGAGACAAGGGTGACGGATATACCCACATGGGACAATGGAAGTCCGGTATGGTCGTGCCTTATATGGGCGTTGTCACGATGGGTGGCAGTTCGTTTGTCGCCAAAGTAGCCACGACAAACCCACCGCTATTCACATTGACCGACAAGGACGGGAACAGGCTGACCGACAAAAATGGGAACTACCTGCTTACCGGAGAGACGAACACAGCCGAATATGACGTGCTCGCAGAACGCGGTCAGAACGGGCTTGACGGACTTCAGGGCAAGGACGGCGAGCAGGGAATACCGGGCAAGGACGGTAAGGATGGTCAGACCACCTACTTCCATATCAAGTACTCAAAGAATGAAAACGGCAATCCGATGTCGGACACCCCTAATGTCTATATAGGGACATATGTAGACTTCACACAGGAAGACAGCACGGACTACACCAAGTACGCATGGGCGAGATTCCAAGGCATTCAGGGTGACAAGGGCGAACAGGGTATTCCCGGCTACAATGGCGAGGACGGCAAGACCTATTACCTGCACATCAAGTATTCGGATGACGGCGGCAAGACCTTCACAGGGAACAACGGTGAAGACACGGGCGACTACATCGGCGTGCTGACCGACCTGAACGCGAACGACAGCAACACGCCTTCTGATTACAAGTGGTCGCTCATCAAGGGAGACAAGGGTGACGGGTACACGCAGATGGGAAAATGGAAGTCTGGCATGGTCGTACCCTATATGGGAGTGGTCACCATGGGCGGAAGCTCTTATGTTGCGAAGCATTCCACGACCAATCCGACCCTTTGGACACTCACTGACAAGAACGGGAACCGTCTTACCGATAAGAACGGGAACTACATTCTGACAGGAGAAACAAACACGGCGGATTATGATTTACTTTCTCAAAAGGGAGATGTCGGTGAAAAAGGAGAACCGGGTAAAGACGGTGAAAAGGGAGAACAAGGTGACAAGGGCGATAAAGGTGACAAGGGCGACAAAGGGGACAAAGGTGACAAAGGTGACAAAGGAGACCAAGGGCTTCAAGGGATTGACGGATGCGTGGTACGTACATCAGAATGGGCTACAGGCGTGGAATACCGGAATGACAGCAATATCACGGACGGCAGTCTGCCTGTCAGGTATATAGACGTGGCGTTGGTACGTAATGACTCGACAGCCACCGGATGGGATGCATACCGTTGCCTCCGTACGCACAAGTCGAACTCAAGCATAACCTATACGAACACCTCATACTGGCAGAAGTTCGCCACGAATACGACAGCAATCTTCACCTCGCTCATCATCGCGAAGAATGCCAAGATAACGTTCCTGCAAGGCAACCAACTGCTGGTACAGAAGCCTGACGGTACAGTTACCGCCGGTCTGTCAGGCAGCGAATCGGGTGCAAAGATACGTATCTGGGTAGGTTCGCCCACTCCGGATACTGCGCCGTTCAGAGTGGATGAATACGGGAACCTTACTTCGAACAAGGCTAACATTACCGGGACAATCAATGCGACCAGCGGCAACATAGGTGGATTTACGATTGGCAACGGCTATATTGGGGCAAATTCCACAGCCGGAGGTTCGGGCGGCTCGTTGTCTATAAACGACTCTTTCATCCGTACCGGAAGCACGTCATGCTACGCATTCATCGGGTCAAGGGTGTTCCCGTCATCCATGGGAGGAATGTATACATCAGCAGGACGTTTCGAGAACCATGAGTCCAATTCGTTGTCCGGTCACTTCGGAATCTACATAAGTGTGGACGGGGCAAAGGGGTACGATGATACACCGAGCTACGGAAACCATGCGCTGTATATTCCCAAAGGGGACTTGTGCGGTGTGCGTTTCAGGACAAGGCGTCTTGGTTCGAGCACGTCCATTACCGCATATGACACATTCATCATTGCGATTAGGGCAGGTATCACCATTACCCTTCCTTCCGCTCCGGAAGACGGGCAGTTCTATTTCATCACCAACAGGTCAGCCGACGGCATTACGATAGCTTGTGCAAATAAGCTGATGGTTTACAATGACACAAGCAAGGTGTCCAGCGTGGGGCTGGCAAGGGGGAAAGCTGCATTTGTGTATTACGATATAGTTAACGCTGCATACAACTGCAGCTGGCTAGGAAACTTTGATTCATAATCATATATGGGAAAGAAAATCAATTTCAGCAGAATCGAGTTCAAGACGGACATATCCGGAAAGAGCGTTTTCATACAGGACATACGCGAGGACTTTGCGAACCTCGTCTACACGAAATGCTCCGGAATCGCCGCGCTTGAGCTTGCACGGAAAATCTACAACTCCAAGGATGAGGAGGAGTACGATGACAGGGAGTGTGAACTGATAAGGGCGTGTGCCGATACATGCACGCCGCAGCTTATCGAGAGTATAACCAAATTATTGGAATGATATGATAGTGAAAGCAGTGAACGGGTGTTATCTGACCGAGAGTTACGATACACCGATTGAGAACAGAAGGTTCGAGGAGCAGGTTATAGTCTCATCCGCAGAAGAGCTTTCGATGTGGAGGGAGATAACGGAGACCGAGAAGGACAAGATGATCATGCGGCAGCAGCTTTTCCAAGTGGACAATGTTGATTATGCCTACTTGGAAAAAGTGGGTACGCTTATCGGCGGCATCGCGGCAAAGGTGAACGATGCAAACCTTACGGACGCGCAGGCCATTGAAATGAAAGGATTCTTCCCTAAATGGGAGGACGAAATCGGCAACGAACATTACGCAGGCTTCAAGTTCCAGTACGGGGAAACGCTGTATAAAGTGCTGCAACCCCATACGTTCGCGGCAGAATGGGTTCCGGGCACCGGAACGGAATCGCTGTACAAGGTGGTTCATGAAGATCACGAGGGCACGAAGGACGACCCGATACCGTGGGAGCACAACATGGAACTCGTGGAAGGGCTGTACTACACTGACAAGGATGTGCTTTACCTTTGCATCCGCGACAGCGGCATCGCCCTGTCGTATGACCTTGCCGACCTCGTTTCGGGCGGATATGTCAAACCGGTCACGGAAGAAGAGCCGGAGCAGCCCAAACCTGACGGCACGCTGGAGAACCCGATACCCTACACGCCCGGAAAGACGGAGCTTGTCAAGGACAAGTATTACACGGAGGACGGCACTACCTACCTGTGCATCCAAGACGCAGGGGTGCAGGTATACAAGCTGGGCGAGATTCCTGCAATAGCACAGGAGATGTGACGGGGTATCATGATACAAAACTAAGACTAAAACTGAATTACTAACTAAAAAATTAAGATTATGGCTGACAGAAAAGAAAATGAATTGACGAAAGCGAACAACTTCGAATATGTACGTGCATTGGATTCTAACGGGAACTCTATCAAAATCTCAAAATCAGACCTTGTATCAGTTCTGGAAG
>ULKH01015342.1_pt1 | contig 21790 bp, 11 predicted proteins | sample 1951111 | NCBI WGS metagenome assembly ULKH01 (sample SAMEA4835496, study PRJEB28245) | human gut metagenome | biome: gut microbiome; material: fecal sample | place: Denmark | collected 2008
CGCTAAATCCCGATTTGCGGGTGCAAAGATACACCAAAAATCTGAAACGCGTGCATTTTTTACAAGAAAATTGCTCAAAAACTTGTGGGTTTGATAAAAAACGCCTATCTTTGCACTCGCAAAAAGCAATAACGATGGTGCCATAGCTCAGTTGGTAGAGCAAAGGACTGAAAATCCTTGTGTCCCCGGTTCGATTCCTGGTGGTACCACACAGATGCAAGGGAGTTGCCTTACGGGCGACTCCCTTTTTTGTTTCCGCGCCGCAGGGCGGCGTATATTAATAATGTATAGGCGGCGAAATAATTTGAAATTTCTTTGAAAACGGCCTATATATTTTTTTGGTTTATGCGTCTTTCCATATAGACGTACTATAAACCTAAATAATTAAAATGCTTATGAAATTGAAGAAATTTTACCTAATCGCGGCTCTTATGGCCGCTCCGGCAGCGTCGTTTGCCACAGATTATTTCGTTACTCTTAACGGAGGTAGCGGCACAAAAGACGGCTCTTCTTGGGAAAAAGCCCTGCCGTTCAACACTTTTGCAGAGAAATTCAGTAATTACCAAGACGGCGATGTGTTCTATTTCCAGGAGGGAACGTATGTTGTTTCAGAACCTTTGAAAGTCATAGGAAAAGGTTATACTATTATAGGTGGTTTTGCAAAAGGACTTACCGGAACTACGAATGATACTCCAACACCTTCAGCTACGCCTACTATTTTCTCTGGTGATATTAATGGTGATGATGTTGCCAGCGTGGGAGATGCTGAGTGTTTGTTGTCTTTCACAGTAGCAGGTGAACATGATGTAATTGATGATATGAAGGTTGTATTACAAGGTTTAGAGTTCACTTGCGCTTTCTCTAATACGAAAGGTAATAATGGTTGGACTGACCGTGGTGCTCTTCATATAGCCGGTTGTGGTTCAGCAAATGTTAAGGATTGCCGTTTCCATGGAAATGTTGCTAATAGTGGAGAGTCTAGACAGCTTGGCGGAATGGCTTTTTCGGGACATAGTAGTAATGTTGTTTTTGAAGATTGTGAATTTACGGACAACTGGGCTACAAGCCGTGGTGCCGCTATAAAAATTTCATCAGGAAAAGAAGGCAAGGGTTCCACCGTGTTAAACCGCTGTCTTGTTGCTAATAACGAGGTGAAAGAGGGTACAGGAAGTGCTATTCTTGTTCAGCATGGAATGGCATTTTATATAATAAATTCAACCATAACAGATAATAAGGCAGGTCAGACTTCAGGTGCAATTTACAGTAATGGCTTTGCAAATGATTATGCACGAAATCTTTATATTGTAAATTCTACCATCGCAGGAAATGAAGGCGGTTCTCAAGTGGAAATGGATGCCAATGCTAATATTTATGTAGCGAACTCTATTGTAGTTTCTGACGGGACAACGGATGCGTTCTCATTTAAGGGTGCTACACATGAAGCTCTTAGCGGTGGAATGAATATTCTTGGTTCAGACGTTAACGGTGTGTTTACGTTACAAGATGCAACCGACAACGCCGAGGCTGGAAACAATTATGAAAAGATATTCGGCGACAACGTGCTTGGTGCGAACGGAGTTATCGAGCCGTTGGCAGACAAGGGCAATTATACGGCCAGTGCATTGACTGCGGCTGTTGAAGACTGGGGTATCGAGGCCGACCTTGCCGAAGACCAGACGGGCGCGAAGCGCGCCGACGGCAGCACTCCGGGTGCTTACGCCAAGTCAACGGCTACGGGCATAACGGGTGTCGAGGCTGTGAAGGGCGGCACGGATGATGCTTACTACACGCTGCAAGGCGTTAAGCTGGGCTCCCGTCCCACGGCCACGGGCATATACATCCACAACGGAAAGAAGGTTATTATAAGGTAAACAATGTAGCGCGCCGCGCCTGCGTTCCGTCCGTTGGCCTGACGGTAGGCCGTGGACGGAGTGTAGGTGCGGTATTTTTGTGCTGCGGCTCATGCCGTGGCAATGCGTTAGAAAGTATCGACATTATGTTTGTAAAGAAGATTTACGCCTGCCTCGTGCTGGCGTTTTTTTTGTCGGTTACGTGCGCGGTGCACGCCGAAGACGGCGGGCGGCGGCTCACGGTGATGGGTCTTGGCGACTCGATTACCGAGGGCGGCCAAGGCTTCAGTACGTACCTGTACCCCCTGTGGGAACGTCTGTTTGCCGGAGGGTACGACGCCGACTTCATCGGTCCGCGCCAGAGCGAGTGCCGCATAGGGCGGTTGAGCCACTGCGGCTTCAGCGGCAAGAACGTGGAATACCTTGACGCGCGCATCGACAGCCTGTACCGGAAGTACCCGGCTGACGTCGTTCTGCTGCACGCCGGGCACAACCACCGTGCCGACGAGCATCCCGTGGAGGGCATGATGCGCGCCTACAAGAGAATAATAGGCAAAATACACGCCGTCAATCCGCAAGCCGTGGTGTTCCTTGCGAAGGTCACCCCGAGCGGCAAACTGCCCAAATACTCGTACATACCCGAGCTTAACAGGCGCATAGAGGCTTACGTCGACTCGCTGCGAGACGGCCGCGTGGTGCTGGTTAACATGGCCCGGGGGCACGACTGGCGCACGATGACAATCGAAGACATGGTGCACCCCAACGCGGCGGGGCGCGAGTTCATGGCCGAGCGGTGGTATCGCGCCATACGCAAGACCATAAAGCCGCAGCACGAGGCATACAACCCGGAGCGCATCGGCTACAAGGCCGACTCGCTGCGCGGCAGCCTTGAGCTGCACGTGTTCCGCCCGGAGGGTGGGGGAGAGCGGCCTGCGGTGGTGTACTTCTTCGCCGGAGGGTGGCAGTACGGCACTCCGTTGCAGTTTTACCGCGAATGCCTGTGGCACGCCCGGCACGGCTTCACGGCCATAAGCGTGGACTATTCAATCAGGAGCCTCGGCGGCAAGAGCGCGGCGCAGGCCGTGGCCGACGGGCGCGACGCCGTGGCCTACATCCGCAGCCACGCCCGCGAGCTGGGCGTTGACACGTCGCGCATCGTCGTGGCGGGCGCGTCGGCGGGCGGCGCAATCGCCGGTAAAATCGCCGACAGCCAGGTGTGCGCCCGCATGTTGTACTACCCCGTGGTTGACTCTTTGCGCGCTGACGTGGCTAAGATGCGCAAGCCGGTGCTCTTCATGATGGGCACGAAGGACAGCTTTACGCCCATCGGCCGGGCGCACGCCTTCGAGGAGCAGCTCCGCAGGCAGGGCACGCCCGTCGAGGCGCACTACTTCGAGGGGCTGGGCCATCAGCTCTTCCGCTACCGCGAGCGGCTTGGCCGCGTGTTTTATGACATAAGGGAGATTACGGACAAGTTCCTTTTCAAATTAAAAATGAACAATTAAAAATGAAAAATGAGGCTGCGCCGTAGTATGGAGCGTAACCGCCTGACTGCCAGCGGTTTGCCGCAGGCTTTGCAAAAGGCCGTCTTTTACACGCTAAAAGGCGGCCTTTTGCGTTGCAATTCACGACCTTTTGCAGGGCGAAAGGCCGTCATCCGCAAATCTGTTGGATGAAGTAAAAACATTTATCCATTGTCATGCTCTTGCCATTAATGAAAACATCCTACTGCAATCCAGGCCGTCGGTAACCGTCATGCCGCACGCCGATGCGGCATCCAGAAAACTACTGACATGGCAAATCACACAGGTTGCATACACTGGATTCCGCGTCGGAGCGCGGCATGACGGTTACCGACTGCCTGGATTATAGTAGGATGTAGTCATAAACGAGAAGGATAAGCGTATGGATAAATATTTATTCTCTTCCAAACAAACTGCGGATAAACCGGCGAAACGCCGCATGTCGTCCGCCTTCCGGGTTGCGTGCAGTGCGCCGGCGAAGGCAGATTATGGCATTGGGATTGATGAAATTTTACAAAAATTCAGCTTCCGTCCTATATATTTCCTTTACCTTTGCGTCTTCCTTAGTAGATGGCCACCTCCCGTAGACGGGAATGAAAACATTAGCTACCTACCTAAACAACCGCGGAAGTAACGATGATGGACGAGTCACGAGAGCTGATTCTCATATCAAAAGGTAACGAACTTGCCTTTGACGGTTTCATGGACCGCCATTCGCAACGCATGTACAACCATGCCTTCGGTATACTTGGCGACCGCAGCCAGGCCGAAGAGATTGTCAGCGACGTGTTTCTCGAGGTATGGAAGATGCGCAAGAAGCTGCTTGGCATAGAGAACATCGACAGCTGGCTCAGCACCGTAGTGTACCGCAAGTCGGTGTCGCAGCTGCGCAAGGAGGCGCGCCGCAGCAGGCGCGTCAGCCTGGACGAGCTGCCCAACTTCAACTTCCCCCAGATGCAGAGCCCCATGGACAGCATGATTTCGGAGGAAGAGATGGGCCGCCTGAACGACGCCATAGAGCAGCTGCCGGCCAAGTGCAAGCATGTGTTTTACCTGGCGAAGATAGAGCAGATGCCCTACGCCGACATCTGCGACATGCTGAAAATATCGCTCGCCACGGTCAACTATCACGTAGGTTACGCCCTTCAGTCGCTCAGGAAAAGGCTGAAGGCCAAGGCATAATACTAAGGTAAAAGATTGAAAGGGAAACAGAATGGAGAACAACATCTTTGAACATCAGTTCGGCGACGGCGCGGAGGACATGAAGCTGAAGAGCTTTGTGACCGATGCCGTGCCGGCGGAGGCAGACATGAGCAGCATAAAGAAAAAGACATATGCCAAGATACGCCATGACAACGAACGCCGCAGGACGCGGCGCATGATAACGTTGGGCTTGGCGCTGGCGGCCAGCATAGCATTGCTCGTGGTAGTAACGGTGGTGCCGCGCGGCGCGCTCTCCGGCATGACGGACGGCGTGGCGGCCTTGGCCGAACCTAAGACGGTGACGCTGGCGGTGCCCCTGGGGCAGACCAGGGCGGTGACGCTGCCCGACGGCACGAAGCTCGTTGCCAACTCGCGCTCCACGGTAAGCTATCCGGAAAGGTTTGACGGCGACACCCGCGACATACACGTGAAGGGCGAAGTCTACCTTGACGTGGCACACGACAAGGAGCACCCGTTCATAGTACACACGGGAGGCTTCAGCCTGAAAGTGCTCGGCACGAAGTTCAACCTGTGCAGCTACGACGTCCGCCGTGCAAGCGTGGTGCTCGTGGAAGGCTCGGTAGAGGTAACCACCAAGAGCAATGACAAGGTGAAGATGCACCCCAGCCAGCTGCTCAACGTCTCCGACGGACAGCTCGACGGCCTGCGCACGGTAGACACATCACAGTACACCAGCTGGATGAAGGGCATCATGGACCTTCACGGCGACGACATACACCAGGTGGTAGGCCGCATCAACGACTATTACGGCACCGACATAGGCGTGCACGGCAAGATGGCGGTAACCCCGCTTTACGGCAAGCTGGTATTCCAAAAAGACGTTGACGACGTGCTGAAGGCTATCAACACCATCACGGGCACGCGCGTCGAGGTAATAAACGGCAAGGCCTGCATAACGAAGCGGACGGAAAAGTAACACATCTAATATCAATAATTAACCAAAATTTTCAAAAGTAATGGGTAAGGGGAAACTATGTCCTTCAACCAAGAAAACAAGCGGCCGCATTAACACATGTAAACGTTTCGGTCTCTTGCTAATTTCCCTCGGACTGGCCTTCACGGCACAGGCCGGGGACGTAAGCGTGACGTTCAGTCCCGACACCGTGCGCGTGCTGCGCAATCCGTTGAACGGATGGGTGATGTACGTAGGCCGCACGTGGGACGACAACTTCTGGACCACCGAGGGTTACGACGCCATCAGCGTGGGCGACTCCACCGTGCGCGTGTCAGACTATGCCAACACCTGCTACATACGCACCAGCTGGAGCTCGATGGAACCCGAAGAGGGCAAGTATTTCTGGAACGACCCTTCGTCGCGCCTCGGCAAGCTATTGCAGAGCGCATTGCGGCGGGGCATGAAGCTGGCGTTCCGCATCGTCGTTGACAGCCGCGACCAAGGGCAGAACACTCCGCTCTATGTCAAGGAGGCAGGAGCCAAGGGTTTCCAAGACCCCGGCAACCCGAAGAACTGGTCGCCGTACCCCGACGACCCCGTGTTCCAGCAGAAGTACGCCAAGTTCCTGCGCGCACTGGCCTCAGAGTACAACGACCCCGACAAGGTAGACTTCATCGACGCCTTCGGCCTGGGCAAGTGGGGCGAGGCTCACGGGGTGGTTTACGGCGACTATGCGAACAAGGAAAAGGTGTTCGACTGGATTACCACGCTCTATACCAAGACGTTCACGCGCATCCCGCTCATCATCAATTACCACCGCCTCGTGGCCGACACCGTAAGCTGGGCGGCACCACATCCGCGCAGCCAGGCCCTGCTTGAGAGCGCCATCGAGAAAGGCTACAGCCTGCGCCACGACGCATTCGGCATGACGGGCTACTACCAGCAGTGGGAAAAGGACTTTGCACATAAATGGAACTTCCGCCGCCCCATCATCATGGAAGGCGGCTGGATAACCAAGGCTCACCACCGTTATTGGATAGACCCGAGCGGCCGTTACCGCGAGGGACACTCCGAGGACGTGCGCCTCGGCGAGTATATCGACGCGCAGGAAGGCCGTGTCAACATGATGGATTTGCGCATAAACGACGAGACGCGCTCATGGTTCGGCCAGGCGTTCGGCCTTGTCAAGGCCTTCGTCGCCCACGGAGGCTACCGCCTATACCCGGCCAAGGTGACGCTGCCCGGCGAGGCCAAGGCAGGCAGTACGGTGACATTGCGCTCGCGCTGGGAGAACATAGGCTGGGGATATTGCCCTACGAACATACCCCAGTGGAACCAGAAATACAAGGTAGGCTACGCCCTCTTCAAGGACGGGCGGCCCGTGCGCGTGTTCGTAGACACGCAGAGCGACCTCTCTACATGGCTCAAGGGCAACCCTACCGACTGCTCCGTTACGGCGACGCTTGACGGCCTCGCCAAGGGAAGGTATGAATGGAAGGTGGCTCTCGTAGACACCACCAAGGCCAACCGCCCGGGGCTCGACATAGCCGTTGACGCCGCGCTGCTGCAAGACAAGTGGCTGAAAGTTACTGAAATGACAATAAAATGATAGTACCTAAACATATCAGCTTTATGAGAAAGAAAGCAATCTTTACCTATGGCGGCAAACATCTTGCCGCACTGTGTCTGTTTGGGATGGCGGCAATGTCGTCGCCAGCAATGGCTTCAGGCCTGTCGCCCGACCGTTCCGAGGCGATACTGGCTGTAAACGCCGCCGGCAACACAGTAAAATCAGTGTTAACCTACATCGAAGGCCATAGCAAGTACGTCTTCGTGTATGGTCAGAACGTGAAAAACCGCCTTGACGAAAAGGTGCAAATCACGCTTGAAGGCAAGACAGCCGAGAAAATACTCGACGAGCTTTGCCGTAAGACAGGCATGAAGTACACCATTTCAGGCCGTCAGGTTACAATCACCGTAGACGGCTCTAAGAAGGCCCAGGACCGCCAAAATCCCAGTGGGGGGGGTGGTAAAAAGACGGTCAAGGGTGTTATCGCCGACGTGAACGGAGAACCGCTTATCGGCGCCACCGTGAAGGTGAAAGGCACGCAGATAGCCACCGTTACCGATTTCGACGGCAACTACTCAATCGAAGCTCCCGAAGGCTCTACCCTTGAGGTAAGCTACATCGGTTTCAACACCCAGGAGGTGAAGGTGGGCAACCGCAACAGCTACAACATCGAGATGGCCGAGGACGACAACTCGCTCGAAGAGCTGGTGGTAATCGGTTACGGTACGGTTAAGAAGAAAGACCTTACCGGCGCCATAGCCGCCGTAAAGGGTGGCGACCTCAGCAACCGCCGTACCACCATGCTTTCAAACGCCTTGCAGGGTGCACTCTCCGGCGTGATGGTGCGCCGTAGCAGCTCGGCCCCGGGCTCGGGAGCCGGCAGCATACACGTGCGCGGTGTCACCACCATGGGCGACTCGTCGCCGCTCGTCATCGTCGACGGTGTTGAGGGAAGCCTCGACTACGTTAACGCGAACGACGTTGAGAGCGTGACCGTCTTGAAGGACGCGGCCGCAGCCAGCATCTACGGTTCTAAGGCCGCAGCCGGCGTAATCCTCGTAACCACCAAGCGTGGTGCCGACACGGGCAAGTTCCAAATCAAGTACAACGCCGAGTTCGGCTGGGAAATACCCACCAAGCAGCCCGAGATGGTAGGATTGACGCGCTATCTTGAGATGAACAACGAGCTGATGTACAACGACAACCCGGCGCAGGGCTTCTTCCAGACTTATTCCGCCGACCAGACGAAGAACTGGATGAAGTACCACGAGACCGACCCCAACCGCTATCCCGTGACCGACTGGACCGACCTCATACTTAAAGGCTCGGCTCCGCGTATGACCCACACCATCAGCCTGAGCGGCGGAAACAAGTACATCCGCTCGCAGACGTCGCTCTCTTACGACGATGTGGACGGTCTTTATGACGGCCGCAAGTTCCAGCGTTACATGCTGCGCTCTAACAACGACTTCACCATAAACAAGTGGCTTAGCGCCTCGCTCGACCTCTTCGTGCGCCACGCCAAGAGCCAGAACAAGATATACGACCCCTTCAGCACCATGCGCTTGATGCCCGCCATCTACGCGGCTACGTGGTCAGACGGCCGTCTGGCCGAGGGAAAGAGCGGCTCCAACCCCTACGGACTGCTAAAGGAAGGCGGCTCTACCGTCAGCCACTCTACCCAGGTGGGCGGTAAAGGCTCGCTCACAATCAAGCCGTTCGAGGGCTTAAGCATCCAGGCCATCGTGTCGCCGTACATCAACTACCAGAAGTCAAAGCAGTTCAAGATGGCCTGCGGATACACGCTTGCCGACGACCCCAACACCTTCGGCGGATACTTCGACGGCGGAAGCGGCCTGTATGCCGCCAACAAGCTTACCGAGGGACGCAACGACGACTGGCACGTAACGTCGCAAGTCATCGCCAACTACATGCGCGACTTCGGCAAGCACAGCCTCACGGTTATGGCAGGTTTCGAGAACTATTACTCGAAGAGCGAGAGCCTCGGAGCCGCACGCGACCAGTATGTGCTCACCAACTATCCTTACCTTAACATCGGTCCGGAGGAATATATGGAAAACAGCGGCACGGGTTCGGAGTACACCTCCACCTCATGGTTCGGCCGCGTGCTCTATTCTTACGCAGACCGCTACCTCTTCCAGGCCAACGTCCGCCACGACGGCTCTTCACGCTTCGCAAAGAAGTACCGCTGGGGTACGTTCCCCTCGTTCTCCGCAGGATGGGTTGTCACCGAAGAACCGTTTATGAAGAACTTTATGAACAGCCAGAAGTATCTGTCGTACTTCAAGCTGCGCGGCAGCTGGGGTAAGCTGGGTAACGAGCGCATCGGCAGCAACTACTTCCCCTACATCGCGCTGATGAGCTTCGGCAACACAATATTCTATATGGCTGACGGCTCTGTCGTTTCGGCCAACACCGCCCGTCCGGCAGTGCTCGCAGTTGAGGACATCACCTGGGAGACCACGACGTCTACCGACATAGGCTTCGACGCCAACTTTTTCGACAACCGCCTGCGCCTGACCTTCGACTACTACTGGAAGAAGACGACAGACATGCTCCTTGCCATACAGATACCTTACACCATGGGTTACAACGACCCGAGCACCAATGCCGGCAAGATGTCGACCCACGGATATGACATCGACCTTACATGGCAGGACCACATCGGGGACTTCAACTACAGCATAAGCGTAAACTTCTCCGACTTCCTCTCGAAAATCGACTATATCAACAACTCCGATCTTATCAGCGGCGGCAAAATCAAGCGTGCCGGAACATATTTCAACGAGTGGTACGGATACATCTGTGACGGAATATACCAGACGCAGGAAGAAGTCAACAACTCGGCTACGCTCAACTCAAGCGTGACCGTCGGTGACCTGAAGTACCGCGACATCAGCGGCCCTGACGGTGTGCCCGACGGCGTAATCTCGCCCGAGTACGACCGGGTGCCCCTCGGCAACTCGCTTCCCCGTTACCAGTACGGCGGACAAATCAACGCTTCATGGCGCGGCATCGACTTGAGCATGGCGTTCCAGGGCGTAGGCAAACAGAACTCTTACCTTGAAAGGGCGATGGTTGAGCCGCTGCGCAACAACTACGGCAACATACCCGCAATAATCGAAGGCAAGTACTGGAGTCCGTTCAACACCGACGAGCAGAACGCAAACGCGTTCTATCCGCGTCTGTCAAGCGTGTCGAAGAACAGCAACTACGAGACGTCAGACCACTGGATATTCAACGGAGGCTACTTCCGTATGAAGAACATCACGCTCGGCTACACCCTGCCGCAGCAGTGGACACGTTACATCGGCATCGACCGCACACGCTTCTATGTCAGCGCGTCAGACCTGTTCTGCATCAGCGACTTCCCCGACGGGTGGGACCCTGAAATGGGAGTAAGCTCATATCCTATCACCACGTCGGTGGTATTCGGTATCCAAGTTACATTCTAAAAAAAACGCAAATACAATGAAAACAAAGATATTATTGTCAGCAATGGCAGCCGTCGGCCTTTGCCTTACATCATGTGAGAGCATGGATCTTGTGCCGAAGATGGAAGGCAACACGGAGTCTTGGTACACCACCGAGACCGAGTTGAACTTGGCGGCGAACGACTTTTACATCCTCGGTTACTGGCAGGAGCCGCTCATCTCCTCTGAACAGTGGACGGACAACACCACCTACCGCCAGCAGAACCGCAACCCGAACAGCAACGGCACCGTGCTCGACGGTACGCTGAACGGCCAGCAGTACGAGGTGTACGCGCTGTGGCAGCAGAGCTACAAGCTCATCGCGCGCTGCAACACCATGCTCGAGAACATTCACAAGGCCGAGGGCAACGTGGCCGAGAGCGTAATCAACCGCTACAAGGGCGAGGCTTACTTCTGCCGCGCCTGCAAGTACGCCGACCTTACGTTCTTCTACGGCGACGTGCCCTACATGGACAAGACTATGACCATCGACGAGGCGGAGAAGATGGGACGCCGCAACAAGGACGAGGTGAAGGAGCTTACATACGCCGACTTCGACAAGGCGATAGAGTACCTGCCCGAGTCTTACGGCAACGAGGAAATCCACGCAACCAAGGGCGCGGCTCTCGCGATGAAGGCCCGCTACGCCCTTTACATGCACGACTACGACATTGCCGAGGCTGCCGCAAAGCAGTGCATCGGCCTCGGATTGTACGAGCTGTACCCAAGCTATTCCGAGCTGTTCCTGCAAAACACGAAGAACGTGCCTGAAAAGGTGTTCTGCCTGCCCCGTTCAAGGACTACCGAAGTGATACTCGACTCATGGTTCGTAAACAACGGCCTGCCGCGTAACGCCGGAGGCTACGGCTCTTACAATCCCTCATGGGACTTGTTGGCCGCCTACCTCTGCACCGACGGTCTGCCAATCGACGAGTCTCCGCTCTTCGACCCGCACAACCCGTTCGAGAACCGCGACCCTCGCTGCACGATGACCATCGTCGAGTTCAATACGCGCCACGTAGGCTTCGAGTACGACCCAAGCCCAGCCGCAAAGCAGGTGATGAACTACAATACGGGCAGTATGCAGAAGAACAACGACTCGCGCATCAATGCCCAGTACGCTTCGTTCAACGGACTGCTCTGGAAGAAGGGCATCGACGACACTTGGACGGAGAACGGCCGCATGGTGGAGCAGGACTACATAGTAATAAGGTATGCCGACGTGCTTCTTATCTATGCCGAGGCTCTTATCGAGCAGAACAAGGACTTGGACGTTGCCGCCGACTACATCAACCAGGTGCGCGCACGCGCTTACGGTGTTGACAAGAGCGCGACGAGCGAATATCCAGCCGTTGTAGCCACAGACCAGGCGCAGATGCGCAAGGCCGTGCGCATAGAACGCCGCATGGAGTTCGCCATGGAGAACCAGCGTCTGCAGGACCTTATGCGTTGGGATTTGGCCATCAAGGCTCTCAACGGTTACAACTATATCATGCTGACGGACCCGGAGCAGGTGCTTTCCGATGTCGTTGACACGGGCAACTGGTTCTGGGGCATAACTCCGCAAATCGACGATGACGGCCTTGCCGACTTCTCCGCGCTGTACAACAGGGGACTGTGTGCATACGGAGCGAAGCGCAATTTCCCCGAGCGTCAGATGTTGTGGCCGATACCTACGCACGACACACAGTTGAATCCCAACCTTGGGAACAACCCGGGCTATTAACCATAAACAGACAAGACAATGAAAAACAGGATATTATTCAGCGGCCTCAAGGCCGTGTCGTTGGGACTGCTCACCTTCACGGCGGCGTCCTGCAACGACGATATAGACAACTATTACTCGCGCAACCAGTCGGAAATCACGATTGAAGGGTCGGGCGAATACATCAAGCTTGACGAGAGCAAGCCCGACGAAGTGGCGCTCACCATCGACTGGTCGCCCGCGCATGACTACGGTTACGACTACGTCACCACGTACCAGTATGAGATGCGCGTCAGCGGAAGCGGCGGCTCCATCGAGGAGTACGAGGACTATGGCAACTTCCACCGCGAGTTCACCAACGCCGAGCTGCAAGACCTGCTCGTCAACCACTTCGGAGTGACAACGAGCACCGCGGTAGACGTTACGTTCAAAATCACGGCATCGTTTGAAGGGCCTACGCTCAAGGTGCCCGACGTAGAGGAAAAGACTATAAAGGTGAAGACATACGGTCCCAAGCAGTTTGTCGCCGACACTCTCTACATGGCCGGAACTGCAGTAGGCGACGAGCGCGTAGAGCTGTCTGCAAGCGAAGCTGACGCACAGGTTTACAGCTACACGGGCCGTCTCGAGGCCGGAACAATCAACTTCCCTGTGGTTAACTTCGACGAGTACAACGCCATAGGCCCGGAAAATCCCGACACGCCCATTGAACTTAGCGACATGCCGGCGGTAATAACCGACCAGGCCGAGGCCAACTATTGGGTTGTGCCCGAAGCCGACAACTACCGCATTACGGTCAACCTGAGCGAGCACACCGTGCGCATCGTGGCTGCCGGAGCTGTGGTTGACGTAGACCAGATGTTCATGGCCGGAACAGCCGTTGGCGACGAGCAGATTGAAATCAAGCAGACGCTTGAGAATGAAAACCTTTACGCCTGGAAGGGCGAGCTCAAGGCCGGTACGTTCTACCTGCCGCTCACATTCAACGGAGCACAGGAAATGGCTATCGTTCCTGCCGATGCAGGCGACAAGGATATCCACGACGGAAGCCAGCAGAGCTTCGGACAGGTGGCTACGTCTACCGCCGAGACAAGCCGCAACTGGGAAATCCCTGCCGACGGTACGTACCGCATCGTGGTAAACAAGGAGGAGAAGACCATCACCATCTACTCCGCCGCTACCGACCTGAAGAACATGGAAGTATCTTATAATAACACAACCGAAGGCATCAATCCTTATACAATCGAGGTTACGAAGCTGTGGATGTGGGGCTCGTTCAATAAGTCGGCAAACGACCCGGGTCTGAAGCCTGGTTTCCAAGAGCAATATACATTACAGCAGAGCCTTGCTGACCCATGTGTATTCGTTTACAGTGGCGAACCTCTGCCGCGTGAGAACGTAACTGATGCTTACGGAGTAGCTTCTGTCGGTGCTGTCAAGTTCCTTGTAGCGAACCACGAGAACAATGTTTACGCATACGGTTCAACTGCTGACGCTAAACGTAACGATCATAACGGTTATACAGAAGTTACAAGTAATGCTCCTCAAACACTTGTTGCAGGACAGGGTCACAATCGTTATGCGTTCTTCTGCATACCAGAGGGCTGTAACTTTGTAGTGGTCAACATTAGGAATTTGACTGTTGTATTCGACCAAAAATGATAAATAAAAAAACAACAACAATGAACAAAATAAGAAAATACGGCTTAATGCTCCTTTCGGGCATGATGCTTTCATCAACGCTCGTCGTCGGAACCTCGTGTTCCGACGATGACGACCTCTCCTCGTCGTCGTCAACCAACTGGAATGTGTCGGGCAACGAAATAATAAGCATAGCTCCTGAACGCTACAAGCTACTGCGACTTTATGACATAGACGAGAACGGCGACACGGCGCGTGTTACGTACAGCAAGGAAAGCCAGCACCCCGGCGAGCCTGTGCTCGACAACCAGGGCAACCCCGTGTACAAGACGAAGCTGCTCAACCCGATGCAGGGCTGGGTTGTCTACGGCGGACTTGGCGACGGCCTTATCGATGACTTGGAGGAGCAGTATTCGCACTTTGAAACGGCAGAGGGTCTTGACAACGTGTTCATGTACGGCGGCACGATGTACGTGCGCGGTGCTTGGAGCGACTTCGAGCCGGGCGAGGGCAAGTACATCTGGGACGAGTCCATCTGGAACGAGCAGCATGACACCATCACCGCCAAGCGTTTCCGCCTGATGCGCGACATCGCGAAGAGCTACGGCATGAAGCTGGCCTTCACCTTTGTTACCGACAGCCGCGACAAGCACTACAACTTCACGCCCGAGTATGTGCGTGCTGCCGGCGCAAAGACTTTCGACGTTACCACCGGCTCATGGCACGGATGGTCGCCTTATCCTGACGATCCAATATTCCAGGAGAAGTACGAGAAGTTCCTCACGGCCTTCGCCCAGGAGTTCAACGACCCTGACGTGACCCAGTTTGTCAGCGGCTTCGGCCTCGGCAAGTGGGGCGAAACCCACTCCCTCATCTACTCAACGGGCGACGATTCTCCGCGTCAGGCCGTCACTGACTGGATATCAAGCCTTATGGCCCGCCTCTTCACGCGAGTGCCAATCGTCATCAACTACCACCGCTGCATAATGTGGACCGGTGAAAAAGACGGTGCCGACCTCGATGTTGCGGAGCGCCTTATCGACGAGTGCGTGAACAAGGGCTTCAGCCTGCGTCACGACGCGTTCGGCATGAAGCAGTATTATCAGAACTGGGAGCGCGGCATCGCCTCAAAGTACCGCTACATCCGGCCTATCATAATGGAAGGCGGATGGGTTGAGGCTTCTCACGGCGGCTCGATTGCCGGCGACGGATATGCCGACTTCGCGCAGGTTCGCAAGGGCGAGTACGACGAGGCCAAGGGCGCCAACGTCAACATGATGGACCTGCGCTACTCGTCAAACGTCAACTCGGGCGAGACCCACTCATGGTTCAACACGGCGTTCGACCTCGTTAAAGACTTCATCGCCGAGGGCGCTTACCGCCTCTATCCCGACAAGGTTTCCGTTCCTACTACGGCGTCGGCAGGCGGAAAGGTCACCTTGGTTCACCGCTGGCTCAACCTCGGCTGGGGCTATTGTCCCACCAACCTGCCGCAGTGGAACCAGAAGTACAAGGTATGCTTCGCCCTGCTTGACAAGAATACGGGCGAGCCGCTTTACCGCTTCGTCGACCATGTGCCCGAGCTAAGCGACTGGGTTAAGGGTACTCCTCACTCTTACAGCACGTCGTTCACTCTTGACGGTGTTGCCGCCGGAGAGTACACATGGGGTGTCGGTCTTGTCGACACGACTAACAACAACGAGATAGGCATAATCATCTCCGCCCGCGACGAGTTCCAGACTAAGGACGGATGGGTGAAAATCGCCGATGTGACTGTAAATTGATTTAGGCTTCATCATGACTCTTGGGAGGGCGTTGCGGCTTCTGTGCCGCGGCGCCCTCTTTTCTATAAAGGCCACACACACCACCTAACACCCATCCCGGCCATCCCGAAGGGAGGAAGCTTGGTTACCGTTGCAGGTGCGTGTCGCTTCAAGGGTTTCTACAACTCTTAATCAACTCTTTTCAATATGCGGCCTTTTGATTTGCAAAAGGCCGTCTATTGCACGCTAAAAGGCCGTCTTTTAGAGGCTAAAAGACGGCCTTTTGGCAATCTGCTGATTATCAGCGGCTTATCATTCTCATTATGCTCATCCGGCTTATTAGACCCAATTAGTCTGATAAGGCATAATGCGCCTTATGCGCCCAAGCTGCTAAATCATGTCAAGCCCCCTCCCTTCGGGAGGGTCGGGGTGGGTGTCAGGAGGGTGTTGGGGTGGCTTCCCTCTCCTTTTTATGTTATGTTAACCTATACATTTCGCGCACACGTGCGTCATAAATAATGAAAACTTATACTGAAAACCCTACGATGAAACGATTACTTATTACCTTTATCACATTGCTGTCGCTCCACGCTTCGTTCGCTGCCGACGTGCTCGTCGAGGCCGAGTCGTTTACAGACAAGGGCGGATGGGCTGTAGACCAGCAGTTCATGGACCTTATGGGTTCGCCTTACCTCATTGCTCACGGCATGGGCGTGCCCGTGGCCGACGCCGAGACTACCGCCACGGTGCCTGAAGACGGGCGTTACCGCGTGTGGGTGCGCACGTACAACTGGACTGCGCCGTGGACTGATGCAAAAGGTCCGGGACGCTTCCGCGTAGGCGTGGGCGGCAAGTATAAAACTCCAGATTTGGGTTGCACGGGCGACCGCTGGCAGTGGCAGGACGGCGGAGTGGTGAAGCTCAAGAAGGGCGAGCAACGCATCACGCTGACTGACAAGACCGGCTTCGACGGCCGCGTGGACGCCATACTGCTCACCACCGAACTTGACCGTTCGCCCGAAGAGCGTTTTGGCGCAGGCCACGACTGGCGTTTCGCCCTGCTCGGAGGCAAGCAGCCCCAGGCCAAGCAGTTCGACTTCGTCGTCATAGGTGGCGGCATCGCCGGCATGTGCGCAGCCGTTACGGCGGCACGCCTGGGCTGCCGCGTGGCTTTGGTGAACGACCGTCCCGTGCTCGGAGGCAACAACTCGTCCGAAGTGCGCGTGCATCTCGGCGGCATAATAGAGACCGGACAGTATCCCGCCCTTGGCCGCATCATCCGCGAGTTCGGCCACAGCCGCGGCGGAAACGCCAAGCCCGGCTCTTATTACGAGGACGCCAAGAAGGACTCTTTCGTCCTCGCAGAGCCCAACGTGACGCTTTTTGCAGGCTGGCACGCCACGGGCGTGAAGACATCAGAAGGCAAAATCTCTTCAGTTACAATACAAAACATCGAGACGGCGGAGCGCATCGTGCTCTCCGCCCCTATCTTTAGCGACTGCACCGGCGACGCTTCCATCGGGGCTTGGGCCGGTGCAGACTTCGCGATGGGCCGCGAGGCGCGCTCCGACTACGGCGAGAGCATGGCTCCCGAGGCGGCCGACTCTACGGTGATGGGCGCGTCTGTGCAGTGGTATAGCGAGAAGACCGACGGCAAGAGCCGCTTCCCCGAGTTTTCGTATGGCGTTGAGTTCAACGAGGGTAACGCCGAAAAGGTTACCATGGGCGAATGGACGTGGGAGACGGGCATGAACCGCAACCAGATAACCGAGGCCGAGCGCATACGCGACTACGGGCTGCTCGTGGTCTATTCCAACTGGAGTTTCCTTAAAAACCGTGCCTCCTACCGCGCCGACTACGCGCACCGCCGCCTTGCGTGGGTAGCCTACGTGCTGGGCAAACGCGAGTCGCGCCGCCTTCTCGGCGACTATGTGCTCGCGCAGGACGACATCGACAAGGACGTGCGCCACGAGGACGCGTCGTTCACTACGACGTGGGCCATTGACCTGCACTTCGCCGACTCAGTCAACTCTGCACGCTTTCCGGGCAACGAGTTCAAGACGCGCACCGTGCACCATTGGATACATCCCTACGCCGTGCCTTACCGTTGCCTCTACTCGCGCAACGTCGGCAACCTCTTCATGGCAGGCCGCAACATCAGCTGCACGCACGTCGCGCTGGGCACAGTGCGCGTGATGCGCACCACGGGCATGATGGGCGAAGTCGTGGGAATGGCCGCCGCGCTGTGCAAGAAGTACCAGACCACGCCGCGCGGGGTGTACCATCACCACCTCGCCGAGCTGCGCTCGCTCATGGAGAAGGGCGCGGGACGCGCCGATGCGCCCGACAACCAGCGCTTCAACGAACCTAACGAGACTCTGCCTTTGCCAAAGGCTTATATGAAATATAACAGCAGACAGAAATGAGAAGCATAACATTAACCATAATCTTTTTATCTTTCCTCGCTCTGTGTCCGCGCTCGTCGCGGGCGCAGGGCTATGCTTCCATGCAGGGAGACACGCTCCGCATGGGCAACGGCAGCATCGAGCGCGTCTTCCTTTGGAACGGAGGCGAGCTGAAAACAGTCGCCCTCGTTGACAAGCTGAACGGCAACGTGATGCGCTCCAAAGGTTCGCAGCCCGACTTCCTCGTGCTCAAAGGCAAGGCCGAGGATGGCCGCTGGACTAAGGAAAACGTGCCTTCCGACGGCGTACACCCGGCCTATCTGCAAGTAACTGTTGACTACCGCAAGGGCAATCTTGAAATAAAGAGGCAGTACCGCATATACGATGTGGCCGCCATAGCCTGCCACACATGGCTTCGCGGACACCTCGGCGCAATTGAGCAGGGCCGCGAAGTGTCGGGTGCTGACCGCAAGAACATCGAGTTCAAGGAAGACATGGATGCCGGAGTAAAAATCCCCGTGCTCGACCGTCTTGAACTTCCGGGCAACCACTGGCGGTGCCGCGCCGTCGAGTTTTACGACTATACCGACTGGAACGACAACCTCGTAGCCGAGCGCAGCTTCATACCGTACCGCGAGAACGGCTACCGCGGCAACCTGTTGCTGGCTTCCGACCTCGTCACCGGCCACGGCTTCTTCTTTCTGAAAGAAGCTCCCTGCTCGTCAACGCAGCTCTCTTATCCCGGCTACGACTTCCGCGCGGAGTATGGTAACTTCAAGGTTACGGGGCTCGGGGTGCACTCCGGCGACGTTACTCCCGGCGGCTGGACGGCTGTCTATGGCGTAGTCGTCGGTGTGTTCGGCGGCGGTGAGCGCGAGGCTCTTGCCGCTTTGCACGACTATCAGCGGCAGGCGCGCCTCGAAAAGGCCACCGGCAGCGACGGCGACGAGATGGTAATGCTCAACACTTGGGGCGACCGCAGCCAGGATGCGCGCATCAACGCCGACTTCTGCCTTGCCGAACTCGACCGCGCCGCGCGGCTCGGAGTTACCGTGTTCCAGCTCGACGACGGCTGGCAAATAGGCAAAAGCCCCAACTCCAAGGTGGCAAAAGGCTCGTTCAAGGACATATGGAGCAACAAGGATTACTGGAAACCAGACTCAGTGAAGTTCCCCGACGGCTTGAAACCTATTGTTGACAAGGGCAGGCGTCTCGGCATACGCATCGGCCTTTGGTATAATCCAAGCGTGCAGCACGACTTCGCCGACTGGCGCAAGGATGCTGACGCAATACTCGGATTGTGGCGCGAGTACGGCATAACGATATTCAAAATCGACGGACTCCAAATCCCGACGAAGGCCGCCGAGCAAAACCTGCGCTCGCTGTTCGACACCGTTCAGAAGGAGAGCGGCGGCCAAGTAATCTTCAATCTCGACGCAACGGCCGGCCGCAGGGGCGGATATAACATGTTCACGGAGTACGGCAACATATTCATGGAGAACCGATACACCGACTGGGGCAACTATTTTCCGTTCCATACGCTGCGCAACCTGTGGCAGCTTTCGCGCTATGTGCCTGCGCAGAGGCTCCAGGTGGAGTTCTTGAACAAGTGGCGCAACGCCGACAAATACGCCGAAGGCGACATCTTCGCGCCGGGAAACTACTCGTTCGACTACCTCTTCGCCACCACTATGGCCGGTCAGCCGTTGGCCTGGATGGAAGCGTCGAACCTGCCGGAGGAGGCTTTTGCCACGGGCAGGCTTATAAAACAGTACACCAAAATTCAAGAAGACCTGCACTGCGGCACAATACTTCCAATGGGCGAAGAGCCTTCAGGCCGCTCGTGGACTGGCTTCCAGTCAATCAAGGACAGCCGTTCGGGCTACTTCATAGTGTACCGCGAGAACACTGACGACGCCTCGGCACGTGTCAAGACATGGCTCGACGGTGGAGCGAAGGTGACGCTTACGCCCGTGCTCGGCGACGGCGAGGCCGCCACGTTGCAGGCCGACGAGGCCGGACGCGTGAACTTCACGCTGGCCGAAAAGAACAGTTTTGCAGTTTACAAATATGAAATAAAATAAGGAGTTATAGGGAGTTAACGGGAGTTAGGCTCCCTTACGGTCGCCCGGAGTTAACGGACAACAGCTGCAAAGGTAATGTCAGTTAACTCCCTGAACGAGCGTAGCGAGTAATAACTCCCGTTAACTCCTGTTTACTCCATTAAAAACAACCGAACAAATGAAAAAGACACTGATGCTGTTGCTCGCCCTCGTGCCTCTCGGGCTGTGGGCTGCTACCGACTACATCGCCAACGTCTATGGCCGCGACTACCAGCTGCTTAACGGCAAGTGGGCGGCAATAGTAGACCTCTACGATGCAGGCGGCAAGATGGAAATCTACAAAAACAAGAAGGCCGAGAAGCCCGAGGAGTTTTACGAATACTCCTTCGACGGCGGACTGCGCCTCAACGTGCCCGGCGACTGGAACTCGCAGGCCGCCGAACTGAAATACTACGAGGGTACGGTATGGTACGCGCGCCACTTCGACGCGCAGCCCATGGAGGGCAAGCGCCGCTTCCTTTACTTCGCCGGAGTGAGCTACCGCTGCAACATCTACCTGAACGGCGAGAAGGTGGGAAGCCATGAAGGCTCGTTCACTCCGTTCCAAATCGAGGTTACAGGCAAGCTGAAGAGCGGCGACAACCTGCTCGTCCTTGAGGTGAACAACCGCCGACAGAAGGACGCAATACCGGCAATGTCGTTCGACTGGTGGAACTACGGCGGCATAACGCGCGACGTGATGCTCGTCACCTTGCCCGAGACTTACATCAGTGACTACTTCATCCGCCTTGACAAACACCGCGCAGACCTTATCCATATAGACGCGGAGCTGTCGCAGGCGGTGGCCGGAAAGGAAATAAAAGTGAGCATTCCGCAGCTGAAACGCACCCTGACGCTCACCACCGACGCACAGGGCAAGGCCAGCGCGGAGCTTAAAGTAAAGGGTCTGCGCCGCTGGTCTACCGATGACCCGTGGCTGTACAGCGTCGAGCTGACCACCGACGGCGACCGCGTTACCGACGAAATAGGCTTCCGCAACATAGAGGCGAGGGGCACGGAGGTGCTGCTCAACGGCAAACCCGTGTTCCTGCGCAGCGTCTCTTTCCATGAGGAGATACCGCAGCGCATGGGCCGCGCCTGCACGCCGGGCGACGCGATGATGCTGCTCTCCGAGGCTAAAGACCTCGGGGTGAACATGGTCCGCCTGGCGCATTACCAGCAGAACGAGTACATCGTGCGGCAGGCCGAGCGCATGGGCATCATGCTCTGGCAGGAAATACCCGTGTGGCAGGCAATCGACTTCAGCAACATGGAGACCATGGAGAAGGCCGCCGGGATGCTGACCGAGACCATACTGCGCGACCGCAACCGCTGCGCCGACTGCTTCTGGGGCATCGCCAACGAGACGCAGAACACGCCGGAGCGCAACCGCTTCCTCGCCCATCTGCTCAAGACGGGCAAGGACCTTGACACCACGCGCCTGTTCGTGGCCGCCTTCGACCTGGCTTATTTCGACCGCAAGGAGGACAAGTTCGTAATGCACGACGACTTCTGGCCCAACCTCGACATGGTTGCCATCAACAAATACATGGGCTGGTACGCGGCATGGCCTAAGAACCCGGCCGACATACAATGGGACGTTGCACCCGGCAAACCG
>ULKH01001231.1_pt1 | contig 21779 bp, 24 predicted proteins | sample 1951111 | NCBI WGS metagenome assembly ULKH01 (sample SAMEA4835496, study PRJEB28245) | human gut metagenome | biome: gut microbiome; material: fecal sample | place: Denmark | collected 2008
AAAAATGATGTTATAGGAGGTAGAATATGGTAACTTTATTAATTGTTTTATTAATTGTTATTTGTATTGTCTTGTGTTATAATCGTTATAAGCAAGAGCAAATTGTAGGTCTTTCTCATGAGGAGATTTTAGAGAAACATCGACATGCTTTTTCTGTTTATAGAGGCTGGTTGATTTTTGCAGTCATTTTATTTATCGGCGGTTATTTATTGGCAAAGTGTTATCCGATGTATGAGACGGAAGAATACGAGTATTGGTTATTTGGTACTCAAAAGGGTACTCGTGAAGTGTTGACAGCATCTGCTTGGTGGTCATATATTTTACGGGTCTTAGGTGTTTTAATTGGAATTCCTTCTTTGATCGGTTTTTTTGACCGTTGGAAAGCTGTACGAAAATATGAAAATATGAAAATATGTCTTTATCGGAATATTCAAACTTGCAACAGAAGACGCAAGCGGACATAAACAAGCAAGACCGAGAAGCGAAAGAAGCTAAACGGGGTAGAACGATAGGGAAGATTATAGGAAAGATTATTAGCGGAGGATATTGATATAAAAGATACATATCTGATTAGGTTTGTTCCGATATACAATACAGATACTTTTCAAAATATTTCTTTACATATAAGGTATATTGTCTTTATATCAATCGGGGTTAAAGATAAAATACCGAAAAAAGAGTGCTATATTAGATAAAAATGTATATTTGCATTGTATGGATTGGAGAAACGGTTTGTATTTATGGAAAGTGTTTTTTGTTTTATTCTGTAGAAACGGAATTGTCAAATTCAATAGTCGGAAGGGCGAAAAGCAATGGCTATTCATTAAGAATTGGATTTTAGGCTAAAAGTTGATTATATATGGATGTTAATATTTTCTTAGATTATTGTAAAAGAGGAAATGAAGATAAACTCATTCAATATGTATTATCTCGTAAAATAGGAGAAGAGGGAGGACTTCCATTGGATGCATCGTCTGCATCTTCTATATTTACTTCTTGGGATAGATATCAATTGTTTAAAGAAGTGGCACGTATTTTGGCTGAGCGGAGATTGTATGACAAACTACTTTCATATTGTAACGAATGTTTAAATATGGAAATTTGTTTTTTGGAAAAAGAGCTAAAGATATGGATGTATTATTATATGTATATAGCTTATTATCACTTAAGAGATAATGCAAATGCTCGTAAATATTGTATGTTCGTTATGCAACAAGCCGAATCAGGTATGGAATCTTATCCTTTATTTCAAGATAAGGGGAAAGATTCTATTTCTATAAAAAGAAAAGCCAAAAATGATTTTCAGGTATGTGATGACAATTATGTAAAGCATTATTTGGAGCTTCCATATAATGAAAGGAAAATGCTGTTGGTCGTCAAGAACTATACAGATTTGTTTCAATCTCATTTAAGCGTTATTGATGTAAATAAGATTTCCAATACGGGTATTGAATTTCCTGTTGGACATCCTATAGTCTCTCAACTTTATGTAGGGCATCCTTATGTCAAGCAAAAATATTTGAAATTTGAGGATTATGAATTGGAATTAATCGAAGACAAGGTACGTGAATTTTGTTTGTTGGTGCAATGTTTAGGCGCAACGGAAGTTTCGATAGAATGCCTTAATAGTTCGTCAAGTGATAAAGATACGAAAATGAAAGAACAGATTGGTGGTGAAGTTGGATATAAAATAGTATCCGTTTCTGGCAAATATGAATCAAACCAAAGTAAACGTTTACTGGATGAAATCAGTCAGTCGATAAGTCTTCATCAGAAATTCATTCCTCAAACAAAACCATATTTACCTAAAAATTTATATTGGTATCCTAATGAAGCTTCTTGGCAACGCTTATATTCTCAACGAAAGCAAGGAGGATTATTGCAACATGAAGAACGGATAGAAACGAGAAAAAGTCGTGTGTTTGAAGGCACTGAATTGAAATCTATAGAAGCAGAGTTAAAAACTTTATTATTATCTGTAAATGTGCAATGGAATAAAAAGGAAGAAGAGAAATTTGAGTTAAGTGAAAATGCAATATTGGTTATTCGTGTAAACTTTGCACCGCTTAATGAATTGAGTAAACTTAAATCAGAGGCAGTGTTGCCATTGAAGAAAAAAGATATTCATTTGGAAAATCTGGCGAGTACATTGGCTAATAATGGTCAACAGATGTTTAAGAAAATAAGAAATGTGTTGAAAACCTCTTCTTTAAGCAAAATGGAAAAAGAATATTTGGAAGAATACAAGCTCTGTTTGGAAGATGGTGGCGACATTTCAGCCAGCGAAAGACGATTGCTTGATAAGTTGAGAAACCGGCTTGGCATATCTGAAGAGCGGGCGAGAGAGATAGAACGTATAATATTAAAATAACCAGAGAATAGAGTTATGACTTTTATATTGTTTTTAGTGATAGTCTTTGCTATCATAGCTGTATATGCTCGTTATAAACAAGAGCAAATAGTTGGTCTCACTAAAGCGCAGATATTAGAAAAACATCGTAATGCTCTTTTTACTTATGGAGTTTGGTTAATCTTTGCCATTATTTTATTCGTTGTCGGATATCTTTTATCGGTATGTCTCCCAATGCATGAGACTGAAGAATATGAGTACTGGCTTTTCGGGACCCACAAAGGTACCCGTGAAGTGCTGACTACATCTGCATGGTGGTCGTATATTTTGCGAGGATTAGGAGTATTGATTGGTCTTCCGGTTTTGATAGGTTATCTTGATCGGTTGAATGCCGTTAGAAGGTATAAGAAAATGACACAAGATGAATATGCCCATTTGCAGCAAAAAACGCAAGCGGATATTAAAAAGCAAGATGAGGAAGCAAAACAGGCAAGGAAAACAAGACGTATGATAAATAATATCGGCGATTTTATAAATGGTGATAATTAATTTATTGAATTTCTAAGTATATGGGAAAACTGGATGATTTGTCCTTGAAAATGGTTGTAGCAACCATGAAGTTTGCTGATGTGGCTTTGTCTAAAGAAGTAGCAAAGACTGTGAAAACTCATGCTTTCATTGGTGCTATTTGTATGGCTATTCCACTTTTCGGATTGGAAACCATCATCTATATATGGGCGCTTTGGAGCATGTATGTCAAAATCAGTAAATATGCACAAGTTTCTTTTTGGCAGCATTTTGCCCGTAATGTCCTTGGTGCAGTAATAGTTAATATTGCTATTGCATTAATTTTCGGTATCGTATTGGACTTTATCCCTGTAGCCGGATGGATAGTTCAAGGATGTATCGGTTACTTTAGCATCTTCTTATCCGGTTGTGCCTATCTGGAGGCCTTAGCCCGTATTCACGGGAAGAATAATGTTTCCACGGGAATTGACTATAAAAAAGGCTGGGAGGCAATGAACAAGAAAGAGGATGGCGATATAACCACGACTTCAAAATAAAGAATAATGTAATTGATCTATTTATGGAATATATTTTAGTTTCATTGCTAATAATATTAGGAGTATTATTATGCGGATTGAAAAAAATAAAAGAATATTATATTACAGACAACGAAAAGCCAAAGTCTGTTTCTGTAAAGATTTGGGGCAGGAAATGCTTCAAAGAAACTTTCTATTATAAAACAGGTGAACTGAATAAGACCAAATATTGGCTGATGGGACTTTTGTTGTCATCTGTAACGTACTATAGAGATGGAAATATCTATGTAATAGAAAAATATAGGAAAGGGAAGCTCTCTGAGGTGAAGGTTTTTGATGCGTCAGGAAAAATGATTAGTAATGAAAAGTTTTGACTATGGATATTAGTAAAGTATTAAAAGACATTTCCGGTATAAATGCTTATCAAAATCGCAAAGAGGCGAAATCGCTTAAAAGCAATGCTGAGCAAAAATACCAAGAAGCGTGTAATCAATTGGAGGATAGAAGAGAAAAACTGAACGATTGCATTCAAAAATTTGGAACACAAAGATGTGAAGCCCTAAAATCTACTATAGGTGTCTTTTTAAGTTATTTGAAGGAGATTGAACAGAAATATAAATCTAAGGAATATGAAATTGATCTGGGTTGTGACATCACTCATGAATACGTACAAGAGCTGACGGGGATAGAAATGAATGCCTCGACGGCTTTAAAGACTGCGACAGCATCCGCTACAGCTGCAGCGGTTGCATTAGGTGGAGTGCCTGCATTGGTCACTTCATCGGTTACAGCCTTGGCTACCGCATCAACGGGTACTGCTATTTCAACTTTATCTGGAGCTGCGCAAATGAATGCAGTATTGGCATGGTTGGGTGGTGGCTCTTTAGCTTCTGGCGGAGGAGGGGTAGCCTTAGGCACCGCTGTCCTTTCTGGCATCACTTATGGAGTTACCGGTGGGGTAGCTTTAGTTACTGCCGGTTTGATAGCCTCCAAATATTTCGAGAAGAAATTGACAGAAGCTAAGAAATATGAAGCAGAGGTTGATAAAGCTTGTGCGCAGATGGATTTGGCTGTTTCTTTAATGGATGAAATAGAACAGCGTGCGAATGAATTGTTGGATGTAACAAGCAGATTGGCGCAAAGATGCAAGGAAGCTCTAAATATGTTTGAGCCTTTCGTTTCTGATTTTGAGCCTAAACACCCTATCCATATTAAAGTTTTTCAGCGAGCTGCGTTGTTCATTAAAGCGATGAGCGAATTAGCGAAAACTCCACTGTTGGATAACGAAGGTAATCTGACAGAAAGTAGTGTAAATATTATAATGAAAACAGATAAGATAATGAATGAGAATTTATGAAGTCAGAAGATGTTAAAGCCGCAGTTAAATTGAATGTCAATCCAATGGATGTGCTAAATATGTTTAATGATTTAGCCAAACAGTATATGGATTTGGAAAGAACCAGAGAAATCGAACGAACAAAAAGGGCAGAAATAGAAAAAGAAAGGCAAAAAACGCTTGCCAAAATACAGGTTCAGAAGGAATTATTTCTGAAATATATAGATAAAAGCTTTGATGAACGAGCAAGTAATTTTAATAAATTTTTCGAAGTTATAGATTCAGCTATGAGTGACGGTAACATGGAAAAACTGGCTATGGGACTGAATAGTGTCATGCAATTGGCGAGGGAATCGCCTTTTAAAGCATTGATAGATATAAATACTTTAAGTGGTCAATTGGAATCTAAAGAAGAACTTGATATTTAATTTTAATATAGGCAATTATGAACATAATACAACAATCATCAACCACCATCAGCAATGTATTTCCCTTGCTGATACACTACACCCCTTCCACTCCCATTCAGGAATCGGAAGAAGTCAAAATCGTGTATAACGATCAACTTCAAATCACGGAGTATGATGCACGAATCGTAGGGACACGAAGTTTGAAGTCGTCTGTGACGACCAAGAAAGTGAACGGTCTGATGAAAACTATGATAGACCGGAAGAATGAAATTGATGACCAAAAGTCGGTATTATGATTCTGATTGTCACCAATAAGGAAGATGTCCATCCTACACCTGTCATTGAATACTTGAATAAACGAGGGTATTCGGTGTTTCGTTTGAATACGGAAACATTGCTGACGGACTATCGGTTTCATTGGTGGGTAAACGGAAATGGTACGGACTTTTACATCAAGAACGTAAAAAATGGACTGGAAGCATACGGGCACGATATTACTGCTGTGTGGGAGCGTCGCCCGATGCTTCCGTCTGAATTGTTCTTGAACAATCGGGAAGAGATAAACCGGCATAACCTGAAAGAGGCGGCAGGTTTTCTTTCTTTTCTGTTGCACGATGTGAGCGACCGATTCTCCATGGGTCATCATTTGTACGACCGGAGTGCTTCTTCCAAGATGAGGCAACTTCGCTTAGCAAAGGCATTAGGGATGGAAGTGCCTGCCACTTGCTTTTCTAATCGGAAAGAAGATGTGGTAACCTTTTCCCGTCCGTTTGAATACATCATGTTGAAATCCATCGAAAGTGATAATGTCTGGCTGGGAGACGAAAAGGAATATGTATTCTTCGGACAAAAGGTACAATCGGACTCTTTGGAAGGACAACCGCAAGAGGCTTTCAGCCAAACGGTAAGCTTTGTGCAAGAGTATATAGAAAAGCAATATGAATTGCGTGTCACCGTAGTTTGCGACAAGGTTTTTGCTTGCAAGATTGATTCGCAACGCATGGAAGAAGATAAAGGCAAGGTGGATTGGCGGCAAGGCTATGAATATGGCTTGCGCTATGAACCGTATGAATTGCCCGATGCTGTCAAGGCATTTTGCATTAAATTTTTGCAGGACATGCATTTGAATTTCGGCTGTTTTGATTTTATCGTCACTCCACAAGATCAGTTCGTGTTTTTGGAGTGCAACCCTAACGGGCAATGGCTTTGGATAGAGCAGGAAACTGGGATACCGATATCACAGGCGATTGCTGAATGTTTAATGAAACATAGCAGTATATGAGAACAACAAACGAGAACAAACGTTATCCGCAAGATGCAACTATCGGTATCCTGCTTTGTGTCTTGTCTCTTCTATACTTTTATTCGGGCTTGGTGATTGTACCAGTTCTTACTATTATAGGGCAAGTGTACTTCATCTATGCTTCCAAGTTATGGATAAAGCGTTACGGAGGAAAACGCAATTTTGACATGGCGCACTCACTTTTCCATTTGGGGCATCCTCGTTGGGTGACAGATTGGGGAATTACATTGTACATTGCCGGATTTTATCTGTCACCTCTCATTATGCTGATTCAAAGTTTCTGGCAGGAAACCAACGATGTGTTTCATGAAGTGGTATGGTGGATGGGCAATATTCTTGCGGTGTTGTACTATATTCATATCGTGTGGAACCGTATCAAAAAGTCTGCCAATTGATACTATTTGTTACTTCCTTTGATTTTGCTAATGCCGTTTTGCCGGCATTATTGAAAATATTCCTTTGTTTTGTGGTTTAAATAAAAGTTGGATGCTAATGAGACTGATAACACTAATAAAAAAAAACCGAAAATGGAGATGTACATGCCCCAAATGAGTTGGGCGTGGCATATGAATATGGAGAAAAAGGACTTCAAAAGAACAAGGAGGAAGCTTTCCACTGGTTTATGCAGGCGGCCAAACAAGGATTTGCCTTGGCACAATATAATGTAGGAATCTATTATCATTCAGTACAGCAAAACTATGAAGAAGCATTCAAATGGTATAAAAAGGCGGCTCGCAAGGGGCACAATGGTGCTATATATAATCTTGGAGTAATGTACCATGAAGGATTATGGGTGAAAAAGAACAGTCGGGTAGCATTCCGCTATTTCTTAAAGGCTGCTCAGTCAGGTTGTGTTGATGCGCAAAATGCTGTGGGATTTTCCTATTTTAATAAATGGGGTGTAAAACAAGATTACGCGAAAGCTTTTGAGTGGTGCCTATTGGCGGCCAAAGGAGGCGTGGCTGCATCTCAATATAAACTTGGACAGATGTATGAAAAAGGATATGGGATGGAGAAAAATGCAGTTCAATCTTTGCATTGGTTTTTGAAAGCGGCCCGATTGGGAAATGCGGATGCGATGTTTGCTGTGGGATTTTATTATAATGGATTTGGAAGAGTGAAAAGAATTAATTACCAAAAGGTCGTGCAATGGTATATTAAATCTTTTGAAACCGATGGTCGTCAAGAAACAGCCCAGTTGATAGGTATACTATATGAGAAGGGAAGGCCCAAACTGAAACCCGATTTAAAGGAAGCTGAGAAATGGTATGAAGTAGCCAAGAATGAAAAGGCATTGGAAAGAGTACGGGCTAAAATGACTGAGATAAATATTTGATGCCAACCCAATCAAAACAAAAAGTGATATGAACAAGGCGATAACTTCTTTTTGGAAACGGCTGTTTTTCCGTTATGACGTTAGCCGGATGCGCAAGGCGGTGGTGGATTATCTGACCGCGGAAGGCATACAGGCGGAGGTGAAAGACGGCATGATACAAGTGCTGTTTGAGGACTATTATTATAATGTGGAGTTCGACTTGGACGGGGAATATCCTCGGTGTGACATTTCGTTCCGGATGAAGGATGAAATGTACGAAAAGCTGGATTTGCCGCGCAAGACCTTTATTGCGGATAAAGTCAATACAGACGAGGAACGTTTGTCGACACTAAAGGCATTCGGTGACGTGTTAATTGTTGACGCACATTTTTACTTTGCCAATCGCAAGATGCTGCTTTCGCTTTTCTATGACTACTTTGCGGATGTGAAACATGCCGTAGACGATATGTGCGATTTATTGCAGAACGAATTGAGCGAAAAAGAAGAGAAACGCCCAATCGGGTTCACGGCAAGTCCGGTTGTTTCTAAAGAGGAAGCTAAGGTAGCGGCTTGCAATAAAAAAACAGAATGAGTTATGATACGAGGAATAACATTATTTATTTGCACTGAGTGTAAGAAAGTTTTTTGGGCACCGGATGTGGAATATGATGCAATGGTCTATTCCGTTCCGATGCCTTGTGAACGGTGTGGGAGCATACGTACCATGCCGATGAAGTTGGATCCTTTTCATTCAGATAAATTGAATCCGAACAAGCCGTTGGAGAAACAATTGTGCTATTATTCAATCTATGAGAGTATTTGGAAACGTATAGGGAGGCCGGACATAGACGGTACGGCCGATGGGCAATACCGCACCGGGATGATGTTTCTGAACGAGAGGCATGGAGTATGCGTAATTCTGAAGTCGCCTTTTATTGGTTTATGAAAGCAGCTAAACGGGGACATGCCCAGGCGCAGTATCAGGTGGGCGCAATGTTAGATCGCATGCGTTACAGGTATAAATATGATAAATATCTGGAAGAACCACCTTTTTGTTGCACGTCGTATGCGGAGGGAACGGTTTACCAATGGATAAGCAAAGCGGTCGGGCAGGGCTTACCGGAAGCGATGTGTTACTTGGGAAACATGTATCGCATAGGCAACTCAGTTGAGAAGGATTTTGAAAAAGCGTTTGAGTGGCACCAAAAAGCGATTGTGTCCGGTTGTGTGGAAAGCGAATACGCTTTGGGCTGCATGTATGAGCAAGGCGAAGGCACCCAACCGGACTTGCAAAAAGCTGTCCGCTGGTATGAGGAGGCGGCTAAGCAGGGGCATGTGAAGGCACAGGCTGCTTGCAGGCGGCTGAAAGAATAGGAGAAACACTTTCTTAAAAAAACAATAACTATGGTACGAGGAAAAACATTATTCATCTGCACCGAGTGCAAGAAAGTCTTTATGGCACCGGATGTGGAATACGGTGCAATGGCCTATTCCGTTCCGATGCCTTGCAAACGTTGTGGAAGCAGACGCACGTTGCCTGTATTCCAATTGTTGGCTTATCCGGTGTATAAAGGCATATGGGAAACGATAGAAAGGGAAAAGAATGATAAAAACGATAACAATGAAAATAGATAAAGATGATCTCCTTTTGGGGGCCATCATCGGCGGATTAGTGCTTTGCAGTCCGTTCATTGCCATGTATCATATAGGTAAATGGATTTATAGCAAAACACCCCAAAAGATTAAAGAGCAAAAAGCAGAAGAGAAAAAACGGGAGGAGATGAACAGGGAGATACATGAGTTGGAAAAGCAACTGGGACTTGCGGAACGTGATGACAGCTATATGCACTATGATCCTCTGTACATCAGCAATACACAGGAAGGTAGGGAAGGTTATTGGTCGGATTTGAAAAAGAAAGCTGCTTCGGGTTATAAGAGCCCGGACTTGATATGGATGATTAAAGAAACGAAAGGTGGAATTTGTGCACCGAGGTTCGGTTATGGAGATTGTCAGGTCTTGTTGCTGCTGCAGAAAGACTGCTACGACATTCTTGGTTGCGTACCTATAGAAAGAGGGTCATTGGAACATATAGGGAATGGCAGTGAAGGATCGGGAAAATTGCCAAGAGCTGACCGCTATGTGAAGGCATCTTACGAAATGATGACTTTTTCAAACGACTATGCAGTACGGCTTCAGACGCTGTCGGAATGCGGGAATTATCAGGATTATTATGTTTATGCGGTTCCGGGAAACTTCCAATTCTCAGATGTGGAAACGGGGATGGATAAACGGTTAAAAAAGTTTATAGCAGATTTCCAACGTAAATATAAGAAGCAATGAAGAAAGACAAATATTATTATATGGTCCTGAAAGTTCAAGAGGAATATTTCCTGAATTTCGTATGACCATACTGCAGGCATCGCCCATATTTTATTCCCGTTCCACTTCTTCCAGTCCTATTAAGTCGTATCCTTTGATTTGGGCAACGATAAGATGCAATGTGGTTCCTTGGATGAGTGTTTGCACTTTGGGACCGGAAGCGTAATCTTTCACTTGCTTTATGGCTTCCGTCCGTTGTGCTTCCGCTCTCTCATCGGTAGCTGTGGCAGGCAGGTATTTCAATTCTAAAATATAGCTGTGCTTTACCATGGGCCAACGTACCAGGTCGGGCATGAGGAAGAAATCGCAATAACCGTGATTCAATTCCACTTCGGGGGCGGTCAGGTAGTAAGGGTTCAAGCTGAGGTAAGCATTCATAAAACCTTGCAAGTTCCGTTCACCTTCTATCAGGCTGCGGATGGCGGTGGTGTCATGATATGCTTTGAAAATATGTTCCAGCATGGGATGCCAATTCCCTTTGAAAGCTGCGTCGGTATAGCTGCGAAGCAACGGAGAAAGGTTTATCAGGTGTACCTTTTGTATTCGTTCAATAAGAAATCGTAATATTGCTTCCGTACGTTGTTGTTCGGGATGCCCAGTTCTTGCTCGATTCCGTAAGTTCCCGTGATGGTCAGCATGCCGTAATAGAATAACAGGCTCTTGAATATTTCCGGGTCGGTCAGTCGGGATGCCGGGAATGAATTGGCTACGATGCCGGTAGTTGTTCCCTTTTCTGCCACTTCCAATAATACGCCTTTGCGATCACCGTCTAACTGGTCTAACTTAATCAGCTTGTCCAATTTCGTGTAATCAGTACACGTGTTGCGGTCTACCATTTCTTTAGGGGCACATCCGTGTTGGATATAGTAATTCAAATAATAAGTAACCATATCGCAGTTAAACATCTTCGGGTCTGTATAGACTACCTCTTCTGAAAAGCAATATCCGTCGTACCAGGGTTTCATTTCTGCTATCAGATGTTCTTCATCGGCTTTTAATGTACCCGCAGACTGGTAGTAACGGATCATTTCGCGCACGTCTGTTTCGCTGAACCCTAACATCCGGTTGAAGCGGGCATCCATCGTGATGCTGGTGGCGATGTTGTAACCGCTGGTCACGTCATCTAAGGTCACGGGGCTGACTCCCAGCATCAGGATACGGTCGAAGTTGCCTTTAAATTTCTTGAATACATCACGGTAAAAGCCGCTGGCGAGGGTTATGGCATGATAAATGGCTTCACCTTCTTCGTTCAGTATGGTATTGGTGAAATTGTCGTATTCGTCTACTATCAGATACAGTTTATGGTTGCGTGCGCTGGCTGCTGCAATGATAAGGGCGAACTTGGTGTTTGCGTCTTGCGCTCCTCTTATTCTTTCTACAAAGTCGGCGGGATAATAGGCGGCATAACGTTCTGCAAAATCGTCTAACCGCACTCCGAAGTAGCGGTTGAAATTCAAAGGGAGTGCATCTGCATTTCCTCCGACTTGCGAGAAGTCTAAGTGCAGCACTTGAAATTTGCCTTGCCATTGGGTAGGATGGTCTGCTACCCAAAGCCCTTTAAACAGTTCTCTGAAATTTTCTTTTTCGTTGATGTCGTAATAATAGCGGAGCATGGACAGGAAAAGGCTTTTCCCGAAACGGCGCGGGCGGATAAGGAACAGGAAACTCGCCACATCTTCCATGCGTTGGATATAGGCACTTTTGTCTACATAATAAGAAGCTGTTTTGAATTTCTCCAAAAAGTTTTTCTTGGCTTGATGTATCCGTTTTCGTGTGTGCTTTGGGCGATTTTTTGGTCCTTTTCGCTCCTGTTCTTCGTCAGATAGCCCGCTATCTTCCTCATCACAGAAGCGAAAAATGCCTCAAAAACTCATCCCAAATCATCACACGATAAATCCAAAACAGCTTCTAATAATTTTCTTTCCGGATCCGCCGGAAGTCTGATATGCCGTAAGGGAGGAGCTTGTATGTATTCATATTATTGCCGCATTGATACCTTTTGTTTTAGTGATGTTGTAACTGAGCGCTATCGTTGCAAAGGTAGCATTTTCTTTTGAAACGTCCAATACCGGAAGAGCTTGTTCTTTATATGAAATGAGGTCATTCCGGAAAAAGTCATGAGTGGTTATGCTGTATGAATCTGCGAGATTGCAAGGATGATTCATGCATATATGTGCATAAGCCATTTCAATTATATGCGGACATGAAGGAAGATAGTCGCGTTGTGCCGGTCACGTAGAAGCATTGGCGCGAGTGTGGGCTTCTTTGTCTATATTAATGGGAATATTTTTGCAAAGTAATCGTGTGTGCGGACGAGCCGGACAAGGTGGTTTTCTTGCTTGTGTAGCTTGTCTTGATTTCTTTGTTAGATAAACTATGTTAAAACTATAGTTCTCCCAAAAAGAAAACTTACAAGATGCTTGTGTGTTAATAAAGTTGTGTGAATCAGCTTGTTAAGATTTTGTTTTGGAAAACTTTCTTTTTTGTTTTGCAGATTGGAAAAACATCTTTAGCTTTGTACCACCTTATGAAAGACGATAGATTTTAATCAAAATACTCATTAATCGTGGAAAATCAGACGTTCAGTTACGACGAAGCATATAATGCCTCGTTGGATTATTTCAAGGGAGACGAGCTTGCCGCCCGCGTGTGGGTGAACAAGTATGCCGTAAAGGATTCTTTCGGCAATATTTACGAGAAATCTCCCGAAGATATGCATTGGCGTATCGCGAATGAAGTGGCACGTATCGAAGCCAAGTATCCGAATGGGTTGAGCGCAGAAGAGCTGTTCCGCCTGTTTGATCATTTCAAGTACATCATTCCGCAGGGAAGCCCGATGACGGGCATCGGAAACAATTATCAGATTGCGTCCTTGTCGAACTGCTTCGTAATCGGGCTGGACGGAGCTGCCGATGCGTATGGGGCCATCATCCGCATCGACGAGGAGCAGGTGCAGCTGATGAAGCGCCGCGGAGGTGTAGGGCACGACCTGTCGCACATCCGCCCGAAAGGTTCGCCGGTAAAGAACTCGGCGTTGACTTCTACCGGGCTGGTGCCATTTATGGAGCGTTATTCCAACTCTACGCGCGAGGTGGCGCAAGACGGACGCCGCGGGGCGCTGATGATGACGGTATCTATCAAGCATCCCGACTCGGAAGCTTTCATCGATGCCAAGATGACCGAAGGGAAGGTTACGGGAGCCAATGTGTCGGTGAAGCTGGACGATGAGTTTATGGAAGCTGCCGTGGAAAACCGCCCGTATGTGCAGCAGTTCCCTATCGGTTCGCCTCATCCGATGGTGAAGAAAGAGATTGACGCTTCGGCTTTGTGGAAGAAAATCGTGCACAACGCGTGGAAGTCGGCAGAGCCGGGCGTGTTGTTCTGGGACACGATTCTCCGCGAGTCGGTGCCCGATTGTTATGCCGACTTGGGTTTCCGCACCGTGTCTACCAACCCGTGCGGCGAAATCCCTCTGTGCCCGTACGATTCTTGCCGTCTGCTTGCCATCAACCTGTATTCGTATGTGGTCAATCCGTTTACTCCGGAGGCTTATTTCGATTTCGATTTGTTCAAGAAGCACGTGGCTTTGGCACAGCGCATCATGGACGACATCATCGACCTGGAGCTGGAAAAGATAGAGAAAATCATGGAAAAGATAGATTCCGACCCCGAAAGCGAAGAAGTGAAAGGTACGGAGCGCCATTTGTGGGAAAAGATTTACCGCAAGTCGGGCATGGGACGCCGTACGGGCGTGGGCATCACTGCCGAAGGCGACATGCTGGCGGCTTTGGGATTGCGCTACGGGACGGAAGAGGCGACCGAGTTTGCCGAGCGGGTGCAGAAAACCATTGCGCTGGAGGCATATCGTTCTTCGGTTGTTATGGCAAAGGAACGTGGCGCGTTCGAGATTTACGATACGGAACGCGAGAAGGACAATCCGTTCGTGAACCGCTTGCGTGAAGCCGACCCCGGGCTTTATGAGGAGATGAAGAAGTACGGCCGGCGTAACATCGCGTGCCTGACCATTGCCCCTACGGGGACCACCAGCCTGATGACGCAGACCACTTCGGGCATTGAGCCGGTGTTTATGCCGGTTTACAAGCGCCGGCGCAAGGTGAATCCGAATGACGAGAACGTGCGCATCGACTTTGTGGACGAAACGGGAGACGCTTTCGAGGAATACCTGGTGTTCCATCACAAGTTCCTGACGTGGATGAAGGTGAACGGTTATGACCCTGACAAGCATTACACGCAAGAGGAAATTGACGACCTGGTGGCGAAATCTCCTTATTATAAAGCGACTTCGAACGACGTGGACTGGCTGATGAAGGTCAAGATGCAGGGACGCATCCAGAAATGGGTGGACCATTCGATTAGCGTGACCATCAATTTGCCGAACAACGTAGACGAAGAGTTGGTGAACCGCCTGTATGTAGAGGCATGGCGGTCGGGCTGCAAGGGATGTACGGTGTACCGCGACGGTTCGCGTGCAGGCGTGTTGCTTTCTGCCAAGAAGAAAGACGACAAGAAAGAGGAAGAATGCCATTGCAAGCCTCCTCAGGTAACGGAAGTCCGCCCGCGTGTGCTCGAAGCCGATGTGGTGCGTTTCCAGAACAACAAGGAGAAATGGGTGGCGTTCGTCGGTCTGCTCGACGGTTATCCTTACGAAATATTTACCGGTCTGCAAGATGATGACGAGGGCATTGTATTGCCGAAATCGGTAGTCCGCGGCCGCATCATCAAGAATTATGACGAGAACGGCGTGAAGCGTTATGATTTCCAGTTCGAGAACAAGCGTGGGTATAAGATGACGATTGAAGGATTGTCCGAGCGCTTCAACAAGGAGTATTGGAATTATGCGAAACTGATTTCAGGCGTGTTGCGCTACCGGATGCCTATCGAACAGGTTATCAAGTTGGTCAATTCGCTCCAGCTCGATAGTGAGAATATCAATACGTGGAAGAACGGTGTGTCGCGTGCATTAAAGAAATATGTGCTCGACGGCACGGAAGCCAAAGGCGTGAAATGCCCGAATTGCGGCAATGAGACTTTGGTTTATCAGGAAGGTTGCCTGATTTGCAAGACTTGTGGTTCTTCGCGTTGCGGATGACTTTGCTTTTCACCACAGATTACGCAGATTAAAAAATTATATTCTTGATTTATTTTAATCTGTGTAATCTGTGGTGCTTTAAAAAAGAGGTATGGAAGAAACAGTAAAACATCATTTGTTAGACCGGGTGAAGAAGAACCCGTATGTCAATCATTTGGAGATTGATTTTCAAGAGATAGAAGAAGGCCGTGTGGTAGGGCGCATGCCGTTGAAGCCCGAACAGCGCCAGTATAGCGGAGTGGTGCACGGAGGGGTGTTGGCGGCATTTGCCGATACGGTAGCCGGATTTGCGGCTTATACGATGACGCCTACCGACCGGGATGTGCTGACGGCAGAGCTGAAGACTTCGTTCTTGCGTGCGGCATGGGGCGACGAGCTGGTAGGGATAGGCACCGTTGTGAAATCGGGGTTGAACTTGCAGTTTGCCGAGTGTGAAATCTATTGCGACGGCAAGCTGGTGAGCAAGGCTTCGGGGACATTTTGTGTGGTGCATTCTCTGATTTAGGCGTATGAAAGCGGAAGCGATGTATATCCGTCTGGACGGGTTGAAATTTTATGCCCGTCATGGTGTGTTTCCTCAAGAAACGCGTGTAGGTGCGGAGTTTACCGTCGACCTGTGTTTGCGTACCGATTTTTCGCAAGCGGCGGAGGCCGATGCCTTGGAGGGAACCGTCAGTTATGCGGAGGTGTTCGAGCGGGTAAAGGCGGAAATGGAAATTCCTTCCCGTCTGCTGGAGCATGTCGTTTATCGGATAGCCCGCCGCCTGCTGGACGATTTCCCTAATGTCATGGAAGTCACTATCGGCCTGTATAAGCAGAACCCGCCCATGGGAGCCGATTGCCGCCGGGTGGGGGTAGAGGCGATGTATGCACGGAATTAGTTGACAAGGAAACAAGTTGGCAAGGTTTACATATTACAAAGCCTTGCCAACTTGTCAACTGAATAGCGATTTACCTTTCTCCTATCGGCGTGTACGTTACTTCTTCCAATACGTTCTTGTATGCCGGCCGGATGATGCGTCTTCCTTCGAAGTTCAGTTCTTCGATGCGGTGGGCGGTCCAGCCTACGATGCGCGCCATGGCAAAGAGCGGTGTGTAGATTTCTATCGGCAGCCCAATCATTTCGTAGATAAAGCCGGAATAGAAGTCCACGTTCGAGCATACTTGTTTCTTTGTGCCCTTTACTTTCTTGAAACATTCAATGGCGCGTTGTTCCAGCAATTCCAGGAAGGCAAATTCTTTTTCGCACCCTTTTTCGGCTACCAGTTCGCTGGCAAGTTCTTTCAGAAGCACGGCACGCGGGTCGGAAATGGTATATACGGCATGGCCGATTCCGTAAATCAGTCCGCTCCCGTCGTATGCCTCTTTGTGCAGCATCCGTATCAGATAGGTGTCTATTTCGTCGATGTTGGTCCAGTCGGAGATGACCTCTTTCAGGTGGTGGAACATCTTTACCATCTGGATATTGGCTCCGCCGTGTAGCGGGCCTTTCAGCGAGCCGATGCCGGCTGCAATGCTCGAATAGGTGTCGGTGCGGGTAGAGCTGGTGACACGTACGGTGAAGGTGGAGTTGTTTCCTCCTCCGTGTTCTGCCTGAAGCACCAGCAGCAGGTCGAGCATCCGCGCTTCCAATGGGGTATATTCCTTTTTCATCATGTAAAGGAAGTTTTCGGCTATCGACAGGTTTTCATGCGGGTGCCGGATGTGGAGCGAACGGCCGTGTATGCTGTGCCGGTAAATGTTGTAGGCGTATGCGATGATGGTAGGGAACTTCGAGATGAGTTCGATGGACTGGCGCATCAGGTTGTCGCGCGAGATGTCATCGGGGTTGGGGTCGAACGTGTACATTTCCAGCACGCTGCGCGCGAGGATGTTCATGATGTTCTGTCCTTCCAGGTCGATGATGTTCATGGTTGTCTTCTTGTCGAGCGGCATGTTGTCGTTTATCAGTTCCTTGAAGGCATCCAGCTGTTCGTTGTCGGGCAGTTCTCCCGAAAGGAGCAGGTATGCCACTTCTTCGAATCCGAAGCGTTTTTCCCTTAGCAGGGCATGTACGATGTCGGCAAGGTCGTATCCCCGGTAGAAGAGCTTTCCGGGAATCGGTTTCAGCCCTTCTTCCGTACGTTCATATCCCACTACGTTACCTATCTTGGTCAGTCCTACCAATACGCCGGTCCCGTCTTCGTTGCGCAGCCCGCGTTTCACGTTGTATTTCGTAAATAGTTCATTGTCGATGCGGCAAGCCTGCTTGGCGCATTCCGAAAGCTTGTATACGATGTATTCTTTTTTCATGAGTAGTACAAAATTTAAATGATATTTATTAGAAACGCAGATTAAACCGATAGGTAAATAATCTGTGAAAATCCTCTTTGTCAAATAGCTTGTAGGGGCGTATCGCATACGCCCTGAAAACATCCATGTGTGGATAAGTTGGCGTATTCGGGCGTATGCGATACGCCCCTACATTGGCTGTTTGCGGGTATTTAAATAATCTGTGAAAATCCGTGTTAATCTGCGTTTCTGAACTGACAGATTATTTAAACGAATCAGAGTCAGTTACTGCTTAGCGCATCAATCACCCGTTGTCCGAATTCCATAGTGCCCAAGGGTTTTCCGTTGGGCATGAAGCGGGCGAGGTCGTTGGTCGCTTCTCCCGCTTCGAATAGTTTCTCCAAGGCTTGCGTGATGAGGGTTGCGGCTTCTTCCCAGCCTAAATGTTCCAGCATCATGACCGAAGAGAGCAGCATCGAACAAGGGTTGACGATGTTTTTTCCGGCGATGTCGGGAGCCGTGCCGTGGGTGGCTTCGAAGATGGCATGCCCCGTTGCGTAGTTGATGTTGGCTCCGGGAGCGATTCCAATGCCTCCTACCATGGCGGCAAGCTGGTCGGATATATAGTCGCCGTTCAGGTTCAAGGTGGCTATTACCGCATATTCTTCAGGCTTCAGCAGGGTGTTTTGCAGGAACGCGTCGGCTATGCAGTCTTTGATGATGACCTTTCCGGAGTTGGCGGCATCGGCAAGGGCGGCATTTGCCGATTCTTCTCCCAGGTCTTTCTTTATCTGGTTGTATTGGTTCATGGAGAAAGTCTGGTCGGGAAACTCTTGCTCTGCCACTTCATATCCCCAGCGTTTGAACCCGCCTTCGGTAAATTTCATGATGTTGCCTTTATGCACCAGTGTGACGGAAGTCTGATGATGCTGCAAGGCATACCGGATGGCGGAACGTACCAGCCGTTTGCTCCCTTCGGCGGAGACCGGTTTTACGCCGAAGGACGAGGTCTCGGGGAAACGTACTTTGCTTACTCCCATCTCGTCGTGAAGGAAGGTGTAGAACTTCTGGGCTTCGGGAGTTCCCTGTTCCCATTCGATGCCTGCATAGATGTCTTCCGTGTTTTCGCGGAAAATGTGCATGTTTACCTTTTGCGGTTCTTTCAATGGGGAAACGACTCCCTTGAACCAGCGTACCGGGCGCAGGCATACATAAAGGTCGAGGGTCTGGCGCAGGGCTACGTTCAGCGAACGGATGCCTCCGCCTACGGGAGTGGTCAGCGGCCCTTTGATGCCTATCAGGTATTCGCGGAAAGCATCGAGCGTAGCTTCGGGGAGCCATTCGCCTGTTTGGGCAAATGCTTTTCCTCCTGCAAGCACTTCCATCCATTCGATGGAACGTTTGCCTCCGTATGCGGCTCTGACCGCTTCGTTCACAATTTTCTGGCATACCGGAGTGATTTCGGCGCCTACTCCGTCACCTTCTATATAAGGTATGGTTACACAGTCGGGTACAATCAGCCGACCGTCTTTCATTTGTACTTTGCTCATAATGGATTATTGTTTTAAATTTTTTAATATCCGCATTCTACCCAATTGCCATGTAGGGGCGTATCGCATACGCCCTGAAGGCATCCGCATGGGTTAGTTGATGCATTCGGGCGTATGCGATACGCCCCTACATGGGATGTTTGCGGATATTCAAATTAAATTTAGGTACTGGTAGACCGGATTTTTAGAATGTATTTAAAAACCTAGTCAACTGGTATCTAGTCCCTGGTCCCTGATATTGTTTATAAATTCAATGCCGCTCCGGCTTTAAACCACTTTATCTGCATTTCATTATATGTATGTGCGGCTTCGAATGTATCTTCGCTTCCGTCGGCATGCCTTAACTTGATTTGCAGGGGTTTTCCGGGTGCGAACTCTCTTAATCCGAAGACAGAGATGCGGTCGTTTTCCTGCACTTTATCGTAATCGTCTTTATGGATGAATGTCAGTGCCAGCATGCCTTGCTTTTTCAGGTTCGTTTCATGGATGCGGGCGAAACTCTTGGCAAGAACGACTCTTACGTTGAGGAAACGCGGCTCCATGGCGGCATGTTCGCGGCTGGAGCCTTCTCCGTAGTTTTCTTCGGCTACTACGATGGAGGGAATCCCTTTTGCCTTATAGCTTTTGGCAACGGCGGATACGGCTTCGTATTCTCCGGTCAGGGTGTTCAATACCCAGTTCGTTTTCCCGTTGAAAGCGTTTACGGCTCCCATCAGCAGGTTGTTGGAGATATTTTCCAAATGTCCGCGGAACCGTAGCCACGGGCCCGCCATGGATATGTGGTCGGTGGTGCATTTCCCTTTGGTCTTGATCAAGAGCGGCATGTCGATGAGGTCATTTCCGTCCCACGGTGCGAATGGTTCCAGTTTTTGCAGGCGTTCCGAATCGGGATGTATGGAAACTTCGATGGATTTGCCGTCGGCAGGCGGGGCAATGTATCCGTTGTCGTCTACGGTGAATCCGTTTCGGGGCAGGGTTTCGCCGGCAGGTGCATCCAGTTTCACCTGTTCGCCCTTTTCATTGGTAAGGGTATCGGTCAGTGGGTTGAAGCACAAGTCTCCGGCGATGGTAAGTGCCATAGCCAGCTCCGGTGAAGCTACGAAGGCGTGCGTATTCGGGTTCCCGTCGGCACGTTTGGCAAAGTTCCGGTTGAACGATGTGACAATCGAGTTGGCTCTGTTCGGGTCATCGGTCACCCGTTTCCATTGTCCGATGCACGGACCGCAGGCATTGGTCATAATGGTTCCGCCTACGGCTTCGAAGGCACTTATCATGCCGTCGCGCCGGGCAGTGCAATAGATTTGTTCCGATCCGGGATTGATTATCAGGGGAGAAGCCATCTTGAGGGCTTTCTCCTTTACCTGACGTGCCAGAGAGGCTGCCCGGCTCAGGTCTTGGTAAGACGAATTGGTGCATGAACCGATTAATCCTACTTCCATGCGGCGTGGGTAACCGTTTGCTTTTACTTTTTCTGCAAAATCCGAAATGGGGCAGGCGGCATCAGGTGTAAACGGCCCGTTGATATAAGGTTCCAATGCCGACAGGTCGATTTCGATGATGCGGTCGTAGTAGTTCTCCGGTTGTGCCAGCACTTCGGGGTCGGCTTGCAGGCAATCGGCGCATGCCGATGCCAGCCGGGCTATTTCTTCCCTTCCCGTAGCGCACAGGTAAGTTGCCATCTGTTCATCGTAAGGGAAGATGGATGTAGTGGCACCCACTTCGGCGCCCATGTTGCAGATAGTGGCTTTCCCCGTTGCCGAAATCGATGCGGTCCCTTCGCCGAAATATTCAATGATGGCATTGGTCGCTCCTTTTACGGTAAGGATGCCGGCAAGTTTCAGTATCACGTCTTTGGGGGCAGCCCATCCGTTCAGGCTTCCTTTCAGGTGCACGCCGATGAGGCGGGGCATTTTCAGTTCCCATTCCATGCCGGTCATTACGTCTACGGCATCAGCTCCGCCTACTCCGATGGCTATCATGCCCAGTCCGCCTGCATTGGGCGTATGCGAATCGGTGCCTACCATCATGCCGCCGGGAAAAGCGTAGTTTTCCAATACGACCTGGTGGATGATGCCGGCACCCGGTTTCCAGAATCCGATGCCATATTTGGCAGACACGCTTTGCAGGAAGTCATACACTTCACGGTTCACCTGGCAGGCGGCAGGAAGGTCGGTTTGTACGCCTTTGTAGGCTTGTATCAGGTGGTCGCAGTGTACCGTTGCAGGAACGGCTGTTGTTTCTTTGCCTGCATTCATGAATTGCAGCAGTGCCATTTGCGCCGTGGCGTCTTGCATGGCAACGCGGTCGGGGCGGAATGTAGCATAATCTTCGCCTCGCCGGAAGCGGGGTTGTATCTCCGGATGATACAAGTGGGTATATAAAATCTTTTCGGCAAGCGTGAGAGGCTTGCCGCTTGCCTGTTGAGCCGCTTTTACCCGTTTTGCATACGAGGCGTAAAACGTTCTTAGCATGTCGATGTCGTAAACCATAAGACTTTTTGTTTAATGAATTGTTTTTATTTGTCCGCAAATGTAAGAAGAATGTTTTGGAAAAGCAAGATTTTGCAGACAAAGTGTCTTGTTTGATGTAAATCATGCAGCGGTTTGCCAAATTTGCGGCTCGTATATCCGGCGAAACGTTTCTTTGATGCGCCGTATCCTTTCGAAATGCAGCCGAAACGTTTCCGCAGGCTTTCGAAGCCCTCCGGAGTG
>ULKH01009705.1_pt1 | contig 21133 bp, 17 predicted proteins | sample 1951111 | NCBI WGS metagenome assembly ULKH01 (sample SAMEA4835496, study PRJEB28245) | human gut metagenome | biome: gut microbiome; material: fecal sample | place: Denmark | collected 2008
CCCGCTAAGGACGGAGTGGTGGCACTTCAACCTGATATCAAGAGCCACGGCAAGGAAGTATTACAAAGTAATCAAATAACAAGGGAATAATGGGAGAACTGGGAATTCTGGGAAAACTGGGAGAACTGAAAACAACACAGTTCTCTCAAAGCTCCCAGTCCTCCCAGCTCTCCCAACTCTCCCATTAACACTCAAAAACAACAATACCATGACAACATTCAACAAGGACTTCATGCCACAGCAGGGCGACTACCACAAGCTGTTGGTGTACCGCAAGGCCGAATGTATCTACGACATAACCTATCACTTCGCCCATAAATACCTTGAAAAGGGCGACCGCACGGTAGACCAGATGATGCAGGCGGCGCGCAGCGGCAAGCAGAACATTGCCGAAGGAAGCCAGGCTGCGACAGCTTCGCGCGAGACGGAAATCAAGCTGTACAACGTGGCTAAGGCCAGCCTGCAAGAGCTGTTGGCCGATTATGAGGACTATTTGAGGGTAAGAGACATGGAACTTTGGCCCAAGGACTCGCCCAAGGCCGTACAAACCAGGCAAGTATGCCGCGCCCACGCCGATTCGGTTTACTACCGCGAACGCGTAAAGACACGCTCTGCCGAGACCACGGCCAACATCGCCATAATACTGATTCACCAAACCGACTACCTCATGGCGCGCCTGATAGAAGCCGCAAAGCAACGTTTCCTGACACAAGGCGGCATCAGGGAGGAGATGACAAGGGCACGACTGAAATACCGCAATAGCCTGAAATAATGGATAGGCTGAAAGAACTGGGAGAGCTGGGAGAACTGAGAGAACTGTGAATGAGGCAGAGCACCCGGCCCGCCCGGCCTTCCCATTCTTCCCGGTTCTCCCAGTTCACCCTCCATCACAGCACTCCCAGCCCTCCCAGCTCTCCCAGCACACCCATAAAAAGAGAAAAAATGACTACCCAGGAATTCATCTCCCAGCACCTCGACGACGACATCCGACAGCTCGCCCTGCGCCATGCCGGGCGCACGGACATCGACCTCACCTACGCCCTCGACCAAATAGCGGGCCGCCAACGGGCGCGCACCAAGCTGCCGCGATGGGCCGCCACCGAGGGCATAGTGTATCCGCCGCACATCTCGATGGAGCAATGCTCGTCGGAACAGACGGCCATGTACAAGGCCGCAGTAGTCCGCCGCCTCATCACAGAACTCCCAATCCTCCCAGTTCTCCCAGCCAACCCGTTGACACTCATCGACCTCACGGGCGGCTTCGGCGTAGACTTCTCATACCTCGCGCCGCTCTTCGGCAAGGCCGTCTACATCGAACGGCAGAGCCATTTGTGCGACATCTCGCGGCACAACATGGCCGCGCTGGGCATCAGCCAGGCCGAGGTGGTTTGCGGCGACTGTGCGCAAATAATCGAAGGAATAAGCCATGCCACGCTCGTCTACGCCGACCCGGCGCGCCGCTCGCAGTCGGGCGGACGCACGTTCGCCATCAGCGACTGCACGCCCGACATGCTCGCGATGCGCGAGGAGTTGCTCGAGAAGGCCGACTACGTGATGCTCAAGCTCTCACCCATGCTCGACTGGCGCAAGGCCGCGGCCGACATGGGCACGCAGGTGGGCGAGGTGCACATCGTGTCAGTAGGCAACGAGTGCAAGGAACTGCTGCTCGTGCTATCGCGGAAGTACACCAAAATAGAGCGCATTTACTGCGTGAACGACGGCCAAGAACTCTCGTTCACCCCCGAAGAGCTGTCCCAGAGCTCCCAGTTCTCCCACAACTCCCAGCCCTCACAGCCACCCCAAGCAACCCCGCCCGCCTTCCTCTACGAGCCAAACGCATCGCTGATGAAGGCCGGATGCTTCTATCTCTTGGAACAACGCTACGCCGCACGGCAGGTAAGCCGAGACAGCCACCTGTTCCTCTCGCCCGTGGAAATACCGCAGTTCCCCGGCCGCGGCTTCGCCATACGCGCCGTTACGACCATGAACAAGCGCGGGCTGAAGGCCGCGCTGGCCGGTGTCGAGCGTGCCAACGTAAGCGTAAGGAACTTTCCCCTGACGGCGGACGCGCTGCGCAAGAAGCTGAAACTGCGCGACGGCAGCGACACTTACATCTTCGGAACGACCACAGGCGACGGCCAGCATGTGCTGTACATATGCGAGAAACACAACCAAACCAAAACCATACAATCATGAAAAAACTCATCATCTCACTCGCGCTGGCTCTCTGTACGGCAGCGGCCGGCGCACAAGGGCCGCAGGCCAAGACGGCGTGCGGCGTGCTCGAAGGCACATACGAGTCGGGCATCAAGGTGTTCAAGGGCGTGCCCTTCGCCCAGCCTCCTGTCGGAGAGCTGCGCTGGAAGGCGCCGCAGCCCGTGAAGCCGTGGACGGGCGTGCGCAAGGCAAAGCACTTCGGCCCCAACCCGATGCAGCAAAACCTCTTCGGCGACATGAACTTCGGCACAAGCGAAAACAGCGAAGACTGCCTCTACCTGAACATCTGGACACCGGCGGAGACGATGACCGAGCGGCTGCCCGTGCTCATATACTTCAACGGCGGGGGACTTATGGCCGGCTCGGGCAGCGAGCCTCGCTACGCAGGCGACGCCATGGCGCGGCGCGGAATAGTGTCGGTAACGGCCAACTACCGCGAGGGTGTGTTCGGCTTCCTGGCGCATCCCGAGCTGTCAAAGGAGACCAGCTACAAAGGCTCGGGCAACTACGGATTCCTCGACCAGGCGGCGGCGATACGCTGGCTGAAGGACAACATAGCGGCCTTCGGCGGCGACCCGGAGCGCATCACCATAGCGGGCGAGTCGGCAGGCTCGGCCTCGGTCAGCGCGCTGATGGCCTCGCCGCTGTGCAAGGGACTGTTCGCGCAGGCCATAGGCTCGAGCGCGTCGGTCATGGCATACAGCAAGATTGCCACGCTCGAAGAGGCCGAGAAGGCCGGAGTGGCCGTGATGAAGGCCATAGGATGCAAGAACCTGAAGGAGATGATGGCCATGCCGGCCGACGAGCTGCTGGCCAAGGCCGCAGGCACGGGCATGGAACGGATGTACAACATAGACCGTTACTTCATGACGGAGCAGCCCGTCGAGACCTACGCCGCAGGCCGACAGGCGCGCGTGCCGCTGCTCGTTGGCTGGAACTCGGCCGAGATGCCCGTCACGGCGGTGCTCGGCGGACGGCCCATGACAGTGGCTTCGCTGCGCGAGGCGTTGGCCCCTCGCTTCGGCGATGACACCGAACGCATAATCGAGGCGTACGGAATAAGGACTGACGCCGACGTGGCCGGGCAGCCGGGAGCACAGCTTGGGGCCGACATGTTCGTGGCCTTCGGCACATGGAAGTGGTGCGACATGCACGCCAGGACAGGCGGCGCGCCCGTCTACCGCTACCTCTACACACATCCGCGCCCGGCAATGCGCGTAAGCGGAAAGGTGGCCGGACTGGCCGGGGGAGTGAAGGACAAGGCCGAGGGCGAGGCCGACCAGCCTGCGGCCACCGGCGCGGTGCACTCGGCCGACATAGAATATGCCATGGGCACGCTGCCCACCAACCGCGTGTACGACTGGCAGCCGGAGGACTTCACCATGTCGTCCATCTTCCAGGGCTACTACATCAACTTCATAAAGACGGGCGACCCGAACGGCCTCGGACTGCCCACGTGGCAGGCGGTGAACGGCCACAGCGTGCCGCCGGTGATGCAAATCGGCATCGACACGCACGAGAAGGCCGACGCGCAGCTGGAAAACTGCTACCGCACGGTGGACGAAGTGGTGTGGGGAAAGTGAAAAAGTGAAGCCCCCTCCCAACCCTCCCGAGGGAGGGGGAAAGGTAGAGAAAACAAGAAAAGATGAAATAGTGAAAAGGTAAAAAAGCAGAACGGTGAAACGGCCTGCGGCAAGGCGTTTTGCAAAAGACCGCCTATTGCCTTCCGTTTTGCCGCCTTTTACAAGCCAAAAAGCCGCCTTTCGCGCTGCGAAAGGCGGCATTTTGTGGTTCATCCGCAGTTTTGCGGTGTATCATATTTTCATCCATCATAATAAGCCACATAAAAGCACACCGCCCTTGTAGGGACATAATTCATTATGTCCGCACGCTCTGAAAGAGCGTATGAATGACATTTGGCTGCGAAATACGTTTCTTATGAAACGTACGGGCATAATGAATTATGCCCCTACAAAGGCGGTATTCTGTTTGTGCTTGTATTCTTCCGTTTTCACTTTTCACTGTTTCACCCTTTCACCCTTTTCGCTTCATCACCCTTTCCCCCTCCCTCGGGAGGGTTGGGGAGGGACTTCAGTTCCCTCTTGAAACGCAGATAATAGAGCAGTCCGGCCAGCGACAGGCACACGGGGAAGGCCGACCAGATGCCTACGAGGCCGTAGCCCATATGTATGCCGAGCAGCCAGCCCAGCGGCAGCGACACCACGAAGTAGGAGAAAAAGGCTATCCAAACCATAGGGCGGACGCACTCTATGCCCCTCAACGCGTTGGCGAAGGTGTACTGAAGGCCGTCGCCAAACTGGTAGGCGATGAGCGGAAATACCGTGACCGACACCAAAGAGCACACCTCGGCGCTGTCGGTGAACCACCAGCTCATCTCCCCGCGCAGCAGAAATATGGGCACAGACAGCGTAAAAGCTATGGCAAGGACTACGTGAAGGCCGCTGGCCGCCGTGCGACGGACGGCCTCGTAATCGCCCTGTCCGGCGAAATAACTGGCGCGCACGGCAACGGCGGCCGCCATGCCGCTGTTAATCATGTAGAGCACTGACGACACGGTGAGCATGACCTGGTGGGCGGCAAGGGCCGTAGTGCCGAGCCATCCCACGAATATGGCCGACAGGGAGAAGGCCGCGCTCTCCATGCCTAACTGCAAGGCGACGGGCAGGCCCAAAGCGGACAGCCGCCTGACGTCGGCGCGGCTCACACGCCCCGAGGCGAACCCGGCGCGATATTCGCGGTAACGCCTGTGCCGGAAAAACACCAGGGCGCACGCCGCGGCCATGACGACGCGCGACAGGGCCGTGGACAGTCCTGCCCCGAAGAGACCCAGCTCGGGCGCGCCCAGCTCGCCGTAGATGAGCACCCAGTTGCCGAAAATGTTGAGAAGGTTGCCGCCGATGATGACATACATCGGCGTCTTGGTATCGGTTACGCCGTCGAAAAACTGCTTGAACGTGTTGAAACAGCACAGGAAGGGCAGCGAAGCGATGTTCACCCACAGGTAGGGACGCATCAGCGGCAGCAGCTCTTCGGGCTGGCCGAAGCGGTGGATGTTCAGGCAGAACACCGACAGCACCGCCACGAGCACCACCGAGAGGGCGGCGTTGGCCGCCAGGCCGTTCTTCACCGCCGCACCGATTGCGCCCCTCTCGCCGCGCCCGAAGAGGCTGCCCACCACGGGCGTGAGGCTGTACGAGAAGCCCGTGGCGAACAGCACTACGAGCATGAACATCGTATTGACGAAGCTGGCGGCGGCCAGCTCCTGCATCGAATGGTGCCCCACCATGAGCGTGTCGGCAAAGCCGAGCACGACGTTGCCGATTTGCCCCACCACGATGGGCACTCCGAGGCGCACCAGCGCGCCGTAACGTTCAACGAGTTTTGCGTAAATTGAAGCCATAACGGGCGCAAAGGTACTACTTTTTAAGTGAAGAGTGAAAAAGTGAAGAGCGAAGAATTAAATACCGCGAAAAGTCACACAATCTTGCTTGACATTACGTAGCATACGTCAGTTAGGTATAAGAAAACATCCTTTGTAGGGACATAATTCATTATGTCCGCACGTTCTGAAAGAACGTTTTTCATTTGCTGCGCTTTGATAATACGCCTCTTCGCGGCGTACGGACATAATAAATTATGTCCCTACAAAGGGTGTTTTCGCTGTTTGTGGAAATATAGAAGTTATGCCGAACTCACATTAACATGGCTAAATACACGTACATACACAAAAAAAGAGTGGAGAACTCATACGCGTGAGCATATAAATTCTCCACTCTTCGTTCTTCACTCTTCACTTAAGAGTTTTATTTCACCTCAATCTGCTTCAGCGTCTTGTCCTCTTTCTTCTCGGTCTTGGGCAGGTTGACGGTGAGCACTCCGTCGTTGACTTTGGCCTCAATCTTGTCCTTGTCAACGTCGTCAGGCAAGAGCAGCGTCTGCTCGAACTTCGAGTAAGAGAACTCGCGGCGCAGGTAGTGGCTCTTCTTGTCCTCGTCCTTCTTCTCGTTCTTGCTCTCCATGTGGATGTGCAGGTTGCCGTCGCGGTCGATGTTGACGTTGAAGTCATCCTTCTTCAAGCCCGGAGCGGCAAGCTCTACGGTGTACTCCTTGTCGTTTTCCTTGACGTTGATGGCCGGCGCGGTAGCGTTGGCGCGCGTCATGAAGTCGTTGTCGAAAAAGTCGTTGAATACGTCGGGCATCCAAGTGTTTCTTCCAAATACAGGTAACATAGCCATAATAAAATCCTCCTTGTTTTTATTTTTAGTTGTTGTCATCCGGCGGCTGCACCCCGTGGGGCATCGCCGCCTTCGATTGCCTCTCGCTTTCGTTCAAAGCTTTCACCAACCAAGATGCAATTTCCGTGCCGCTTACAAATCTTGACTTATTGTCATGTTTTATTGACAATAAGTCAGCAAAGATTAAATATTTTAATCATTCTAACACTCGTTTAATGACAAATTGTCAACCAACACCATCCTGCCCCACCCCGTTCCGCTCCACCGCGCAAAGCGTTACGCCGCGCCACGCATGACGACCTGCGCAACCGCCTGACAGCCAACGTGTTGCGAAAGGCCGTCTTTTGTCCTGCAAAAGACGGCCTTTCGCACGCCGAAACATGGCTTCTTGCAGCGCGAAAGGCCGCCTTCCGCACACCGTGGCGCGGCGAGGGGCACGAAAAACGGCGGCGTGCATCACTGCACACCGCCGCAAACAAAAAGTATGTAAAATACAAAGATATATAAAATCTTAGTCGTTCAACTTCGCCTTGATGAACTCGCGGTTCAGGCGGGCGATGTTGGCTATCGACTCGTTCTTGGGGCACTCGGCCTCACAGGCACGCGTGTTGGTGCAGTTGCCGAAGCCAAGCTCTTCCATCTTCATGACCATCGCCTTGGCGCGCTTTGCCGCCTCGGGGCGTCCCTGGGGCAGGAGCGCGAGCTGGCTGACCTTCGAGCTGACGAAGAGCATGGCCGAGCCGTTCTTGCAGGCTGCCACGCAGGCGCCGCAGCCGATGCACGTAGCGCAGTCCATTGCCTCGTCGGCAGCCTCCTTCGGTATGAGGATGGCGTTGGCGTCCTGGGGCTGGCCGGTGCGTACGCTGATGTATCCGCCGGCCTGCATGATTTTGTCGAACGCGCCGCGGTCAACCATGCAGTCCTTGATTACGGGGAACGCGGCCGAACGCCACGGCTCAACGGTGATTACGTCGCCGTCGTGGAAGCGGCGCATGTACAGCTGGCAGGTGGTGGCTCCAGTCGCAGGACCGTGGGGATGGCCGTTGATGTAGAGCGAGCACATGCCGCAGATGCCCTCGCGGCAGTCGTGGTCGAAGACGAACGGCTCCTTGCCGTCCTCGATGAGCTGCTCGTTGAGGATGTCCAACATTTCGAGGAACGAGGTGTCCGTGGGGATGTCCTTCATCTCGAACGTGTCAAAATGACCTTTTGCCTTAGGCCCGTTCTGACGCCAGACCTTAAGCGTGAAACTTATGTTTGTCTCCATTGTTATATACGGTTTTACGGTTTTGCGGTTATGAGGTCTTACGGTTTTGCCTTACGGCGTTTACGGTTCGGCGGCTGTCGGCGGAGAAGCATGACTTTGCTGCCTTCTGACATAAATCAGCGACCTTATCATCTTGTTCACTGACTTGTTCAATGCGTCAAGCGCGTTATAATCTTCATCGCTGACGTATGAAAACCGCTTAGACAGCTCAAGCTGGGTGTCCAGTTCGTTTGACGAGCCCAATGAAATGTAAAGGAAGTGTATCAGCTCGGCGTTGGTGCCCCTGCCGTAACCCTCGGCTATATTCGATGATATAGAGACAGCGCACCTGCGCATTTGGCTGGAAAGGCCGTAAAGCTCTTCTCTCGGGAAGCTTGCGGTAAGCAGGTAGACCATTTTGGCCAGCTCCATGCTTTCGTTCCAAACCCGGAGGTTCTTGTACGGACTCATATTCGCTTTACTTTTCCATAGGCGTCATCACCGTATAACCGTATGACCCCATGACCTTATAACCTTATATTAATTCTTGTAATTACGTGTCTGTACCTTTATAGCCTCGTAGTGCAACGGCTCCTTGATGAGTTCGGGCGCTTTCTCGTCGCTTCCCTGGTACTCCCAGCAGCCTACATAGAAATAGTTTTCGTCGTCGCGCTTTGCCTCGCCTTCCTCCGTCTGGTACTCCTCGCGGAAGTGACCGCCGCACGACTCGTTGCGTGACAGCGCATCGTAGGCGATGAGCTCGCCCATGGTGATGAAGTCGCGCAGGTGGATTGCCTTGTCAAGCTCTGTGTTAAGGCCTTCCTTCGAGCCGGGGATGAAGAGGTTGGTCTCGAACTCCTTGCGTATTTTCTTGATTAGCTCAAGTCCTTCCTTTAGGCCTTCGGCGGTGCGTCCCATGCCTACGTGCTCCCACATTACGTGGCCGAGCTCCTTGTGGATTGAGTCTACCGAGCGCTTGCCCTGTATGCCCATGAGGCGGTCGATTTCGGCCTGCACGCCCTTCTCGGCCTCCTCGAACTCGGGCAGGTCTGTCGAGATGCGCGGCCAGATGGACTGGTCGGCCAGGTAGTTCTGGATGGTGTACGGCAGTACGAAGTATCCGTCGGCCAGTCCCTGCATGAGGGCTGACGCGCCGAGGCGGTTGGCTCCGTGGTCGGAGAAGTTGCACTCGCCGATAGCGAACAGGCCTTCGATGCTCGTCATCAGCTCGTAGTCAACCCAGATGCCGCCCATGGTGTAGTGTATGGCGGGGTAAATCATCATCGGGTTGTAGTATTTCACGCCGTTGATTTCGTTTGCAAGCTCGCCCGGGTTGACGTCGGTTATTTCCTCGTACATGTCGAACAGGTTGCCGTAACGCTGCAATACAACATCAAGGCCAAGACGCTCGATGCTCTCGGAGAAGTCGAGGAACACGGCAAGGCCGGTGTTGTTGACACCGTAGCCCTTGTCGCAACGCTCCTTTGCGGCGCGGCTGGCGACGTCACGGGGCACGAGGTTACCGAAGGCGGGGTAGCGACGCTCCAGGTAATAGTCGCGGTCTTCCTCGGGAATGTCGCTTCCCTTCTTCTCTCCGCGCTGCAACGCCTTGGCGTCTTCAAGCTTCTTGGGCACCCAGATGCGGCCGTCGTTGCGCAGAGACTCCGACATAAGCGTAAGCTTCGACTGGTTGGTGCCGTGCACGGGGATGCAGGTCGGGTGGATTTGCACGTAAGACGGGTTGGCGAAGTATGCTCCCTTGCGGTAGCAAGCCATTGCGGCGGTACAGTTGCAGCCCATGGCGTTGGTCGAGAGGAAGTATGTGTTGCCGTATCCGCCGGTGGCTATTACGACGGCGTTGGCCGAGAAGCGCTCGAGCTTACCTGTCACGAGGTTCTTCGCGATGATGCCGCGTGCGCGTCCGTCAACGATTACCACGTCTTCCATTTCATAGCGTGTGTAGAGCTTTACGCGGCCTGTGTGCACCTGGCGGCTGAGCGCTGAGTAAGCGCCGAGCAGAAGCTGCTGGCCGGTCTGTCCCTTGGCGTAGAACGTACGCGACACCTGCGCGCCGCCGAACGAGCGGTTTGCCAGCATTCCGCCGTACTCGCGGGCGAAGGGAACGCCCTGGGCTACGCACTGGTCGATGATGTTGTTAGACACTTCGGCCAGTCGGTAGACGTTGGCTTCGCGTGCACGGTAGTCGCCGCCCTTCACCGTGTCGTAGAACAGGCGGTAGACGGAGTCGCCGTCGTTCTGGTAGTTCTTGGCTGCGTTGATACCTCCCTGCGCAGCGATAGAGTGCGCGCGGCGGGGAGAGTCTTGTATGCAGAAGTTGAGCACGTTGAAGCCCATCTCGCCGAGCGACGCCGCTGCGGAGGCTCCGGCCAGTCCGGTGCCGACGACGATGACATCCAACTTCAGTTTGTTCTTTGGGTTGACGAGACGCTGGTGAGCCTTGTAGTTGGTCCATTTCTCAGCTATCGGTCCCTCTGGTATCTTGGAATTGATTTGCTTTGCCATAATAATTATGAATTATGCATTATGAATTATGAAATTGAATTACCACATGCTCGGAGCCAGTCCGAAGGCGAAGGCCAGCACGACGACGAGGAAGCCCAGCATGAGCAGCGTAGAGTACACCTGGCCGATTACCTTCCAGCGGTTGAACCACACCTTGCCGTTCCAGCCGAAAGTGTGCATCGCGCTCCAGAAGCCGTGCGAGAGGTGGAACCAGATGGCAACGAGCCACACGATGTAGAGCAGCACGTAGACGGGATTAGCGAACGTGTCGAGGATGTAGGCGAAGCCGTCAGAGGGCAAGTGGGGCACGGCGATGCCCGTCAGCTCGGCGAACATCATGTTGTACCAGAAGTTGAACAGGTGGAGCAGCAGGCCCAAGAGCACGATGATGCCCAGCACGAGCATGTTCTGCGAGGCCCACTCCACTTTCGCCGGACGCGCCGTTACGGCGTAGCGTTCGTCGCCGCGGGCGCGGCGGTTCTGCATCGTGAGCAGGAACGCGTAGACGATGTGGATGACTGCCAGGGCTGCCAGTGCCAGCGTAGCCACGAGGGCGTACCAGTTAGCGCCGAGGAACTCACACACCGCGTTGTAAGCTTCGCCCGAGAAAAGTGCAACTAAGTTCATTGACATGTGGAATGTCAAGAACAGGATTAGCGCGACGCCTGTGACAGACATCACTACTTTCCTACCGATAGGTGAATTACATAACCACATAAATGATTGATAATTTAAAGTATTAAATTGAATTATTGATAATGTCAACACACGCGTCGGCAACCCTTCGCGCAAGGCGAAAGGCACGCGCCGCCATACCTTATTATAGGTATTGTGGCACCCTTTGGAGATGCAAATATACTCCATTTTGGTGATAAATCAAACTATTTGACAAAAAATTCGATTTTAATTCTTACTTTTGCGGCGTAAAGGTTATAAGGTTATGCGGTCATGCGGTCATAAGGTTATGCGGTTATAAGGTTATAAGGCTATGCGGTCATAATGGCCAATGCCATACAGACGTTCAAGCCAATGCGAGCCATACGGTTTCAATATGCCGTGTTTTACAATGCAAAAGACGGCAAATGGCAATGCAAAAGACGGCCTTTTACAGGCCAATATGCCGCATTTCGCAACGCCACCGTTTTCAGGGATGAAATCCATCGAACTTACGTTAAACCGTAAAACCTTATAACGCAACCCCCATAACCGTAAAACCGCAGACATCATAACCCGACAACCGTAAAACCGCAAAACCGTAAAAAAATGATATTACACTACGACGTAATCGTTATTGGCGGCGGACACGCCGGTTGCGAGGCGGCCACGGCGGCGGCCAACATGGGCGCACGCACCTGCCTCGTGACCATGGACATGAACAAAATAGCGCAGATGAGCTGCAACCCGGCCGTGGGCGGCATAGCCAAAGGCCAGATAGTGCGCGAAATCGACGCACTGGGCGGGCACATGGGCATCGTCACCGACAAGACGGCAATACAGTTCCGTATGCTCAACCGCTCGAAGGGTCCGGCCGTGTGGAGCCCCCGCGCGCAGTGCGACCGCGGCAAGTTCATATGGCAATGGCGCACCGTGCTCGACCATACCGACGGCCTTGACATCTGGCAAGACCAGGCCGACGAGCTCCTCGTGGAGCGCGGCGAGGCCGTGGGCGTGCGCACCGTGTGGGGCGTGGAGCTGCGCGCAAAGAGCGTGGTGCTCACCGCAGGCACCTTCCTCAACGGCCTGCTGCACATAGGGCGCAAGCAACTGCCCGGCGGGCGCATAGCCGAACCGGCCGTGACACGCCTCACCGAGAGCATCACGCGGCACGGCATAACCGCCGGACGCATGAAGACCGGCACGCCCGTTCGCATCGACCGCCGCAGCGTTCACTTCGAGGACATGGAGGTGCAGGAGGGCGAACAGGATTTCCACGGCTTCAGCTTCATGTCGCCCGGCAGGCCGCTCAGGCAGCTTACGTGCTGGACTTGTTACACCAACCCCGACGTACACGCCACGCTGCGGGCCGGACTGGCCGACTCGCCGCTGTACAACGGGCAAATCCAGAGCATCGGGCCGCGCTACTGTCCGTCAATAGAGACCAAGCTCGTAACCTTCCCCGACAAGCAGCAACATCCCCTCTTCCTCGAGCCCGAAGGCGAAGACACCAACGAAATGTACCTCAACGGCTTCTCCTCGTCCATGCCGATGGACGTGCAAATCAACGCGCTAAGATGCATACCCGCCCTGCGCGACGCCAAGGTGTACCGCCCGGGCTACGCCATAGAGTACGATTTCTTCGACCCGACGCAGCTGCGCCATACGCTCGAATCGAAACTCGTGCCCGGCCTCTTCATGGCCGGACAGGTGAACGGCACCACCGGTTACGAGGAGGCTGCCGGTCAGGGGCTCGTGGCCGGAGTGAACGCCGCGCTGCGATGCACGGGCACGCAGACCTTCACCCTCGGCCGCGACGAGGCTTACATAGGCGTACTCGTAGACGACCTCGTGACGAAAGGCGTTGACGAACCTTACCGCATGTTCACCAGCCGCGCCGAATACCGCATACTTTTAAGGCAGGACGATGCCGACGCACGCCTCACGGAGCGCGCCTACTCATTAGGTCTTGCCACGCGCGGACGCTACGACTGGTGGATGCAGAAGAAAGAAGCCATCAATCGGCTCACGGATTACTGCGCCACTACACCGGTGAAACCGCACGACATAAACTCCGCACTCGAAGCATTGGGCACCACCCCGCTGCGCGAGGGCTGCAAAATATCAGACCTCATGGCGCGGCCGCAGCTCAACATGCAAAACCTCTCCGGCATCCTGCCCGGACTGCGCGAGGCGATAAAATCGCTGCCTAACCGCCAGGAGGAAATCACCGAGGCCGCCGAAATCAAGATGAAATACAAGGGCTACATAGAGCGCGAGCGGCTCGTGGCCGACAAGATGCACCGCCTGGAAAACATCAAAATTCGCGGACACTTCCGCTACTCCGAGATGCAACAGCTATCAACGGAAGCGCGGCAGAAGCTCGAAAAAATCGACCCGGAAACTCTTGCGCAGGCAAGCCGCATCCCGGGCGTGTCGCCAAGTGACATCAACATCATGCTGGTGCTCATGAAACGGTGAGACGTATAGATGTTTCACGTGAAACAAATTGAGGATTTTTCGTCAAACTAAAACGGTGAAACGGACTGAAACATAGCAACATACGCCGACCGTCCACAACTTTGCTTGAATGTTAAAATCATTAAGTTTCACGATGAAACCAGCCGTGTTTCAAGGCTGTATGCCGCCACCCTGGCGGCACCGCCCCACCCTACGCCCTGCACCCGTCAGCCGCCTGCACGGCAGGCAGCAACCACCCGCCGGCCGGGGCGAAAACAGGGGCTTTGCAAAAGGCCGCAAAACGCCTTGCAAAAGGTGGCCTTTCATCAGGCAAAAGACCGCCTTTCATCAAGCAAAAGGCCGCATATTATAAAGGTAAAAAAGTAAAAAGGTAAAACGGTAAAAAGAAAGGTGAGAAAGTGAGAGGATGAGAAGGTGAGGAAACAAGCGGTTAGAAGGCAAGAAAGCCGCCTCGCCTCTCCGTCATCCCAGCCCTCCCAAACCTCCCAGTTCTCCCAGAACTCTCAAAGAAACAACCAATCAACAATAAAAAGGAAAACGTAAAAATGAACAACAAGACATTGCTGGAAAATCTGAGGTGCATACCCGATTTTCCGAAGAAAGGAATTAATTTCAGGGACGTGACGACACTGTTCTCCAACCCCGAATGCCTGCAAATAATGGAGGACGAGCTGTACGACCTCTACAAAGACAAGGGCATCACCAAAATCGTAGGCATCGAGAGCCGCGGCTTCATCATGTCGTCAGCCCTGGCCGTAAGGCTCCACGCCGGCGTTGTGCTATGCCGCAAACCGGGCAAGCTGCCGTGCGACACAATACAGGAGACGTACAACAAGGAGTATGGTACGGACACTATCGAAATACACAAGGACGCCATCACGAGCGACGACGTAGTTCTCTTGCACGACGACCTGCTGGCTACCGGCGGCACGATGCGCGCCGCCTACGACCTCGTAAAGAAGTTCAATCCGAAGAAAATATACGTGAACTTCATCATAGAGCTTACGCGCGAAGGCCTGCACGGCCGTGACAACTTCGGCAAGGATGCCGAAATAACGACGCTGCTGAAAGTGTAAAGAGATAAGCCCCCTCCCCAGCCCTCCCCGAGGGGAGGGAGAAATGAATGCCAATGTAAATGTTAAAGTCTTCATTTGAGGAAACAACCACCCTGCGGCATCGGCTCTCCCTCCCCTCGGGGAGGGCTGGGGAGGGGCTTGTTTCACGTGAAACATTACCTTTGAAAACCCCTTTGTATAAAGCACTTACGCCTTATGACTAAAGAAGAAAACGAAAAGCGGCTAGCCCGTCTGAAGGCTATCGTAAGCAACATGCCCGCCAAGCCCGGCAGCTACCAATACTACGACGAGCACGGAACGATAATATACGTGGGCAAGGCGAAGAACTTGAAGGCGCGCGTGTCGTCCTACTTCCACAAGGAGGTAGACCGCTTCAAGACGAAAGTGCTGGTAAGCAAAATCCACGACATTACCTACACGGTGGTCAACACCGAGGAGGACGCGCTGCTGCTGGAGAACAGTCTCATAAAGAAATACCAGCCGCGCTATAACATTCTGCTCAAAGACGGCAAGACATACCCCTCAATCTGCGTCACGAAAGAGTATTTTCCGCGCATCTTTAAGACGCGCACCATCAACAAGAAATGGGGCACTTACTACGGCCCTTACAGCCATATCGGCTCCATGTACGCCGTGCTTGAGCTTATCAAGAAGCTGTACCGGCCGCGCACATGCCGCCAACCCATAACGCGCGAGGGCGTGGAGCAGGGCAAATACCGCCCCTGCTTAGAGTACCACATACATAATTGCGGCGCACCGTGCATAGGCCGCCAGAGCTACGAAGACTACCAGGAGTGCATAGCCCAGGCGCGCGAAATACTTAAAGGCAACACGCGCGAGCTGCAACGCAGGCTCTACGCGCAGATGCAGCGGCTGGCCGAGGAGATGCGCTTCGAGGAGGCCGAGGTGCTGAAACAACGCTACCTGTTGCTGGACGGCTTCTGCGCCAAGAGCGAGGTGGTGAGCCACACGATTACGGACGTTGACGTGTTCAGCGTGACCGACGACGAACGGACGGCCTTTGTGAACTACATGCACGTGACAAACGGCTCTATCAACCAGGCGCAGACCTTCGAAATGAAGAAGAAACTGGGCGAAACGGCTCTCGAAATACTGCAACTCGCCATACTGCAAATACGCGAACGGATGGGCAGCACGTCGCGCGAGGTAATCGTGCCGTTCCCCGTCGAAATGACGCTCGACGGCGTAACGTTCACCGTGCCGCAGCGGGGCGACAAGCGCACGCTGCTCGACCTGTCGGAGATGAACGGCAAGCAGTACCGCTTCGACCGCCTGAAACAGGCTGAAAAGCTGAACCCCGAGCAGAAATCGGTGCGCCTGATGAAGGAAATACAGGCCGCGCTGAAGCTGCCCAAGATGCCTTACCAAATCGAAATGTTTGACAACTCCAACATCTCGGGCACAGACGCCGTGGCCGCCTGCGTGGTGTTCAAGAAGATGAAACCCAGCAAGAAGGACTACCGCAAGTACATTATAAAAACAGTAGAGGGGCCTGACGACTACGCGTCGATGCAGGAGGTGGTACGCCGCCGATACTCGCGCATGGTGGAGGAAGGCCAGCCCCTGCCCGACCTCATCATAACCGACGGCGGACAGGGGCAGATGAGCGTTGTGCGCAGCGTCGTCGAGGGCGAACTCGGACTCGACATCCCCATCGCCGGACTGGCCAAGGACGACCGCCACCACACCAACGAACTGCTGTACGGCCTGCCGCCCGTGGTGGTGGGGATGAAGACCGACAGCGAGCTGTTTCGCCTCCTCACGCACATGCAGGACGAGGTGCACCGCTTCGCCATAACCTTCCACCGCGACAAGCGTTCGAAACACGCGCTGCACTCTGAGCTGGACGACATCCGCGGCATAGGCCCCAAGACGAAGGACGCATTGCTGCAAGCGCTGAAGTCGGTAAAGCGCATTAAAGAGGCTGATTTACAGCAACTTACAGACGTTATAGGACAAGCGAAGGCCAAAATCGTGTGGGAACACTTTAATAAGAAGTTATAGAAATTAAAGAAGTTATCGCCCACTGCGTTCGCTTAGAAGTTAAAGCCATTGCCACTGCGCTGTTTGGCGGCATTTTAAAGGCGGTATTTCAGCCTACAAAAGGCCGCGAAACAGGCGGCAAAAGGCGGCATTTTACAACGCGGAATACCGCCTTTCACAACGGCTCACGCCGGCAAATAACAACTTTTACACGAAAACATTTGGCCGTAACGGCCATAAACGCTAACTTTGAAAATAAAAACACGCATGAAAACAGTGATACAACGCGTCAGCCGCGCGTCAGTAACCATAGGCGGAGAGGTGAAGTCGGCCATAGGCAAAGGCTACATGATACTGCTCGGAGTGGCCGAAGGCGACACCGAGGAGGACGTTGACTGGCTTGTGAAAAAGACCGCCGCGCTGCGCGTTTTCGACGACGCGGAGGGCGTGATGAACCTGCCCGTGACGGCCATAGGCGGCGAAATCCTGGTAGTAAGCCAGTTCACCCTGCTGGCGTCGTACAAGAAAGGCAACCGCCCCTCATGGATTCACGCCGCCCGCCACGAGGTTTCCATACCGCTGTACGAGAGTTTCTGCGAGAAGCTGCGCCGCGAAACGGGCCTCAAGGTGCTCACGGGCGAGTTCGGCGCGGACATGAAGGTGGAACTTGTAAACGACGGCCCGGTGACTATCTGCATGGACACGAGGCACAAGGAGTAAAGCCCCCACCCTGACCTCCCCGAGGGAAGGAGCCCGACAGGCAAACATTGCAGCATACACGAAACAACAAATTGCCTCTATCTTGTCACCTCCCCTCGGGGAGGCCGGGAGGGAGCTTACAATCATAAAACAATGAACGACGAGATAACCTTGCGCGAAGCGCAACTCATTGTAGACCAATGGATTAGGCAATACGGCGTGCGCTACTTCAGCGAACTTACCAACATGGCGTGCCTAACGGAAGAGGTTGGCGAGCTGGCGCGCGTCATGGCGCGCAAATACGGCGACCAGAGCTTCAAGAAGGGCGAGCCGACAGACCCGGCCGACGAGATGGCCGACGTGCTCTGGGTGCTGCTCTGCCTTGCCAACCAGACGGGCGTTGACCTTACCGAAGCACTGAAACGCAACCTTGAAAAGAAGACAAAACGCGACGCCACGCGACATATCGCGAATGAAAAATTAAGAATGAATAATGAATAATGATGGAATGAAAAATGAATAATCGATTGATTAACAACTAAAAAGAACGACAATATGGCAACAGAAAACGACAAGAAGGCCTGCACGTGCGGGCACGAGCATGGGCACGAGGCGGAGTTCCCGAAGATGAGCAAGTACGAGGAGGCTCTGGCAAAGTATAATACCGACATCGACGACGCGGCGGTGCGCGATGCCGTAAGGAGGCTCATAGCCGAGAAGGTGCATGAGAACGACACGCCGGAGGTAAAGAAATTCCTCTTCGGCAGCATCGAGCTGACATCGCTCAAGACGACGGACAGCGACGAGTCTATCCTCGCCTTCACCGAAAGAGTGAACCAGTTTGATGCCACCTACCCCGACCTGCCCCACGTGGCGACCATCTGCGTCTACCCGTGTTTCGCGCGGACGGTAGCCGAATCGCTTGAGGTTGACGGCGTGGAAATAGCCTGTGTGTCAGGCAGTTTCCCCTCGTCGCAAGCTCTCATCGAGGTGAAAATAGCCGAGACGGCACTCGCCGTGAAGGACGGCGCGACGGAGATAGACATCGTGATGCCCGTAGGCAAGTTCCTAAGCGGCGACTACGAGGGCGTTTGCGACGACATAGCCGAGCTGAAACAGGCGTGCGGCGACGCCCCGATGAAGGTTATACTCGAGACAGGATGCCTCAAGACGGCGCAGAACATCAAGAAGGCGTCAATACTGGCGATGTACGCCGGGGCCGACTACATCAAGACATCCACCGGCAAGCTGGAGCCTGCCGCGACGCCGGAGGCGGCCTACGTGATGTGCCAGGCCATCAAGGAATACTACGAAGAAACGGGCATACAGATAGGTTTTAAGCCCGCTGGCGGCCTTAACTCGGTGATGGACGCACTTATCTACTACACGATAGTTAAAGAGGTTCTGGGCGAAAAATGGCTCACTAACAAGTGGCTGCGCCTCGGCACGAGCCGTCTGGCTAACATGCTGCTTAGCGAGATAGTCGGGGAAGAGACGAAGTTCTTTTGAAAAGGATGGGCCTGATAGGGCTGATTGATTAGCCCAATGAGCCTGATTAGCCAAATTAGCCTGATAGGGAAATGGGGCCAATGAGCCTAATTAGCCTAATACGCCGTGGCGCATCAGGCTCATCGGGCTAATTGGGCTTACCATCCCACCCGGCCTATCAGGCTCATCTGGCTTATTGGGCCTATCCTCCCATCATGCCTATACGGCCTATTTATCTTATAACCAATCATCAACAAACCTTAAAGCCATAATACCATGACTACCGACAACCGCCCGTTCATGCCACAACGCGGCAACTACCGCAACCTGCTTGTTTACCAAAAGGCGGAATGTATCTATGACATCACATTTTACTTCGCCCATAAGTACCTTGAGAAGGGCGACCGCACGATAGACCAGATGGTACAGGCGGCGCGGTCATGCAAGCAGAACATAGCGGAAGGCAGCGCGGCAAGCACAACGTCGAAGGAAACCGAACTGAAACTGACTAACGTTGGACGGGCGAGCCTGCAAGAACTGCTGGCCGACTACGAGGACTATCTCCGCGTGCGCAATCTTGCGCTATGGGACGTGAACAGCGCCAAAGCGACGCAGACACGAGCCGTATGCACCATGCACAACGACAGCGCATATTACCGCGAGGCCATAACGCAAAGAAGCGACGAGACGGTAGCCAACATAGCAATAACACTTATCCACCAGACCGACTCGATGCTGAGGAAATTCATAGACAGGCTGAAGCAGGACTTCGTGGAGGGCGGCGGACTGCGCGAGGAGATGTACCGGGCAAGGACGGAATGGCTTAGAAGGAACAAGGGAAGATAGACAAATAGAGCTGGGAATTGGCCTGATTAGCCCAATGAAACTAAATAATGAGCCCAATGAGACTAATTAGCCAAATACGCCGTGGCGCATCAGGCTGATTAGGCTCATTGGGCTCATTCTCCTATTTGGCTAATCAGGTCAATTACACCTAAACGCTCCGCTTCACCACGAAGTCGAGGTAGGCCTTCAGGCTGTCGCGCAGGACGGGGTCGTTGACCTCCTTGCGTATGAACTCGAGCGCCTCGGCGTGCAGCTCGTCCATGCGGCGCTCGGCGTATTCTATGCCGCCGTGCTGCTTGGTGAAGTCCACGAGGGCGGCTATTTCGTCCTGTGTCACCATGCCCTCCTTCACCTTGCGCGCCAGTGCGAGCATGGCCTCGTCGCCAGTGGAGCGCAGGGCGTAGATTACGGGAAGGGTGAGCTTGCCCTCGGTCATGTCGTTGCCGGTGGGCTTGCCGATTTCGGGCGAGTCGTAATAGTCGAAGATGTCGTCGCGGATTTGGAAGATGATGCCGAGCGTCTGACCGAAACGCTTGGCCTGCCCTACCCTGTCCTCCTCCATTCCGGCCGATATTGCGCCGATGGCGCAGCAGGCCTCAAAGAGGGCGGCGGTCTTGCGGCTTATTATTTTATAGTATGTCTCCTCCGATATTTCGCTGTCGCCGATGCTCGTAAGCTGTAGGATTTCGCCGTCGGATAGCGTGCGGCCGAGCTCGGCCAAGTACCTTACAATCAGCTCGTTGTGCGTTATTGAGACGTGCAGCAGGGCCGTCGAGAGGATGTAGTCGCCCACGAGCACGGCCACCTTGTTGTCATACACGGCGTTGACCGACGCCTGTCCGCGGCGCTCGCGGCTCTCGTCCACCACGTCGTCGTGCACGAGCGAGGCCGTGTGCAGCAGCTCGAGACCCACCGAGGCGTGCAGCGTAGCGTCGGTTACGCGGCCGTAGTTCTTCGCCATGAGCATTATGAGCATGGGCCTCATGCGCTTGCCGGCGCGGTTGCGGATGCGAGCAAAGATTTCCTCCTGAAGCTTGTCCTGATGCGTGAGCGACGAGTTGAAAAGGCTGATAAACTGGTTCAGCTCGCGCTCTATGGGTTGTTTGATGATGGATAAATAGTCGGTCATGCTACAAAATTTGTTACAAAAGTAATTATTTTCTCCGATTAATGGCAAAAAATCTGTAACTTTACACGTAAAAAACCGACAAAACATGGACAAGCTTTTCCTTTTGGACGCTTACGCGCTGATATACAGGGCGTATTACGCGTTCATCAAGAACCCGCGCATAAACTCCAAGGGCATGAACACATCGGCCGTCTTAGGCTTCTGCAACACGCTGCACGAGGTGCTCTCTAAGGAGAAACCTACGTACATTGGCGTGGCCTTCGACCCCCACGGGCCCACATTCCGCAGCGAGGCTTACGCCGAGTATAAGGCGCAGCGCGAGGAAACACCCGAGGACATACGCCGCTCCGTGCCTATAATAAAGGATGTGCTGGCGGCCATGCGCATACCAGTGCTCGAGGCGCAGGGCTTCGAGGCCGACGACGTAATCGGCACCCTGGCCGGTCAGGCCGGCCGTGAGGGCATCAGGACTTACATGCTTACGCCCGACAAGGACTACGGCCAGCTCGTCGGC
>ULKH01009232.1_pt1 | contig 20993 bp, 21 predicted proteins | sample 1951111 | NCBI WGS metagenome assembly ULKH01 (sample SAMEA4835496, study PRJEB28245) | human gut metagenome | biome: gut microbiome; material: fecal sample | place: Denmark | collected 2008
TCCGGACGGAGAGAACGCCGTATGGGAAAAAGAACCTTTAATGAAGCTGGCCGCAGAGGGCAAGTTAAACGCCTATAAACACGCGGGGTTTTGGAAGCCGATGGACACGTTAAAAGACAAGCTGGAACTAAACGCCCTGTGGGACAGCGGCAAAGCCCCCTGGAAAGTGTGGGAAGACTAAGATGAAAAAAATTCTTATTACCGGAGCCAGCGGATTTATCGGCCGCTGCGTAACGGATGAAATGATTAAACGCGGATACACCGTGTACGCGCCGTCTCTTTCGCCGTCGCTGCCCCCGCAGGACGGACTGCTGCAGAGCCGGTTGGATTTTTTTGACCGGGAAGCGTTAAAGCGTTATTTGGCGGAACACCGCTTTGAAAATCTCATTCATCTGGCGTGGTATGTGGGGCCCAAATGCCATATGAGCCCGGGAAATATGGACTGGCTGGGTTTATCCCTGGATTTATTAAAGAGTTTCGCCGAGTATGGCGGGAAAACTTTTTTAGGGGCGGGTACCGTGTCCGAATATGATTTTTCGTGCGGATTGCTGCGCGAGGACGCCACTGCGCTGGCAAATCCGTCTTTATACGGGCAGAGCAAGGCCGCGTTGTATAACGTGGGAAAAAGTTTTTGCCGCCAGGCGGGCATAGCGTTTAAATGGCCCCGTATTTTTAATTTGTACGGCCCGTATGAACGCCCGGCGCGTTTGATGCCCTCGGTTATTTGTTCCATGCTGAAAAATGAAGATGTAAAAGTCAGCCCGTGCACCAAGTTTTTGGACTATCTGCACGTTTATGACACGGCGCGGGGGATAGCGTCTTTATTTGAATCCGATGTTACGGATGCGGTAAATATCGCTTCCGGGCAGCCTGTTCAGCTGCGCGCGGTGGTGGAGGAAATAGCGCGGCAGACTGGGTTTAAAGGGCGCATCTTATGGGGTGCGCTGGAAGAAAATTTTGCAGATCCCGTTATTGTCGGCAGTAATGTGCGTTTGACGCAAGAAGTGGGGTGGCAGCCTGTTTATACGCTGCAAACAGGCCTGCGGCAAACTATTGATTGGTGGAAGGAGTTTTTGTATGAACACGTTTAACGGCGTATATGAAGGGAAAACTGTTTTGGTAACCGGACATACCGGATTTAAAGGTTCGTGGCTTGCCATTTGGCTGACCAGCTTGGGAGCGAACGTGGTGGGATATGCGCTGGATGCGTATTCGGACCGAAGCAACTATTGCGCCTCGCGTTTAAAGGAACGTCTGTTTGCCGACGAGCGCGGCGACGTGCGCGACTCCGCCCGGTTGGAAGCGGTCATCGCCCGGTACCAGCCGACGATGATTTTTCATTTGGCGGCGCAGGCCTTGGTGCGCACTTCGTATGAGCACCCCAAAATGACGTACGAAACCAATTTGATGGGTTCTTTAAATATCTTGGAAGCCGCCCGCAAGTTTGACTGTATCAAACAGGTTATTATGATTACGTCGGACAAATGTTATGAGAACGTAGAGCAGATTTGGGGATACCGGGAAACCGACCGGATGGGCGGATATGACCCGTATTCCTCTTCCAAAGGCTGTGCGGAGCTGATGATTGCTTCCTGGCGCAATTCTTACTTTAATCCCAAAGATTACAGCAAACATGGCAAAGCCGTGGCCAGCGTGCGCGCGGGGAATGTAATCGGGGGCGGGGACTGGAGCGATAACCGTTTAATTCCCGATTGCATCCGTTCGTTAGAGGCCGGAAAAGATATTGAAATCCGCAGCCCGCAGGCCACCCGCCCGTGGGAGCATGTGTTGGAACCTTTATCCGGTTACTTAAAAGTAGGCGAAAAATTAATGCAAGACCCGGTGGCCTACAGCACCAGTTTTAATTTCGGCCCCAGTATAGAAGCCAATAAAACCGTGTGGGAAGTGGTGCAGAAGGTGGTGGAATGTTACGGCAAAGGCCGGGTGGTGGATGCTTCCGAACCGGGCATTCTGCACGAAAACACTTTGCTCAGCCTGGACGTTACCAAAGCTTACCGTATGCTGGATAAATGGCACGCCCGCCTCTCATTCGGCGAAGCCATTGCGTTTACGGTGGCTTGGTATCAAGAGGCCGTGGGCGGTACGGATATGTGGGATTATTGCGTCCGGCAAATCCAAGCCCACAGCGATAAAGAATAACGTATGACAGAAATCGTGGTGTTGGGGAGCGGCGTGGCCGGATTATCGGCCGCTTTCCACCTGGGCAAGTCGGGCCGGTCGGTCCGCGTTTTTGAAAAAGACGCGGACTGGGGCGGTTTATGCGGCGGCTTTACGCTGGACGGTTTCCGGTTTGACCGCTTTGTACACTTTACCTTCGCGCAGGATTCGTATGCGCGGCAAATGTTTGCGGCTTCCGGGCCGCTGTGGGAGCATGCTCCCGTCTCTTCCAATTATTACCGGGGCTGTTGGGTGTACCATCCGGCCCAAAACAATCTCTACCCGCTCCCGACAGAGGAGAAAGTGAAAATTATTGCGGACTTTGTCCGCCGGCGGAAAATCCCCCGGGAACAAATTTCCGATTACGAAACCTGGCTCCGCGTCCAATACGGGGATTATTTTGCCGAGCGCTTTCCCTTTGCTTATACGCGTAAATACTGGGGGGCCGAGCCGCACGAGCTGGAAGTAAAGTGGGTGGGAAACCGGATGCATTCTCCTTCCCTGGAAGAAGTATTGCGCGGCGCGTTTGAAAAACCGGAAGGGAATTTTTATTATACGTCCGTGATGCGCTATCCCAAACAGGGAGGCTTTCGCAGTATTCTAAACGGTCTGCGCGCGGGGTGCGATATAACCCTGAATAAAAAAGCGGTGCGGATTGATCCCGCCGGGAAAAAGGTATTCTTTCAAGACGGGAGCAGTGTGGAATACGGCGTGCTGGTTTCGTCTCTGCCGCTGCCGGAAATTATCAACATATTGCCGGACGTGCCGCCTGCCGTGTCCGCCGCCGCGCGTGCGCTGAGGCATACCTGCGGCTATCAGGTTTCGCTGGGCTTTCGCCGCCCGGACGTCGCCCGCCGCCTGTGGTTTTATATTTATGATGAAGACATCCCGCCCGCGCGCGTATATTCCCCCAATTTAAAATCCCCCGACAATGCGCCTGCCGGGTGCAGTTCTTTGCAGGCGGAGGTGTTTTATGACTGCCGTGCTTCTGTTCCGCCCGCATCGGAGGTGTTGCGCAATACGGTGCAAAAATTAATGGCTATGGGGCTGTTTAAAGAGGAAGATATTCTGGTGCGGGATATACGCTTTGAACCGTATGCCAATATTACGTTTGTGCCGGATATTTACCGGAACAGACAAACCGTTCTGGATTATTTGCACGGCCTGTCTGTTGAAAGTATCGGACGCTTTGGCAAATGGGAATATATGTGGACGCACCAGGCTTTTGAAGACGGAAAAAATACCGCACAGAGGATAATAAATGAATAATAAATTTACGGCTGATGAGATATTACCGGCTTTTAAGGATAATTATTCCGTATGGGCATTACGCTCCAGCAACGAATATGTTCCTTATTTGCTGGCGTGTTTGGCTTCTTTTGCCGCGCATATGGATGTGAATCATAATTATGACGTTTTGGTGTTTGAGTCAAAAATTACGCCGAAGAATAAAGAAATTATCCGCTCTTTTCTGGCCCGTCCCAATGTGTCCGTGCGTTTTGTAAATCCCCGGGAAGTGCTGGCGCAGTATGAGCTGCGTTTTCCGGCGCATTACAGCCTGGAATGTTTCTTCTCCGTTACGGCTCCGCTGATGCTAAAAAATTATTCCCGCGTCCTGTTTACTGATTTGGATGTTATCATCCGGCGGGATTTGCGTGAACTTTATGAGATAGATTTGCATGGAAAGCCTATGGCTGCGGCGCTGGACTATGCGGCTAAAGGAATGTTTGAATCCAAGAACTGGGATTTGCTGGCCTATACCACGGATTCTTTAAAATTGGCTAATCCGCGTGTGTATTACAATACGGGCGTATGCGTATTTGATTTGGACTATTTCCGTGCGCATAATTGTACGGCGGAATTGTTGCAAATGCTTCATGGGTCCAATTTTCGTTATTTGGAGCAGGATGCGCTGAATATTTACTTTCAAGGCAAAATCCGCGAGCTGCCCGTGTGCTGGAACTGGCCGCCCAAAAACTCCTATTTTAACGATATCTGGGCAAAGATGCCTCCGGCGGACCGCCGTGCTTATGAGGCGGCGGAACGGGAAGCGGGCGTCGTGCATTATATTGGCATTAAACCCTGGGTGAATCCGGAAGAACACTCCGCGTGGCTGTGGTGGGGATATTTTCGCCAAACCCCGCTGTATGAAACCTGGATGTTGGAGAATTTGCGTACCAGCGTGCGGCGGCTGATATGGGAGCTGCCCCGCTGTAAGGTGTCGGGATATTGGTTTGCTTTGCTGGGCAGGGCGGCGCTTCTCAGCCGGCACAGAAAAGCCTTTCGGGAAAAGGCCCGTCTATATCAAGAGAAACTGTTACACGGCAATTGGAACCTTTCATTTTTTAAGCGTTAGGACACGGTGGTATATGAACGTGAATTTAGTAGAGGATGTGGAACCCGCTTTTAAGGAAAACTTCGCCGCTGCGGCGATGAGCGCGAGCAACGAATATGTCCCGGCGCTGGCGGCGGCGCTTGTATCGCTGGCGCAGAACGCTTCAGCAGAGCATAATTATGATTTAATCGTATTTGAACGGGCTATTACGGCGGAAAACAAACGGATTTTAAAACAGCTGGTGGAACGCAAGAATATTTCCCTGCGGTTTGTAAATCCGGCGCCGGTATTGCAGAATTACTGCCTTCCCGTTTCCGGCCATTTTGCGCTGGAATGTTTTTTCCGTATTGTTTCACCCCTGGTCCTTAAACGGTATGAACGTTTGGTGTTTACGGATTGTGATTTAATTTTTAAATCGGACGTGTGGGACTTGTATCATACCCCGCTGGAGGGGCGTCTGTTGGCCGCCGCCATAGAACAGGTTTGGCCCGCGCATTTGAGAATGCCCGAGTCCGGCTTTATGGATTATGCTCTGCATACGCTGCAGTTAAAAAATCCGTACCAATACTACAATACGGGCGTACTCGTGCTGGACTTAAAACGCTTCCGGCAGACGGACGCGTGCCGGAAATTGTTGGAAATGGCGGACGGAAAATCCCTGCGGCTGTTGGAGCAGGATGTGCTGAATATGTATTTTGACGGACAGTTTTGTTCTCTTCCCGGCGAATGGAATTGTGTGGATGAGGGAAGTTTTTCCGCTTTTTCGGGTTATTTTACGCCGGAAGAGCGGGAGGAGTCGGCGTCCCTGCGCGCGCGGGCGAAAATTCTGCATTATGCCGGCGCCGTCAAGCCGTGGCGGGAGGAAACGGAAGCGGCCGAGTGGTGGGCCTATGCCAAGCGCACCCCATTTTATGAGCTGGCCCAAAAACGGCGTGATGAGAATAACAGCCCGGACTTTGCTCCTAACCGGAGAGATATCCGGCGGTACGGTATCAATTATGTGTTATATACGCTGGTGAAGCTGCTGCGGCATTTAACGTGGGGCGGCTGGCGAAAGAGCATAACCGCCCGGCGCAATACGCTGAAATGCCGGATAGAAAACGCCCGGCGCTTTAGATAAACGGCGTTATGATTATAAACACCCCGCTTCGGCGGGGTTTTTTATGGCGTTTCCCGCCGCAAGCCATCCCTTCCCGCCTAATAAAAAATACGGCTTGACAATATAGTTATACAAGCGTATAATAATTATACAGATGTATAAGAAAGGAGACTCTTATGGGAAGAACCTCGGCGGGGAACGACGCCAAACTCATTCAAACGGGCATCCGGCTGGCGCGCGCCAAAGGGCTGGGCGGATTTACCGTGCGCGAAGTGTGCGCCAAGAGCCGGGTGAATCTGGGCATGTTCCATTATTATTTCACCAATAAAAATAATTTTGACCGTAAACTGCTGGCTACTTTGTATGAAGAGCTGATGAAAGACATTCGCGTGGACGTGTCGGACCGGTGCAGCGCGCGGGAAAACGTGCGCGCCGTGCTGCGCGCCATTCGGCGTTTTGCGCGCGAAAACCGCCGGATGCTTTCTTCTATGGTCGGGGACGTATTCGGCGGGAATGAAAAAATCCTGGCGTTTATCAGCCGGAATTTTACCCGGCACGTTTCGGTGCTTTTTGCGCAGCTGGAGCGCGCGCATAAAGAAGGCCTGCTGCGCGTGCCGGACCCGCTTTCCGCCATGCTGCTGCTGGCGCCGCCGGTGGTGTTTCCGCAGGTGCTGGCGGGGCTTTCCGAGCGCATTACGTTCCCGTGGCCGCCGAAAGTAAAAAAGGCCCTGCGGGAGTTAACGTCCGGGGACGGAGACGGGCGCATTGATTTATTGTTGGACGCCGTATTTAAGGGGGAGAAATGAAAAAATTAGGAAGCGTATGGGCCGTGCTTTTCTGTTGCGTGTGCGCGGGGGCGGCGGAGGTGAAAGACCTTTCGCTCGCGTCGTGCGAGGCGGACGCGGTTGCTTTTTCGCCCGCCGTTCGGGCCGCGCAGGCGCAGGCACAGGCGGCGCGGGCATCGTACGACAGTACGCGCTCCAGCTTATACCCGGGGCTGTATTTGGATGCGTCGGGAAGCTGGACGTCCGAAGTGCCGGAAGTGAATATGGGCCCGCAGACCTTTGAGTTCGGCAGCGAATGGGGGTATTCCGCCGGGCCGACGCTGGAATACGTACTGTTTGACAAAGGCGCGCGGTCGGCCGCGTCTAATAGTGCGCTGGCGGTTTACCAGAGCAAACTTTCGGAGCTGGCCCTTGCGCGCAAGCAGACTTTGCTGCAGCTGCGCCAGGCGTATTTTGCCGTCCAGCGCGATTTGGAAAATATCTATTTACAGTCCGAACAGTTAAAAGTGGCGCGCAAACAGCTGGCGGATGTGGAGTCCGCCTACCGCGCGGGCGCCAAAAGCCGGCGGGACGTGCTGATGGCCGAAAAGCAGGAACTGCGCACCGCTGTGGACGTGAGCTCGGCGCGCAGCGCGCTGGGGCGCGACTTGCGGGAACTGTTTAAACTTACGGGCACCGATTACGGCATTAACCCCGCCTACGCGCTGGACTGGCGCGTGCGCGAAAAACTGGAGGGCGAAACTTCCGCCGTCATCCGCGCGGACGAACCCGCCCAAACGGTGCGGCGGTTTGCGTCTGTTTCCGGGCTGGATTTTGACGAGGAAACGCCAAAGCTGTCCGCTTATGACGAGCTTGTCAAATCGTATGAATACGCGGCGCGCGGGTATGCGGCTTCCGTCTGGCCGCGCGTGGGGGTAAGCGCGGGGGCGTACTGGCAGTATCCCAACGGGCCCATTCACGAAGACGTATTTTTAGGCAAGGCCGGGGTTTCCCTGCGCTTGCCGCTCTTTGAAGGGGGCAAAAATAAAGACAAAGCCCAGGCGCAGCGTTTTTCCGCCGATGCGGCGCGCGAACAGAAAAAGGATGTGGCCGAAGCGTTAAAAGCTTTGTTTTATTCCGCCAAAGACGCTTTAACCGCCTTGGACGTGGAGACGGAGCTGACGCGCCGGCTGGTGCAAAAGGCCAATCAGTCCGCCGGGTTGACGTACCAGGCGTATAACGCGGGCGCGGTAACCTTTTTGGAAGTGGACGACGCCAATCTGGCCGCGCTGCAAAGCCGGATGATGCTCAGCGAGCTGAACATCCGGCGTTTAAACAATTTGGCCGTCATGGACAGTTTGGGAAAATAGGAGCGTTATGAAAAAAATCATTTTAATTGTGGTTGTGCTTTTGTTAGCCGCCGTAGCGGCGGGACTGCTGTTCTTCCGGCATACGCCGTTTGCCTACAGCGGCGTGGTGGAAGCCGTGGAGGTGGACGTGCCGAGCCGCCTTTCCGACACCATCGCCGAGTTAAACGTGCAGGAAGGAAGCCCGGTGAAAGAAGGCGAAGTGCTGGCGCGGCTGGACTGCCGGGACACGCGCTTAAAAGCCGTTATCGCCCAAAAAGAATTTAAACGCGCCGAGACGCTTTTAAAAACCACCGCCGGCTCGCGTGAAAATTACGATTTGAAAAAACACCAAAACGACCAGGCCGCCCTCTACGAAAGCTGGTGCGACATTGTAAGCCCCATTACCGGCAAAGTGCTTTATAAATACTACGAGCCGGGCGAGTTTATCGCCGCGGGGCGCAAACTGGTTACCGTGGCCGATATGGGCCAGGTGGACGTGTGGGTGTATGTGGAACATAACCTGCTGGCCAAGCTGGCGGTGGGGGAGACGGTGACGGGCCTGCTGCCCGAAACGGGGCAGCCGTTTGAAGGTAAAATTTTAAGCATTAACGACGAGGCCGAATTTACGCCTAAAAACGTGCAGACGCGCAAAGAACGCGAACGGCTGGTGTACGGCGTAAAAATCCGCTTTGATAACGACACGGCCCGCACGCTGAAGGCCGGGATGACGCTGGAAGTGGCTTTCGGGGGGAAAAAATAGTATGGCGGCTTTGAGCGCGGAAGTGAAAAACGTCAGTAAAAAAATGGGCCGCGCTCAGGCGCTTGACCGGGTGGACGTATCGTTTGCCGCCGGGGAAGTGCACGGCATTGTGGGGCCCAACGGGGCCGGGAAAACCACGCTCATCCGCCTGGCGGCGGGGCTGCTGCACCCGGATGCGGGAAGCGTGGGCTATGCGGAAAAAGGCGCGGAGGTGCCGGCGGAAAAGGCCAAACATTTTACCGGATACTTCCCGCAGGAGCCCAGCCTGTACCCGGATTTGACGTGCGAAGAACATTTGGAGTTTTTCCGCGATTTGTACGACCTGCCCCAGCCGGAATTTACGCGCCGGGCGGACGAACTTTTTAACGCCACCGGCATGGCCCCGTTTAAGGACCGCCCCGCCGGGAAATTGTCGGGCGGAATGTACAAAAAACTCGGGCTGATGTGCGTGCTGTTAAACCGGCCGAAACTGCTTTTATTGGATGAACCCACCGTGGGGGTGGACCCCGTCAGCCGCCAGGAACTGTGGGACCTGGTGTACGGATTTGCGGGCCCGGAGATGACCGTGATTTTAAGCACGTCTTATATGGACGAGGCCGGGCGGTGCGCGCGCGTGCACGTGCTGGATGAAGGGCGTTTGCTGGCGTCCGGCGCGCCGGAGGAACTGATGAGGCATTTTGGCGTAAGCGATTTTGCCGACATCTTTTTAAAAAAATGAACGAAGAAAAAATTGTTATCAGCGTGAAAGATTTGGTGGTCGCTTTCGGTTCGTTTAAAGCGGTGGACGGCGTATCGTTTGACGTGCGCCGGGGGGAAATTTTCGGCTTTTTGGGCGCCAACGGCGCGGGCAAAACCACCACCATCCGCACCATTTGCGGCATTTTAAACCCTACGTCGGGTACGGTAAAAGTAAACGGGCAGGACGTTTCTTCTTCCACCGCCGTGTTAAAGCCGCACATCGGGTATATGTCGCAGAAGTTTACGCTCTACCCCGATCTGACCGTGCGGGAAAATATGAACTTTGCGGGCAGCCTCTACGGCATGAGCCCGGAAGCCATTTCCCGCCGCGCGCGGGAGCTGACGGAGTTTATCGGTCTGCCGCATGACCTGCCGGACCCGGTCAGCCACCTTTCCGGCGGAGTCAAGCAAATGGCCGCGCTAGCTTCGGCTTTGCTGCACGAGCCGGACCTTATCTTTCTGGACGAGCCCACCGCCGGTACGTCGCCCACTACCCGCGTGGCGTTTTGGGATTTAATCCGCCGCCTGGCCAGGCAGGGGAAAACTGTTTTTGTTACTACGCACTATATGGATGAGGCCGAATACTGCGGGCGGATTGCGCTGATGGAGCGGGGGAAAATCGTGGCGATGGGAACGCCGCAGGAACTGAAAGATAAATTTTTTGCCGTCAAGCCGCTGGAACTTTCGTTTCTAAAACCGGTGCAGGCCGCGCTGCGCGCCGCATTGGATAAGGCGGGGATTGCGTCGGCCGTGTTTGGGGACAAACTGCGCGTGCGGGCGCATGACCGGCAGGCGTTTAACCGCGCGGCGCGGCCGTTTGAAGGCGCGTTTGAGGCGCGAGAAGTGCCGCCCGCGCTGGAAGACGTATTTTTAGAAGCCGTAAGCGGGAGGAAAGGGGTATGAAGCTGTCTCTTCGCCGGGTGCGTTCCGTCGCTTATAAGGAATATAAGCATATCCTGCGCGACCCGTTTACGCTGATTGTGGCGCTGGTTCTGCCGCTGGTGTTTGTGGGAATGTTCGGCTTTGTGATTGACCTGGACTACAAACATATGCGCGTGTTCGTGCGCGACAACGACCAGACGAGCGTATCGCGCCGGTTTTTGCAGGAGGTGGCTTCCTCCGGCTATTTTGATTTAACCCCCGTGCACGGGCAGCTTCAGGCCGATAAAGCCCTGGGGCGCAACGACAGCCCGGCCCTGATGATTATCCGCTCCGGGTTTGGGAAAAATGTCCGCGCCGGGGATCCGGCGAAGCCGGGGCAAATCCAACTGCTGGCGGACGGGACGGACAATGTGCAGGCCGGTATTATGGGCACGTATATGCAGGGCGTTTTACAAAAAGCCAATGCCGTATTTATGCGTGCGGACCCGGTGCTGGCCGGGCAGAGCATAGCGGCGGATTCGCTGATACGCAGCCGCTTTTTGTTTAACCCGGAGCTGAACAGCCGCTGGTTTATCGTCCCCGCTTTAAGCACCATTATTATCGGCCTGCTGGCCATCGTGCTGACGGCGCTTACCGTAGCCAAAGAGTGGGAAAACGGCTCTATGGAACTGTTGCTCTCCACGCCCGTGCGTCCGGCGGAAATCGTGCTGGGCAAACTGATACCGTACTTTTTGCTGACGTTTTTTGATATTCTCATCGTCTTTGCGCTGGCGATTTATGTGTTTCACATTCCGTTTTTGGGGAGTTTCCTGCTCTATATGCTGGCGTGCGGCGTGTATATTACGGGCGCGCTGGCGCTGGGGCTGGTGATTTCGGTGGTAACGCGCCAGCAGCAGGCGGCTATCCAGTTTGCGTTTGCGGTGGGGCTGCTGCCGTCGTTTATTTTCTCGGGCTTTATGTTTCCCATTGAAAATATGCCGGCGTTTTTTCAGTATTTTACGGCTTTGTTTCCCCAGCGGTGGTTTTTGCTTATCAGCCGCACCGTGTTTTTAAGCGACGCGGCCCCCGTTACGCTGGCTACAGCTTTTGCCGGCATCGGGCTGTTTGCGGCGGTGATGATTGTGCTGGCCGTCAAAAAATTTAAAACGGATGTGGAACCATGAAATTACGTATGCGCACCTTAAAAGGTTTTTTTGTAAAAGAAATCATCCAGATTATGCGGGACCCGAAGATGATTATGGCTATTTTCTTTATTCCCGTGATTCAAACGGTGATGTTCGGCCTGGCGCTGACGAGTGAAGTGAAAAATATTAAATTTGTGGTAGCCTCCAAACCCGGCAAAATCGCGCGGGAACTGGAAAACCGCGCGCTGGCGTCGGGTTGGTTTGTAAAAGTGCCCGGGATAAACGGCGCGCAGGTGGCGGATCCGGCGGAACTCATCGCCGCGCACCGGGCCGAAGCCGTGCTGGTGGCTCCGCCCGAAGGGTTTGAAAAAGCGTTGGAGCGCGGGGACCGGTCCATCCAATTATTGTTAAACGCCACCAACGCCCAGCGCGCCCAGCAGGTAAACGGGTATGTACAGCAAATCGTGGCCGAGGTGGCCGCCGCCAACGGGTATAACACCGGGGGCGGGCTTATCCGGCTGGATATGCGCGTGCTGTTTAACCATTATATGGATACGACTTCGTTTATGATTCCCGCGCTGTTGGTAATGTCTTCCTTTATTGTGTTGTTGGTGGTGGGAGGTATGGCGCTGGCCAAGGAAAAAGAAACGGGTACGATGGAAAAGCTGATTGCGTCCCCGTGCAGTGTGGAAGAAATTATGCTGGGCAAAACCCTGCCGTATTTTGTTATCGGATTATGCATTGTGGGGCTTATTTTGTTTATTGGCGTGGCGGGGTTTGGTATTCCCTTTAGGGGCGGTTTGTGGCAGATTGGCGTAAACTCCGTGCTGTTTGCCGTCTCCGCGCTGGCCTCCGCGCTTTTAATCAGCACGGTTGTGCGCACCCAGCAGCAGGCTATGATGGCGAGCGTACTGTATTTGATGCCGGCCATTCTGCTCTCCGGCGTGTTCTTTCCGGTGGCGAATATCCCGGTGTTATTTCGGTGGATGTGTTATGTGAACCCGATGATGTACTCGGTGGTGAATTTCCGCTCCGTTATTTTAAAAGGTGGGGACTTGGCGTATTTCTGGCAGAACTGCGGGTGGCTGGCGCTGCTTTCTGTCGTGCTGTGTGCGCTGGCGTATAAGAACTTTAAATCCAAGCTCAATTAAAAAACACCCGGAATTTTATCTTCCGGGTGTTATGAAAGTTCGTGCGTTATTTTTGCAGAATGTGCACGGCAAAGCCGCCGATTTCATCCTGTAAGTACACTACGCGCAGGCGGCCGTCCGGGTTGTAGCCGGCGCTGTCCCAGTTAAACCGGGCTCCGGCCCGCTCCAGCTGGTAGGCCGCGCGGTCTGCATTGGCGGCGGCTACGGCGATATGCCCGTGCGTGCCGTAAAACTGCTTTTTCATCACTTCAATATAATCCGCCGCGAAGAAGGCGCCGCCGCGGTCCTCTTTCTTAAATCCAAATAATTTTTCAAACGCTCCGGCGGTTTCGTCCGCCGTTTGCGCGTCCGGCGTGTTGATGCCCACATGGCGCAGTTCAAACGCCAGCATCTTGAGTACGGCCTCTTTGGCGCGGCGCGTAACAGCCGCCGCGTCCTGCTCTGCCGGCGGGTTGTTTACTATTCCTTCCACGGCACAGGCCAGTACGGCTTTGTGGGAAAGATAAGCGTTCATCGTGTCCGCGGTTACGCCGCCCGAAATAAAAAACCGCATATCGGGGAAATCCGCGCACAGGGTGTTTAATGCGGCGGGGCCGTTTGCGCCGTCGGGCGAAAAGCTGATGGCCGTAAGGCCCAGCCCGGCCGCGGCTTGTACGTCGGCGGATGTGCGGCATTCCGGCAGGGCGGGGATGTTTTTCTCCGCGCACAGACGGATAATTTCGGGATTTACGTCCGCGGAAATAATAAAGCCCGCGCCCGCTTTCAGGGCGTCTTGGGCTTCCTGCGGCGTGCGGATGTTTCCCGCGCCGGCAAGCAGGAAGGGAGAAGAGGCGCGAATAAACGCTTCCGCACCGGGCGTGTCAAACGCCGTTAAGACGCACGAAAGACCGCCTGCCTGCAAGGCCTGTGCAAGCGGCGCCGCTTGGGCCGCATTCGGCGTTTGGATAAACACAACAATACCGTTTTTATAAAGCTGCTGAAGGGTTTTCATGTGATGGGGCTCCTTGCCTGCGTGTACGGCGCAGGCTGATGTTTCCATTTTATAAGCTTTTGGGGTGCGGCGTAAAGAGGGCCTGCCGCGTGGATTTTGACTATGGAGCCCCGGGGGATGAACAAACCGCCCGCGCGCGGTTTGACTTTTATTGTGTGTGCAAAGCTGGGCGGGTCTGTGAATAAATATAAATACGCGGAATTTGACGCGTATTTCAGCGAGGCTGTGTGCCGAAAAACTAGACTGCCTTGCAGAATAGTATGTGTAAATTGCGTAAGAATTTAGACAATAAAAAACCCCAGCTTGCGGCTGGGGTTTTTTAAAAGTCCCTACAATAGTCCCTACACTATCGTCGGTAAATGGTGCGCCCAAGGCCGTATTGTAAAGAACGGCATACAAGTTCGTCGGGCTTCCAATAAAAATCCCCGCTTTCGCGGGGTTTTTAAATGGTGCGCCCAAGGCTGTATTGTAGAGAACGGCATACAAGTTCGTTGGGTTTCCAATAAAAATCCCCGCTTTCGCGGGGTTTTAAATGGTGCGCCCCAGACGTATTGTAGAGAACGGCATACAAGTTCGTTGGGCTTCCAATAAAAATCCCCGCTTTCGCGGGGGTTTAAATGGTGCGCCCAACAGGAATCGAACTTGTATCTTCAGCTCCGCAGGCTGACACTCTATCCATTGAGCTATGGGCGCTTAAATCGGATTTTTCTTTTGCGGATTTCCTGCTACCTAATTATTTTAACATTTTTGTTTTTACATTTCAATCGGATTTCCCGCGGCGGATATACCCGACGGAAACTCCAGCTTTATTATATCATTTTACCGCCTCGCGCCGCCGCATTAAACTGCTATAATAACCATATGAAAGAAGAAAAAACCGGCACTTATGTGTACGATAAAAAATCAGGAAAAATGGTAAAAGTGTCCGACCGTATCCCGTCGGTTCGGAAACCCGGCGGCCACGCGTGCGGCGGCTGCTGCGGGCACTGTCACTGCCATGACGACTAACCCTTCCGTTTCGTCTATTCCTCCCGGCGAGCCGCAAAATTTGTTTTTGCAGGCCCTGAGGGGGCTTTTGTCCGTTTTGCAAAAAGTGTTTTTGCCGCATCTGGTGGCCGGGATGGGGCTTTTTATGATGGCGGCATATGTTACGTATGCCCTGCTGTTGGAGCCCGCCCGCCTGCCCGCACCGGTGGAATTCGCCGCGGCGTGCGTGTTTTTCGGTCTCTACGGTCTGGCGGCGTTTGTATATTCCGTCTTGGCCGCGTGTGCGTTTGCCCTGCGCGCGGCCTGCGCCAGCTGGGAAGATTTTATTGATGATACATTGGGCCTTGTAAAAGAAAAAGTGGCCTCCAGAATTGACAATATGAACGAGGGCCTTGCCAAAGAGCAGGCCAAGGTGGTCGTGGCCGGAAGCGTGAGCGAGGTGTTCGGGCTGTTCGGCAAGTATGAGCGGAAGTCTTTTCTGCGCTGGCTGTCGGCGATATTATTAGGCGTGGTAACATTTGCGATGCGCTCGGTGCTGGTGGCGCGCATTGTTAAAATTTCCGGTACGACGGTGAACCTGGGCAAGCTTTTTGCCGGGCGCGCCACGCTGGCCGGGGCCGTATTTTTAAACCTGCGGTTGTTTTCCACTCTCCTGCTGGGGCTATTTTATAGTCTGGGGCTTTTAGCGCTTGCGCTTAATTTTCTTTTTGTATTTTGGATGAAATAATAGTTTAATAGAAATAGGTATGCGTAAACTTTTTTTATTGCTTCTTTGTATGTGCTGCGTATCGGCCGCTTTTGGCGAGACGGCCGCCCAGCTGCTTGCCCGCGCCAAAACGCAGGCGGACCCCAACGCGCAGATTAAACTGCTTACGCGGGCGGTTGCCAAGTCGCCCCGGATGGCGGACGCCTACCATTACCGGGCGGACGCTTATTTGAATTTGGGCCGTTATAAGCAGGCGCTGGAAGATTATTCCCGCACCGTATCGCTGCGTCCGCGCGATCCGTTCCGTTATTATGCCCGGGCGCTTGCCTACCAGAAGATGGGCCGGCCGTCCCTGGCTCAGGCGGATTTGACGAAAGCCATTTCCCTTAAACCCGCGTACCGCAATTTCTATCTCGCCCGTGCGCGCGCCAACGCTTCGCTGGGAAAGTACGAAGACTCGCTGGCCGACTACCAAAAATATTTGGGCAGGCGCAAGCCTGCGCCGGCCATCGCCGAGGAATTGGTGCCGGTGTATTTGGGGGCGTACCGTTATGAGGCGGCCCAAAAACAGGTGTCCGCGCTGCAGGCCGCCGGGAATGACACGGCGGACGTGCATTTTTGGCAGGGGCGGGTGCTGTCCGGCCAGAACCGGCTGGACGAGGCCGTTTCCGCCTACAGCAAAGCCATTAACCGCGACGAAGGCTACGCGCAGGCCTACCGTTACCGCGCCGGCGCGTTTAAAGATATGGGGGATTATCCCGCCGCGCTGGAAGATTATACCGTTTTATTAAAACTCCAGCCCGAAGCGGCGTTTTATAACCGCCGGGGACTCGTGCGCGAAGAAATGAAACAATTTAAAGAAGCGGCCGAAGATTACACCCGCGCCATTGAGCTGGCGCCCAAGTGGGCCATTCCGTACAATAACCGGGGATTTGCCAAAATGAATTTGAAGGATTGGAAAGGCGCAAAAGAGGATTTGGAAACCGCCATCCGGCTGGACGGCTCCAGCCCGACGCCGTACGTCAACTTGGCGGGCGTGTATTGGCTGAGCAAAAAAGACCGCAAAAATACGTACGACAATTTGGATAAAGCCGTGCGGCGAAATTTTAAGAATTTTGAATCGCTCTACGATGAGGACCAGAAAGGCTGGATGTTTAAAAACATTAACAAAACGGCCGAGTTCCGCGCGGTGCTGTACAAATAAATTGTTTTGTATTTTTATCCCGCTTCCGTGGTTCGGGGGCGGGATTTTTTATGGCTAAAGAAATCCCCCGGCCGCGCCGGGGATGTTTAGTTTCGGAAAATTGTGCGGGTAAAATTAGACGATGCCTAAATAAATCAGCCAGATAACGCCGTAGCGCAGGCATTTGGCCAGGCCCGCCGCCGTGAGGTAAAACCCAAAATTCACTTTTGCCGCGCCGGCTACGATGGTAATCGGGTCCCCGATGAGGGGAACGCCCGCCAGCAGAAGCGTGGCTTTGCCGTGGCGTTCAAACAGGCGGCGCGCTTTTTGAATATACGCGGCTTTGATGGGGAACCATTTGTCGTTTTCAAAGCGGGTTAAATAACGTCCCAGCACCCAGTTGGCCGATACGCCGATAAACGTCCCCGCGCATGCGGCCGACACCAGCAGCCAGGCCGTGTATTTGCCCGTAGCCAAAAAGGCGAACATAATCAGCTCTCCCTGCGCCGGGATAATACTGGCGGAGAGAATGGAAATAAAAAATTGAAAAATAAGAATATGCAGTTCCGGCATAAGCCCCCTATGTACAGCATAGCGGACGGAAGAACATTTTGCCAGCGCAAATAAGGGTTAAACGGCTACAGGCCCCAGAGTTCTTTTTGCACGCGCGGCGGCAGCGGGTGCGCGGCGTAGGGGGTTATTAAAAATCCGTCCGCCTGCGGGGTGATTTTGTACCAGCGCGGGGCGCCTTCTTTTTTTAACAGCGCGATGGCTCCCAGCATCTTGCCGGCGGGTTCGCCCGGGGAGTTGCTTTGCACCGTAAAAATAACCGGGATGCGCTGTTCCCCGCGTCCGCGGCGAAGGGCGTCAAGCAGGGCCGAAGAGGGGCTGGCCGTCAAAGCGACGGGCGGTATGGAGGCCGCGTCTTTTTCCGCGGCGTGCTGAGAGAGGAGGCCCTGGCGCAAAATCCGGCGCAGGTCCGCACCGTCGGCATTTAGCCCCATCCCGCTAAAAACGCGGCCTTCGCGCGCGTAAAGCGGCGTAGCGGGCACATTATCTGCCGGCGCGGGCGAGAGGCCGGCGAAATCTTTTACCCGGAAAGATTCTTTTTCAAGCGGCGGATACTTGGGGTGCGCCGGCGGCTGGAGCCCCCATTTTTGCAGATTGACCAATGCCCGGCGTTTGGAAATGCCCGCGCGGGTTTGCAAATTCCACAGCAGGCGTTTGTTGCGGGTGGCGAAATTGGCGGAGGAGGCGAGCTGTTTTTCGGCCTGTACGAGCGGCGCGCGGACGGTCTGCGCGGCCGTTGTTTGAGCGGCGTATGCCGCGCGGCGGGCGGCTTCTTCTTTCATTAAAATACGGGAATACTGGGGGGAGCTTTTGGCCAAAAACATAAAAAAGCGCGGGCCTTGCGCCTGCGCCCATAGAGCGGAAGAAGAAAAACCGCATAGAATCAGTACCGGCAATAAACGCGAAAAGGGTGTTTTCATACTTCCATTGTAAACGTAAAAAGAGGCGAAGGCAAGGGCCAAAAGACCTAGAAGGGCCCAGACTAAAAGAAACCCAAAAATACCGCGTAGACGGCCAGATAACGGCCCAGTTTGCTGACGGTAACCAGCGTTAGAAATACGTCCAGCCGCACGCCCAGCGTGCCGGCGGCGAGGGTGAGCGGATCGCCTATAAAAGGCACCCAGGCCAGCAGCAGGGACCAAACGCCGTATTTTTGGAAAAACGTTTCGGCCCTGGCAAACTGTTTGTCCGTCACCGGGAACCATTTGCGTCCGCGAAAACGCGCCAGATACCTGCCCAGCCACCAGTTGATAACCGAGCCCAGCACATTGCCCGCCGTAGCTGCCGCCAGCAGTAAAACGGGGGAATACTTTTTGACGCCGAGGAGCCAAAATAAAATCCATTCCGATTGCGAGGGAATGACCGTAGCCGCCGCCAGCGCGGCCAAAAACAACAAAGACAGCGCCGAGAACAGGCTCACGGGCGGGCCCCGGTATCGGGCAGTTTAAGTGCGGCGCGCCAGAGAGCCTTTTTCTCTTCGTAGGAGCGAGAAGCGTGCGCCGGGCTGGTGGAGGGAAGGGTGATGCAGGTTTTGCCGGCAGGCTCCCCAAACGCGCGTTTAAAATGCGTCCGCGCCGCCTGGCCGTTGAACAAAAGCGTGCGGATGGCGGGAAAACGTTTGAAAAGGGACGGAAAATCGTTGGGGTGGGGGCGGGTGATGCTGCCGTCCAGACTGCCCTTGCGTTCGCAGGATTCCAGCGCGTCCCATAAACCAATGTGATGAATGAGCAGCGTGTTTAATTTGTCCCGGTAATTTTCGGGCGTGCGCCCGCCGGCCAGCAAATCAAACATCAGCCGCCAAAACTGGTTGTGTTTGTAGGCGTAGTATTCCCCGGCTTTCAGCGAGGCGCCGCCGGGCATGCTGCCCACAATTAAAATGCGCGTATGTTCGTCGGCGCAGGGCGGAAAACTGTGTATCATAAAAGGCTCTCCGGGCCGCAGGCGGGCGGCGTTACGGGTTTTGGCGGAAATACTCTTCCAAAATATTCGCCGCACAGCGGACTTTTTCCGGGCACGGACGCGCTTTATAATAGTCCGGCGTGCGGGGTTCGGGAGACGGATCCTGCGGGCCGGCGGGAAGCGCCAGCAGTTCGCGGCAGATGATGGAGCCGTTTTCGTCCTTAAAGCGTTTGGCCAGTTCCTGCACGCGGGCGTACAGCCTGGCCTTGGCTTCGTGGTCGGACGGGGTTTCGGAAGCGTATTTAAGCCCCAGGGCCATAAACATCGCGCTGACCGCGCCGCATACTTCGCGCAGGCGGCCGATGCCGCCGCCGAAACAGGCGCTTACGCGCAGGGCGGTTTTATCGTCCAGGCCCAGGTCTTTGCTAAACGCCAAAAATACGGCTTGGGCGCAGTTGTGCCCCGCAAGAAACAGCTGTTTGGCCTGCTCGCCTTTGGAAAGGGTGCTGTCCATAAATAACGCCTCCGGCTAAAAAATATATATTTGTTCCAGCGTGGTGTTCGTGTGTTACGGCTGTTTGCTGTACGGCGCAATCACGAACGAATGGCCGTCTTCGGCCAGTGTTACCCGGCACCACAGCGGCGTACCCGAAGGGCCCTGGATAAAAATGGATACTTCCACAAAGTCCGCCGGCGGAATCGTTTCCGTAATCAGGTGGTATCCTTGGTAGTCGGGGTTTCTCCAGCCGCGTACCGTTACTACTACCGGGATGCGTCCGTTTTCAAAACTGTTTCGGGCCGCATAAGAGGCGGGTTCAACCGAGTTGGTCGCGAGATTGATTTGTTTGACGTCCAAATCTTTCATCATATCTTGTGTGACCGGCATCGTGCCCATACTGCCCATCCGCATTAACCTGCCCAAATCATTGGCGTTCTGGCCCGCGTCTTCCGGGCGCAGACCGTTTTGGAGCATATTGCGAAGCGCATCGCCGTCCAGCCCCATCCCGCGGTAGAGATAAATCTTGTTGGTGGGAACGGGCGGTGCGGGAAGTATGTCTGTAAATCCGTCCAGCGTTAAGCCGGTTAAATCGGGTACGGTAATGGAATGGGGGAGTGTTTTCGGCCAGCCGTTGGGAGGACGTACCCCGCGCAGCTCCACCACGCGGCGCAGCGCCTTGTGCAGGGACAGCCCGTTGACGCGTTGTTCGTATTTGACGACCGCGCCCGGAAACTTTTGTGCGGCGCGCGCTTTAAGAGAAGACGGCGCGGCAAGCGGCGCCGCCGCGGGCATATGCGCCGCAGCGGCGGGCAGAATGGCCGGATATTTGCTCCAGGCCGCCGGTATGGCGGCGGCTTCGCGGGCCGCATTTTTGCCCAGCGCCTGCGGGAGTTTTGTCACGCCTTTTTGAAGAGTCTGCGCCTGGGCGGCAACAAAACTGACGGTTAAGAAAAGCCCGGCCGTCCAAACGGCCGCGTATTTGCGTAAGGTCATAGAGCGCTCCTAAAAAAGTATATCAAACCAATATGGCAAAAACACAGGCCGAAGACCTGTGTTTCCCATCAATTGCCGACGGAATTATACGGCGTAATTTTAAATCCGTCTTCCGCCGGTTCAATTTTACACCACGCGGGCTTGCCGTTTACTTCCAACAGCGCAATCACTTCGTGGATTTGCTCGGCGGGAATATCGTGTGCTACGGTAACGATGGCGCCGCGTTCCACAGATTCTTTGACGGACACCATTACAACGAGGCCGTTTCCGGCATGGCGCCAGGCGTAGTGCAGGGCGCTGTCGGGAGAATCGGTCAGGTTGATGACGCGCTCGCGCGCGACGGCTTTTAAGGCGGCCATTCCGCCCGCGCTGGCATAGGCGAGGCGGCGGTCGTTGCTGTTGCGGCCGACATCTTTAATTAACAGGCCGTTTTCCAAAATGTTGCGCAGGGAGGCGCCGTCCGCCGCCAGGCCCAGGCCGCGGTACATATAATGCGGATGGCGGACAAACGGCAGGCGGGGAACCAAGCCGTCTTTGTAGCGCAGGGCTTTAAAATCCGGTGCGGTGAATGCGTTTTCGGTCAGCAGGGCCGGCCGGCGCGGACGTTGAAGGGGTTTGGCTCCCCAGCTGCGCAGATTTTCAACCGCGGTTTTAGACGAAATCCCTACCGTAGTTTGCAGGCTGTAGAGCAGTTTTTTATGGCTATTTACAAACCGGGCGACGGTGGTGTTTTCCGGCAGTGCAGCCGGCGCGGGTATGGCGGCGGCCGGTGTGGCCGTCGGCGT
>ULKH01000555.1_pt1 | contig 20765 bp, 21 predicted proteins | sample 1951111 | NCBI WGS metagenome assembly ULKH01 (sample SAMEA4835496, study PRJEB28245) | human gut metagenome | biome: gut microbiome; material: fecal sample | place: Denmark | collected 2008
GCGGGCACCGGCGGAACCGCCGGAGGAGGCGGACAGGCGGCTTTGTCGTTTTGCCGGTCTTTGCGTTCCAAAAACACCACGTAATCGGCTTCTACGCTGCCGTCCTTGGCGTCGCGCTTGTTTATCGGCACAAAGCTGACGGAAAGATCCAGCTTGCCGGAACCTTTCACGCGGTCCGGGAACATATTGGCCGCCCGGTCAAAATCAAACACATAATCCATATGCGCCGATTTTCCCGCGCGCAGCAGTTTGCGCGCCGGAAGCGACACGGCCGGCTTCATATATACGTTGCGATAGAAATTCTTGTCCGCTTCCGTAAAGCCGAACAGGGTGCGGCACGCTTCGTTCATTACGCTGATGTAGCCTTTATGCGAAAGGATGAACGCCGGCGTAACGCTCTTTTCAAACGCGGCGCGGAAACATTCGCGTTCGGTCTTTACGTCGCGCAGCATACGGTTGACGGTGGTTACGTCGCGCACGAAGCACAGCACGATGCGCCGCCCGAGGTATCGGGACACCACGGCCGCAAACTCCGTTTCCACTTCCTGGCCGTTTTTCTTTAAGAAATGCACGTCAATGGCGGAGGAAGCGTCGGCCGAACCGGCGAGCACGGCGTCGTATTTATCTTTCAGGAACACCCGGTGGTCGTCGGCCACCAGGGTAAACACGTCTTTGCCGGTTACGTCGCTCATTTCGTCGTAGCCTAAAATATGGCACAACGCGCGGTTGGCGTAGATGACTTTGCCGTCTTCCAAAATGACGATGCCTTCGCGGGCGTTTTCCACCAGCAGCGTGTTTTTGTCGCTCGCTTCGCGGATTTGTTTTTCCATTTTGGTTTTGGCGGTAATGTCTTCCGACACCACCAGCAGACAGTTGGGCGTGCCGTCCACGTTAAACACAGGCGTTTTAACGGTGTGCATAATTTTTACGCCTTCGCTGGCGGTGGAAATCAGTTCCTGCGGGATATTTTGCTCTTTTTTGCTTTCAAATACGCGCAGGTCCGCTTCGCGCAAAAATTCCGCCTGCTCTTTATTGATGTCCGCGCGGTAAGAGGTGCGCCCGATTACCGCATCCGCCGTTACGCCGAAGAGTTCTTCGCTCTTTTTGTTCCAGAGGATATATTTCCCGTCGTAATTTTTGACGGACAGCGAAACCGGCAGGTTGTTGATAACCGTTTGCAGGAAGTTTCTGGCGTCAATGATGGCTTTTTCCTGCGCTTTCTTTTCGGTAATGTCTTCGGCCACGGTCAGCACCATAAAGGGCTTGCCTTCTTTGTCAAACACCGGGGCTTTGATGAGGTGCAGAAGAATTTTGTCCCCGCGCAGGGTCGTGTACCATTCTTCGGGGAATTCCACCATTTTGCCGTCGTTAAAGATGGCTTTTTCGCGCTGGCCGTAGAAATCATCCTTGGCTTGGTATTCCCGTTCGTCCGGAAAGAGCTCGTGCGCGCGGCGGTTGATGAAAGAGAGCTTGTCGTCCTGCCCGCGGGCGTAAATGGCCACGGGCACCTGGTCCAGCAGCGTCTGCAGGAAGTTTTTCGTTTCCACCAGCGTGCGTTCCTGCGCTTTTCTTTCGGTAATGTCTTCCACCAGCGTAACCACAAACTGCGGTTCGCCGTTTCCCCCGTCCACAGGCACTTTAACCATATGCAGCAGCTTCTTTTCGCCGCCGGCGGTTAAGTATTCCTCTTCGGGGATATTCAGCGTTTTGCCTGCGTCCAGCACTTCCCGCTCGCGCATAATATACTCGTGCACCTGCTCCGGCGTTTCGTGCGGCAAGGAACCGGTGGCGTCAAACGACTCTTCGGACACTTCGCCGAAAATATGCTCGCACTGTTTGTTGCGCAGCAGCATCCGCCCGTCCTGCCCGCGGGCGTACAGCCCAATAGGCGCGTTTTGCACGATGGCGCTTAAAAAGCTGTTGGCGCGCGCGATTTCTTTTTCCTGACGGCGGCGTTCGGTTACGTCTTCCACGATGGAAAGCACCAGCGGCTTGGGGCCGGCGTCCATCAGCGGCACTTTAATCAGGTGCAGGATTTTTTCGTTGCCGTCGTGGTCCACATACACTTCTTCGGGATAATCTTTAATTTTCCCCTCTTTAAGCACCTGCTGTTCGCGGGTGTAGTGGGACTGCACGATGTTGGAATCCTGATGCGGGTGGGGCGTATTGACGCATTTCACGTCGGTCTCGCCCAGCACCGTCATGCTCTGGCGGTTGAAAAAAGTCATCTGGTTGTCGCAGTCGCGCGTATACAGGCCAAGCGGCACATTGTCCAGCACCGCGCGCAAAAGCGTGCGGTTTTGCAGCAGGTCCTGCTCGTAGCGGCGGCGCACCGTTACGTCTTCAAACGCCGTCAAAATGGCCTGGCTTTTGCCGTTTTCGGCCGGCGTAAGCACTTTGGTGACGGACAGCGTGCGTTCCTCGCCTTTGGCGTTTTTATACGACAGCTGCACGCCTTCGCGCGGGCGCTGTTTGGTGCGGACTTCTTCGTCCAGCCGGCGCACGGACTGCACTATTTCTTTAGGCAGGAAATCGTATACGGAGCGGCCCTGCACGTCGGCGGATTTAAAGCCGAACATTTTTTCGGCCGGCGCGTTCCACAGCGCGCACACGCCCGCAAAGTTCTGCACCGTTACGGGCACGGGGTAGCTGTCCAGCACCGCGCGCAAAAAGGTTTTTTCCGCGTTTAACTGCTTAAAATGGGGCACGGCTTCCAGCGTGAGCATAATAAACGGCGTGGAGGCCAGAATACTCGCCCCCGCGCTGACAAACACCGCGTCCGCCTCGCGGTTGACCAGCTGGATAACCACTTTTTTTGGTTCCTTGGCGGAGGCCATGGAGCGCACCTGATCCATGGTCAGGCCAAAACGATCCACCCGCGCGCCGTCCAGCGCGGAGCGCTCCGTGCGCAGTAAAGACGCCGCGCTGGCGCTTGCGAACGTGATTTTGCCCGTAGCGTCCAAAAGTAAAATGGCGGTGGGAAACTGCTCTAAAAAAGCGAGCATTTCGGGGGTCAGCGTTTTGATTTCCGCGGCGGCCGGAGTATTTTTTTTGGAGAAAAACGAAAAAAAGTTGTTGGACATATGCCCTCTGTCGGTCTAAAATGGAACAACACGGTTATATATTAATAAATTCCGCCCGGACTTGCAATACACAGAAGTACGCGCACGGCCGCGTGCGTACGGGGCGCCGTCTAACCTTTTTTCCGCCTGCAAAAATAACGGCCCGGCGCCAAAAATTTGCTACGATGAAAACACGGAGGAAAAAGCATATGAAACAATTTTTAAGCCGTCTTTTTACGATTGCGGCCTGCCTGTGCGCCGCGGCGGCCGCGGCCGAAACGGGCTATAAGCCGCAAACCGTGCGCCAAACGCCCCAATACCTCTCCACCGATCCGGCGGAAGTGGAAGACACCTGCCCCGGGCACGATATTTTAAAACGGTTTGACTGCACAAAAAACAATCTTCCCGGCTACTCCTGTTTTGACGTGTACATGGTGCAGGGCGACCCGGTGGACGCCGAACGCTACACCCTGCTGGACCAGACCGTCACCGCAGAACCCGGCACCGCCGAACCGCGCTGCACGTTTGAGGGCGAGATGACGTGCGACAACTTTTTAAAAGCGCTCAACTACAACCTGGATTTTTCGTGGTTCATCACCAATTTTCCGTCTTCGTCTTTTCCGCAGTGCGGCGAGACGTATTCCTGCACGCGCATCGCCTGTTTAAAGCCCGCAGCCGACGCGCCGGACGGCAGCCCGCGCGCGCAAAAACTTTCGTGCGTGTTTAAAAAGAACCAGATTTTCTTTTTGGGCGCGCAAATTACCTGCCAGGATAAAAACACCGCCCCTAAAACGCCCGAGCCCCAAAAGCCCTGATACGGCGTAAAACGGCCCAAATTGGTATAATGGAAATATGCTTTTGGCCCATCTTAAAACCATTTTTTCGTTCCGTTTTTACCACCGCCTGGCTTTTGCCACGCGGGGGCAGCTGTTCGGTTTCGGCGCGTATTTGTTTCTGCTGTCCGTGATCGTGTTCCATTTTTTCGCGGGGGCGTATATCCGCGAAAATCTGCCGGTGCTTCTTAAAAATTTTCCGCAGGTTACCTTTGAAAAAGGCGTACTGACCGAACCCAAAACGCCGGTATCCGTCTCGGTGCCGCAAAGCGATTTTAAAATAGTGTTTGACGCATCCTTAACAACGCCCCCCACGTTAAAAGAAATGACGGACAGCCGCACGCTGATGCTGGTAACCGGCGACAAACTGTATATGCCCGGTTCCGGCGGCGTACAATCCCGCACGCTCCCCCAAACGCTTACGTTTACCGCCTCCCAGGAAAATTTAGAAAAAGAAAAAGATACGCTGGCCGGCGCGCTGGCGGCGGTGGGATTTTTAACGTCGCTCTTTGCGGTGCCGCTGGTGATGTTTTTCGGATTCTGCATCGCGGGAGCCGCCGGGCTGTTTTTTAAACTGCTTACCCGCTCCTCCGTGCCGCGCGCCGTGGTGCTTAAATGGGCGTTTTTTATGCTCGGGCCGCTGGCCGCTTTGTGGTACGTGCGGATGTGGATAAACATTCCGCTTTTTACGTTCGCGCAGGTTATCCTGTGCCTGATTTATATGCAACAGATTTTCAACACGCTTCCCGAGGAGAAATAAATGCTGATTAAACTCATCCGCTCGTTCAGTTCCGCACACCGCCTGCCGCATTACGACGGCCCCTGCCACGATTTGCACGGACACACCTGGAAGGCCGTCTTCGTCATTGAAGGAGCCGTCCGCCCCGACGGAATGGTGTGCGATTTTAAAGTGATTAAAAAGCTGCTGGACGACAACCTGCCCGACCACCAGTTTTTAAACGACTGGGTGGAAAACCCGACGGCTGAAAACCTGTCCAATTTTCTGTTTCAAAAAATCGGCGCCGAGCTGGCCAAGCAGGATTTAAAATTAAAAACGCTGGAAATCTGGGAGAGCGAAAATGCCGCAGCCGTCGTGGAAGGTTAACGAAATTTTTTATTCCGTTCAGGGCGAAGGAAAGCACACCGGCATGCCCGCCGTGTTTGTGCGCCTGGCCGGATGCCGGATGAACTGCCCGTTCTGCGACACCAAATACGCCGCCCGGGAAGGCGCGGAAACCGACGCCAAACAGCTCCTGGCCCGGCTGGCGGCCTGGCCGGCCAAGGCCGTGATTATCACGGGCGGAGAGCCGGCGGAGCAAAATTTGCCCGCGCTCATCGCCGCGCTCAAAGACGCGGGGTACGAGGTGCATATAGAAACCAACGGCTCCATTGACGCGGACGTAAGCCGGGCGGATTTTGTATGCGTGTCGCCCAAAAAATACGTCAGCCCCGCCATGCTTAAAAAAGCCGACGTCATCAAAATAGTGGTCGGCCAGGACACCGACCTGGAAGACTTACGGAAATACTACGCGTATGAAAACGCAAAAACCCAAATTTATCTGCAGCCCGAAAGCAACAAACAGGAGAATATAGACCTATGCGTAAAACTGCTAAAAAATCATCCCTCCGCACGGCTAAGCCTGCAAACGCACAAGCTGGCAAACATCCGCTGACGGAAGAAAAAATTTTAAACAACCTGCGCGAAATCCTTGCGTTCATCGGCGACGATCCGTCCCGCGAAGGCCTCTTGGAAACCCCCCACCGCATTCTGCGCAGCTGGCAGAAGCTCTACGGCGGTTATAAAATGAAGCCGCAGGACGTGTTAAAAACGTTTACCGAAGGCTCCTGCGAAGAAATGGTGGTGCTTAAAGACATTGAATTTTACTCCACCTGCGAACATCATTTGCAGCCGTTCTTCGGCACCATATCCATCGGCTACCTGCCCGAAGGCCGCGTGCTGGGCATTTCCAAGCTGGCGCGGCTGGTGGAAGTGTTCGCGCGCCGCCTGCAAATACAGGAAAAACTGGTGGCCGAAATCGCCGACAGCCTGATGGAAACCCTCCAGCCGCACGGCGTGATGGTGGTGTGCAAAGCCAAGCATATGTGCATCAGCTCGCGCGGCATTGAAAAACACAACGCCGTGATGGTAACGAGCGCGATACGCGGCGCGTTTAAAAAGATGGAAGTGCGCAACGAATTTTTGGAAATGATTAAATAATTCCGCCCCGGGGACAAAAAATGAAACCACTTTTAATGGGCATTGTAAACGCCACGCCGGATTCGTTCTACGACGGCGACCCGCAAAATAATTTGGCTTCGCTCACCGCCAAATGCAAAGACTATGCCGAAAACGGCGTGGATATTTTTGACATCGGCGGCGAGTCCACCCGCCCCAACGCAGAGCCCGTCGGCGCGGAAGAAGAACTCCGCCGCGTACTGCCCGTCATCCGGGCGGCGCGCGCCAAGTGGCCAGAAATTCCCGTATCGTTAGACACGGTTAAAATCCCGGTGGCGTTGGAAGGACTTAAAAACGGCGTTGCCATCGTCAACGACGTAAGCGGCACGCCGGACAAAGAAATGTTCAAACTCGTTAAAGATTTTAACGCGCAAATCGTGGTGATGCACACGCGCGGCACGCCGCAGGAAATGCAAAGCCTGACCGATTACCGGGATTTGCTGGGCGAAATAAAAGAATTTTTGGCCGGGAAAATCGCCGAGGCCGTATCGTGCGGCGTGGCGAAAGAGAACGTGATTATTGACGTAGGCTTCGGCTTTGCCAAAACGCGCGAACAAAATTATGAGCTTTTAAAACACCTCTCTTTCTTTAAAGATTTGGGCGTGCGGATGCTTGTGGGCCTGTCGCGCAAAACGTTCCTCAGCCAAAAGCGCGAAGCCGCCCCCAAACGCAAAGCCCAAACCCTGGCCGCCAATCTGGTGGCCTTGCAGGGCGGGGCCGACATTCTGCGCGTGCACGACGTAAAAGATACGCGCAAAATTATGGATTTTTACCGGGAGCTGGAGGCCGCCCAATGAGCAAAGTATATTTGACCCAATGCGGTTCTTTCACCGCGCGCCACGGGCACGGCGGCACGCTGGCCGAAGAAGTGCACGCGCATACGTTTCATTACGAAATCACGTTCTACGGCCCGACCAACGCCGAAGGGTATTTGATTGATTTCAGGCAGCTAGCGGACACGTTTAAAACAGAACTGGAAGCCCGCCTGGAGGGCAGCGATTTGGGCGCGTTCCTGCCGCAGCCGACCACCGAAGCCCTGTGCGTGTGGATGTACAACCGCATCAAGGACCGCCTGCCGCATTTATTTGCCGTAAAAGTGGCCGAAGAACCCGACCGCTGGATTGAATACCGCGGAGAAGAATAATGCCGCAAGCCGTCCTTGCCCTGGGGAGCAACATTCCCCCCGCCAAAGAAAATATAGACCGGGCCGTGGAAGCCCTGTCCGCGCTGGGCACGGTAAAAGAGGTGGCGCCTTACATCGTTTCCAAACCCGAGGGGTTCGCCGAGCAGGCGGACTTTGTCAACACCGTTTTAATTTTAAGCACGCCCTATCAGCCGCTGCCGCTGTTAAAAAAATTAAAAGAGCTGGAACGCCGGCTGGGCCGCACGCCCACGTTTAAAAACGGGCCGCGCGTGATTGATTTGGATATTTTATTCTACGACGACCAGGTTGTTTTTGAAGACGACGACCAATACCCGCTGTTCGTGCCGCACCCGCGCTTGCACGAACGCGAATTTGTACTCAAGCCGCTTTCCTACATTCTGGCCGACTATGTACACCCCAAGCTGGGCAAACCCGTTTACCGGCTGTACCGCGAATTGATGAAAAAAAAGGGCAAGCCTGACTGCCGGATATTGTAGAATATACATAAATGCTGCAGTAACACATACTAATACAAGGAGAAAACGTATGAAAAAAGTAGTAATTGTTCTGGCCGCCGCCCTGTTCTTAGGCGCCTGCCACTGCACCTGCACCAAAAGCACCTGCAAAAACACGGCTAAAAAAGCGGTAAAAACCGAAACCGCCAAACCCGCTAAAAAAGCCGTAGAAGACAAAGATTTTTCCGACGTGGCCAACGTCAGCCGCAAAACGCCCGGCCGCGTGGTACTTTCCTACAAAGAGCCCATCAACTTCCGCTATAACAGCGACGAGCTGGACCCCGCTTCTTTAAAGCCCATCAAACAAACCGCCCGCGCGCTGAAAAAATATCCGGATCATACCGTGCGCGTAGCCGGTTACACCGACTCCCTGGGAGACCCCAACTATAACATAGACCTTTCCCAAAGAAGAGCCAAAGCCGTGGCGATGGAACTGGTAAAAGAAGGCGTCCCGGCGAAAAACGTGTCCTTCATCGGTTACGGCGCCGCCAACCCGGTAGCCTCCAACAAAACCCGCGAAGGCCGCGCGCAGAACCGCCGCGTGGAGTTGGAAATTTCCAACAACTAAACGTCAGACTTTTGTACAAAACCCCGCCGCACAGGCGGGGTTTTTTATTTGCTGAAAACCACGCCCAACAGGCATAAAAAGCCGTCAGTCCCGCACCAAGAACCGTCAGTCCCGAGGTTGCAGTCGGGAATCCAGTCGTTTCGCAACTTACGTCATTCCCGAGGTTGCAGTCGGGAATCTTGCCGTTTTGCAATAATCAGATACCCGACAAAGACATTCGGGTATGACGTGCAGGCGGAAATACCGCAAACCGCAGAAAAATTGTTGCCTTTACGCGAAAAAAAGTAAAATGTAAATATCAGATTCTTACAAAAGGAGAATGAACGCAACATGAAAAAAACTGTTCTGCTTTGCATGGCCTGCGCCTTATTGGTTTCGGCCTGCACCACCCCCGGTAAGAAAACCGCTTGGGGAGCCGCCGGAGGGGCCGCCGTGGGCGCCGCCGCCGGAGCCATCATCGCCAACAATACGGGCGGCAAAAGCGAAAAAGGCGCCATTTACGGAGCCTTGGCCGGTATGGCCGCGGGCGGACTCTTGGGCAACTATTATGACAAACAGGCCAAAGAACTCGCCAAAATCGCCGAAGTGGCCAAAAGCGACAACGGCATCCAGGTTTATCTGAAAAACGATATTCTGTTCACTACCGGCAGCTCGGAACTCAGCGCCTCTTCCATGCAGACGCTGACCGACCTGAACAAAGTGCTCAAAAAATATCCCAAAAACCGCATCGTCGTACAGGGATACACCGATTCCACCGGCTCCGACGCCATCAACAACAAGCTCTCCACCCAGCGCGCCAAAGCCGTGTACGACTTCCTGTTGGGAAGCGGCCTTAAAACCCAGAGCATCACCTATGTGGGCTATGGTTCTTCCAACCCCATCGCGAGCAACGCCACGGCCGCCGGCCGCGCGCAGAACCGCCGCGTGGTGCTTTCCATCACCGCTAACGAAAAAGACTTGAAATAACCTTTTTCCACGCGCAGAACCGGGGCCCGAAAGCCCCGGTTTTTTGTTTTGCAGCCCCCGGGCGCGCAAACGTTTTTTCTCTTGCTCTCCGCCGGAAAACGACCCCCACCAAAAAGCAGTAGCAAAAAACACGCCAATTTGCTATCTTCTAATATATGCAGACTCTCGGCAACGACGGACTCAAAGCGCTTATTAAGCTTTTGGAAACCGAAACGGAAAATTACGGACCGGTTCTTAAAAGCGCGCTGGCGGCCGCCATTAAAAACAATCCCGAACAAGTGCAGCGCGTAATGGAAGAAGAGTTTAAAACTTCCGCGCCGCGCGCCGTCCTGCATACGTTGGAAGAAATCTGCTGGGAAGATCTCTCCGCCGCGCTGGCGCGCTTTGCGGCCAAAATCAACCCGGATTTGGAAGAAGGCCTCACCCTGCTTTCCAAATTTACCAGCCCGACGGCCGCCCGGGGAGACGTTTCCGCCCCGCTGGACCAAATGGCCGCCGAACTGCGCCCGGCGCTTTTAAACGCCAAAAACTACGGCGAAATCGCCGCCGTGCTGGGCCATTACTTTTTCCGCATACGCGGGATGGTGGCGCTCCAGACCCATGTGGACGTGAAAGATATCTCCTTCGCCCGTTTTCTGCGCAAAAAACGCGGCTCCAGCCTGTGCGTGGCGTGTCTGTACGCGTGCCTGGGCCAGCGTTACGGCATTGACGTAAATTTGGTGGACCTGGCCGGACGCATTCTGGTGCATATGCGCGATTATGCGCTTAGCGAATCGTTATTTATTGACCCGCTGGACAACGGCAAAATACTGACCGAGGAAGACTGCCGCCGCTACATCCGCGCGCGCCACATTGAATGGAATAACGATTTTTTATCCCCCCTTTCCTCCCGCACGATTGTGCGCCGCTTCATCGCCAATATGATTTACGTGCTTAACAAAATGCGCGACGAACGGCGGCTGAAATACCTGCGGGAATATTTAGAAATTATTAAAGGCTGACGCGCCTTGCCGGAGGGCTTATGAACTATTACATCTATTTGATTATCGCCGTAGGGTGTTTTGCGGGCGAAGTGTTTACGATGGAGTTTTCGCTCGCGTGTCTGGGCATCGGCCTGCTGGGAGCGTCTTTGACGTCCTGGCTGGGCCTGGGGATTTGGTGGCAGGTGGGCGTTTTTGCTTTTGTGTCCGGCGCGGCCTGGATCGGCGTACGCCCGTTTGCGCTGCGCCATTTGTACCGCAATTCCAAACACGTCAAAACGCCGGCGGAGGACGTTATCGGCAAACCGGCCGTAGTGGAAACCGCCATTGACCCCGTGCAAAACACCGGACGCGTAAAAGTGGAAGGCGAAAGCTGGAAAGCCACCGCCGATAAAAAACTTCCCGCGGGAACGCAGTGCGTGGTGGAAAAGCTGGACGGCGTAACGCTGACCGTACGCGAAAAATAATTTAAGCAACAACCGCCTTCGGGCGTTATTTTACACAAGGAGCATTTTATGACAGAAACCGCAGGAAATTTGGGACTGATGTTTTTAATCGCCTTCATCTTCTTTGTAATCGTCATCATCATCAAAGGGATTGTGATTGTCAAACAGGCGCAGGTGGTAATTATTGAGCGTTTCGGCAAATATGTTCAAACCCTTACGCCCGGCATTAACTGGATTATCCCCATTATGGATAAAGCGCACTTAATGGAATGGCGCAACAGCCGCGAATACTTAGACGCCTCCGGCCGCACCCGCAGCGTACCGTATATGGAAATGCGCGACACGATTGATATGCGCGAAACGGTGTACGATTTCCCGCGCCAAAGCGTCATTACCAAAGATAACGTGGGTATTGAAATCAACGCGCTTCTGTACTTCCAGATTACGGACCCGATTAAAGCCGCCTATCAGGTGGAATCGCTCCCGACGGCCATTGAAAAGCTGACCCAAACCACTTTAAGAAACATCATCGGCGAAATGGATTTGGACCAGACCCTTACGTCGCGTGAAATCATCAACGGGAAACTGCAGGTAATTCTGGACGACGCTTCCAACAAATGGGGCGTAAAAGTAAACCGCGTGGAACTGCAGGACATTATTCCCCCCGCCGCCATCCGCGAAGCGATGGAAAAACAAATGAAAGCCGAGCGCGACCGCCGCGCCATGGTGACGGAAGCCGAAGGTACGAAAACGGCCCAAATTTTAAAAGCCGAAGCCGTACGCGAATCCGAAATTAAAAAGGCCGAAGGTATGAAGCAGGCCGCCATTTTGCAGGCGGAAGGTATTGCGGAGGCAAAAATCAAAGTGGCGCAGGCGGAAGCGGAATCCGTCAAAATCGTAGCTTCCACGGTCGCCCAGTCCTCCAATCCGGCCAGCTATATGATTTCGCTTAAATACATTGAAGCCCTTACGAAAATGACCGACGGAAAAGATAACAAAATCGTCTATATGCCGTACGAAGCTTCCAATGTGCTGGGCGCGGTGGCCGCCATTAAAGACTTAACCGGCGGCGTACCGGCCAAATAAGTTATTTTACGCAGCAAAAAATCCGGGCTCCTTTTGGAACCCGGATTTTTTATGGATTAAATTACCGCGCGGCGGCGGCCCGCACAAAATAAAACAGGCGACACGTAAAACCGCCCGGTTTGCCGCTGATTAATACGGCTTCGCGCCCTCCGTGTACAAATCAAGCGACTGGCAGACCGCAATACTATCCGCTTTTGTGCTCGTACACGCTAAAGACGCTCCCTTGCCGCCGGTACCGCGCACATACGGGTTCCAAATTACATAATCGTATTTAGTGCCGCCCAAACGTTTGGCCGTTACGCCCGGGCAGTCCGTACCCGGAATGACGGCGTTGGTGGCGGAATTAATTGTAAACTCAAAGTTTTTAGTCGTAATGACGGTTTTGGCCGCGTTCATCGTACCGGGGTACGAAATGGAAAGTTTATTAAACGTGGTCGGGCAGGCATTGGCCCCGGTCCGTCCGGCCGCGTAGGCGTAGACGGAATCGTTCAGCGCCTTCAGGCCCGCCATGGCTTCCGTGGCGCGGGCGCGCTCCACCGAGCGCGTATAACTGGGCAGCGCCACCGAAGTAAGCACGCCGATAATCAGCACTACCGTCAACAGCTCAATTAACGTGAACCCGGACGCTCCGCCCGGAAAAAACTTTTTATTCATATATCCTCCGTTGGATGTATTGTAGCAAAATCAGCTTAAAACTTCAGCCCGGCTATACGGTGCGCGGACGCCTGCGTAAGCTGGGGCGTATTAAACGCCGTCAGGCGGAAGTACCCTTCCCCGCACGCGCCAAACCCCACGCCCGGAGTGCCCACCACGCGGGCCTCATTAAGAAGTTTAGTGAAAAACGCCCAGGAATCCAGCCCTTTCGGCATTTTAAGCCAAATATACGGCGCGTTCACGCCGCCGAACGCCGTCAGCCCCGCCTGTTTCAGGGCGTCCAAAATCACGCGGGCGTTTTGCTGGTAACCGGCAATCACTTCCCGAATCTGGGCCTGGCCCTGCGGCGAAAACACCGCTTCCGCCGCGCGCTGGATGACATACGGCACGCCGTTAAACTTGGTGGTTTGGCGGCGCAGCCACAGCGCGTTTAAGGAATGCTTAGCGCCCGTTTCATCATATACGCAAAGGGCCTTGGGCACCACGGTATACGCACAGCGCATACCCGTAAACCCCGCCGTTTTGGAAAACGAGCGGAACTCCACCGCCACCTTATCCGCACCCGGTATTTCGTAAATGGAATGGGGTACGTCCGCGCCGGTAATAAACGCCTCGTAGGCGGAATCGTACAAAATGATACTGCCGTTTGCGGCGGCCCAGTCCACCCATTTTTTAAGTTCCGCGCGCGTCATCGCCGCGCCCGTAGGATTATTGGGCGAGCACAAATACACCATATCCGCGCGTTCCCGCGGCAGCTGCGGGATAAAACCGTTCTCCTCGGTGCACGGCAGGTATATGATACCGCCGAAACGCCCGTTTTCAAATTTACCCGTGCGGCCGGCCATCACGTTCGTATCCAAATACACGGGGTAAACCGGGTCCTGCAGCGCCACGCAGGACGAACGCGCAAACAGCTCCTGAAAGTTGGCTACGTCGCTTTTGGCTCCGTCGCTGACGAAGATTTCATCCGCCGACAGATTTATCCCCCGCTCCAGATAATCGTGCTTTAAAATGGCTTCGCGCAAAAACAAATACCCCTGCTCCGGGCCGTAGCCGCGGAAGGTTTCCGCCGCGCCCATTTCGTCCGACGCTTGGTGCAGCGCCGCCACCACGGCGGGCACCAGCGGGCGCGATACGTCCCCGATGCCCAGGCTGATGACCTGCTCGCCGGGGTGCGCTTCTTTAAATGCGGCCACGCGTTTGGCGATTTCGGAAAATAAATAACTGCCCGGCAGTTTTAAATAGTTTTCGTTCAGGCGCGTCATAAGTTATACTCTCCCGTAAAAACTTCCCGGGCGGGGCCCGTCATAAAAATATGTTTTTGCTCCGGCCATTCAATATATAAATCGCCGCCGTCCAGCTTTACCGTTACGCGCGGCCCGGTTTTGCCGTTTAACACGCACGCACACACCGCCGCGCACGCGCCTGTCCCGCACGCCGCCGTAACGCCCGCGCCGCGCTCCCACACGCGCATACGGACGGTTTTATCGTTTAACACCTGCACAAACTCCACATTGGTTTTGCGCGGAAAAGCGGGATGGGTTTCCAACGCCGGGCCGATTGTATCCACAGGCGCTTTTTCGGCGTTTTCCACGAACGTTACAAAATGCGGGTTGCCCATAGAAACCGCGGTGCCGGAAATTTCCGTTCCGCCCGCGCGAAGCGGCACGTTTACCGCCCGGTCCGCCGCCACGCCCGTCATCGGGATTTCCCCCCGTTTTAAGCGCGGCGCGCCCATATCTACGCGCACGAGATTTTTCTCCTCGTCTATAATATCCGTTTGGATGATTCCCGCCAGCGTTTCCAGCGAAATTTGCTTTTTATTCACTATCCCCCGGCGGTACAAATGAAGCGCCACGCAGCGGCTGGCGTTGCCGCACATTTCGGCTTCGCTTCCGTCCGAATTAATGATTTGCATACGTACGTCCGCTTTGTCGGACGGCAGCAGCAGAACAAGCCCGTCCGCGCCCACGCCAAAACGGCGGTCGCATATTGTTGGGGCCAGCGCGCACGGGTCTTTTACGTCCGCCGCACGCCGCCCGTCCAGCACGACAAAGTCGTTGCCGAGTCCGGTATATTTGGTAAATTGCATACTTTTATTTTATAAAAAACGAACCGCCAATTTGATAAGATATTTTTATCTTAAAACAGGGGTGTAATTTTATGGAACTGATGGATGTGATTAAAGCGCGCAGAAGCGTGCGCAAATACCAGGATAAACCGGTGGAGCGCGAAAAAATAAACGAATGCCTGGAAGCGGCGCGCCTGGCGCCCTCGGCCTGCAATTCCCAGCCGTGGCATTATATCGTGATTGACGACCCGAAAGTAAAAGAAGCGTTTTGCAAAGAAGCGTTTTCCGGCGTGTACGCGATGACTAAATTTGCCGAAGCGGCCCCGGTATTGGTGGCCGCGGTGTCGGACCGAGGGTCGTTTACCAGCCGGATAGGCAACTTTTTCCGCCGCACGGAATTTTACCTGGTGGACCAGGGGATTTCCGGCGAGCACTTTGTGCTGCGCGCACGGGACCTGGGGCTGGGGACGTGCTGGATCGGCTGGTTAAATTCCGACAAAGCGGAAAAGTTCTTTAAACTGCCCAAAGGCAAAAAAATAGAACATTTAATTGCCCTGGGCTACCCGGCCGAAGACCCGGCCCCCCGCCCGCGCGAAGCGTTTGAGCATATTGTAAGCTATAACGAATATAAGTAAAAGAACGGCCCCGGTTTATTCCGGGGCCGTTTGTATTTAACAACAAGAACAGGGGTCCGCCATCGTACTGGGGCTTACGTTCAACAGCTTAGCATAATCCATAGACGGCGGTGTGGCGACACAGCCGCTGTCCGGCCATAAAACAAATTCTCCCGAATCCAAATAGCACAAACACACATCTTCTTTTTTATACTGCGCCGATGGAACGCTGGAAGCGCTGTTGCTGGCATAATAATAGAAATCTTTGGTTTCCGAAACATACTCTTCCCCGCCGCTGCCGATACTGATATCCAGCTCACCCATCGTACACGCATCCCCGCCTTTCGCCAAACGGCAAACGCGGTCCGCTTCTGCGATGGTTTTTAAATTCGTCATCGCTTCGGCAAAGCGGGCTTTGGTAACCGCCTTAGTGTACTGCGGCAGAGCCACCGCCGATAAAATACCGATAATCAGCACCACTACCAATAATTCAATCAACGTAAAACCTTTTTTCATAAAAAGCTCCTTGGCAAACTGATTTGCGGGCTTTCCGGCCATTTAAACCTTCCCAGCCCGAAAATCAATGCTAGAAGCAGTATATCAAAAAAAAAAAACAATACAAGCCCCTTCCAGAGGTGGTTCTCTATACGGTATCATCCGACGGGCGGGGCTACACCCTCGGAGAGTTTTGGAAGTTTTTTATAACCGGGCAAAAAGCGGATACACAGGCATTCCGCATAAAAATACCCGCCTTTTGGCGGGTATTTTTATTATTTTCCAAACTTTTCTTTAAACCACTTAATCACCCAGTCGGGCTTGTAATCAATAATCTTTTTATTGTGGCGCGTATAACTCTCCTGCGGGGCAAAAATCTGCTTCTCCCGCGGCAGAAGGGGATAGATGTAATTGGTTACCACCTCAATGTTCGGATACCAGAGGTTGTGCACTTTTTTGTCAATCCAATGCTGGAGCCCCAGGTTGGGCAAGCCAAGCCCCGCCGAAGCCGCCCAGAAAACCGAGTTTACCGCTATCACGTACAGCGCAAATTCGCCTTTTAACAGCGAAAGCAGATGCCACGTCTGGTTGATGGAAAGTTTTTTGATGTCTATTTCCAAATAATTCGGGTTGGCAAGCGGGCCGCCTTTGGTAACGCTCATCACATAGTAACCTTCTTTGATAAGCCCTTCGGCAAGGGCCTTCATATGCGGATACGCATAATTGGAGCCGCGCGAGTCCAGCTGTAAAAATACAATGCCTTTTTTCCCCTCCGCGCCGGCGCGGGCCAGCGTCAGGTATTCCTGCACCGCCGGAGCGGGCGTGGCGGGAAAGTACATCACGGGCGCGGGCACGTCTTTCGGGGCGGGCAGCGAGAACGTTTCAAACAGGCTGGTTACGCGGTGCGGCACATGCACGCCGTAGTCGTAATACACGGGCACGGCCAGAAAATCTTTCGAGATGTTTTTAAAAGCGTCTTCGTAATTGTAATTTTTCCAAATCAGCGGATGACGCATCCCGTTGAAATAGAATACTTTGTCAAAATGCGGGTTTTCTTCCAGCAGTTTGCCCACCAGCGGCGAGTTGTTGCGGTCAAACTGTGCGCCCACGTACGCGTAAAACGGCACGCCCGGATATTTCTTTTTGAGTTCGGCCAGCATCGGCGTGGTATAAAGATAATCGCCAATGCCCATAAAAAAGATAAGCGCCACGCCTTTTACGTTGGGATTGGCTTTTAACGCTTTGTCCAAATCGTAATACACATGTTCGTGGCGGTAGAGCGGGCGGCGGATACGGTACCAGTCTTCATCCAGCGGCAGGGTTTCGCGCGGCGGTTCTCCGGGCTGATGCTTCTCGTCAAATTGGTACCATACGGGCGTATGGGTTTTGATAAAAAAGAAGATTTTGTGCCACAGCCAGCGCGCCGTTTCATTCACGACGCACACTTCCCGGTTGGAACACATGATATTTCTAATCTTATATTCGCGCATAAAAAAAGAACCCCCGTTTGTTAAAGTATAGCAAACGGGGAGATTCTTTTAAAACAGAGGTTTAGCGGTAATAACCCGTTTTCCCGCTGATTTCTTTGGCGCCGACTAAATCAAAAAAATCCGTACACGTACCGCTGACACAATGCCAGTACATGGCGCCGGAATCCAATCCCGAAGGACTGGTGCCCGAATTTTTAACCAATACACGGGCCGCCGTAAAAGAGGTTCCTTTTACGGGTGTAACCGTCGCCCCGCAGTTGCGGGCTCCTTCCGACGTAAGCCCAAAGTTCCAATCTTTGCTGGAAGCGTTTACCTGAATGTCCAAATCACTCAACGCGGTGGGGCAGGTGCGGAAGGTGGTGGCGTAAATGGCCGCCGCGTCCACAATGCTCTTGGTGGTTACCACGGCTTCGGCCGTGCGGGCGCGTTCTACCGAGCGTTCGTACTGCGGCAGCGCCACCGCCGACAGAATACCGATAATCAGCACCACTACCAATAATTCAATAAGCGTAAAACCTTGGTTCATACGGGATTCTCCTTTGCAGTTAAAATCTAATTAATAGTATAACAAAAATTCACCCGGAAACAATGCCCCCAACGCAAACCGCCCCCGCTAAGGGGGCGGTTGTAAAAAATGCGTCCGGCGGTTTAATCCAGCATTACGAGTTCGTACTCGTTGTTGCCCATCCCCAGCTCTTTCATATACGAAAGCTGCCGCAGGCCTTTGCGCGATTCAATACGCTCCTTTAAATCGTGCGCTTCTTCCTCCGGCAGGGCGTAGACCATATCCACCGAGGCCTGGTCCACCGCCAGGATGTCGGTGGAGGCCAAAATGCCGATGTTGCGCGTTTTGGGCTCAGCGGCCGCGGTGCCCGCGCAGTCGCAGTCTACGGACATATTGCGCAGTACGTTGATATAGACGATATTTTTGCCGAAATGGTCCGCTACGGCCTTGCCGCCTTCCACCATATTTTCCATAAACAGCTCTTTATTGGCGCGCCACAAATCGGCCCCGCGGCTGCCGTGCAGCATGGCTTTGCCCACTTTGCCGTCCGCACAGCCGATGGAAATGTTTTTAAGCGAGCCGCCAAATCCGCCCATCGTATGCCCTTTAAAATGCGTCAGCACCACCATGGAATCGTAATCCAGCAGGTTTTTGCCTACGGACATTTCTTTAAAATGCTTCCCGCCCTTAACAGGCAGCATCACCGCGCCGTCTTCGTCCAGAATATCCACTTTGCAGAAATCCCACCCGTTTGTTTTGATGGTTTGGCGGTGCAGTTCCGTGGTGTGGCGGCCGCCTTCATACAAGGTATTGGTTTCCACCAGATTGCTCTGCGGAATCTGCGCCTGAAGCGCTTTTACCATAGCGGGCGGAATGATATTCGGCCCGTGGGGTTCCCCCGTGTGCACTTTAATGGCGGTCTTACCCTGGATGTTTTCGGCGATTTTGCCATAAATTTTAACGAGTCCCTCGGGGCTTAAATCCGACGTAAAATACACCACGGATTTGGCGGGCTTGGCCGCGTCTTTCACCGGGGCCGCCCCGTTGGATCCGCACGCGGCCAGCAGCACACACGCGCACGCCGCGCTTAAAACCTTGTTATACATTTCTTTTCCTCCTTTACGGCATAGCTTTTTTATTATGATACCATCTGGAGTGCACTCCGGGTCAAGCGTTTCTTTTGCCTGCCGGAAAACCGTTTACCGCCCGGTAAAAACCGGTTTGCCAAATACGGGCCAAAGTTATACAATATATACAGGCCGGGGTATCCCCCGGGCTTGCGCGTTTGTGCGCGCAGACGCAGACCGTTTTAACTTATGCAAAAGGAGACTTCTTCACTATGGCTAAATTAGTTGCTATGGACGGCAACGGCGCAGTATCCCACGTCGCCCATGCCACCAACGAAGTAATCGCTATCTATCCGATTACCCCCTCTTCCACGATGGGCGAAATCTGTGACGCCAAAAGCGCCAAAGGCGAAACCAATATCTGGGGCAACGTCCCGTCCGTGAGCGAACTGCAGTCCGAAGGCGGCGCTTCCGGCGCGGTGCACGGCTCCCTGACCGCCGGCGCGCTTACCACCACCTTTACCGCCTCGCAGGGCTTGCTGCTCATGATCCCGAATATGTACAAAATCGCTGGCGAACTGACGCCCACCGTGTTCCACGTTTCGGCGCGCGCGCTGGCCACTACGGCTTTGTCCATTTTCGGCGACCATTCCGACGTTATGTCCGTCCGCCAGACCGGCTGGGCCATGCTCTGCTCCGACAATCCGCAGGAAGCCATGGATATGGCTCTTATCGCCCAGGCCGCCACGCTTAAAGCCCGCGTGCCCTTTGTGCATTTCTTTGACGGTTTCCGCACCAGCCACGAACTGAACATGGTGGAACCCCTTACCAAAGAACAAATGAAGGAAATGATTGACGACAAACTCGTGGCCGAACACAAAGCCCGCGGTTTAAACCCGGAACACCCCACCGTGCGCGGCACCGCCGCCAACCCGGACGTGTACTTCCAGTCCCGCGAAGCCGTCAACAAATTCTACAACGCCGTGCCCGGCATCGTAAAAGAAGAAATGGCCAAATTTGAAAAAATCGCCGGCCGCCATTACGAACTGTTCCAGTACGTGGGCGACGCCGACGCCGAACGCTTAATCGTGATTATGGGTTCCGGCGCGGACGTGGCGCAGAACGCCGTGGAAGCCATGAAAGGCGAAAAAGTGGGCGTGCTCAAAATCAAACTGTTCCGCCCCTTCTCCATTGCGGACTTTGTAAAAGCCATCCCGGCCACCGTCAAAAAAATCGCGGTAATGGACCGCACCAAAGAACCCGGCGCCTTGGGCGAACCGCTGTTCCAGGATGTGTGCGCCGCGTTCCTGACGGACGAAGCCAAAGCCAAATTTGCGGCCACCCCGCTCATCATCGGCGGACGCTACGGCATCGGCTCCAAAGACTTTACGCCTTCCCAGGTTAAAGCCGTGTTTGACAACCTGGCCTCCAACGAACCCAAAAAAGAGTTCACCGTCGGCATTAAAGACGATTTAACGAACCTCTCCCTGCCCGAAACCAAGCTGGACAACAAGGCCGCCAAAGACATCTTTGCCGCCATGTTCTACGGCCTGGGTTCCGACGGCACCGTGGGCGCGAACAAAAACACGATGAAAATCATCAGCGCCAACGGCTTCTTCGCCCAGGGCTACTTCGTGTACGACTCCAAAAAATCCGGTTCCATGACCACGTCCCACATCCGCTTCGGCAAGAACTACATCCGCGCGCCTTACCTCATCCAATCGGCTGATTTCATCGGCGTGCATATGTTTGACTTCCTGGATAAGTACGACGTGCTCGGCAAAGCCAAAGACGGCGCCACCGTGCTGATTAACTCCCCGTACAACGCCAGCGACGTCTGGAACCACCTGACCGCCGAAGTGCAGAAGCAGATTATTGACAAGAAACTTAAAGTCTACGTCATTGACGCTTCCGAAATCGCGCTTAAAACGGGTATGGGCAGCCGCACCAACACCATCATGCAGACGGCTTTCTTCGGCATCGCGGGCGTAATCCCGAGCGAAAAAGCCATCGCCGACATTAAAGAAGCCATC
>ULKH01002430.1_pt1 | contig 20202 bp, 13 predicted proteins | sample 1951111 | NCBI WGS metagenome assembly ULKH01 (sample SAMEA4835496, study PRJEB28245) | human gut metagenome | biome: gut microbiome; material: fecal sample | place: Denmark | collected 2008
GTGCCAATCATCGTGTACTTCATGGCCGACTGGCTCTCGCAATACAGCTACCGTATTGTATGGTGGCCGTACATTATCGTGGCAGGCCTCATCGTTTTGCTAATCAGCTACGCCGCCGTGGCCGTACAGAGCTGGATTGCGGCGGGAGAGAACCCGGTAAAGAATATTAAGCAGGAGTAAGAATAAAGTAAAAAAGTAAAAAGGTAAAAAAGTAAAAGACGGTCAATCGCATTGCAAAAGGTGGCCTTTTAGGCTGTAAAAGGCCACCTTTTAGAGGCCAAAAGACGGCCTTTTGCAAAGCCAACAATAATACATTGATAATCAAGTAATTACAGACGGCGCAGCGAAACGCGGCAAACTTCACCGTAAAACCGTATAACCCAATAACCGTATAACCGTAAACATGAACAATTTTATCAACGCATTAAAGAACATTCCGCGGCGAGGACAGCACAATTTCGTCAAAATACTGTGCCTCGGCGTTGGCTTCGCGCTGGCTTCGGTGCTAATAGCCAAATTGTGGTACGAGCACGAATACGACACGTGTTATCAAGACCACGACCGCATTTACCGCATTAGCGAGGTGATACAAAGAGGCTCCGACCCAAACGTATTGTACGGCAACACGCCCGGAGGAGTAGCACCGTTGCTGAAAAAGAACCTTCCGCAAATCACCGTTGCTACAAGAATAAACCCTTGTTGCGACGATGAAGAGATGAAGATAGACACGGAACGGCGCGTCAAGGGCAACGTCTACATAGTTGACTCGTGCTTCTTCAAGGTGTTCACGACAAAGATTTTGGAGGGCGACGCCGACGAAACGCTCGCAAAACCGTTCTACTGCCTTGTGTCGCGGACTATGGCCGAGCGCATGGGCGGCGACGTTGTGGGGCGCAAGCTTGAGTGTACCACCATACCGGGATTAGTTATGACCGTCGGCGCGGTGTACGAAGACTACCCTTGGAACTCTACGTTCCACGACTATGACGTGATGCTCTCAATGGCGACGCAACGCTCGTTCAGCTACGACGGGCAGGACAACCTGATGGGAAACGACCGCTACCGCTCGTTCATAAAGGTCACTCCAGGGTGCCACCCGGAGCTGGGCGAGTTTGACGCGACGGTAAAACAGCTTGTAGACAAGCTCATGGCGGAGCTGAAAAAGGACAACATCGACTATGCGCTGAAGTTCACCCCGGTATCAAAATACCACTACGAGAACAGCGACTCGAAGCAGATGTACCTCGTGATGCTCATCCTCGCAGCTGTGGTCTTGGCCGCCAGCGTGCTCAACTACCTGCTAATAGTGATGGGAAACACCGTGACGAGGGCCAAGGAAATGGCCGTAAGGAAGTGTTACGGAGCGATGCCGCGCACAATATTCGGCATCACCGTGGCCGAGACTTCAGTGCATATCGTGCTGTCGTTGGTGCTGGCCGCCGCGCTAATATATGTCTGCAAAGGCTCCATAGAGACGCTGCTCGACGCCCCGGCCACGGCCCTGTTCACCAACAAAGGCGTGCTCTTCCTTGCCGCTCTGCTGGTCGTTGTGTTCATAATCAGCGCCATACTGCCCGGCAAGATGTACAACGCCGTGCCCGTGACGACGGCCTTCCGCGGCTTCACGGAGAACCGACGGAGGTGGAAAATGGCTTTGCTGGCCGTGCAGTTCGTGTTCGTCAGCTTCCTTGTATGCCTGCTCTTAGTAGTTAACAGGCAGTACGCCACGCTCCTGGACTTCAACCTCGGCTATGAATACGACCGCCTCGCGCTCGTCAACATCAACCAAATAAAAGGCGAGGAACGCCGCGCCATGGTGGCCGAACTCGGCAAGATGACCGAGGTGGAGGCATGGACGCCGGTGACATACCCCATGTTCGACCAGGGCAGCGGCAACAACATAGTTGACCCGGAGACGCGAGAAGAGCTGTTTAACGCCCACGACCTGTACATGACGGGCGACAACTTCTTCAGCCTTACGGGCGTGAAAATACTGCAAGGGCGCGGCTTCAACGCCCACAGCGACAGCCTGCGCGAGGTCATGGTAAGCCCCGACTTCGCCCAAAAGCTGAAAAACGCGAAGGGCTGGAACGACGTAATAGGCCGCAAAATACTTATATCAGAGCACAGTCAGAACTACAACGACCTGTTCACCATCGTTGGAATATACGACAAGTACCGCCCCAACACCGCGCTCGACGACGACGACCGCCCCACGATGATGTTCTACTCCGACCCTTACGGAGGCTATATCAGCTACCTGCTCGTGAAGTTTCACGACCTGACGGCCGACAACATGCAGGCCGTGCAGCGGCGTCTCGCGCGGCTGTATCCCGGCAAGACAGTCATTGTAGACAGCTACAAGAGGCAGCTGGACACATGGTATGACGGGGTAAAGAACTTCCGTTCGGCGGTCATCATAGCCGGACTGTGCGCCCTACTCATAGCCCTTTTAGGATTGATTGGCTACATTAATGACGAGATGCAGCGGCGAAGCAAGGAAATAGCGATACGCAAGGTGAACGGCGCAAGCACCGTCAGCGTGCTGCGCCTGATGCTGCGCGGCGTGCTTGTGACGGCCGTTCCGGCATCAATCGTAGGCGCGGCGGCCGCCGGATGGGTGGCAGGCAAGTGGCTTGAAGACTTTAGCGTGAAGGCCGGCATGAGCCTCTGGCTGTTCATCGCAGGCATTATCACGGTGCTGGCGGTCATCGCCGCCACGGTAATAGCCGATGCCTATCGCACCGCCAACGGCAATCCCGTGAAGCATTTGAAGGATGAATGAGAAGTACGGTCATGCGGTTATAAGGTTGTAAGGTTATACGGTCGTGAGGTTATAAGGTTGTAAGGTCATACGGTAGAATAACAATAAAGCCGTAAAACCGCACAACCGCATAATCATAAAACCCTAAAACCGTATAACCCAACAACCTTAAAACCGCACAACCCGATAACCGTAAAACCCTAAAACCGCAATAAACACCGTATAACCCTAAAACCGTATAACCCTAAAACCGTAAATATATGATTAAAGTAGAGAACCTTTGCAAGTCGTTCCGCACAGAAGAGGTGGAGACGATTGCGCTTGACAATGTGTCGTTCAACGTTGAAGACGGCGAGTTTGTAGCAATAATGGGTCCGTCAGGATGCGGCAAGTCAACCTTGCTCAACATCCTCGGACTGCTCGACAATCCGACATCCGGGCAGTATTGGCTCGACAACCAGGAGGTAGCCAGCCTCAAAGAGAAAGACCGCACGGGGATAAGGAAGGGCAAAATAGGCTTCGTGTTCCAGAGCTTCAACCTCATTGACGAGCTTAACGTGGAGGAGAATATCGAGCTGCCGCTGACCTACCTCAACGTGGGGCGCGCCGAGCGGAAGCGGAAAGTGCAGGAAGTGATGAAGCGCATGGCCATAAGCCACAGGGCGAAACACTTTCCCCACCAGCTCTCGGGAGGCCAGCAGCAGCGCGTGGCGATAGCCCGTGCCGTGGTGTTCGGGCCGAAACTAATCCTCGCCGACGAGCCTACGGGTAACCTGGACTCGAAGAACGGCGCGGAGGTGATGCGCCTCTTGACCGAGCTTAACCAGGAAGGCACGGCCATAGTGATGGTTACCCACAACGAGCACGACGCGCAAATAGCCCACAGGACGATACGTCTGTTCGACGGAAAAATCATCGGATGAAATGCGAAAAGCGGTTCATCCGTAAATCTGTTGGATGAAGTAAAAGCTCTATTAATGAAAACATTTGTTCCGCCGGATTTGCAATCCGGCGGTTTCTAATTGCGGATTTGCAATCCGCACATGCCCATACATTTATATCTTGGCTGTGTGGTTTGAGCGGATTGCAAATCCTTATATTACTTTTCGGCGGATTGCAAATCCGCCAAAACACATTACCGACAGCCTGACTTGCAGCAGGGTTTCATACATCAATAGGCAAAGTAGTACGTGGCAATCAAGCTCCCTCCCTTGGGGAGGGGTGGGGTGGGTATCCAATATGCCGTCTTTTGCCGTCCAAAAGGCCATGAATTGCACGCCAAAAGGCCGTCTTTTACAACGCAAAAGACGGCCTTTTACAACGGCATTGATTATCAGGCAGTTACAAAGGCGGCGACAAACAATAAAACGGAGGCCGCCGAAGGAGCATTACATAATGCCTAAAATCATAATATGAAATCGGTGAACGTGTCACGGTTAATCACATTGTAACTTGCGTCAGGATAAGCACAGACAAACGGTTTGGGCGGCTTTGGCGTCTTCGTTCCGGCCTTTATTTCAAAGGCAGACAAGCGTTGACCGTCATCTTCAATCAAGTCTATCTCCTGCCTGTCATACGTCCGCCAGAAAAAAAAGCTCATGCCAAGCCTGTGATTAAAGTTGCGCTTCATGCGTTCGCCGACAATGTAATTCTCCCACAGTGCCCCGCGCTCATGCTCAGGGCGGTCTGTGAAAGGCCGGAAGTCGCGCAACACGGCGTTGCGTATGCCCGTATCATGGAAATACCATTTGGAAGACTTTGACACTTCCTTCCTAAGATTGCGCGAAAAACCGCCCACACGGTAAAGCACAAACACCTTCTGCAGCAGGTCGAGGTAACGCTCCACCGTGTTGCGGCTCAATGAAAGCTGCCTGCCGAGCTCGTCAACAGACACTTCAGAACCCACCTGCCACGCTATGAGCCGGAGCAAATCATGCAGTTTTTGCGCGTGCTTCAGCCCGTCGAAAGCAAAAATGTCACGCAACAGGTAAGCATCCACAATGTCTGTAAGATACTCCTTTTGCTCGCTTTCAGACTGAAGGCCGTATAATTCGGGATAACAACCATAAACAAGACGGTGGTCTGTCTCGGCCAAAGTATCGAAAAGCGTTTCTGACGAAGCAAGCTCCTCCGCCGAAAAAGGGGTGAGCATGAACTGCGTGCTGCGACCTACCAAAGGCTCGCCGGCATGGTTTTGCAAATCGAACGAGGATGAGCCGGTGGCTATGACGGCCAGCTCAGGCAATTCGTCAACAATCAACTTCAACTTCATGCCTATGTCAGGGATATGCTGCGCCTCATCGACTGCCAGCAGACTGACACCGCTGAACAGGCGTTTGTAGTTGCCTACGGAGCGGTCTGACAGCAGGCGGACTACGTCCATGCTCTCTCCGTTAAGCAGCAATGCCTTGCCCTGATGATTGTCTACTATCTGTTTGAGCAGCACCGTTTTGCCGACACGGCGCGCCCCAAAGAGCAACATCACCTTCTGCGGACGCATACGGTGCTCTATCTCATCCTGCAATATGCGTTTTATCGAGTTCATAAGCATCATTGACTTTACGACGCAAAAATACAAAACTTTTGTTACAAAAGGACGGAAATACGGTAAATTCTTCAGTCTGACTGAATGAATTTACACTAATTCGTTCAATTACACTGAATTAATTATCATTTCTTATATGATAAGCAACAGCTTGACACAGAGCAGCGGCACGACACTGGGCACCAGCATGAAAACCATACAGCATCACCATTGGAAGGAACAAAAATGCGAAAGGCCGTCTTTCGCATTCCAAAAGGCCATGAATTGCACGCTAAAAGGCCGTCTTTTACAAGCTAAAAGACGGCCTTTTGCAACGGCATTGATTATCAGGCAGTTACAAAGGCGGCAGGAATGCGTGGGAAAGAGGTGGCCGGTGACGGCCGCGGCAGACGGCAACGGTGGAGAAACGGGCTGACGGAAGGCTGCGCGGCGACGGCTGCGCGCACATAAACAAATATGCTTTTTTTGAAAGAATTGCATTGCCCTGTCGGCGTTTTTTCTTAACTTTGCACCCTCAAAACTAATTAGTTAATCATAGACATGTCAGGAACAAAGAAAATCAAGACGGCCCTTGTCTCTGTATTCCACAAAGACGGGCTTGACGAGCTGCTTGCAAAGCTCAACGCAGAGGGTGTGAAATTCTTGTCAACGGGCGGCACGCAGAAGTTCATCGAGTCGCTTGGCTACGAGTGCCAGACGGTAGAGAGCGTCACCACTTACCCCTCAATACTGGGCGGCCGCGTGAAGACGCTGCACCCGAAAGTGTTTGGAGGCATACTCGGCCGCCGCGACAACGAGGGCGACCGCGAGCAGATGGCGCAGTACGAAATACCTGAAATCGACCTCGTAATCGTTGACCTGTACCCCTTCGAGCAGACCGTGGCGAGCGGAGCAAGCGAGGCCGACATAATTGAGAAGATTGACATAGGCGGCATCTCGCTCATACGCGCCGGGGCAAAGAACTTCAACGACGTGGTAATCGTGCCGAGCAAGGCCGAATACGGCGTGCTGCTCGACATATTGAACAAGAAGGGCGCCGAGACCGACATCGAGGACCGCCGCATGTTCGCGACACGTGCCTTCGGCGTAAGCAGCCACTACGACACGGCGATACACAACTGGTTCGAAGGCAAATAAAGAAGGCATATAATACAAAACACCAAACACCCACCCCAAACCCCTCCCCAAGGGAGGGGCTTAAACATGCCACAAAGATTAAAAGTACAATAATATAAGGCATTCAGACACCCTTCCCTTCGGGAGGGGTTGAGGGTAGGTATTTAATAAATCAGCAGTTATGGGATTTTTTTCATTTATCCAAGAGATTGCAATGGACTTGGGCACGGCCAACACAATCATTATCAGTGATGACAAGATTGTGGTTGACGAGCCCTCGGTTGTGGCCTTAGACCGCCGCACGGACAAGATGATAGCCGTAGGCGAGAAGGCCAAGATGATGTACGAGAAGACAAACGACAACATACGCACCATACGTCCGCTGCGCGACGGAGTCATAGCCGACTTCACCGCCTGCGAGCAGATGATGCGCGGACTCATAAAAATGGTGCACACGGGCAGCCGCCTTTTCTCGCCGTCGCTGCGCATGGTAATCGGCGTTCCGTCAGGTTCTACCGAAGTGGAGCTGCGCGCCGTGCGCGACTCCGCCGAACATGCCGACGGCCGCGATGTCTACCTTATCTTTGAGCCGATGGCCGCAGCCATCGGAATAGGCATCGACGTTGAGGCTCCAGAGGGCAACATGATTGTAGATATAGGCGGCGGAAGCACCGAAATAGCCGTAATATCGCTGGGCGGAATAGTGTCGAACAACTCAATCCGCACCGCAGGCGACGACCTCACCGCCGAAATTCAGGAGTACATGAGCAAGCAGCACAACGTCAAGGTGAGCGAGCGAATGGCCGAAAGAATAAAAATCCACGTAGGTTCGGCGCTGACCGACCTTGGCGAGGAAGCTCCCGAAGACTACGTTGTACACGGGCCTAACAAGGTGACGGCACTGCCCATGGAGGTGCCCGTATGCTACCAGGAGATAGCCCACTGCCTCGACCGCACCATAGCCAAAATCGAGAACGCCGTGCTCTCCGCCTTGGAGAAGACTCCGCCCGAGCTGTACGCCGACATCGTGAAGAACGGCATCTACCTTACCGGCGGCGGCGCGCTGCTGCGCGGACTTGACAAACGACTGACCGACAAGATAAAGATACCGTTCCATGTGGCCGACGACCCCCTGCACAGCGTGGCGAAGGGAGCGGGCATTGCCCTGAAAAACGTTGACCGCTTCTCGTTCCTGATGAGGTAAGCGATGCGTAACCTGATTGAATTCATCAAGAAATACAATCACTGGTTTGTCTTTGTCGTGCTTGAAATAGTCTGCTTCGTGCTGCTGTTCAAGTTCAACAGCTATCAAGGCAGCGTATGGTTCTCGTCGGCGAACGCCGTGGCCGGAAAGGTGTACGAGGCTGATGCGGCCGTGAAAAACTATTTCAGTCTGGCAAAGATAAACGAGAAGCTTAACACGCGCAACCTGTACTTGGAGCAGACTGTGCGCAAGCTGTCGGAGCAGGTGGACGAACTGACCGCCCGTAAAGACTCCTCCTGGCTGGCACTGACGCAAAAGCAAGTGCTCGACGAATGCAAGCTGATACCTGCCAAGGTGATAACCAACTCGGTAGACAAGCGCGACAACTTCATCACCATTGACAAGGGACGTGCCGACGGCGTGCGCAAGGACATGGGCGTAGCCTGCGGCAACGGCGTAGTGGGCGTGGTCTACATGGTCTCCGAACATTATGCCGTAGTCATACCGCTGCTCAACTCGAAGTCAAACCTTAGCGTAACAATAAGGAAAAGGGGATATTACGGCTACCTGCACTGGACGGGCGGACGCTCCGACCTGGCCTATGTTGACGACATTCCGCGCCACGCGCACTTCCGCCTGGGCGACCTTGTGGAGACGAGCGGCTACTCGTCAATCTTCCCTCCGGGCATCATCGTCGGCCAGATACTGCATGTCTACAACTCGACCGACGGGCTTTCCTACCGCGTACAGGTGCGCCTTACCACCGACTTCGGCAACCTGCGCGACGTGTGCGTAATCGACAACTCCGCCATGGAAGAGCGCATCGAGCTGATGCGCAGCGCCGAAGACTCGCTGAGGCTGGAGTAAAACAATAACTGCAAGGTATGAAGATAGAAGTTGTAAGACACCTCTTCACGTTCATCATATTATGTCTCGTGCAGGTGTTGGTGCTCAACCACATCAACATCTTGGGTTGCGCCACGCCCTTGCTGTACGTTTATTTCATCATGCTGTTCAGGCGCGGCTACCCAAGATGGGGCGTGCTGGCATGGAGCTTCGCCATAGGCTTGTGCGTAGACGTGTTCTCCAACACGCCGGGTGTTGGCGCGGCGTCGGCCACTTTGCTCGGACTGTTGCAGCCTTACCTGCTCGGACTGTTCACGCAACGTGACAGTCCTGACGACATGAAGCCGACGATGAAAGAGTTTGGAACGACAAGGTACGTTTATTATACCGTCATCTGCGTGGTTGTTTTCAACCTCGTTTTCTTCAGCATCGAGTCGTTCAGCTTTTTCAACTGGCTGCAATGGGCCAAGAACATAGGCGGAAGTTCCGCGCTTACGGCAATCCTCATCATCGTAATAGAGAACTTCCGAAAAAGATGAAAACCGCCGCGTAGGGCGAAAGTTACAGGATAATGGACACGGACTACGGACTTGAAAACAGGAAATATGTAATCGGCGGCGTGGCTGTCTTCATCGTCGTGGTGTACATCATACGCCTTTTTACGCTCCAAATAATGAGCGACGACTACAAGAAGAACGCCGACAGCAACGCTTTCCTGAAAAAAGTAGAGTTCCCAGCGCGCGGTGTCATCTCCGACAGGAACGGCCGTCTGCTTGTCTATAATCAGAACGCCTACGACATAATGGTTGTTCCCAACGAGGCGAAAGGCCGCATCGACACCCTCGAGTTTTGCCGCTCGCTCGGCATAACGAAGGATTATTTCGATAAGAGAATGGCCGAAATAAAGGACAGGAACAAGAATCCCGGCTACTCGCCGTTCACCCAACAGATGTTTATGGGCCGTTTGTCGGAAAAGGAATTCAGTGTTTTCCAGGAAAAAATATACCGTTTCCCCGGCTTTTACGTGCAAAGGCGAAGCATAAGGCAGTACACTACGCCTTACGCCGCACACGTTCTCGGCGACGTGGCGGAGGTTTCAGAGAGCGACATTGAGGACGACCCGTACTACCAACCGGGCGACTACATCGGCAAACAGGGCGTAGAAAAATACTACGAAAAGCAGCTGCGGGGCGAAAAGGGGATGCAAATCATGCTGCGCGACGCCCACGGACGCATTCAGGGCAGCTACATGAACGGCAAGCTCGACCGGCATCCCGTACCGGGAAAAGACTTGACCCTCAGCTTGGACTCCAAGCTCCAATCCCTCGGCGAACGGTTGCTTGAAGGCAAAATCGGCAGCATTGTGGCCATTGAACCGTCAACAGGCGAAGTGCTGTGCATGGTTTCTTCGCCTACGTATGACCCGAGAATGATGACCGGACGCAAACGTAGCAAGGCCCATCTCGCCCTTGCACGCAACCCGTGGAAGCCCCTGTTAAACCGCTCCATCATGGGAGTTTATCCCCCGGGCTCTACGTTCAAGACCACACAAGGACTTACTTTCCTTAGCGAAGGCATAGTGACACCGGGCACGATGTTCCCATGCCACCATGGCTTTTACTGCCGCGGACTGCACGTAGGATGCCACGGCCACGCCTCGCCAATAAACCTTGTACCTGCGCTCGGCACGTCGTGCAACGCCTACTTCTGCTGGGGCTTATACTACATGCTCGGCAACAGGCGCAAATACAAGACCGTACAGGACGCCATGAACACGTGGCGCGACTACATGGTGAGCATGGGTCTCGGCTACAAACTCGGCATCGACCTGTCCGGAGAGAAGCGCGGACTAATACCAAATGCCCAATATTACGACAAAAATTACAACGGTTCATGGAACGGACTGACTGTAATCAGCATCTCGATAGGCCAGGGCGAGGTGCTGTTAACTCCTCTGCAAATAGCCAACCTGTGCGCAACCATCGCCAACCGTGGCTACTATTACACGCCGCACGTTGTCCGCAAGGTGCAGGGCGAACAGCTTGACGCGAAGTATCGGGAGAAACATTACACGAAAGCCGACCGCAAGGCATACGACTATATCGTGGCCGGTATGCGCCGCTCGGTGCTCAACGGCACGTGCCACGCAGCCAACCGCCTTGACTATGAAGTATGCGGAAAGACGGGAACGGCGCAAAATCACGGACAAGACCACTCCATATTCATGGGCTTCGCACCGATGAACAACCCCAAGATAGCCGTCGCCATATATGTTGAGAACGGCGGTTTCGGAGCCGTTTACGGAGTACCTATCGGCTCGTTGATGATGGAACAGTACATTAACGGCAAACTCTCGCCCGAATCGGAGAAGAAGGCGGCGGAGTTCCAGCACAGACGTATAGCTTATGGCGCATCAAACAGATAAACAACCAAGCGTGCTCCGCTCGCTGGACTGGTGGACGATAGGCATCTACCTGTGCCTTCTGGCATTCGGATGGCTTAGCGTCTGCGGTGCCAGTTACACTTACGGAGACACCGACATACTAAGTCTCAGCACGCGTTCGGGTATGCAGATAGTGTGGATTGGCACTTCCATCTGCCTCGGCTTCGTGTTGCTGATGCTCGACGACAGGTTTTACGACACTTTCGCCTACATCATCTACGCCATCCTGTTGCTGCTGCTTTTCGCCACAATCTTCAATCCTCACGAAATCAAAGGCTCGCGGTCGTGGCTCGTATTGGGGCCATTGAGGCTGCAACCGGCCGAGTTTGCCAAGTTCGCCACAGCCTTGGCGGTAGCCAAACTGATGAGCACTTACGGCTTCAACATGCACCGCTGGAAAGACTTTGCCGCCGCGTGCGCCGTTGTTTTGCTGCCGATGATGTTCATCGTGGCGCAGAAAGAGACAGGCTCCGCACTCGTTTACATATCTTTCTTCCTAATGTTTTACCGCGAAGGAATGACCGGCAGCGTGCTCTTCACAGGCGTGGCGATGATTGTTTACTTTGTGGTTGGAATACGGTACGAGGAAACCTTGATGCTCGATACAGGCACTTCCGTGGGCAAGTTTGCCGTGCTAATGCTTGTACACATATTCGTCTCGGGCATGGTTTATACATACTGCAAGGACAAGAGGCAAGCTCTCACCATACTTGCTTACACCCTGGGGCTAACCCTTTTGGCGTTCCTTTTCGCCCAGTTCGTCATCCCTTTCGACATTGTATGGGTGCAGCTGGCGGTCAGCGTGGCTCTTGTGGGCTACCTGCTGTACAACGCCTTGAGCAAGAGAATAAAGCACTATGTGTACATAATGTTGTTCGCCGTAGGCTCGATAGCCTTCTTTTACTCGGCCGACTACGTGCTCAACAACATCCTCGAGCCGCACCAGAGGGTGCGCATCAACGTGCTTCTCGGCCTTGACGAAGACCTTTCGGGCGCAGGATACAACGTACATCAGAGTGAAATCGCCATCGGTTCGGGCGGACTGAAGGGCAAAGGCTTCCTCAACGGCACGCAGACCAAGCTGAAATTCGTACCCGAGCAAGACACAGACTTCATCTTCTGTACCGTAGGTGAAGAGGAAGGTTTCCTTGGTTCGGCCGGTGTCCTCCTGCTGTTCCTTGCCCTAATACTGCGCCTCATCAAGCTTGCGGAGCGCCAGCCGTTCAAGTTCGGACGCGTCTACGGCTATTGCGTATTGAGCATTTTCCTGTTCCACGTGTTCATAAACGTGGGCATGGTACTCGGCCTTACGCCCGTGATAGGCATTCCCTTGCCATTTTTCAGCTACGGAGGTTCGTCCCTCTGGGGCTTCACCATCCTGCTTTTCATCTTCCTGAGGATTGATGCCGGACGTAATCTCGTGAGGACATGAGAAGGGAATAGCGAAAAATGAAAAGTGAGAAATCATTTACTTTTTATGGAAAAAGGGAAAAACGAAAAGTGAAAAATCCGTCACATTATTAATATATAGGCCGGAATGACAACGAAAAAGCCCGTGGCTGAGCCACGGGCTTTTTATATATTATCCGAAAAGTATTGGATTTTTCACTTTTCGTTTTTACCTATTCACTCTTACTGAGCCAGCTTGTTGTCAGAGCCGAGCACGTCGATAATCTTGTGCTTGTACATCTCCTCCATGAGGTCGCGAGCCGGTCCGCAGTACTTACGCGGGTCAAACTCTGCCGGTTTCTCGGCCAGTGTCTTGCGGACGGCAGCCGTGAAGGCCAGACGAGAGTCAGAGTCGATGTTGATTTTGCAAACGGCGCTCTTCGCCGCCTTGCGCAGCTGCTCCTCGGGAATGCCCACAGCGTCGGGCAGCTTGCCGCCGTACTGGTTAATCATGTCAACATATTCCTGGGGAACTGATGAAGAGCCGTGGAGCACGATGGGGAATCCGGGCAGCTTCTGCATGATTTCGTCGAGCACGTCGAAAGCCAAAGGAGGAGGCACGAGGCGGCCTGTCTTCGGGTCGCGGGTGCACTGCTCGGGCTTGAACTTGTATGCTCCGTGGCTTGTGCCGATAGAGATGGCGAGCGAGTCAACGCCGGTCTTGCTTGTAAAGTCGATTACCTCTTCGGGCTTTGTATAGTGAGACTCTTCGGCTACGACCTCGTCCTCAACACCTGCGAGCACTCCGAGCTCTCCCTCTACTGTCACATCGTACTGGTGAGCGTAGTCAACGACCTTCTTGGTCAGAGCCACGTTCTCGTCGTAAGGCAGTGAAGAGCCGTCAATCATGACTGAAGAGAAGCCCATGTCAACACAGCTCTTGCACAGTTCGAAGCTGTCTCCGTGGTCGAGGTGGAGCACTATTTCAGGATGCTCGCAGCCCAGTTCCTTAGCGTATGCTACCGCGCCTTCAGCCATGTAACGAAGAAGAGTCTGGTTGGCGTAGTTGCGCGCGCCCTTTGATACTTGCAGGATGACAGGCGACCTCAACTCTGATGAAGCCTTGATGATAGCCTGCAGCTGCTCAAGGTTGTTGAAGTTGAACGCCGGAACGGCATATCCGCCGTTGATGGCCCTTGCGAACATGTCACGCGTGTTCACCAAGCCAAGTGTCTTGTAACTTACCATAATTCAAAAAGTTTTATGTTATTATGAATAATCTGTCGTTATAACAGTGCAAAGTTAACACTTTATTCCGTCAAAACAAAGGATTGGCGCAACTTTTAGTATTGCAAAGCGGTGAATTTTCAGATTAATTTCACATTGACGGGAAACGCCGAGTTATTTTGGCAACTGAATTTTACAAAAGCCATAAAGACGGGCCTTTATACCGACATTGTACACATGCCGCACCACGCGCCGCCAGCCCCGTGGCATGAAAGACCTGACGTCAAGGCATAAAAAAAGGAGTACCGCTGTACTCCAACCTTGTTAACCTTAAATCTAATACTATGAAAAACACGATGCAAAGGTACGGATTTTTTCAACATTTGCAAGGATTTTATTTTACAAACAGCATAAAATGCGCATTTTATTGACATAGGTCAAATGGGTTAAGAATTAAGAGTTAAGAATTAAGAAAATTACCGGCAAGGCACATTTTCTTAATTCTTAACTCTTAATTCTTAACTCCTCAATATTCCTTTGAGCAGGAACGTGGCGTTCTGGTTGCGCGCCACGCCGCGCGTTATCTTGTAAGTGTACGTGATGTTGTCGGCCAATTCGATTTCAAAACACCAGTTGTGGAAGCGCGCGGGGTGCTCGTCCTCCATCTTGGACAGCTCCAGGTCGTGCGTGGCGACTATGCCCGTGACGGGCAGTTTGGCAACAGCTTCAAGGAAAAGGCGCGAGCCGTTGAGCTTGTCGAGCGAGTTGGTACCTTTCAGTATTTCGTCGAGTATGATTAGCGTGCGCCCAGCGTGGCAGCAGCTTTCGAGCAGTTGGCGCAGCCGCAGCAGCTCGGCGTTGAAGTAGCTGATGCCCCGGCTGAGGTCGTCCGTAGTGCGCATACTGGTGAAGAGGTTGAAAGCCGAGACGCGCAACGAGCCTGCAAACACGGGCATTCCGTTCATTGCGAGCACGTAGTTCACGCCGACAGAGCGCAGGAAGGTGCTCTTCCCGGCCATGTTCGCACCCGTTATGATGTAATACTCGCCGTCGGCGATGGTGAAGTCGTTGCGCACCGCCCCGTCGCCGAGGAACGGATGATACAGTCCCCGGGCCTCGTACACCACTCGGCCGGCATCCTCCACCACTGCATCCACAGCCTTAGGCTCGTTAAAACGGAACACGGCCATCGACACCAAGGCGTCCATGCGGCTCACGGCGTCAACCCATCCGTCCACGCTCCCGAGATAAGTGCGCTGCCATTTCAGGAAGCGCCGCACAAGGAAATAGTCGCTCATGGCGAACATGTTGAACAGTATTAGACCGATGAAGTTGCCCCTTCGGTCGAGGCTTTTCAGTATTTCAGACAGCTCTCCGAACGAAGCCGCCGCGCCTCCGCCGCCCTCCGCCAGCGCGGATTGCAGGCTTTTCAGCTCTTCGCTGGCGAAGTTGGCCTTGCCGATGTGGCCGAGCAGGCCGATGTAAGCCTGCATGTGGGCGTGCAAACTCTCTACGGCGCGGCTTATGTCGTGGATGGATTTAGAGTTGAGACCGATTACAACGAACATCTGAACCACGCCCCACAGCACGGCGAGCGTGGCCGGAACTACGCCCGCCACGGCCAACATGATGAGCGCGAGGAAGCAAACCATCGCTGCGGCGGCCACGGCCTTGGTCCACCCCTGCCCCGCCTTGGGGGCTATGCGCCTGCCTACCACGTCGCCTACGGCGCGCAGTATTTCATTGGAGTCAATCCGTCCGTCGTCGCTGTCGCCTACGGTGTCGGGGTTTACGCCCAACGCAAGGAAGCCGGTACGCCACTGCTCCAGCCCGGCAAGCTCGTTTATGGCCTCGCGCCTGCGCTCCACTTCGGCCTTGCTTTTCAGCAGACTGCCCAGCCAGCGGGCCAGAGTATCGCCTCCACCGGTGGTAACCGTGCGGTTGATGCGGTTATAAAGGGAGTCGTGGCCGTACACATCCATGTCGAAGGTGAAGGCGTGCTGTGGGTCCTTATACCTGCTTCCGCCGCCGAAGCAGGAGTAGTCGCCTGCCAGGTACTTCAATTCGCGGCTGTAGACGGTAAGCAGACGCCTGCGGCGGTCAATCCTCCGGCCGTTCTTCACGTCGGCCTTGCGTACCACGGCGTACACCGCCAGCATTGCCAGCGCGGCCACGAGCCACTGCCCCTGCATGTCTCTCACGCAGTAGACCACCGCCGCCACTATTGCCAGGCCAAACGAAAAGAGCTCCGCCATGATGTACGTCACGTTGTTTTTCTTCATCTGCCGTATTTCGGCCGACAGCCTGTCTACCTGTCCTTGGTAAAAAGCGGCAAGCCCGGCCTTGTCCGCGTATTTCTTGTCTTCCATCGTTTCCATTAATAATATGTGACTACAAAATTAACATTTTAACGCCATCCGCCGCCTCACAAGGCACGTAAAAAAGGTTAAAACTCCGTCCGAGCCATCCACCTTTACACAATGTGGCGATAAGCCGAATGGGCCAAATGCGCCTGACATGAAGCGGATTAGGAGTCGGTTATCAATATACCTCCATCCGGAATGGTTGGGGTGAGTATTCCAAAGGCCGTCTTTCGCCTTCCGAAAGGCCGCCTTTTACAATGCAAAAGGCGGCCTTTTAGAACGACACTGATTATCAACGACTTACACGGTGGCTACGTTCCACCGTCCAAGACGTTTAACTTTTAATTGTTACTTGTTAATTTCCGTCTTCCGAAGGAAGAAGGACTACTCCCTCCTGCTTCATCCCGTCCATCATTATACGCAGCGGACGGTCGAAGCGGACGTGGCGCACGTACTGCGTCTCGTCCACGGCCGGCATGGCGTCGAGCACGTCTTTCCTGAACACTCCCTCGCCTTTGTACGTGTTTACGGTGAAGTAGCCCACGCCGAAACTCGTCAGGTTCTGGAAGAAGTGGGTGCCCTGGCTCGGGTCGACGCGGTAGTTTGGCAGTCCGGCCTCGACTATTACGCGCGCCGCGCTGATGTGGGGCCACTTCACGGGGATGCCCAGCCAGTAGTCGCTCGAGCCCCAGCGGCCCGGCCCTACGAGCACGTAGTTCTTGCCCTCGGCCACAAACTTGCGGTTGATGCGCTCCACTTCGTCGGCTATGCGGGGGTTGTTGGAGGCGGTGAAGTTGTCGTCCGTCTTGACATAAACCACGTCGGTCACGTCCTCGCTGATGCCGTGTCCGAGCGAATTGTGCGAGCGCAGCAGGCACGCCGAGTCGTCGATTGCGGCCAAGTCCTCATCCAAGACCTGCTTGCTGTCAACTATCGGGCGCATCTGCAAGAGGTAGAACTCGCCCGTGCGGTCGGCGTTGATGTTGCAGGCGAACTCTATTTCCACCGGCCTCTTCATCCCCTCCTCACCCAGTTTCATAGACATCTGCAACAGTTCGGGCAAGGGGAACACGCCCTGTTGCAGCACCCCGCAGAACGAAATAATCTTACGACCGCCCTCATAGATGCCGTCGCGTATCACCTGGTCGTACGGGTCGTATGTAGATGCGATGTAGCTGAGCGAGCCGTCCTTGTCGGCGTCCTTCACCTTCAGCTTCAAGATGTTGAAGCCGTCGTCCACCTTGAAGTCGCCGCCAACGTCCTTCATGTCGAGCGCATAGAACTGTGTCTGCGTCTGCCTTAGGGCAATCTCCATCTCGCTGGTCTGCAACACCTGCGTCGGATGGTACGGACTTACGCGCAGCGTCTGCCCTCCGTCCACGATATACTTGCCCAGTCCGAGCGCAAGGCTGGCTATTCCTTCCTCTGAAGTCTCGTCGCCTATGGGGTAATAGTTGATTGAGCGCAGCACGCCTGATATGTTGGGATAGTAGCGGTCGCCGTACTGCTTGCCCACGACTTCCTGCAAGATGACGGCCATCTTCTCCTGGTCAATGACGTTGCTCGTGGCCGTCATGTACGCCTTAGAGTCCTTGTAGTACACCGATGCGTACACGCTCTTTATGGCTGCGGCCAGCATTTGCAGCATCTGGTACTTGTCGTCAAGGTTCGGAATCATGTAAGTGGAGTATATTCCGGCGAACGGCTGGTAGTGGGAATCTTCCAGAAGGCTCGACGAGCGGATGGCAATCGGCCTGTCGGTAGCCTCGAAGAAGGTGAAGAAGTCGGCTATGTACTTGTCCGGCAGTTGGGCGCGGAGGAAGTGTTTAAGTATCTCCTCGTCGCTGGCATCGCTCAAAGCTATTTTGTAAAGCTTGTTGCTCTCCATGAACTGGTCGAACACATCGGTGCACAATACCACCGTCTTGGGGATTGACACGCTTACTCCCTCGCGCTCGTTGAACTCGGGATGCTTCTTTATTATGCTGTCGAGGAAGGCCAGTCCGCGGCCTTTGCCGCCGAGCGAGCCGTCGCCTATGCGTGCGAAGTGGGCGTAGCGGTCGAACTTGCCGCGGTCGAACACGGCCACGACGCCGATGTTTTTCATGTGGCGGTACTGCACAATGGCGTCGAAGATTATCCTTCGGTGCAGGTCAACGTCCTGCAACTTGTGCCACGTTATGTTCTTCAGAAACTCCGACACGGGGAAAATGGCCCTGGCGCAGAGCCACCGGCTCATGTGGTTGCGCGATATGTGGTAGAGCATCGAGTCATAAGGTATCTTGAAGATGTTGTCCTGAAGCTCCTTCAGAGTGCGCACGCGCATCACCTCCTCGTGCGTCTTCGGGTCGCGGAAGATGAAGTCTCCGAAGCCCATGTGCTCCTCCATGATGTCGCGCAGGTCGATGCTCATGGCCTTGGAGTTCTTGTCTATGAAGTGAAAATGCTCCGCCTCGGCCTTGGCGCGGTTCTCGCTTTCGCTGCTCTGGAGTATCAGCGGCACGTACTCGTTGCGCCCGCGGATGGCGCGGAGCAGCTTGAGGCCGGCCTCAGAGTCCTTCACTCCGCCCTTGGGAAAGCGGCAGTCGGATATTACGCCGAGCGTGTTGTCGGCGTAGCGGTCGTACAGTTCCATGGCCTCCTCGTACGTACGGGCGAGCACCACCTTGGGCCTGCCCCTCATGCGGAGCATCGCGCTGTGTGGGTTAAGCGCCTCGGTGGAGAAGTGCTGGCTCTGTGCGAGGATGTAGCCGTAGAGCATCGGCAGCAGAGAAGAGTAGAAGCGGATGCTGTCTTCCACCAGGAGAATCATCTGCACGCCTGCCTCGGCTATGTCGTGCTCTATGTTCATCTTGTCCTCGATTAGCTTTATGATGGACATAATGAGGTTGGTGTTGCCCAGCCAGCAGAACACGTAGTCGAAGATTGACAAGTCTTCGTTCTCCATTCGGCGCGTTATGCCGTGTGAGAAGGGCGTCAGCACGACGCAGGGAATGTCGGGAAACTTGGCCTTTATACCGCGTGCCACGTCGAAGGCGTCGTTGTCCGCGTTGCCGGGCATACATATTACGAGGTCTATGCTCGTAGAGGCAAGCACTTCGGATGCCTCCTCCGTGGTGCTCACCTGCGTGAAGGTGGGCGGGTAACGCATACCAAGCTCGGTGTATTCGTTGAATATCTTTTCGTCAATCCGCCCGTCGTCTTCGAGCATGAAGGCGTCGTAGGGGTTGGCAACGATGAGCACGTTGAAGATGCGCCGCGTCATAAGGTTCATGAACGTGACGTCCTTCAGGTAGAATTTGCTCCACTGCTGCGGTGTGTTTTCGCTCATTTCAATGTGTATGTTTTCTTGTTTTAAGCTCGCGGTAAAGGCACAACAGCGTGGCTTCTACGAACGCTACGGCCACGAAAACTACGACAAGCCAAGGAAAACTGTCGAACGCCGCCGCGGCTGCAACCGGTATGCCGGAAAGCACGCTGATAATGATTATGCCCTTGATGTCGAGCTCGAACGGCTCGTTGAGGTGTGAATAAAACTTGCGGATGCTCATGGTCAGTGCGTATTTGCTTGCTGTTGAACTACATATATGTCATTTGCAAAAATAGTGAAAATATCCGAAAGCGGCGCAACTTGCCGCCGTTTTTATGTTGTATGTAAACCAAATATCAGCTGGTAATCAAGCTCCTCTTCCAAAAGAGGGCTGGGGTGGATGTCAGAAAGGCCACCTTTCGCATTCCAAAAGGCCATGTTTTGCACGCTAAAATGCCGCCTTTCGCAATGCGAAAGGCGACCTTTTGTTAAGTCGTTGATTATCAACGGGTTGCAAACGGACAAAAACAAGGGCCGGCGGAGGCTGCTTGCTGCACCTCCGCCGGCCGTGTCTCAATACGTTTAATAGTCGTAAACCTCTGTTATATGGCCGTCGGGCGTAACCTTGAGGTCGAAGTCCGTGTCTTCAAGGTCAACGAGATAGTACGCCTCGCCGCCGGATGTCTCGATGTAGTCGCAGTCGTCTATGCGCTTGTTGGGGTACTGCGCCTTAACCGCTTGGCGGATGTTCTCGGGCATGGAGCGCGTCACGTCGGTAGAAGTCTGCACCCATGCGTACTGCGTGTCGAACCACAGCTCCTTGCTCTTGCCGTCGTGTATGATGTCAACATCGTAGCCGCTGCGCTCGCGGTCGAAGTCAACCACGCGTGCGCCGGGGTACGTCTGGTCGATGAACTGCTGTATTTCCGCCGGTATCTGGTTGCCTACAAGGTCGCCGTGCGAGCCTCCGCCGCCGTCCTGCACCTCGCGGAAGA